>Ga0116142_10000182_pt1 | contig 83603 bp, 54 predicted proteins | sample AD_UKC033_MetaG_FD_89785 | JGI IMG/M metagenome (GOLD analysis project Ga0116142, IMG submission 89785) | Active sludge microbial communities of municipal wastewater-treating anaerobic digesters from USA - AD_UKC033_MetaG | ecosystem: Engineered > Bioreactor > Anaerobic > Digestate | place: USA... | reverse complement strand
TACTTGCGTGACGTGCTGACGCGCGTGTCCACGCATCCGGCCGAACGGGTGGGCGAGTTGATCCCCCGCGAATGGCAGCAGCGCTTCGCTCCCCCCTCCGCCGCCGCCACCTCGGCCGTCGCCCGATCCTCACCTCCCCCTCGCCCAGCCGCTCCCCCGGCACCTCCAAGGCGTTGGTCGCACGCTTACGCCCAGCTTGCAGCGCACGATCTCGACCTGGGCTTTGAGGAGTCGGATGAGGGCGTCCCTCCGAGCGGCGCCTGCTTCGACGACGAGGCGAGCAGAAGCATGGAACCACCGCAGCATGCCGTGTCAACCCTGAATGACAGGCGTTGTTCCGGCAGCAAGGAGCAGCCTCCGACATTGGGAGCCCTCACCCACAACGGGCAGACGCCGGCGCAATTCGGCAGCTACGGTGAAGCCGCCGGCTACTGTCGCCGGTCCGCTCCCAGCGCTCTCCACAGGAGCGCAACCGGGGCCGTTGAGTTGCAACTGGATTGCAGCCCAAAGCGAGCTCAACACATTCGGCGTGCACGACATCGCGCGGTGTTTTGCTGTCCCTAAGTTGTTGGGTGTGCCGTAACTTGCGGGTTGGTAAGAACGTCGGGCAGAGGGCTTGACCGGCTCATAACCCGAAGGGTCGGCGGAAGAGCCGATCGACGCGTCACTTGCGTGCGGTGCTGGCGGCACGCTGAGAAGGTGGCGCAGGTGCCGGCGACGCGCCCGTGGGCGTGGGCGACGCCCCGGCCAGGTCCGGCGTGTACTCCGGCACCATCGCGTGCAGCAGCGTCTTGACCTGGCCGTTGTCGTCGCTGTCGGCCAGGGCGAGCAGGCGTTCGATGCCGGTGCAGATCGCGTTCCAGTCCTGCACGCGGTGCTTCCAGATACCGATCTTCGGGTGCGACGTGTCACCCACGTGCTCACCTTCGTGGGCGAGCTCCTCGTAGAGCTTCTCGCCGGGCCGGGTGCCGACGAAGGCAATCTCGATGTCCACACCCGGACGCAGGCCGCTCAGTGTGATCATGTCCCGCGCCAGGTCCACGATCTTGACCGGCTCGCCCATATGCAGCACGTAGATCTCGCCGCCCTGTCCCATGGTGCCGGCCTGGAGCACCAGTTGCGATGCCTCCGGGATGGTCATGAAGTAGCGCGTCATCTCCGCGTGCGTAACGGTTACCGGCCCGCCTTCCGCGATCTGCTGCTTGAAGATGGGCACCACGCTGCCGCTGCTGCCCAGCACGTTACCGAAACGCACGGTGACGAACTGCGTCCGGGCGCGTTCGCTGAGCCCCTGCACGTACATCTCGGCCACGCGCTTGGAGCAGCCCATGACGCTGGTGGGATTGACGGCCTTGTCGGTTGAGATCATCACGACCCGCTCGACGCCGGCCTCGGCGGCCACGTCCGCCACGCACATCGTCCCGCCGATGTTATTCTTGACGGCCTCCCCGGGGTTGACCTCCATCATGGGCACGTGCTTGTGGGCGGCCGCGTGGAAGACGACCGACGGCTTCTCCCGCCTCAGAATGCCGGCCAGGCGGGCGCGGTCCACGATGTCGGCGATATAGGGGATGACGCACACCCCGGGGAACGTCCGGCGCAACTCGCGGTCGATCTCGAAGAGGTTGTTCTCCGCCTGTTCCACCAGGATGAGGCGTTCAGGCTGAAAGCGGGCGACCTGACGGCACATCTCTGAGCCAATGCTCCCCCCGGCGCCCGTCACCAGAATGCGGCGGCCGCGGAGTTGAGCCCCGATCTTGTCGAGGTCAAGCCACACCGGCTCGCGTCCGAGCAGGTCGGTGATGTCCACTTCTCGGACCTGACTGACCTGAATGCGCCCCGCGATCACGTCGGCCATGGGCGGCACCGTGCGGAACTGCACGCCGAGCCCGCGGCAGCGCTCGACCAAGGCGCGGATGTTCTTCGGCGTCGCGTGGGGGAGGGCAATGAAGACCTCGTCCACCTTCAGCTCGGCGCACAGATCGCTTACCTCCTCGGTCCGACCCAGCACCTCGACGCCGTGAATCCGACCATGCAATTGGGCCACCTCGTCATCCAGGAACCCCACGCAGACGTAGCGCGCGTCCTGCATGCGCAGGATTTCGCGGAGCAACGCTTCGCCCGTGTCCTGGGCGCCGATGATCAGCACCCGCTTCAAGTCGGATACCGGGCCCGGACGCATCTCCTCATGATAGAGCCGCACCAATACCCGCGCCGCCGAGATCAGTCCCACCGTGGCGAACCAGTCCAGCAGAAACACCGACTGGTTCAGGACCCCCTCCCGATCCACCAGCCGGGTCCCGAACAGCTTCAGCCACAGGTTCTCCAGAATGAAATACGCGCTGAGCAGGACGAAGGAGCCGGTCAGGGCACTGCTCGTCACGCCGAGCAGGTCGCGCAGTCCGACGTAGCGCCAGGAACCGCGATACTGCCCGCTGCCCCAGAACACCAGCAGCTTGATCGGAACGGTCAGCACCAGCAGAGGCACGAACAGATCGACCAGCCAGACGTGGAAGCGCCGGAAGTTGTACGCCAACGCAAACGCGGCCAGCAGCGCCAGCGCGAACGACAGCGCGTGCAATAGCACGACGATGGGCATCCGGTGGCGTACCACCATCGTCGATAGCGCCGGCGGTTCGTTATTCGCGTCGTGTGTCACTTAACTGCTGCACGAGCCCGCTCGGCCCTTCGCGGAACACCGGCTTATCCCTGCCCTTGGGGCCTCCTCCTGGGGCGACAAGTCTCAGGGCTGGGCCGCTGCCGCCTCCCGAGCCGCCCGCATCTGCACCGGCCACCGTGCATACACCGTGTCCGGGAAGTTCCTGCTCAACGTCTCGGCTGCCCCCAGCGCCAAATCCCGTTCGCCCAAGTACCACAGCACAAGAACATGCAGGGCGCCCGCGTTGGCGGCACGCGCCTTTCGCTTGGGATCGGCATCGTCCACCACAGCCTTCCTGAGCGCCTGGGCGTAGACGTCCGTTTCCTGACGGACCCGCCGCCCTCGCTCCCGGTCATCATAACGGTCCAGAATGGCCATTTCCTGCCCAAACGGCGCCAGCTCCCGGCGCACGATCTCCTCGACAATCACTGCTGCGGTCTCCAGTTGACCGGCCGAGACCCGGGCGAACACCTCTGCCAGACGCACGCTCACATCATCGGGGCGAAGGGCGCTCGCACCGCTCAATAGCCGCGCCGCCTCCCTGAATCTGCCCTCCGTGAACCATGTCCACGCTTCCTGGATGCTCCGCTCGCAGGCCGCGTCGCGCGCCGCCGCCAGACAGAGCGAAAGCGGTCTGCCCTCCGCCAGGGGGACTGCAACCGGGGGAGTCACTTCTGCGACGGCGGCCGCCGGCCACTCCACTGTGCCGGGCCGCACGATGGGTACCGTGGAAGGTCCCGACTGCAGCAGAGTCCGCCTCACGGGCCCGGTCAGCCCGGCCGCCTGGAGCATCAGCGGCTTCCGCGCAACCAGGTCATTCACCCCCTTGGGAAGATGCTCACCTACTCGTTGCCCAAACCCGCCGTAAGGCCCGTACACGTGATGCCAAAGCCAGCGTTCCTCCCGCTGCTGCCTGTCCGGATCCGGTGCGGGTTCCAGACCCAGCCGTGCGAGCTGCGCGGCCCGCATGTCGTGGTAGATCGGAAGCTGGTCCGGGGCCCGCCCGATGGTCTGGTAGCTACGCAGCCCTCGTGCCTGGATCAGGTTGAAGAAGAAGCTGGCCTCGCGCACCTCCTTCCAGTTGGCGGTCGCGTTGCCGTAGGCGTCGACAGAGGAAATCCCGTACCGGCCGAAGTCGATCGGTACCACCGACAGCCGCGCGTAGTCATCCAGCCGCTCGCGTTGCGCGCCGACCTGAGCCACAGCGGGGGTGAGGCCCATCGCCAAGGCGCCTCCAACGGCCAGCGCCAGAATTCGGCCCCGCTTCGCGGACCTCAATCCGCGAGTCCACCGCAGGGTGATGGCCGACCAGCGCTTCCGATAATCAACCACTACCATAACAACAGCACCCCCTCCCTTAGCTAGGGGTCTTCCTGCACCGTGCGCCGTTGCTCCTACAATCGGCACATCGTAAAGCGTGCCGAAGCCCGAATCAAGGCGGAACCCTGCCAACATCGGCTTAGGTGTAATCTGTGCATACACAATGCATTATCAACCTACGGCATGGCTGTGCTCCTCTGTGAAGCGGTTCGGAGGGCATCGAGGCGGGTTTGCAGCTCGGCAAACAGCGCCCGCACCGGCCCAAAGACCGGGTCTGTCGCTCGGGAAGCGTCGGCGACAGCCCGCATCTCCTCGACGTGTGTCTGCTGATACGCTACAGCGCGACTGAACGTCTCGGCGTGGATGGACCATGCTGCCTCCCGCTGCGCCGTGTTGGCACGGCAGCGAGTTACAAAATCCCGTACGTACGCGGCCCAGGTTGCGGGATCGTGGGCGAGCCAGCGAGTCGGCAACTCCGGGTCGGTTTTCGCACCAGCCTTGGCGCGCGGTGCTCCACCTGCGGGATCGGTTGCCGGCATGGAAGCCGAGGGCTTCTGAATCGGATCGTCTTGCAGGCCCCAGGCATCGGGAGTCCACCGGCCGGCACGCCAATCGCTCCGCCGGGCATCGATGTACGCGAGTCGTTTGTCGATGGACTGGCGGTCCCGCTCCAGAATAGCGCGCTGTTGGGGGGTCATGGTCGTCGCGAGGTCATCGAGGAATCTGCCAAGCCGCTGCCGTGAGTCGGCCATGAGGGGCTCGGTTTGCTCGGTCCATCGGGCGACCTGGTCGGGCGTGAACGGCTGGTCGGCACTGCGGGCCTGAATGACCTCGTGGACTTGGGTAAGTATGACGCCGCTGTGCCGCAGCAGGACGCCGGCCACCTCACGCACGACGCGCTGCTGGAAGCGGGCGCGCTGGTCCCCGGAGAAGGCGTAGCGCTCGCTGACCAGTTCGGTCAGCCGCTCGATTCGCTGGGTCAGCTCCCACGGTGGAATGCGGGCCACGTCGAGCACCACGTCGCGGGCGAAGACATCGGCTTCGTCGGTCCAGCCGTTGCTCGCCCAGATGTTCCGCGCGGCACGGGCGATGTGGGCGTACTGGCTTTCCCAGTTCCCAAGGGCTCGCAACTCCTCGCCCAGGGGGGCCAAGTTGTTGAACTGCGTATCCGGTGACGGAGATGCGTCCTGGGCGCGCAGGAGTGCGGAGCCTGACACGACGAGCGCGGCCGCGAGGGTCGCGAGGCGAAGCCAAGCTGAATCACTGGGCGGGCTTGGGCGCCGGTGCTCCGGACGACGACCGTCTGGGAGCGGCCGATTCCCACTGCCGGTGGCGCGTGTTTGCGCACGCCCATTTAGCGGCAGACGGAACCTGTGGTCGGTACGCGACATGGCGACCTTGATCTCCGGCGAGCACGCCTGCCCGGGCGGCCGATTGCACCCGGAACGACGCAGGAGCCGTGCCGCAGCGGCGCCTGCGACCCTCGGGTGACAGCGAATTGCCGCCACTGATACATAGGTATTATACTACATCGTCACGTAAACGGTTCGAAGCGGTCTGCAGGGTACCCGGCAGGCGGGCGCACCGCGGGTTAGGGCGGCGGCAGGCGCCAGGCCGCGCCGGATTCGTAGGCGTGCAGGCGCTGTTCGAGTTGGGCCGCGGGAGGCGTGTCGGGTGACGGCGGCATCCGGCGTATCCGCTCCAGCGCGGTGCGGGCCCAGCGGGCGGCCTCGGCGTGCTGGCCCGTTTCCGCCAGGGCGGCGGCCAGCGTGTCGAGGAACGCCGGCGGACAGACCTCGGGCTTGGGACACAGTTGCCGGGCGTAGGCCAAGGCCCGCGGGCCGTCGCGCAGGGAGTCGTCGGGTACCGTGGCGAGCACGAACACCAGCCGATTGAGCACGCCCGGCATGCTTGAGATGACGGGCTGGTGAAGCAGTTCGAGGGCTTCGGCGTAGCGTCGTGTTTGAACAAGCAGCGCGCTCAGATTAGCCAGGGCATCACCGGCGGCACGCGGCTCAAGGTTGATGGCGGCGTGGTAGTGTTCGATGGCCTCGCCGAGGTCACCGGTCTGGGCGAGGGCGGTGGCCAGGTTCGTGTGCGCAAGCACGATGCGCTCGACCGTCTCGCCTGCCGCGAGGACGGGGCGGGCCGCCAGGGCCCGACGCAGTTCAGCAATTGCCTCCGCCGGCCGCCCGCTGCGGCCCAGCAGCGTACCGAGGTTGTAGTGCGCGGTGAGGTAGCCGGGGCGGAGGCGCACGGCCTGTTGGTAGCTCTGCATCGCCAGCTCGATATCTCCCCGCAGTTCGTAGGCATGGCCGAGGGCGGCGTAGTCGCCGGGATCGTTGCGTTGGGTGAGCCTCCTCGGTGTGGTGTACACGAGCAGAGTGGCGGCCGCCAGGACGGCCAGGCGGACCCCCAGTAGGCGATGGCGCCGCTCGCGCAGCGTGCGAACCAGCGTACCGACGGCAAAGACGGCAAGCAAGATCAGCAGCGGCAGCACCGGGACGCGGTAGCGTTCGGTGCAGAAGAAGATCACGATGCTGACCATGTAGATGAGAATGAAGCCCCAGAGGGGGAACAGCTCCGCGCGCCGGCGCCAGCAGAGCGCCAGCCCCAGCAATCCCAGCGGTCCCACCACGCCGAACCCCAGCGGCAGGAACTTCATGATCGGTGTGAATTGCTCGGTCCAGAAGTAGACGCCCTTGTTGTTGGAGAACTCCCACCAGCTCCAGAACAGGCGGACTTTCAACAGCATAAGACCGACGAAGCGCGCAGGTTGTTCCCGGATGAACTTGAAGGCCTCGTTGTAGTAGTAGTCGGACACCTCGGACGGTTTCAGTTTCCGACCGGCGGCCTGCTCCGCGCGGGCGATGGTGGCGTAGTAGCCGCCCCACCAGTCGCCCGGCGTACCGGGCACGACGGCCGTGCACCCGTCCGACTCCGGGTTGTTGCCAATGTAGAAGTTCACCCCGCCTTGCGAGGCAATCAGCACGAGATCGCGCCCAACAATCCAGTTGCGGACGGTGATGGGCAGCACGACCAACAGGCAACCGGCCGTGGTAATCGCCGAGTAGAACAGCCCGCGCGCCAGTTGCCGGCGATGCAGCCAGAGCAGCCAGGCGACGATCCCCGGCCCGAACAGCAGGATGTTCGGCCGCGCGATGGCGGACAGCCCAAGCAGGACACCGGCCAGGGCAAACAGCCACGCCGCGGGCCGACGGTACGCCTGCAACAAACACAAGATCAGCAGCAGATCCAGGAACACAATGAGCGGGGGAATGAGCAGCTCACCATCGAGGTAAATGAGGATCCAGTAGCTGCCCGCCGCCAGGCCGGCCACGCCCGCCACCCAACGGGCGAACACCAGGCGTCCGACCAGGTAGAGCAAGCCGCAACTGAGCGCCCCGAGGACGGCCTGCGCGAGGCGCGGGGCGAGGTAGTCGTGACCGCACACGGTATAGATCAGACCAAGAAACGCCGGGTACAGCGGCGCGCGGAAGTAGGCTCCCTCGACAAATCTCTCGCCTGTGGCGATCGCCTGGGCCCACTGGTCGTGGTACAGGGCGTCCATGGCAGGATGGTCGAAGTCCGGGCTGGAACGCAGTTGCCCGACGTAGATCAGTCTCAACGTGAGGGCAAACAGAACGATCGCCACTACCCAGGCCGTGTCCGCCCGTTGCCAACGCGTGGGAGCGGCATCGAGAACGGACGCCTGGCCGCGGTGGGTCGGATGCGACTCGTCTCGGCTGGTTCTCGATCGGGCGGTGCCGGCCGGTGCGGACCGCGCGGCGTCGTCCGCCGCGGGGGTCGGCGTGGTGCGCTGGGGGCGCTGCTTCCTGGGCGGTGCCATGGCGGCATCATAGTTGGGCGGTCGCAGGTAGAGCAACACGCACACCTGCCGGGGGAGGGTAGCATGGCCAAGCGCAGCGCCGCCGTGCCTCCCGTCCGGGAAGCAGGAGCTTGCGTTGTTGCGTGCCGGCGCCGTCGGCTTGGGCATGTCAGTCGCCGCGGGCCACCGGTTCCGCGGACACTTGAAGGGGTCCGAGTGACCATACCCGAACTTGCGCCGCCGGCGCTGACGGCGGGCCGGTCCCTCACAGTCGCGGTCCGGATCGGCGGCGCCCCAGCGTACGAGGTGGTTCAGCGAGTTGCGCGCATGAGTGTGACGCAGGCGTCCGCCGGCCGCAGGTGCTCCACCCGGAGCAAGACCGGCCGCAGGCCCGCGGCGTAGTCGCGTTGCGTCTCAACGTGGTTGCGTGCCAGGTACCACGCGAATGCCCGGCGCCAGGCGGGAGCACCGGGCGCGACGTACCCGAAATCGAGGATGACGAGTCGCCCGCCGGGCTTGAGGTGCTCGACCGCGATGGCCAAGGCGCCGGCCCAGTCGGGGATCATGCTGAGCGAATAGGCGCAGAGGACGCCGTCGAACCGTGTGTCGAGTGCCAAGCGGGCGGCGTCGGCCTGGATGATTTGCACTCGGCCGCCCAGGCGGCGTTGCTGAGCCCGCTTCAGCATGTGGGCGGACAGGTCCACACCAACGATGAGCCCCTCCGGACCGATCGCGCGGCGCAGGGGCGCGAAGTTCAGCCCGGTCCCGCAGCCGATGTCCAGCACGCAGCCGCTGGGCGGCAGCTCCAGCGCCGCGACGGCCGCCCCCCGCCCACGCAGGATCGCCCAGCGCGTCAGGTCATAGATCGGCGCGTTCCAGCGGTAGAAGCGTTGCAGGATGCGATTCTGGTCTGCCATCCTTCGCGACAGTATCATTACCCGCGATGATTGTCGACGTACATTGCCATCTGGCCCTGCCGCAGCGCCGCGTCGAGGCGGCGGTCGAACGCTTCTCGTTCGAGCCGGTCGGGGCACGCGGCTGGCCGGGGCATGACGCCTACCTGCCGCCGGCCCGCCTGCGCAGCCCGCAATGGTGGTTCCTGGGGACGAAGCTTGGTCTCGACATGCGGGCCGGCGTCGAGCAGATCGACGCCGCAACAGAGGCGGCCTTCTGGCAACACGTGCGGAACTGCCCCAGCGTGGATCGCATGGTCCTGCTCGCGTTTGACGAGTTCCACACCACGGAGGGAGTCGCGCTGGGTCCCGTGCCGCGACGCCGGTGGCCGAGACGGGCGGAGCCGGGCACCAGCATGTACACCAGCAACAGCCTGGTCCGCCACTTCTGCCGGACGTATCCCGAGAAGCTCTGCTTTGGCGCTTCGATCCATCCCTATCGCCCGCAGGCGCTGGAGGCGCTGGAGGAGGTCGCCCGCGCGGGCGCGGTGCTGGTGAAGTGGCTGCCGCTAACGCAGAACATCGACGCGGCCGACGAGCGCACGCAGCGTTTCCTGCGGCGGGCGGGTGAGCTGGGCGTGGCGCTGCTCGCTCACTACGGCGGTGAGGTCACGCTGGCCACGCAGAACGCCCGCCTGGAAGACCCAGGGTCGTTGCTCGACGTGCTGGCGACTTTGCATAAGGAAGGCGTGATGCCGCCGACGATCATAGCTCATGCGGCCACCCCGTCCTTCCCGTGGCAGCGCGGCCCGTACTTCCGGCGTCTGGCCGCGGCCATGGCCGGGCCGTTACGCACCGCACCGTTGTATGCCGACGTGGCGGCCTTGTACTACCGGCCGTGGTGGCTGCGCCAGTTGCTGCGCAACCCGCGCTGGTCGGCCGTGCGCGACCGGCTCGTGTTCGGCAGCGATTTCCCGATCCCGCCGTGCAGCTTGTTCTTCCCGCGGACCCGCTACGGCCACCGCGCATACCTTCGCGAAGCCACATCCTGGATCGAGGGCAGCTTTCGCACGCTGCATGCGATCGGCGTCCCGGACGCGGCCTTCGACCGCGGCGCCGAGGCGCTGCAGCTCGGGCATTGATAGACTCGTGGAGTCAGCAAGCCATCAGAGCCGCGGGCGCGAGCCCGCGGACACTCCGCGCGTAAGGCTCGTCCGGTGCAGGGTCCGGCAGCTCGCGCTGCCGGCTCTGATTGGCGCCGCCGTCCCTTGCGGAACGACTGAGCGGCATCGGGTCCGGGCTCTGGCCTACGCAAACCGGCACCCACATTCAACGAAACCGCCGGCTGGTTGCGGCGTCTAAAGTGGTAGCGGGTGTAATTGCATAGAGGCGGGCCACGCGGGTGCCTTGGCCTGCGGGCCCGTCCCTGGCGCGGAAACCACTTCCGGGAGTCGCTGCTATGGGTCGCCTGAATCCCAGATCGTTGCGCTGGTACCGAACACCTGCCTACCCGGGCAAGCTCGAAGTGCTTGCCGACCCTGAGTTGCTGAGTATGCACCTGCCAGCCGCCTGGCGGTCGTGCGCCGAGTTGAGGAGGGCGGCGGCGGTCTTCCTGGCGGCCAGCATGGGCGGGTGCTCGCAGAAGTTGCCGGGGTCTGATCCGTCGCGGGCGGGTGCGCAAGCTTGGTGCGGGCAGCCGGCGACCGTGCTGAAAGAACCGGTACGTGAGCCGGAACGTGAGCTGGACCGCGGTAGGACCGGAGGTATTGTTCAACTGCCCTCCGTCCTCGTGTATGTTCCTGAAGACGAAGCGCTCGCGATTATCAAGGAAGAACTCGCTCAGTACGGCGTCCAGCTCACTCAGGAAAACGTGGTGCTGCAGTCCGTGGTGGTGGCTAAAACGCGCATCGAGGGCGGCGAGGCATGGATCAAGGGTGGGCCCGGTACTCACGCGGTGAAGGTCTACGACCCACTCGAGGTGGACTTGATGGATCCGGGGCGAAGGATTGGGGTCGAGTATGTGGTGTCGAATCGGCATTCCGGCAGCGCGGAGTTCCCCCCGGATACGCGTAATGAGAGAGAGTACGCCGAGTACCTCGCCCGGGAAGTACAGAGGCAGGGGCGTGGCCTCCACTTCGGCGCCTTCTACGACGTGCGGCTGGAAACCGGGCCCGGGCCCACACCGCGTGAGGTGGCGGCGCGGAAACTCGAAGCTCAGCGCCTGCTGCGGCAGCAGGTGAAGGACTTCGCCGACTGGCTCAAGGGGCAGGGGGTGATCTGACGTGCATCTGACGCTGCATCTGACCACGGCCTGCAACATGTGTTGTGACTATTGCTATGCGCCGCCGCACGATGGGACGCCGATGACGGAGGCCGTCGGGCGTGAGGCGATGGCCCTGGCGTCGCGGCTGACCGAAGGCTCCTGCGGCATCGTCTTCTTCGGCGGCGAGCCGCTGCTGCACAAGGACCTCATCCGCGCCCTCATCGAGCATGGCCGGGAGCTGGAACGCGGCCAGGCGGGGCGCTTTCACTTCAAGGTGACCACCAACGGCCTGCTGCTCGACGAGCAGTTCCTGGAGTTCTCGCTGCGGCATGATCTGCTGGTGGCCATGAGCTTCGACGGCGTCCGCGAGGCGCACGATCGGCACCGCCGCTTCCGCAACGGCGGACCGTCGTTCGACATACTGCTTAACAAGCTGAAGCTGCTGCTCGACCTGCGGCCGTATGCCAGCGTGCTCATGGTGGTGAACCCCGACACGGCTCAGTACCTGGCGGATTCCGTGTCGTTCCTGCTGGACGTGGGCGCGCGGTACCTGATTGTGTCACTGAACTACGCGGCCGACTGGCAAGAGGCGGACTTTCAGGTGCTCAAAAAGCAGTACCAGCGGCTGGGCAAACTGTATATCAAATGGACGCGGGCCGGGCGGAAGTTCTACCTCAGCCCGTTCGAGGTGAAACTGTCGTCGCACATCAACCGCCACTGTTACCGCAAGGAGCGTTGCGAGCTGGCGCAGCGGCAGCTTTCCGTCGATCCGCTGGGGTATCTGTACCCATGCGTGCAGTTCCCGCGCTGCGGGCCGGAGAGTTCGTGGTGCGTCGGGCACATCTCGCGCGGGATCGACGAGGCCGCCCGCCAGCGGATTCACGATGCGTCGGAAGAGGAGAAGAACGTTTGCCGGGAGTGTGCCCTGAAGGAGCGTTGCCACAACACCTGCGGCTGTCTGAACTGGCAGACCACCGGGTCGATCAACGAGGTCTCGCCGGTGCTGTGCCGGCACGAGCGGTTGCTGATTCCGATCGCCGACCGCGTCGGCGAGGTGCTCTACCGCAAGCGTGATCCGCTCTTCCTGCACAAACACTATAATGCGGCGTACCCGATACTCTCGCTATTGGAGGATACGGTGACCAAGCGGCCGTGAGAGGAGTTGGCAGTGTTCAGTTGTCAGTTGTCAGTGGTCAGTCGTCAGTGTTCAGTCGTAAGTCCGCATCCTGCCTGCGCATGGCGCTAACTGAGAGCTGAAGGCCGAAAGCCGAGTGCTCATAACTGATAACTGACGACTGAGAACTGACCGCCGCCGCCCCGCGTTCGAGGCTGTGCACAATGATAAACCGACTGCTGGCAACTCTGTTGTTCATCGCGGGCGCAGGCACAATGGTAATAGGCATCGCCAGCTACTGGCACGGCATTCCCTATGATGAACTGTGGGTCGTATGGCCCCTGAAAGAGCCGAAGCTCGAGGCCGCGGTCGTCGACGGGACTGTGCACGTCCTGTACATGTCGCGCATGCCGCAGCGCAAGCTTCAGGAGGAGCGCAAGGGGTTCGCCGGGTTCTACGTCAAGTCGCTGACGTCGGGCGACACGCTGGCCCGCGGCGGGGGCGTGCCGTTCTGGGCGTTGTTCGTGGTGCTGATGGTGCAGCCGACGGTCGTGTTCTTCCGCGGTCCCTGGCGCCGCCGGCGGCGCCGCCGCCACGGCCAGTGCATCCGTTGCGGCTACAATCTTACCGGCCTCACCGAGCCGCGTTGTCCGGAGTGCGGGCTGGAGTTCACAAGGCTCCCTTGAGCTTGCGGCGCGGGCTATGGACGGCAGAGGGCGGACCCCCAAAGAAGGCAGAAGGCAGAAGGCAGAATTCACAAAGGGCCAACGCACCGCCAGCCCCTTTCTGCATTCTTCATTCATCATTCTGCATTCGTCCCTCGACGGGTGGCCCAGGTCCTGTGGACCTGGGGGACTGATGATCAACTCGCACCGCACAACTCGACCCCGCAGAGCGTTCATCAATCCGAGGTCGCCCAGCCGACCCCGGAGGGGTCGAAGCCGTTAGCCCAGGGTGGCAACCCTGGGGATCGCAGAACCCGGTCATCTTCCGCCGCTCATCCGACCCCGGAGGGGTCGAAGTCGTTAGCCCAGGGTGGCAACCCTGGGGATCGGAGTCCAGCGCTTTTTTTATCCCTCTGCCGCCCCGCCGGGGCGGGGAAAACAACAGAGCCGCCCTCTTCCCAGGGGTTGACACCCCTGGCTACTGACTTCGGCCCTTCCAGGGCCGGGCAGAACGCGGCGCGCAGCGTAGCCACGGCCCCCTTTTCTGCATTCTGCCTTCTGCATCCCGAATTCCAGGCCACCCCACTGCTCAAGAGCAGTGGCACACCGGCCTTCTTCTGCATTCTGCCTTCCGCATTCTGAATTCGGACCGTCCAGACGCTCCATCAGCCACATCAATCGCGCGGAATCTCGTGGATTGTGGTAACCTCTCCCCCGCCGGCGGAGTCTAATGCTCCAGGAGTACGCGATGGGTACCGACGAAGCGGAACTGATCGCCCGGCTGCGGGCTGGTGACCGTATGGCGTTAGAGACCCTTTACCGCCAGCACGTGCAGCGCGTCTGGCGCTACGGGTGGTTTATCACCCGTTCGCGGGACGCCGCTGCCGAGATCGTCCAGGAGACGTTTCTGCGGGTCCTGCGTTCGGTCGGCCGCTTCGAGGCCCGCAGCACGCTGGCCACCTGGCTGCTGACGGTGACCCGCTCGGCCGCCCTGGAGTACGTCCGCCGCAGGCAACGCGAACGCCTCGGCCGCAGCGTTATGCCGCAACTCCACGTGGTCAGCGATTCGCACCCCGCGGTCACGGCAGGCGGCGACCCACCGGGAAACGCAGCCATGTCTGATGCCGACGCGACCCGGGAAGAAGTTCGAGCGGCCCTGGCCACCCTCCCGGAGGCCCAGCGCGACGTGCTGATCCTGCACGAGCTATGCGAATTGAGCGTGCGCGACGCGGCCGGCGTACTCGGCTGGAGCGAGACACGCACGAAGGTGACGTTGTTCCGCGCCCGGCGGCGTCTGCGCGAGACGCTCAGCGCGGCCGGGGTATTCAGAGACGCGCGCGAGGCAGCGCGCAAAGCCCGTGGACAAGCGCGGGCGTAGGAGATGCCCGTGGCGGGTGGCATGCCCAAGCTCGCCGCAGGCGAGCGCCGGCATGGATCGGTCCCGGAGGCAGCATGGCGGCGTCAAGTTGCGCTTGGCTTGGCCATGCCACCCCGCCGCGCACAAGTGTGAAGGTAAGAAGGATGCGAACGGCGGCAATCGCCAATCGACAAACGTCCGGGGGGTGCCATGAACTGCAAACAGGCACAACAACTCATTGATCTGCGTGTGGACGATCCGCACGCCCAGGATTGGACCGCTCTGGAGCAGCACCTGGCCGGCTGCCCGGCCTGTGCCGCGCTGCTCAGCGAGTTGCAGCAGACCCGCACATTGCTGGCGGAGCTGCGCACCGAGGGACCTACCAGCGAGGAGATGGAATCCATGCTATGCGCCGTGAACGCAGAGAACATCGCCGGGCCTGCTATAACGCAGGGCGTCTCATTCATGCGTCGGGTTACACCATTTATCGCCGCCTGCGTGGGTGTGGCGGCCGTGCTGCTGCTGGCCTTGCTCGTCGGAGGGTCCCACTACACCGTACTCGTCGAAGCTGTATCACCTCCCGCAGCGCAAGAGGTGCTGCGCAGCCCGCTGGAGACGGCCGGTAAGCCCGTCGTCGCCGGAACAGAGGTCAGGGGCTACAACGAGGAGCGATTCCGGGCAAGACGCATGCGCGTGGCACCCGAATCGGTTGGTGGGAACATTGCCGGCGAGGCCTACGTCGGCTACGGCGTCCAGTCTGACCGGGCCGCGTTGGCGGAGCGGCTTGATCAGTACAGTTACTCGGTGCCGTTCGAACTCCGCGTGCCGGTAGCAGCCCCGTCCGCGACACCGAGCGCTGCTGCCGACGAGAAGGGTTTCTTTCGCTTCGGTGAAGCCCAGGTGGCTGACGCCGACGACGCGAAATCCTATGTGGGCGGGACGGCCATCGTCCTCAACAGCGAGAACCGCGACAAGGAAGGAGACGGAGTCGTCGACCAATCGCGCCTCGACGTCGCCGGGAAGGCGCTCGAATACGTCGCCAGGGAAGAACGGGCCGCCGCCGGCGGAACCGCCGGGGGCCGGGGCAGTGGGATCATCCTCGGGCAGGAGTTTACGCCCACGCCGCCCCCTGCCGCGTCGCCTCTGCCCTCACCGGTTGCAGAAGGCAAGGGCGCCGGGCACGCGCGAGGAGGCTCGGTCGCAGTCGGGGGTGGAGCGTTCGCTGGAGCGTACGAGGTCGACAGGAAGGAAGAATCGGGCAATGCCCCCTCGGTAGCACGCACAGAGCACTTCGCGCTGGCAGGGGTCGACCTGGCAGGAGAACCCGACGCTTATGACAACCACGTTGATCGCCTGGTCGAGGGAACCGAGCAGGAGGCGGCGCCCGCCGTAACTCCTCAGCCCCAGTCGCCTCAACCGGAGCGTCCTCAGCCCGACCGCCCTCAGAGTCAGCGCCCCGAGCCCAAGATCATCCGCACGGGTACGCTGAGCATCGAGGTCACTGACTACACCGCCACCACCGAGCGCGTCGACCAGATGGTCACCCGCTGCAAAGCGTTCATCGCCGATGCGTCGACCAAGGAGCAGCAGGGCGGCGCCTTGGTGGGCACGATCGTCATCCGCGTCGCGCCCGAGCAGTTTGCGACGCTCTTCGCGGCCCTCAAGTTGCTCGGCCGGGTCGAGGCGGAGGACGCCCAGGCGGCCGACGTCACCGACCAGTACGTCGATCTCGAAGCCCGCATCCACAGCCTCCAGATCAGCGAGGAGCGCCTTCAGGAGCTCGTCAAGAGCAAGACCATCATCGACAAGGTCCAGTCGCTGCTCGAAGTCGAGCGCGAGATGACCCGCGTGCGCAGCCAGATTGAGCAGTTGCAGGGGCAGCTTCGCGTGATGGCCGACCGAGTGGGTATGTCCACCATTACGCTCACCGTGCGGGAGCCGGCCCGCACCGTGCCCGTCGCGGCGCTCACCATCGAAGTGACTGAGGTCGAGTCGGCCGGCCCGCAGCTTGGCGCGCTGCTGCAAGAGCTCGGCGGCCGGCTCATCTCCGGCAAGACCGGCAAGCACACCGACGGCACCCTGCGCGGCAACTACGAGGTCCAGATCACGCTGGCGCGCTTCGCCGACCTGCTCAGCGCGTTGAGCCAGCTCGGTCGCATCGAGGACCGCCAGGTCAAGGACCAGCAGTTCGGCGACACGAACGCACCGTGGGCGGCCAAGGTGTACTGCCCGGTGAACCTGCTGCTGTACGAGCGCTCGCGGCAGTTGCCGCAGGGCTCCTTGCGCCTGGAAGTCGACAAGCTGGAGACCGCGCTGGTTGCTTTGCAGGAAGTGCTGCCCCAGACGCATGCGGCCGTCGTCTCGAGCCAGACGACCCGCGAGGAGGATGGCCGGCAGATCGCCAAGCTCACCGTCCGCGTGCCGGCCGGCCAGTTCGCCAACCTGCTCACCGGGCTCGGCTCACTCGGACGCAAGCTCAACGAGCAGACGGCCGGCGAGTTGGGGCAGATCGTGGGCGGGATGGCGAGCATGCCGCGGGAGTTGGCCCTGGTGCTGGCCGAGCGGCCGCGGCAGGTACCCAGCGGGCGCATCTTCATCGAAGTCGAGAAGTTCGCCACCGCCCGCCAGGCCCTCAGCGGCATCATCGAGCAGCAGAAGGTACAGGTGCTGGCGTCGGGTAGCGAGCAGCGCACGGACGGCACCTGGGTCGGTGGCTTCCGCCTGGGCATCCGCGCGGGCGAGATGGAGAAGGCGGTCAGCGAGCTGGAGTCGCTGGGGCGGGTGCTGCGGCGCGAGATTCAGGGCCTGGGCCTCGGCGACCTTGCCCGCATGGACGGCGACGCGCTGGGCACCATCGAACTGACGATGGGCGAGAAAGCGAGCATGCAGCCCGACCCCGACCGGGCAGCGGGCTCGATCCGGGCCCGCCTGCGTGATGGATTGGCCGGGCTGTACAACGCCCTGGGTCTGATTCTCTACGGCATCGTCGCCCTGGCGCCGTGGCTGGTGGTGGTGCTGCTGCTGGCCTGGGTGCTGCTGAAGCTATGGCGGCGCGTCCGAGCCACGCACAAGTAGGGTGGGCACCGCTCACCGGAATGGCGAAGTGCGAAGAGCGACAGCGGAAGGCAAGAGGCAAGAGGGAGGCGTAGGGCGGGCTCTGCCCGCCGCGGGAGGAGCGAATGAAGAAGGGCGACGCCATCCGCATCCGAGCCCGAGCGGAAGCGAGGAGGCGCTCAGGCGCAACGACGTCGCGCGTTGCGCTTCTGTCCGCAGATTGCGCACCGCCACAATTGTACGTCGCACACCGTCCGGACAGACCGGCCGCCGATCGGCGGCGGCTGAGCCCGGATCACTCACAACGACGCTTCAGCATGCGGCGCATCCAGGTAGCTCCACACAACACGGAAACCGACGGCGTGGCCAGGGTGGCATGGCCACGCGTAGCGCCGCCATGCCTTCCCTTCGACAGGCGGCTGCTGCAACGCCATGCCGGCGCCTTCGGCTTGGGCACGATACCCTGCCGGCTTCCCAACGCATGGCCCTGCTTCGTCTGCCGGGGGGCTCGTGGTAGAGCCCAACGCGTGCCGCTGCCATCTGCGTAATCTGCGCAATCTGTGGACAGGAGTGCGCACCCCAGGCAACGCCCGTCGGTTCCGCTCGCTTACGGCTTGCCGAAGTTGGTCATGTCCTTCACCTCCACCCCCGGTGGAGCCTCGAAGACGAAGCGCTTCGGGTCAATCTCGGCATCGACCTTGATGTCCGTTACCGTCATCGTCCGGGCCGTCTCGCCTTCACCGCCGTAGACGACTTCCTTGACCTGGATGCCGTCGTGACGGAAGTAGTAGACGATGCGCGCGAAACGGTGGGCCTCCTCCGGCTTGGGCTTTACCTCGATGACCCACACCGGCTGACCGTCCACGGTCTCCTCGGGCAGCAGCTTCAGGTCGGACTTGGGAATCACCGACGCGAACAGGGTGCGCGGGTCGGGCGAGCGCTCGGGGCGCAGCCGTCCCTTGCCCGCCGACACCTCGCCGTTGCTGTCCGTCAGGGTGTAGGTGTTGGTGCCGTCGATGATCATGAGCGTCTTCTGTGCGATCACCTGCGGCTCTTCCGCCGGGCTTTCTCCCTCGTGCGGCATCTGGTCCGGCTTGCCCACCCGCATGGTGCTTGCCATTTCCAGCCGATACAGGAGCTTGCCGTCCCGGCGGAGTACCTCGTAGGTTCCTTGATTCTCGGAATGGGTGGCCAGCGGGCCCGAACCCGTCCGGCTGACCGAGTGAATCTTGCCGCTGATCGAGGTGTGCTTCTCCCAGGCCTCGATGATCTTGTTCGTCACGTCGGTCACCTCATCCGCCACCGCCGGAACCGCCGTGACGCCGACGACCAGCATGGCCGCCGCGACTGCCATGTTTCGCACTTTCATCATGTTTCACTCCCTTGCGTAGCGGAGAACCCGCGTGCTGCCCGGTAACCCATGTTCCCGTTGCGCAACTCCCTATCATGCTCATCAGCACCGGCCGGGGTCAACAGCGCCGGCCCTGGTTACATGCCTGTTACAGCCCTGCCAGCTAAGTCACCTCCGATGATGCCGCCGTTCCGGAGGGAACGGACCGGCGGAGCCGGGTGGCATGGCCAAGCGCAGCGCCGCCATGTCGCCGGTGGTGATGGCACATCGCGTGGGAGCGCATGCTGGCGCCCGCCTGCCGCGGGCTTGGGCATGCCACCCGTTTCGGGGCCGTGCCTGGTACCGTCCAGGCTTCGCACCTGCGCGGTTCCGCTCGGGCGACGCCGCGGTCCGCATCGCCCGCCCGGCTATCCCCGTGACGCCGGGGCACGCGGCTCCATCCCGAGACCCGGTGCCTGCCAGACGGTCATCCGCGGACCCTCGTAGCGATAACCGCCGACCAGCGGGTCCTCCGCCAGCAGCAGCGGGGTATCCAGGTCGAGCGCGTACAGATCACCCCACCCCAACGCGATCGCCAGCGAACAGCCCATCGCCAGCCGCGTCTCCACCATGCCGCCGATGGTGAGCTTCAGCCCGGCCGTTCGCGCCATCGTGGCGATGTCCAGCGTCTCCAGCAGGCCGGACTTCGTGATCTTCAGATTGATGACGTCGGCCGCGCTGGCCTCGATGACGCGCCGGGCGTCGGCCACGGTGGCTACCGCCTCATCCGCGGAGATCAATATCGTCGAGCGTGCCCGCACCGACGCTAGCCCCTGGATGTCGTTCTTCGCCACCGGCTGCTCGAACAGCAGGACGCGTTCGCCGAGCCGGTGCAACTTGTGCAGGACCGCGACGGCCTCGTCCGGGGTGAACCCCTGATTCGCATCAAGCAGAAACCGAACCTCAGGGCAGGCCTCCGCGATGCGCAGCACGCGCTCGACGTCGGCCTCGATCTGCGCGCCGATCTTCAGCTTGAACGCGCGAAAGCCCCGGCCATACCACTGCCGCGCCAGCTCGAGCGCCCGCGGCAGCGGCAGGATCGGAATCGTGACATCGGTTTCGAGCGGACCGCTCGCACCCCCGCCCCACCAGGCCCACATTGGGATGCCCGCCGCCCGGCACAACGCATCGAGCAGCGCGGTCTCCAGCCCACAGCGTGCCGCCGGCTCGCCCGGTCGCTCCTCTTGCATCTGCCGGCTCACTGCACGATAGCGGGCGGCCGACTTGCCCAGCAGCCGCTCGGCCAGTTCGCGGCACGCCCGCTCGCTCGCGGCCCGATGCTCACCCGTGAGGGCGGTAAACGGCGCGACTTCCCCATAGCCCGTCGCACCGCCGGCCAGTCGCACGCGTACGAAGAGGTTCTGCGCCGCGTGCATCGTACCCTGCGCGATCACGAATGCGTCTCGCAACGGTACATCGACCGGCCAGACGTCAATCCCCGCAATGATGAGGTCGGTCTCGTTCAGTGGTCAGCTCCACACTCGGGGGCGTGGTCTCGATTGCACAACCGCCGCACGCGTTGGGGACGTGCGGCGCCAAGAGTGCCATGCTTTCCCGTGACAGCGCGGGTGCTTGGCGTGGGTGCCATGCCCTCAGCCACCGCAGGTGGGGGTGGGCATGCCGTCGGCCGCCAGAGCACGCCGACCCGCGACTGCTGGCGCGCGAAAGCATGGCACCGGGCAGTCACGAGTAAGCATCCCCGTGTCCTCCCGACGCGTCTTCGCCCGCCCGACCCTCACCCCTGCCCCTCTCCCTCGAAGGGAGAGGCGTCACATACTGCATGCCCACGGCCGCCGCGCCTCGTGCGCTGGCGGACGGAGGGACGCAGCATTATCATCGGTTCGGCAGCCAAGGCAATTGACCTGAGGCCCGGCCGCGAGGCACATGATCCGTCTGCCGCCCGGCGATTCGGCGCGCGGGAGAACCACGCCATGACGATGAAGATGTACCGCCAGGATGATGCCGACGTGACGTGGCTTCACGCTGCGCCCGTGGCCATTGTCGGCTACGGTAACCAGGGCCGTGCCCACGCACTGAATCTGCGTGACGCCGGGGTGCAAGTGCTCATCGGACAGCGCCCGGGACGCAGCTTCGACCGGGCGGTGGCGGACGGCTTCGCGCCTTGGCCCGTACGCGAGGCGGTCTCCGCGGCCGGGCTGACGATGCTCACGCTTCCCGACGAATCAGCCGCCGACGTCTACGCGGCCGACGTCGGGTCTGCCCTGCACCCGGGCACGACGCTCGGGTTCGTCCACGGGTTCAACATTCGCTTCGGTTTCATTCAGCCGCCCGCGGATGTGAACGTCGTCATGATCGCACCCAAAGGCCCCGGCACGCTCCTGCGGCAACTCTTCGTGGAAGGCAAGGGGCTGCCGGCCCTGCTGGCCGTGCATCACGATGCCACCGGCACCGCGCGGCAGATCGCCCTTGCCTGGGCGGCCGGCATCGGCGCCACCCGCGCCGCCGTCGTCGAAACCACCTTCGCCGAGGAGACCGAAACGGACTTGTTCGGTGAGCAGGTCGTTCTGTGCGGCGGGGTCAGCGCGCTCACCAAAGCGGCGTTCGAGACGTTGGTGGAGGCCGGCTACACGCCCGAACTTGCGTATCTGGAGTGCGTGCATGAGCTCAAGCAGATCGTCGATCTGCTGTACAGCGAAGGTCTCAGCGCGATGCGGCGCCGCGTGTCGAACACGGCCGAGTACGGCGACCTGACCCGTGGCCCGCGCCTCGTTTCCGAGCAGACCCGCCGCGAGATGCGACGCATCCTCGAAGAAATCCGCTCCGGTGAGTTCGCTCGGGAGTGGATCGCAGAGTACCGCAGCGGCGCCAAGAGATTCCAGGCGCTTTACGAAGCTGATGCACACTCCGCCTACGAGCGTGCCGCAACGGCCGTCCGCGCCCTCATGCCGTGGCTGAGGGGAGAATAGCGAAGTGCGAAGAGCGACAGCGGAAGGCAAGAGGCAAGAGGGAGGCGTAGGGCGGGTTCTGCCCGCCGCGGGAGCAGCGAGTGGCGAGTGAAGGACGGGTCCTGCTGGCATCCGAGCCGGCGCGCGACCGACCTCCCCCGACCGTTCCCTGCCCTACTCGGCGGGACGCAGCCTGCCGGCCCACCGGCCGGTCCCATCCCGTGGGCGTTGGTGACCGTGGGAATCTCCTCGGTTGCCTGTTGCTTCCGGCCGCCCTGTCGTTAAGTATACCGCCCTCATGGAGACGCCGCTGCAGACGCCCCCGTCGAACTCATTCCCTGCGAGTGGGGAGTCACCCGCCCTTTGCACGGCCGGCAACGGACTGGTCGCCGGAAGTCTGTGTCAGGCCATCGCGTGGGGGACGGTCGTGATCGCGTTGATCCTTGTCGCGCTGCCGTTCGATCAAGCGCTCACGAGCTGGGTGTGCCAGGTGGCTCCCGCCGGGACGATCCAGCACCGGGTGCTGAAGCTGGCTTACAATCCCTTTCGCTGGTGGACGTTTGTGGCGTTCGGAGCCGTTCTGCTGGCCCGGGCATCCTGGCGGCAGTGGTTCATCGGTTTCCTGGTGACGGTCCTTACCACGGTGGGGGTGCTGCACCTGGTGAAGTATGTCGTCGGGCGGGCGCGACCCGAGCTGTCTGTGGGGGCGTACGCCTTTCACCCCTTCGGTGATCCGCGGCTGGGCTTCGATGCGTTTCCCTCGGGGCATGCCACGATGGCCTTCCTGTTGGTAGCGTTGCTCGGTATGTACGCGCGGTGGACACGCTGGCTGCTGGCTCCCGTGGCCGTGCTGGCTTGTCTGGCACGCATTGCGCAGGAACGTCACTTCGTGTCCGACGTGGTGGGCGGCGCGGGTCTGGCGTTGCTTACGGTGTGGCTGACACGCCGACACCTCGGCTCCCGCTACTTCCCGCCGGGCGGTACTTCCGGCGGTGCGGCAAGGCGGTCCGGCCCGATGATCAACAGCGTCTGCATCCGTCCTTTGGAGTAGTTGAAACCCCGAACGGACGCGCGTCGAACCACCAGCGGCAGCGACAGGTCGTCGCGCTCGACCACAACCGCCAAGCCATCGGCATGCGCCGCCAGCCAGTCAGGCAGTTCCCGGAGCCGCAACCGTTCGAGGCGACCTTCCGTCAGGAACACGAGGCTGTCTTCCTGATACTCCGCGGCCGCCAGAGGTCGGACGCCTTCCGGGTCGAGCATTCGCAGCACGGCCACCACGCGCGAGCTCAGCCACAAGTGCTGCAAGTTGGGCAGCACGAACTGCAACGTACCGCCAACCGACAGTGCGCCCAGCAGAACCGCCAACACCTGAGCCCGCACGAACCTCCGCCGGCGGACCGCACAGATGAGCATCAGCAGTAAACACGCGCATAGTGCCGCCCCGCTGCTCAGCCACTTGAACAGGCCGGGACGCACCTCGAGCACGCCGAGCCAGGCAAGCAGGATCGGCGCGGCGACGCCTACCACCGCGCTGAGCACCAGCCACCCATTCAGCGCTGCGCGCACCACCCCGATTCCGCGGGATCGGTCCGCGACCCCTCTCCCCCTCGCCGGGGCGGCAACCCCTCTCCCCCTCTGGGGGAGAGGGTAGGGCGAGGGGGTGCCCGGCGCCGCTCCGACGAGCGGTGTCCACACGCGTTCGCCCCCGCACAGCGCCCGCGCGCACAACAGCGCCAAGGCGGGAAACATCGGCAACGTGTAGTGCGGCAGCTTGGTGGCCACCAGTTCGAATATCACCCAGCCCGGCACCAGCCACGCCAGCAAGTACAGCTCGGCCGCGTGACCCCCCGCACGCTGCTGCCAGCGCCGCCGGATCCGCCTCAGCCAACCCGATTCCCGGCCGGACCCCGTCTCCGCCGGCCCGGTCGCCGGCAGGCTTCGCCCCGGCCCCGCATCGGAGGCCGTCGGCTGCTGCCCGAACCGCAGTCCGCGCCGCACACCGCGCACCAGTCCCGGCACCAGCCCCAGCGACCCCGGCCAGAACAACAGCGGCAGCAGAACCAGGTAATACCCCGGCGGGGCCCAATGCCCCTCCTTGGCCGACGTGCTGCGTCCCCAGACTTCATCCAGCAGGATGCCGCCGTACTCCCTCCAGCCCACCTGCTCCCCAACCAACACGACCCACGGGGTAACGATCGCCAAGACCAAGACGACGCCGGCCACGAGGTGCAGTCGCCGCAGCCACGCCCACTCCCGGCTGACAACGCCCAGTGCCGACACCGTCAGCAGCGCAATTGCGGGCGCGACCGGTCCCTTGGTCATGATGCCGAGCCCGAGCCCCACCCACAGAAGCACTACCCACCCGGTCTGCTCAGACTGCGGGCCGCGTCGCCGCCGCCAAAGTTTCCACAACGCCCACTGCGCCAGACACGTCCAGGCCAGCAGCACCTGATCCGTGCGCGCCTGCCGCACGTCCACCACCACCACCAGACATGAGGCCAGCAGCAGTCCCGCCAGCCAGCCGCAGCCCCCGGCGAACATGCTGCACCCGATCCGCCAAGTGATGAGCACCGCCGCCAAGGCACCCAGAATTGAGGGAATGCGGTACGCCCAGATGCCACCGTCGGGCAGCGCCTCAGCCGCACGCAGACTCTGGACAACCTCGGCCGGCGCCTGCGGAATACCGAATGGCGAATAGCGAATAGCGAATGAAGCCGCCTGTTCCGAATCGTCCCGGCGCACGTCGGAATGTGGGAGCGGCCCCGCAGGCCCGGACTGGGCGGCCGTCGGCACGGGAGCGCCCGCCCAGGCCGTCACCTTTACCGACAGAGCCTGAAGCCAGTAGAGCAGCGGTGGCTTGTTGAGCCGCGGCCGGCCCTGGATCAACGGCACGATCCAGTCGCGCCAATTCGCGGCCACCACCATCTGCCGCGAAGCCTCCGCAAACCGCGACTCGTCGCGGTCAATCGGTGGCAACACGCACTGGCCGGGGAGAAACACCGCTAAGCTCACGCCCAGCAAAGCCACCCCCGCCGGCCAACCCTGACCGCGCTGCCTGCGCCGCCCCCCGTGTGCTGCTTCGCCGTTTGGTGCGCCCCCCGGGTTTGCTGACGTGTCCGCACGCATGATAGAGCAGGATTCTACCGGCCAGCGCTTTCGCGTCGCAAGCAAAGTGCCGCCCCGCGCTGTTCGCGAACGCCCCGCGTTGTGCATGTTTAGCGTGGGCGCCGTGCCCTCACCCGCCGCAGGCGGGGGTGGGCATGTGCGGCGGACGCAAGGCGCCCCCGCGGCCGCATACGCTAAACACGTACTTCGCGTTCGCGCCCTGTCGGCCCCTGCCATAGGCGCGTCAGGTGGAAATCATCACGCCGACGCTCTACAGTGTTCGCAAACCCAGGAGGCTCGAGCCATGAAAGTCGCGGTCATCACGAAAACGAAGGCGCCGGTAGTGTTCGAGGAACGGCCCCTCCCGAAGCCCGGGCCGGGGGAAATCCGGATCAAGGTGGCCGCCTGCGGCGTCTGCCACAGTGACCTGCATATCTGGGAAGGGCATTTCGACTTCGCCAAACTGCCGATCGTCCCCGGGCACGAGGTCGCAGGCGTCGTCGATCAGCTCGGACCCGGCGTCACCGAGTGGAAGGTTGGGGAACGCGTCGGTATGCCGTGGATTTACTCGACCTGTGGCCATTGCGACGCCTGCGTGGCCGGCGATGACCCCGGCTGCGCCAGGCAGGAGGCCACCGGCGTCAGCAAGGACGGCGGCTACGCCCCGTACATGATCGCCCCGGCCGCTTTCGCCACACGCATCCCCGAGGCGCTCGACCTGGCCGAGGCGGCTCCGCTCTTCTGCGCCGGCTTGACGGTCTACGGCGCCCTGCGGGAGGCGGACATTCGCGGCGGCATGACCGTCGCGGTGCAGGGACTCGGCGGACTCGGGCAGCTCGGCGTGCAGTACGCCCGAGCCCTTGGGGCACGGGTGTTGGCCGTCACTCGCAGTGCCGACAAGACCGACCTTGCCCGGCGGCTCGGGGCGGCCGAGGTGATCGTCGCCCGCGACGGTCATCCCGGTGAGGCGCTTGCGCGGCGCGGCGGCGCCGACATCATCCTTACGACCGTGCACGTGACCAGCGCCATCACGCCGTTGCTCGCGGGTCTGGCGCCGCGTGGCAGCCTGGTGATGGTCGGGGCGGCCGGGGAGCCGCTGCCCGTCAACCCGCTGCAACTCATGGTCGGCAGGGCCCGCGTCCTCGGCTCGGTCGTGGGTAATCGCAAGCAGATGCGGGAGGTGCTCGATCTGGCCGTGCGCCACGACATCCGTCCGGTGATCGAGCGGCATCGCCTCGAAGATGTATCGCGCATCTTCGAGAAGCTGGGACGCGGCGAGCAGCCCGCGCGGGCAGTTCTGACGTTCGAGTAGCACCCGCGCCGCCCACCGAACCTCAGCCGTGGCCTTCGTCTCGCGGTCGCCAGGAGCGTCGCTGTTTGACCTCGCCGCGGCGGGTCTTGTCCGCGAGCCGGCGTCGCTTCTGGCCGGCGGACACGGCCGTCGGCCGCCGGTGCTTCGGCACGGTCAGCGCCTGCTCCAGCAACTCGACGAACCGGGCGACGGCGGCCGCGCGATTGGCGGCCTGGGTCCGGTGGCGCTGGGCGGAAACGTGCAGAACGCCGTCTCGATTGATCCTGCTGCGCAGCCGGTCCGCCACCCGTCGTTTCTGCTCGTCCGTCAGTGACGGGCTGCCGCGCAGGTCGAATCGGAGGGTCACGCGGGTGCTCAGCTTGTTGACGTTCTGCCCGCCGGGCCCGGCCGACCGGCTGTACTCGAACTGCAACTCCTCGGCCCGGATGTGGACCAGACGACCGATCTCGATCAATGGGGCCGACCCGCCAACCATGCCGTTGAATCCCAGACCGGCCTGCCAGTGTACGCAACACCGGCGGTGGGGACAGTCCCCGCTGCGGTCGGCGGCCAGCCGTTGGGGACCCCCGTCGGCGGGGTCCCTTCGCCGCACCCGCCTGCAAGGACTGGGGAAATGATCGCTATCCCCGGTACGCTCGCGGACCGATATGACCACAAGCTATGCGGTTATCGGTCGGCGGGTCCACCCGTGCGAGCCGAGCCGCAGGGGTGCTCCAGCGTTAGCGGCGCCGAAGTTCAGGCTTCGCCGCCCACCGGGATCGCCTTGTGAAATCGCTTCCCTGCACGAGGAGCCTCAGCATGGCCAGACTCACGATGAACCTCTATCTCGCACTGCTGATCGTCGCCCTGGCGACGGACACTCTGCTCGCCGCCGGTATCGGCCCCTTCAGCTTCAACTTCGCCAGCGGCGCCATGACCTCTCTGGTGCTGTTGCCTCTGCAACTTGCGGGTTGCCTGTAACATCGCCCACCACTGCCTGACCACCGCGGGCTTGGCACCATCCTCCTGGGGTGTGCGACGCCACACCTCGTGTGCCCCCAAGGGGCCGAGGGAAGCAAACGGGGCCGCGGGACTTGGAAGTCTCCGCGGCCCATGTTGTGCAACTGCGATGGCAGCCGCCTCGCGCAGTTCAAGCCCTGTCGCGTGCTGCGGTTAGCGGATCGGCTCGGCTACCCGCCAAAGCTGTAGCCCAGTGCGACGCCGCCGAAGAACTCATCCTTGATGATCCCGTTGTTCTCCGGGTTCCCCAGGGCGTCGCTGAAATACAGCAGCCCGGAGAGCCTCATTGTGCCCCAGCGCGCCGGAATGCGCAGCAACTCCGTAAGGTCATAGCTGACATCGAGCCCCCAGAGCATGTTGCCCAGACGCGTCGTCTTGCCGTCGGGGTCGCCGGCAAATTCACGGTAGTAGTTGTGATCGACTCCCAGCGTCCAACTGGGGGTAACGGTCAGCTTGTCAAAGACCGGGAACTCGTGATTGAGGCCGAACTCGATCCAGGCGGCGTTACCCGCTGCGATCCCCGTGTCGTGGAACACCGCCAGCGACGGGTTGAGCACGCCGGCATCGTTCTGGGGCCACAGCCACTTCCACAGCCAAGCGTCGTTGTGCTCAAACTTCACGAACCACTCGTTGGTGGTGTCGTCCTTGTCGTTGCCAGGGAAGGGATCCCTTTTGAGCAGCGTGGAGAGATTGGCGAAGTCGTAGAAGGTCCAGCCCAGCGTGAAGTCCGTTTCGATCGCCCGCAGGGGGTACTTCCAGTAGACGGTGTAGTCGATTTCCTGGAGGTTCTGCCCGCCCTCGATGGGGTTAAGCTTCTCCTGCCCGGCGTACCACTCGAACCACGTGGCGAAGCCCAGGTGTCCCCAGGTGCCCGGGTCATGCCCGAACAGCTTCGCCAAGTCCATGCCCAGATCAACGTTCAACTGGTGATTGAGATCCTCGCGGCCCTCGCCCGGATATTCCGAGTAGTTGATACCGCGGAAGATGTAGTCCGACATGACCGTGTAGGTCAGATCGAACGTGGCCGGGCACTTCGACTCCGAGGGGGCCACCTTCGTCTCCGTCACCTTGATGTCCGTGCGCTCGGCAACGGTCTCGCCCTGCTGGGCCAGCGCTTGTCCGCTCCCAACCATCAAGGCGATCGCCACTGCCAGAACCGGTCCGCAAAGCCAAACTCTTGCCAGCATCATGTGTCTCCTGAAGGGACCGAGCCGGTGTCCGCACCGGTCGCGGGCACGCGGCCGCGGCCTGAGAACAGCGATTTCACAATTACCCGAGGCCGTCCACGATCGGCGCCAGAACGTAGTTGGAGATGGCCGTCTGGACGGCCGCGTTAAGCGTCCACTCGTATTGCTGGTACCAGAAGTTATTGGGCACGCAGTTGCCGGGGAACCCCAGGAGGCAGGCGCCACACAGCGCACCCAGGAGTTTCCGGCGAATCCTCTTGCTCATCGTTGGTCTCCTTAAGACGACGCCGGCGCCAACCCTTGTGCTGCCGAGCGTCGCTGCCGTCTGTCTTCGGATTGAGCCCCTGCGTCTCTCTGACCGCTGCCGAGACGCGGCACCCGCTTGGGATCAGCATTATATCGGCGTCCCGAGGATGGCAACGCCAGCATCCCGACCGTTTCGGGTGTGCCCGCGCTTACATACGGCACGGCGACGCCGTTCGTTCGCCGTTATCGGGCCACGACTCTCGATTCGCAATGCACGTGCATAAACCAGCTTCCGAACTGTAGCTTGCCGCCTGATTGCAGGCCCAGTGCCCATCGTACGGTGCCGCTGACGGCAACATGGCTGCGTCTGCCGTGTGGGGAACCAGGGGGTGGGCGAAAGGCTGCGCGGGGGCACCGGGTGGCGGGTATGCCCGTTGCCCTTGTGGCCGGCGCCGCGGACCGGCGGTCTCGTGACAGAGGCAATGATACCCGGCCGGGAAAGTGGGCATTCTGTGTCACGATCTGTCACACGTGCGGCGGGGCGACTGGGTGGGCAGAGGCGTTGTCGCGCCGCGTGCGGGCCCCGCCGGACGTTGAGTCCGAGAACGACCCGCCCCGCGGAATGCGACGGGGACCGCGCCGCGAAAGCCCAACCCAGTGGCGAGATTCTCCGATGACAGGCGAGCGCTCATGTCTGCGACCGGCTGTCCGAGTCCCGGCTCCGGCTCAGGCGCCGGAAGCGCCAGCGCGGCGATGCGCCGACAAGTGAACACGAACAGGGCACTTCCAAGAAACGAGGCGAGGATACGATGGCAACCACATTGATGAAGGAACCGAAGACCTCGGCGACGCAGACCACGCAGGCCCAGCACAGCATGGGCGGCAAGTACCTGACGTTCAAGCTGGCCAACGAGGAATACGGCGTGGAAATCCTCAAGGTCCGCGAGATCATCGGGATGATGGACATCACCGCGGTCCCGCGTATGCCTACCTACATGAAGGGAGTCATCAACCTGCGCGGCAAGGTGATCCCGGTGATCGACCTGCGGCTGAAGTTCGCGCTGGAGGAAATGGCGCACACCGAGGAGACCTGCATCATCGTTGTGGATGTGGGCAAAGAGGTGGGGATCATCGTGGACACGGTATCGGAAGTGCTCGACATCCCCGGCGGCAACATCGAGCCACCGCCGGCGATGGGCGGCGACGTGGACACGACCTTCATCCTCGGCATGGGCAAGGTGGGCGACGCCGTTAAGATCCTGCTGGACATCGACAAAGTGTTGACGGGTGACGAACTCGCGGACGTGGCTTCGGTGGTACGCAGCGCGGCGCAGGTGAGTGAAGCCGGGGCGCCCGTCGAGACCCCGGTGTAACCAGCCCGGAGTGTAATGGGGTTGCGATGGGTAGAGAGCGATCGTGCGCGCCGACCGCGCAGGGTCGCTCTCGTCGTGCGCCGGGAGGAGGCCCGGGCGGGGATGGCGCTCCGGCGGTGGCGCAAGGTGTTCGCGAGGCTTAAAGACCGCAGCCCCGATAACGACGGTGCACTTCCAGTCGAGCGACGGCCCGGAAGGGACCCGTGTTGCTGCGGTGGGGTCGGTTTTTCGCCGATCAGCAAACTAGATCAAATCGTGACCACGGTTCGCAGGGTCGGCGTTCTTGCACGCGAGACCGCAGATGAGTAGCAAAGTACCTCAGTGCCGAGATGCACGCGAATTGGCGGCCCGTCTTGTCCAGACGGCCGGCACCGTTCAGAAGGACGACCTGAGCCTGCTGGCCAAGATGCACGGTTGGTGTGACGCGTTGCTGCAGGCCGGCGACGCGCTGGCCCAGGCGGGCGCCGTCGAAACGGCGACGGCCTTGTCCAGGCTGCTGGAAGCTCTGATTCTCAACGAAGTGCCGGATGCTGACGCTGCCCTGACGGAGACTGTCGCCACGACGATGTGCTTGGGTGAGCAGTTGGGCGTGTCCGCTTCCGATGCGCCGCCGTGCCCGACGCCGAAGGCGTCCGGCGGCACCGGCAAGGCAAAGGTGCAGCCGGAGGCGCAAGGTGTCGTCGCGGCTCCCGCGGGGGCGAGTGCCTCTGCGGAATCGCCGCGCCTGCCGGTCGCGGCTACGCCTGGGGCCGAAGCACCCCAGCCGTTGACCGCGGGGCCGGAACGCGACGCGGCGCAATTCGCTGAACTCGCCGTGACCTCCCCGGCACCGGCCGAGGAGGCCGTGATCGAGGCGGTGGGAGAGAGCCCGAGCCCGGCCGCGCGGACGGAGACGCCGTACGAGCAGACTCCGCTGCGCATCGACCCGAAGGAGCAGGAGTTCGTCCTGGCGTTCACCGAGGAGGCCCGGGAGCACATCGAGGCGATCGAGGCTGCCCTGCTCGAGGTGGAGCGCGAGCCGGGCAACACCAAGCGAATTGATGATCTATTCCGGCCGTTCCACACCATCAAGGGCATGGCCGGCTTCCTGAATCTGCGGGACGTCAACTGCCTGACGCACGAGGTGGAGACCCTGCTGGATCAGGGGCGGAAAGGCAAGCGAACCGTAACGCCGGGGCTGATCGACCTGGTCTTCAGCGTCGTGGACATCGTGAAGGCACAGGTGGCGGCCGTCGCGGCGCATCTGGCGGAGCCGAAGGGGGAGGTGGTGCCGCAACCGCCGGTTGCTCAGATGATCGAGCGGCTGCGGGACGTGGTGGCGGGACGGGCCGAGCTTAGCGCCCGGGCCGAGGAGGCCGGCAGCGCCGCCCTGCGCGTCGGCGAGAACCTCGTCGAGCAAGGGGCCGTCGCCCAAGAGGTGGTGGACTTCGCTCTCCAGATGCAAGCCCAGGGGGCGACGCCGCAGAAGACAGGGGAGTTGCTGGTGGAGATGGGGGCGGTCACCGCCAAGCAGGTCGACAAGGCCATCCGTGTCCAGACCCAAGCGGCCGCCTCCCCGGCCGCTGCTCCGCCGGCGACGGTGGCGTCAGCCAAGGTCGGGGCCGCGGCCACACCCGCGGCGGCACCCGTCGAGCAGTCCATCCGCATCGACACCGCCAAACTCGACGCCCTCGTGGACATGGTCGGCGAGCTGGTGATCGCTCAGACCCTGGTCAGCGCCAACCCGAGCGTCGCCCAGAGTCAGAAGCTCGGCAAGGACGTCAGCCAGGTTACCAAGATCATCCGCGACGTGCAGGAAACGGCCATGGGCATGCGGATGGTGCCCATCGGCGGCACCTTCCAGAAGATGGCCCGCCTGGTACGCGACGTGTCGCGCAAGGCCGGCAAGCAGGTCGAACTGACCATCGCCGGCGAGGACACCGAGCTCGACAAGAACGTCATCCAGCAGATCAGCGATCCGCTGATCCACATGGTGCGGAACGCGGTGGACCACGGCGTCGAGGCGCCGGAGGTCCGGCGCGCCGCCGGCAAACCCGAGGTGGGTCGGGTGCACCTGGCGGCCTTCCACCACGCCGGCAACATCGTCATCGAGATCAGTGACGACGGGAAGGGACTCGACCCGCAGGTGCTCGTGGCCAAGGCGATGGAGAAGGGAATGGTGCAGCCGGGCGAGGAACTGACCGAGCAGCAGGCGTTCCACCTCGTTTTCGCGGCCGGGTTCTCCACCGCGGCGCAGGTGACCGACATCTCCGGGCGGGGAGTCGGCATGGACGTCGTCAAGCGCAACATCGAGCAACTGCGCGGCAAGGTCGAGATCGCGTCCGAGAAGGGTGAAGGCAGCACCTTCTCGATCCGTCTGCCGCTGACCCTCGCCATCATCGACGGGATGGTGGTGAAGGTGGCGGAGGAGCGGTTCATCATTCCGACCATCGGCATCGAGCAGGCCCTGCGTCCCGTGCCGCAACAGATCACGAGCGTGCAGCACCGCGGCGACGTACTGAACGTGCGCGGGCGGCTGATCCCGCTGGTGCAGCTCGGGGCGTTGTTCCGAATGACCGGGCGCGTCGACCCGTGCGAGGCCATGGTAGTGATCGCCAGTTCCGACGCGGGTCCGGTGGGGCTGGTGGTCGAGGAGCTGATCGGGCAACAGCAGGTAGTCATCAAGAGCCTCGGAGCGCGCTTCGAGGGGCTGCGAGGAATCAGCGGGGCCGCCATTCTGGGCGATGGTCGGGTGGGCCTGATCCTGGAAACGTCGGGTCTGGCCGTGCACTACCATGAGATGCACCTGGCGCAGGAGAAGGACGCGACTGCCCGTAACGTGCGGGTGACCATCCCGGCGCCGGCTGCCGAGCAGCCCGCGGGCGGGCGTGAGGAAACTCCCAGTTGGACCGTTGACGACAGTGGCGCCGACGCGGCCGGCTCGGCGGGCGAGCCTGAGCGCCAGACGGAACTCGTCGGCGCCGGAACGTAGGAGGCAGACCGTGCCAGCGATTGCTGACCATCCCCCTGTCGACGTGAACAGCAGCCCCGGCGCGGACCTGGGCGGCAAGTACCTGACGTTTGCCCTGGACCGCGAGGAGTACGGCGTATCCGTGCTCAAGGTACGCGAGATCATCGGCATACAGGACATCACCAAGGTGCCGCAGACGGCCGCCTTCGTGGAGGGCGTGATCAATCTGCGCGGCAAGGTGATTCCGGTGATCGACCTGCGTGCCCAGTTCGGACTGCCCCGGATGCAGTACAACGAGGAGACCTGCATCATCGTCGTCGACGTGGGGGACATGGTGGGCATCATCGTCGACACGGTGCGCGAGGTGCACAACATCCCGGCGAGTGCGATTGAGCCACCGCCGACACTGGGAGCGGAAGGGAAGCAGGACTACTTCCTGGGCATGGCCAAGGTAAAGGACGACGTCAAGATTCTGCTGGACATCGACCGGGTACTGAAGGCCGAGAAGCTGATCCAGTAGGGCGGGTTCCACCCGCCGCAGGTTGGATCATCCCGGCGGGCAGAGCCGGCCCCACGGGGGCCGCAGACAGCCGGCGGTACGGCGACCGAGCGAAACGCAGCGTGGATATCGCAGTTCGCAACCGGATACGAACGTGAACATCGTCGTTGACATTGCGGACCTCGCGGTGACGGCGGACCCGGCGGCCTGCCTGATCACGCACTCGTTGGGCAGTTGCATCGGCGTGACGATCTGGGACGCGGAGGCGCACGTGGGTGGGATGATTCACTACATGCTGCCGGAGTCCGCGCTGTCGCCCGCGAAGGCGAAGGCCCAGCCGGCGATGTTCGGCGACAGCGGGGTGCCCGCGTTATTCCGGGCGGCCTACGAGCTGGGGGCCAACAAGAAGCGCCTGGTAGTCAAAGTGGCGGGCGGCTCCTCGCTGCTGGACGACAAGGGGACGTTCAACATCGGAAAACGCAACTACGTCATGCTCCGCAAGATGTTCTGGAAGAACAACATCCTCATCGACGGCGAGGACGTGGGCGGGCAGATCAGCCGGACCCTGCGGCTGGAGGTGGGAACGGGACGGGTGACGATCAAGACGCGCGACGGGGAGAAGGAATTATGATCAAGGCCAGCGAGATCCTGGAACGCGCCCAGGCGTTGCCGCCCCTGCCGGGAACCGCGGTCCGCCTGATGCAGGTCATCAACGACCCGCGCAGCACGGTCGACCAGATCGTGGAGGTCATCAAGTTCGACCAAGCGGTCACCGGGCAGGTGTTGCGCATCTGCAACTCGGCGTACTTCGGGCTCGCCCGCAAGGTGACGTCGCTTTCCGATGCCATGGTGCTGCTGGGCACCATGAAGGTCCTGCAACTGGTCATGTCGGTGCACGCCAAGGTGCTGCTGGCGAAGGAGCAGACGGGCTACGGGCTGGCGCCGGGCATCCTGGGCAAGCATTCGATGGCGGTGGCGATCGCGTCGGCCGCCTTCGGGCAGCGCTTCAATCTGCCGAACGTCAACCTGGCGTTCACGGCCGGCCTGCTGCACGACATCGGCAAGGTGGTCCTGAATCAGTACGTGGGCGAGGAGTTTGCCGAGATCATCCGCCGCGTTACCCAGCGGCGGGTCACCTTCGCCGAGGCTGAGCAGGAGGTGCTGGGGTTCTCGCACGAGCAGATTGGCGCCATGGTGGCGGAACGCTGGGAGCTGCCTGAGCCCATCGTGCGGTGCATCCGCTACCACCATACGCCCGCCGCCTTGGACCCGCCCGACGCCCTGGTGGACGCGGTGTATCTGGCCAACAGCGTCTGCCTGCTGCTGGGGATCGGGATCGGGGAAGATGGATTGCATTACCGGGCGGACCAGCAGGTCATGGACCGGCACGGTCTGCACGAGGCGAACCTGGAGGAGACCGGTCTGGCTACACTTGCGGACGTCCGGCGGGTGGAGGAGGTCTTCACCCGCGAGGCCGCGGCGACGACCGCAGCCGAGCCCGTCGCCAGTTAGGGGAGACGCCGATGTCTCACAACGTATTGATCGTAGATGACTCAGCCACCATCCGGCAGATGGTCAGGAAGGTCATGCAGATGGCCGGCCTGGACGTCGGCGAGGTGTACGAGGCCGCCAACGGCATCGAGGCGCTCGCCCAACTGGCGGACCGCGACGTCGATGTCATCCTGGTGGACATCAACATGCCTACCATGAACGGCATCCAACTGCTCACCCGCATGAAGCAGAATGCCCGCCTCAAGGACATCCCCATCGTGATTGCCTCGACCGAAGGCAGCAAGCAGCGCATCGACCAGATGAAGGAGTTCGGCGCCTCCGGCTACGTCCGCAAACCGTTCCAGCCCGAGCAGTTGCGCGACGTCCTGGCGCCCATCCTGGGAGTATCCAGCCATGCAGCAGCAGCAGCAGACGGCAACGCTGACGACGGTCTTTTCTGAAGTCCTCGCCAACCTAGCCTTCATGTTCACCGACACTGAGCCGGGCGAGCCGGTGCTCGAGGGCGAGTGGCTGGAGACGATGATCAGCTACCATGGACCGTACCAGGGCACGCTGCGCCTGCGTTGTACCCGCGCCTTCACGGTGCTGCTGGCGGCCAACCTGCTGGGCATCGACCCGGACGACGATGAGGCGGAACACGGCGCCGACGACGCCGCCAAGGAGTTCATGAACATCGTCTGCGGCCAACTCGTCACCACGTTGCACGGAACCGACCCGGTGTTCAACCTGTCCATTCCCCGGAGCACGCCGCTGGCGGAACCGCCGGACCTGTACAGCGAGGACGTGAGCACGACCTCGACGCTCTGGGTCGAGGGACACCCCGTGCAGTTGGTGTACGCTGCCGGCCCGCCGACCGCCGGGGCATGAAAGACCCGAGGCCCGGGAGTGACCTGCGCATGGCTCCGGCAACCAAGGACCTGACCCGCGAGGACTACGAACTGTTCCGCCGGCTGGTGTACGCCAAGAGCGGCATCAACCTCGGCGAACACAAGATGCAGCTTGTCCGCGCGCGCCTGGGCAAACGCGTGCGCCAGGGCAACTTCCCGTCGTTTCGAGACTACTACAAGCACGTCGAGCAGGATGCCACCGGCGAGGAACTGACCAGCCTGCTCGACGCGATCTCCACCAACACGACGCACCTGTTCCGCGAGGCCCGGCACTTCGCCTTCCTGCGGGACACGCTGAAACGGTGGGCCGAGGACCCCGGCTGGCGCCGCCGGAACCCGACGATCCGCATCTGGAGCGCCGGCTGCTCCAGCGGCGAGGAACCGCACTCCATCGTTATGGTGGCCCACGACGTCGTGCATCGCTACCCGGAACTCGATCTCAAGATCCTCGCCACGGACCTTTCCACGCAGGTACTCAGCCGGGCCCAACTGGGACTCTATGAAATGCACCGGGTGGGGACGGTACCGGCCGAGTACCGCAGTCGTTACCTGAAGAAGGTGCGACACGAGGACCAGCCTTGGTTCCAACTGGTGCCGGAGCTGCGCGCTCTGATCACGTTCGCCCGCTTCAACCTGATGACCCCCACGTTCCCGTTCAAACACGGCTTCCACATCATCTTCTGCCGGAACGTGATGATCTACTTCGACAAGCCGACGCAGCAGGCGCTCGTCAACAAGTTCGCTGTTCACCTTCACGAGGGGGGATACCTGATGATCGGACACTCCGAAAGCCTCAACAGCCTGCAACAGCCCCTTGCCTACGTCGAACCGACGATCTACCGGAAAGGATAGAATGCTTCCCCGCGCCGCCGGTGGGGGGTCGGTGAACCACAAGCCGCGGGGTAGACACCTCTGGAGGAGCGGGTGAAACCGACCGGTCCCATCCGGGTGCTTGTGGTGCTTGACTCGCCCTTCGTGCGCGCGGCCTTGACCCGCGCGCTTGCGGAGCAGCCCGGGCTCGAAGTGGCCGGCAGCGCCAAGGACGCCTTCGAGGCGCGGGAACTGATCATCGCCCGGCATCCTGACGTCATTGTCTTGGACGTGGACCTGCCCCGCGTGGACGGGCTGTCGTTCTTGAAGAAACTCCGTGCGCACTACCCGGTGCCGGTCATCATGTGCAGCGAGAGGGGCCCGGCGGGCGCCCGGTCGGCCGTGCGGGCCATGGAACTCGGTGCGACGGACGTCGTCGCCAAGCCCGCGACCGCCGACCGAACCGCCCTACGCCGCCTGGCCGAGGAGTTGACGGAGAAGATCCGCGCCGCCCACGTCGCCCTACCGGTGCGCCCGCCGATCCCACCCTCGGCGACCGCCAAGCCCACGAGCTTCCGAGCGACCGGATTGGACCCCAATCGCTACGTCATCGCCGTCGGCGCTTCCACCGGCGGGACCGAGGCGGTTAAGGACATGCTTCTCCGGGTGCCGGTGGATTTCCCCCCGGTGGTCATCGTGCAGCACATGCCGGAGGGCTTCACGAAGTCCTTTGCCGACCGGCTGGATCAGCTCAGCCCGCTGTCGGTCAAGGAGGCCCAGGACCACGATCTGTTAACCCCCGGCCGGGCGTTTCTGGCTCGGGGAGGCATCCAGATGGGCATTCGGCCCGCCGCCGGCGGTCGCTGGCGGATCGCCTACGGATCGCGGGCGCCGGTGAACCGGCATTGCCCGGCCGTGGATGTGCTCTTCGAGTCCGTGGCCCAGTACGCGGGCCCCAAGGGGATTGGCGTGCTGCTGACCGGAATGGGTTCGGACGGCGCCCGCGGGCTGCTACGGATGCGTGGAAGTGGAGCTTTAACCGTGGCACAGAGTCATTCCACCTGCGTTGTCTACGGCATGCCGAAGGTGGCCGTGGAACTCGGCGCCGTCGAACTTAGCGTTGCCCCGCTGGATATGCCGGCGGCCATCCTGACCGCCCTGCTGAGGCGGGAGCACGCGGGTTCCCGCCCGTCCGCAGCCGCCGCCCAGCCCGTTTCCCGCACCCTCGAGTAAGGCAGCTTGGCGTTTGACCGGTCCCGTCTGGAGCCGACGGAGGGCCTGCCGACCCCGCGGAGAAAAAATCTTCGCCCGGGTCTTGCTTTGTATCCATGTTTGGTATATGTTAGTTACAGCAAGGCGCGGCGGTTTTGCCCGCTGGTACTTGGGTCCTGCTGACGCACGCGGTCCACAGGGTTCCACGCGGTCCGGCCGGTTGGGTATGGTCCCCGGACCTCCGGCAATCCACTGACTCCACGCGGTCTGGAAAGGATGCCCCACACCGATGTCTGTCGCGGTCATCGGCAACGAAGTTGCTGCGCGCGTCTCCAATCCCGACCAGACGCTCCGGCGACTGCGGGCACTGCTCGAACGTCACCACCGACGCCGCCACACGGGCGGGAATGAACGAGCGGTTGTGCCTACCGGTCTGGCGCCGTTGGACGCGGCCCTGCCCGGCGGCGGGCTGCCGCGCGGCACGCTGACGGAGATTCTGACGGCCGGGCCCGGAGTGGGTGCCTGGGCGCTGGCCCTGCGCATCGCCGGTCGGCACCTGCTCGACCCGAACGCCGACACGTCGAGGCCGGCAACCGCGGAGCCAAACGGTTTTCCCAAGGCACCGCCACGCAGGAAACAGGAATCTGAAGAGGGTGGCATGGCCAAGCCCCGGTGCGCCGAGACGCCGCCCTGCTCTTTTCCCATCGAGCACACGACTGCTACCGGAGCATGCCGGCGCTCGCCTGTGGCGAGCTTGGGCATGCCACCCGTTGCCGGGAAGCGGTTCGCCCATACGGCCACAGACATGCCTGGGGCAGGCCTAGGCAGGTCACGCGTTGCCGGGATTGGCAATGCTGAATCTGCTTTCTCTCAGCGGTGGAGCCCTGTAGTCATCGTCGATACCGAACGGGATTTTTATCCCCCGGCCGCTGTCGATTACGGCGTCCCGCTCGAACGGCTCATCGTTCTACGGGTCCGGGACGCCGCGGAGGTGCTCTGGGCGACGGAGCAGGCGTTGAGTTGTTGCGGTGTGGCCGGCGTGATCGCCCCGCTGGCCGGGCTCGATGAGCGTCAATCACGCCGCCTGCAACTGGCGGTCGAGCAGGGTCGCGGCCTGGGTCTGATCCTTGCGCCCGCCGGCAACCGCGCCCGCAGCTTTGCGGCGACGCGCCTGTTGGTCGAAGGCGCGGTCGAAAACCCGGGAGCAAAAGACCTCGGATGGGAAGACCGCGGAGTGTCTGACAAAACCCCTCTCTCCTTGGGGGGAGAGGGCAGGGTGAGGGCGAAGGACGTTCCGCGGCCACCACCCTCACCCCTGCCCCTCTTCCTGGAAGGGAGAGGGGTGGAAGCAGGAACTCTTACATCGATGGCCGGCGTGGCGTCGTCCTGCTCGCGGTCGCAGTTCGGCGGCTGTGGTTATCTCTGTCGCATTACACTTTTGACGGTGCGGGAAGGGAGGCCGGCGGCACCGTTTTGGGTGGATCTACACCATGAAACGGGTACTGTGCCTCTACCTGCCCTTGCTCGCCCTCGAACGGCGAGCCGCAGCGGCTGAGCGCGTCTGTCAAAACTCCTCTCCTCCTGGAGGGAGAGGGCAGGGTGATGGCGGAAGACGTTCCGCGGCTCCCACCCTCACCCCTACCCCTCTCCCTGGAAGGGAGAGGGGTTCTGCCAGGGATCCTGAGTCCAGTCGTTCGCGTGATGCCGAGCCGGGCATCCATGAAGTAGTGGCCGTTACGTTCCAGCCGCACGGCTCGACCTTGCGGGTGGTACACGTCAGCCCGGCCGCCGCAACGTTGGGTATCGCGCCGGGGCAGACCCTCGCCCATGCCCAGGCGCTCGCGCCGACGCTCCTCGCCTGGGAGGACGAGCCGCTGCGTGCTCGAGCGCAACTCGAAGCCCTAGCCATGGAGGCGCGACGTTTCGCGCCGCTCGTGCAACTCGAAGGCGAGGACACGTTGCTGCTGGACGTCACCGGCTGCGCGCGGTTGTTCCACGGCGAGCGGAATCTGCTGGACCGGGCTCGGGCGGCGCTGCAAACCCGCGGTTTCACCGTGCGGGGCGCGCTGGCGGACACGGCCGCGGCCGCCTGGGCCCTCGCGCATGCCCATGCGGAAGCGGCCCTGGTCGTTGCGCCTGGGCAAACCGCGGCGTCCCTGGCCCCCTTGCCGGTGGCGGCGCTGCGGCTGGAGGCGTCGATGGTGGCCGCGTTGCATGCGGTTGGCGTCGAGACGATCGAGGCTCTGCTGCGTCTGCCGCGTGCGGCGTTGGCGGCGCGGTTCGGTGAGGCCCTGGCACGTCGCCTCAGCCAGGCACTGGGCGAGACACCGGAGGTGCTGGTGCCCTTCGCGCGGCAGCCTACGTTGTCGTGCCGGCAGGAGCTGGGGGCCGCCACGGATCGTCTTACGGTTCTTCAGGAAGTGTTGCACCGCCTGCTGGCGGATTTCTGCCGCACACTGGACCAACGCCGGGTCGGTATATGCCGGATGTTTGTTACGTTCGAGTGGCTGGATGTAACCCTGGAGCGCGGCAGCCGTCAGCAACACGAAACGTTTGCTCTCAACGTGGCCCAGCCCACCCGCGTGTTTGCTCGTCTCTGGAACCTGCTGGCCACGCGGCTGGGCGATTTGCGTCTGCCGGCGCCGGTCTACGCCGTGCAGCTTTGGGCTCGCCATCTGGAACCCCTGGACGATGAGCAGGGTGAACTATTCATTACCGATTACGAAGCAATCCGCGCGCGGCGTGATCTGTTGGATCGTCTGGCTCTGCGTCTCGGAGTGGACGCGGTGGTGCGCGCGGAAGCGCTGTCCGATCATCAGCCGGAGCGGGCCTGCCGTTATGTTCCGCTGGTCGGCCCGGCCGCCGGGCAACCGTCGCGGCGCCGGCCCGCGGCATCGGGGAAAGGCGAAGGTGAAGTTTCTCACTTCGTCGGCGCGCAGGCGGTTACGCACCACCGGCCGGTGCGGCTGCTGCCGGTGCCGGTGGCGATCAGCGCGACGGCCATCGTACCGGACGGACCGCCGATCACTTTTCGCCTGCACGGCAGACAGCAGGTGGTGGCGAGTTGCGTCGGCCCGGAGCGGATCGAGACGGGCTGGTGGCGCGGTCCGTACCTGCGTCGCGACTATTATCGCGTTACCACTACAGAAGGACGGCACTGCTGGTTGTTTCGGGCTCGGGATACGAACTGTTGGTTTCTACAGGGATGGTTTGATTGATAACGCCCAGCCCGCAAACCCCTCTCCCCCTCAGGGGGAGAGGGCAGGGTGAGGGGGTAAACGGTACGCAGCTCCCACCCTCACCCCTACCCGTCTCCCTCGAAGGGAGAGGGGGCAGACCGGCGGTGTGAAGAGCGCGGCACCGGCTGTCGTGGAGTTCAACGTCCATGCCTGCGAAGCCCGAACAACCTAAGCATGCCCATCCGGGCGAGCAATTGCAGGGCGCCGCGGGCGGTGATGTCAGCCAGCCTGCCCGGCGACGGCGGCGGGTGCACCCCTATGCGGAGCTGCGCTGCCGAAGCAACTTTTCGTTCCTGCGCGGCGCTTCGCATCCCGAGGAACTGGCCGAGCGCGCGGTGGAGCTGGGATACAGCGCGCTGGCACTCACCGATCATGAGACCCTGGCCGGCGTCGTTCGGATGCATTGCGCCGCCAAACGCTGTCCTCTTAAGTTCATAGTCGGAGCGGAGCTGACGCCAGTCGATGCGCTCCCAGTCATACTGTATGCGACGGATCGGGCCGCGTACGGTCGCTTGGCCCGGATCATTACGCAAGGTCGCTTGCGGGCACGCAAGGGATCCTGCGCGGTCACCTTAGCCGATGTCGCCGCGTATCACGCTGGGCTGCTGGCGGCCGTGCCGCTGCCCAACGACGCCGGGGACTTAGACGGCATGCTCGCATCGTTGCGACCTCCCCCCTCACCCTGCTCTCTCCGAGCAGAAGAGCAGGAGAGCAGGAGAACAGGAGAGAGGAGAGCAGGATTGTCGCCACATCCTCCCTCAACCTGCCTTCTCCAGGGGGGAGAGGGGTTCCACAACGCGCCCGTGGACTATGCGTACGGTGCAACGCGGGCCCTGGCCGCGTATCGTGACATCTTTGCGGACCGTCTGTCCCTGGCCGTTGGTGTTCACGGGGGACCGGACGATGCGCGCTACTTGGCGGCCGCTGAGCAGCTCGCCCGGACGCTGCATGTGCCGCTGGTGGCCACGAACGATGTACACTATCACCATCCCCGCCGGCGTTTCCTCCAGGATGTCCTCACCTGCGTGCGGGAACAATGTTCGATCACCGATGCCGGCAAGCGCCTGCTCGCCAACGCCGAACGACACCTCAAATCCCGGGCCGAACTCTATCGCCTCTTCGCGGACCATCCTCATGCTTTGCGCCGCACTCTGGAGATGGCCGAGCGCTGCACGTTTTCGCTCGATGAACTGCGTTACGAGTATCCGGAGTCGCTATGTCCGCCCGACTGCACGCCCACCGAGTACCTGGTCCGCCTCACTTGGGCGGGCGCCCGCGAGCGCTATCCCGGTCGGGTGCCGGCGAAGGTACGCAAGCTCATCGAGCATGAGTTGACCTTGATTCAACAGCTCGCTTACGAGCCGTATTTTCTGACCGTTTGGGACATTGTCGGGTTTGCCCGATCGCGTCACATCCTCTGCCAGGGGCGCGGCAGCGCCGCCAACTCGGCCGTCTGTTATTGCCTGGGCATCACCAGCGTCGACCCCGAGCGCGTTGATGTGCTCTTCGAGCGCTTCGTCAGCGCCGAGCGCAACGAGCCGCCGGACATCGACGTGGATTTCGAGCATGAACGCCGCGAGGAGGTCTTCCAATATATCTATGAGAAGTACGGCCGCGACCGCGCCGGTATCGTGGCCGAGGTCATCAGCTATCGACCGCGTTCGGCCATTCGCGACGTGGGCAAGGCGCTGGGCCTGTCGCTCGATCGGCTGGATGCGCTGGCGAAGCGGCACGATTGGTGGCAGCCGGAGGCGGCGTCGGCAACTCTGTTGCGCGAAGTGGGTCTGGACCCGCAGGACCGCACCGTCCGCCTGCTCGTCAAGCTGGTGCGGGAACTGCTGGGCTTTCCGCGTCACCTTTCCCAGCATGTGGGCGGTTTTGTGATTACGCGCGGCCCACTGTGTGAACTGGTCCCCATCGAGAACGCGGCCATGCCCGGCCGGACGTTCATTGAATGGGACAAGGACGACATCGACGCCCTCGGCATTCTGAAGATCGACTGTCTCGCCCTGGGCATGCTGACGGCCATTCGTAAGTGTTTCGACCTCGTCAACAGCGGAGAGGGTGACCAGCCACGAGGATCGGCGCACCAGGTGGCCGGGAAACTTGCTTTGCATACCATTCCGCCGGAGGACCCGGTTGTCTACAACATGATCTGCCGGGCGGACACCGTCGGTGTGTTTCAGATTGAGAGTCGCGCGCAGATGAGCATGTTGCCGCGGTTGCGGCCGCGCTGTTTCTATGATCTGGTCATCGAGGTCGCCATCGTCCGACCGGGGCCGATTCAGGGCGACATGGTGCATCCGTACCTCCGCCGGCGCAACGGCGAGGAAGCGGTCAGCTACCCCAACGACGCCATCCGCGCAGTGTTGCACAAGACGCTCGGAGTGCCGCTCTTTCAGGAGCAGGCGATGCGCCTGGTGGTGGTGGCCGCGGGGTTCACACCCGGCGAGGCGGACCAGCTCCGCCGGGCGATGGGTGCCTGGCGCAGCAGGGGCAACCTGGAGACGTTCCACCGGCGGCTCATCGACGGCATGGTGGCGCACGGGCTGCCGGAGGAGTTCGCGCAGCGCTGTTTCGATCAGATTTGCGGCTTCGGGGAGTATGGATTTCCCGAGAGCCACGCCGCTTCCTTTGCACTGCTCGTGTATGTGTCGGCGTGGCTGAAGCGTTATCACCCCGCGGCGTTCTGTGCGGCCGTGCTGAATGCCCAGCCGATGGGCTTCTATCAGCCGGCGCAGCTCGTGCGTGACGCCGATCAGCACGGCGTGCGCATTCTGCAGATCGATGTGAACTTGAGCGGTTACGATTGCCGGCTGGAGACCGCCGACAGCGGAACCGCGGACAATTACAGAGACGCGAATGTAACCCCTCTCCCTTCCAGGGAGAGGGGCAGGGGTGAGGGTCGAGGCACCGCGGCATCCGGTCTCACGCTGCCCTCCCAGGCAAGATCGAAGAGTGTCGTGGCACCGCGGGACACCCCCTCACCCTGCCCTCTCCCCCAAAGGGGGAGAGGGGTCTTAACAAACGCACCACAGCGGAGAGGAACTTTAACAGACACGCCGCCGGGGACAGGGGTTCCCGTAGCTACGTGGGGCGCAGGCGGGCCGGCGCTGCGGCTGGGGATGCGGCTGGTGCGCGGCGTCTCGGCCGCTCAGGTGGAGGGGATTGAGCGGGCCCGGCAAGACGGACCGTTTCGTTCGGTGGCCGACCTTGCCCGGCGGTCGGGTGCCAGCCGCGTGACCCTGGCGCACCTGGCGGCCGCGGATGCGCTGCGTTCACTGGGACTGGCGCGGCGGCAGGCCGTCTGGCAGACGTTGGCGCTGATGGAGGAGCCACCGCTGTGGGCTGATCTGCCGTTCGACGCGACGACGCCTGACCCTCTCACGCAGCCCTTGCCGCTGCCGGACGAAACGCTCAGTGAGACGGTGGCGGAGGACTATTACACCACCGGGCTGTCGCTCAATGCCCACCCCCTGGCGCTGGCCCGCGCGGCGCTGCACCGCCTGGGCGTGCAGCCGGCGCGCGTTTTGCGCCATGCCCGGCAGGGTGAGTGGATCAGCGTGGCGGGGCTTGTCCTGGTGCGCCAGCGTCCGGGCACTGCCAAGGGGGTCATCTTCTACACACTGGAAGACGAGACCGGGCAGGCGAATCTCATTGTCCGGCCGCGGGTCTACGAACGGTATCGCCCCATCGCGCGGGGCTGTGCCGCGGTGATCGTCGATGGCCGGGTGGAACGTCAGGGCGAGGTCGTGCACGTGCAGGTGAGCAGGTTCAGGGCGTTGACGGAGGCGTTGCCGGCGGTGGCTTCCTGTTCGCGGGATTTCCACTGAGCCGAATGACGAATGCAGAATGAAGAATTCAGAAAGAAGGCTCGCGGCTGCGGTCACCCTTTCTGAATTCCTCATTCTGCATTCTGCATTTCCGTCCCGTGGTCCCCGCTTCACGTGGACCTGTTCACACATGCCGCGATGGCGATGTCGCCGACGACGTTAACCGTCGTGCGGCACATGTCCAGAAGGCGATCGACGCCCAGGATGATGCCGATCCCCTCGGCCGGCACGCCTACCGATTGCAGCACCATGATGACCAGCGGCAGTGACCCCCCGGGCACCCCGGCCGTGCCGATGCCCGCCAGCACCGACATCACCGCCACGGTCACCTGCTGCCCCAGCGTCAAATCCACGCCGAACACCTGGGCAAGAAACAGGACCGTCACGCCTTCGTAGAGGGCGGTGCCGTTCTGGTTGGCCGTCGAGCCTACCGTGAGGACGAAGGAGGCGATCTCGCGGCGCAGGCCGACGTTGTACTCAGCCACCCGCAGGGCGGTCGGCAGGGTGGCGTTGGACGACGACGTGGCGAACGCCGTCACGATCGCCTCACTGGTCTGGCGGAAAAAGCGCAGCGGGTTGAGACCGGCGACGCCGCGCAGCGCGACCGAATACACCACGACGAAATGCACGAGCAGTCCGCACAGCACGGTGAGCACGTACCAGCCGAGCATCTTGAGAATGTCGAAACCGAGGAAGGCGGTCAGCGCGAACATGAGGCCGGCTACGCCGAGCGGCGCCAAGCGCATGGCAAAACCGACGACGACCAGCACCGTGTGATACACGGCCTCCAGCACCGGGATCAGCGGCGCCGTACGCTGCGGTGCCAGGCTCATCGCCACACCGAAGACGAGGGCAAAGAACATCACCGCGAGCATCCCCCCGCCCGGCGAGCTGCCGTCCAGGGCACCGACCATCTCTTGCACCGGGTTGCGCGGGATGACGTCCAGCAGCGCGTCACGCAGGGACTTCGCCTGGTGAGCCTGGGCGACCTTCTCCGTGGCCTGGCCCGCGTACCGCTCGTTCAACGCCCGGCGCTGCTCGGCGCCGAGGTGCAGGCCGGGACGCACGGTATTGGCGAGCGTCACCCCGATCGCCACGGAGCATGCGGAAAACGCCACCGTGTAGATCAGCGTGCGCAGCCCCACGCGGCCGAGCTGCCGCACATCCCCCAAGCCGGCCACGCCCAGCACCAGGGCCGTAAACACCAGCGGCAGGACGACCATGAAGATCAGCCGCATGAAGATCTGCCCCAGCGGCGTGGCCACGTTGTTCACCGCCCAGGTCAAGCCCGCATGCGGCGTGCCGTCCGGGCCGGGTGGGCACAGCGCGTTGGCGAGCAGGCCGGCGATGCCGCCTACCAGCAGGCCGAGGAGAATCTGCCAATGCAGAGCGCCGCCCGCGCGGCCGCGACGCGTGCCGGCGGCCGGGGGCTCGGGCTCCGGGCTGCCTTCTGTGCGTGCGCTGGCGGGGGCATCAGACATAGACACGGTACGGGGAGCTCAAAATAGGGGCAGCCTGCGGCAATGACCGCTACAACGCCGCCGGCACCCACGGTTTCTTCCACGCGAACACGGCTGCGCGTTCCCTTACCGTCCGCGCTGACTGCGACGCCGGACGATACGCGCTGACCGCAACGCCGGACGACCAGCACTGGCCGCAACGCCGGACGGTCCGGGGGACAAGACCGCTCCGAGCAGTCTCCGTTCCGAACGGCCGAAATGCAAGGGGCACACTAGGGAATGGGGAATGGCGAAGAGCGAATGAAGGGGGAACCGTAACCGTCTGAGCCCGGGCGGAAGCGAGCGGGCGAAGACAGAGCCCGAGCGGAAGCGAGCGGGCGAGAGAATGGCGAAGTGCGAATGGCGAATAGCGAATGAAGGGGAACCCCGCCGAACGGAGCCCGAGCGGCAGGCATGTAGGCCATCCGAGCCCGAGCGGGAGCGAGTGGACACGACCGGAGTATGACTGGGGCGGTGCCACGCCTTCCTGGCGCGCCGGCTTCAGACCGAGAAGAGGAGGAGTTGTCCGGCGGAATCCGCGTGTCCTGGTCGCGGCGGGCGAAGGGGCGTACCGGGGCGCGGTGCAGGGCTTGGGCGCGGCGCCGGGCTCGGGCGGGGTGTAGCGCTTGGGCGGGGCGCGGGTCTCAAGGCCGCCACTGCCGGCAACAGCGTGGCGGAGGCGGCGCGCGGCGCCCGCGGATCCCTGGCGGCCGCCACGAACCCTTCCAGGTCCTGAAAGTCCCACGTCGCGCGCGTGACGCGCTGCCGGCGCTCGCCGCGCACCGTGGACCCGAAGTGGTCCACCAGGTAGCGTGCTGCGAAGCGGTCGCACATCGACTCCTTCTGCCGGAGGTTGCGGCGGGCCCGCTTCAGCAGCAAGTGGTAGAACTCGTGAAGGAACACAAAGAGGACCACCTGGTACGGGTCGGCCAGTTCGATCGTGTAGGTGGGCTTCCACCAGGTGTCGCCCCGGGTGCGGGCGCGGGCCAGGTTCGTGCCCATCAGGTACGGATAGCGCAGGTGGCGTCCGAGGTTGACGTAGATGCGGCGCGTCTGGTAGCAGCAGGTGCCGGAGAAGTCGGCCCCGCGGCTGTACCGGATGCGCACCGTAAGGCTGGGCACCGCCCAGCCGGTGATGACGTTGCGGCAGAGCGCTTCGAGTACCTCGCTATCGAGTTCGGTTCGATTGCGGAAGTCGAGCTTGACCATCAGGGCCGCCTCCATGCGGCTGGACGCGGGCGGCGCAGGGGTCGCCCGGAGGGCGCACGGTCGTTGCCAGGGACTTCGAGTCCCTGGATAGCGAACCACCAGTCTCTCTCTTCTTCTCGTCGCCGCTCGCCCCCGGCGGCGGCATTGGGCGATACCCGACTCGAACGGGTGACCTCCTCCTTGTAAGGGAGGCGCTCTAGCCAACTGAGCTAATCGCCCCGCCAACCACCTTCACGATACCCCGGACGACCGCAGGAGGCAATCCGCCCCCCAACGGGCGAGGCAGCAGGCTCCCCGCATCGCCCCCGCCCCAACGGGCTCATGACACGGCCCCCCGTGAACACGTCGGCCGCGCCGCCTACTCGTACGGACTGCCATCGTACGGACACACCTGCCAGGACATCGACTCCGCCGCCCGCCCGCAGACCGGACAAACCCGCAGGCCCACGTCGGTGAAAGACAGCCAGTCGTAGACCTCTACCACCCAGGATTGCTCAGTCCGGCGCGACACCAAACGAATGCCCTGTTGCCCATAAGGTTGCAGGGAACCGTACCTTCCGAACGGGAGGAGCCACATTGTCAAGGGCTCTTGCCCTGACTCTGTCGAACAAACGACTCCTTCGACTGTCTGGCACGTAGTCGCACGGACCCGGATAGGACTGCACGTCACGCCCGGAGCGCCAAAGTCGTCGTCGGGCAGTACATCGTAGGAACGTCCGACATGCAGCACTTCCACGGCCGACCAGGCAATCTGCCTCTCGTAACCCCCGTCTGTTTCCACGGCAATGAAGGGCGGTGTCACCGCCGTCCCCCCACGGAAGATGCCCACGATCAACCCGCGCACACGCCCCAGCCGCTCGGTGTTGACGTCTGCGATGCGGTACGCGCAGAGCCTGTCCCACAGATAGCTCGTGCCTGGCCGGCCACCCGCCAAGTAGTCGTCACGCAGGGCCACCCATTCCGCTCCCGACAACCCTTCGAAGCGGATCATGGCGTCACGCAAGTACGCCAACTCCACGTCGTCGCGTGGTATCAGCCCGGGAGAGATGTACTGCCAGATGAAGCGGAGCACCTCGGCGTCGGTCTCTGACATGCGCAGGTCGATTCTGTCTGGTCCCGTATCATACTCGTACGGATGCCCGTCCTCCCAGTATTTGTAGACCCAACCCGGGTCCGCCGCGTCGATCGTAGCGATGTCGATCTGTCCGGCGTACGCGATATAGTGAGGATCAGTTGTGGCAGGCATGCCGGGCGTTGTGCCACCGTACCGATAGTCATACTCGATTCGCCCTTGAAACACGTTGACGCACACGCCCTTGAAACGAATCTGACCGGAGAGTTGGTCCTGGCCGTGTTCCACGTTCTTGTCGGTGAACGTGCTCACCTGCGGATTGGGTTGGTAATACCATTCGTACCCCAGCCCCACACCGTCTGTCGCCGTGATCTTCACCGCGTAGTAGTGACTGTCTCTCCGCACGAGCAGAACATCACCCGGCAATAGAGTCCAGGCGGAGTCCGTAAGGAGATCAGGACACCATTCGTGGGCACACGAACGCCAGCGCAACCCTCGCACCACGTAAGTGGTTCCGCCGTAGGCAGTCGTCACTCTTGTGGTGCCGCACTTCGGGCAGCGATCTCCACATGCGAGGCCGTAGGGAGTCATGAAGTAGTCGCGGGCAAACGTACGGCGCTGTTGCAGTCGATCGTACAGATGTTGGACTGGAATCCCGATAGCCAGCCCGAGAAGCAACCATCCGGCAGAGGCGGCGACGAGCCAGCGGCGATAGCGCCATCTGATCTTGGTGGCCGCAATCAGTGGCACCGGCCGGCGGCGATCAATCTTGAATCCGCCGTGGCGAGCGTGCGCCAGCGGCGTCCCGCATTCCAGGCACACGTCCGTGTTGACCGCGCGCAGCCAGTACCGACAGACCGGGCAGAACCTGCCGATGCGCCGCGCCCGCCTCGCCACCTCCCGCCGGGCCAGTACGCCGGGGGCTGCGCACGCGTAGATGAGCGTGGACACCACGGCCACAACGTACATCGCCGCCGCCAGCGCTGTATCAAGCGGGAGCAGTACGGCTATCAGCACGGGCCAGCCGAGCACCAAAGGTGCCCACAGACACGCCCGCCACCAGCACCGAACGAACCAACGCCAGCGCGCCCGTGGCCGCCGAACCAGAAGCCGAAACCCGATCCACCCGAGCACACTCTCTGCGCAGAGCGCCGAGGCATGCAGGCCGAAACAGAAGATGAGAAAATCCCCCAACTCCGCCCAGCCATACTCCCAAGGCTTAGGCACATACGCCTGCACCGACGTCGAACTGAATCCATATTGCACGCCAGACGACAGCCATTCAAGTCCCTCGACGCAATGCACGAGCAGCGGGTGCCACACCGCGATCAGCACAAATTGCAGCACCGGCGGCAGCACGCGCCCATGCACCCGCAGGCTCAGCAGGATACGCAGCAGACGGATGTGAGGGCCGTACTTCACAGGTGGTGCTCCGGTCGTCAACACGGGCCGGCGATACGCGGAGACGGGCCGCCGCCCAGGTTGACCGTGGGATGCTTGAGTGCAGAATAGCGAGCCAGCACAGGCGCGGCAACCGGGTGCGAAACGCCGGCAAGCCGGTGCGTATATGACAGTCCCGGGGACTTCGTCCTTTGCCCCTGCAGGGGCAAAGGAGTGTCCCGACACCGTCGCGACATGCCCCGGCCCCCTCAGGGGGCCAACGACGCCCAGCCCGATTCGTCACAGCCGCAGAGCCAGTTGAGCAGCCTCGCGGCACCCGGTACGATGCCGCAGGTAACGCCCGGCGTCGGCTGGCCGGCGAACTGTGTCGCCAACGCGCGTACCATCTGAATGTTCAATGGTGACTACCCATGCCTGACTTCGACACCATCCTCAAGCCGTTTCTTCCCGAGCTGACCACGCTGCGCCACGAGCTCCACATGCATCCCGAGCCGGGATACAAGGAACAGTGGACCGCGCGGCGAATCCTCAGCGAACTCGAACGCATCGGCCGGCTGCACATTCGCACCGGCGTCGCGGAGACCGGCATCGTGGCCACGCTCAATGCCGACCGCGACGGGCCCTGCGTCGCCCTGCGGGCCGACCTCGACGCCCTGCCCATGACCGAGGCCAACACCTTCGAGTATCGCTCCCAGAACGCCGGCTGCATGCACGCCTGCGGCCACGACGGGCACATGACCTGCCTGGTCGGTGCCGCCCGCGTGCTGGCCGCGTGTGCCAATGAGCTGCCCGGTAAGGTGAAGTTCATCTTTCAGCCGGCCGAGGAAGGCGGCAGCGGCGGCAAACGCATGGTCGAGGAAGGGGCTCTGGACGACCCGCCGGTCGATGCCATCTTCGCCATGCACGGCTGGCCGGCAACCGAGTTCGGCCACGTCGTGGTGGGCTCCGGTCCGATCTTCGCGGCCACCGCCTTCCTGGAGATCGACCTGGCCGGCAAAGGGACGCATGCCGCGTATCCGCACGTCGGCGATGACCTGATCCTCGTCTCAGCGCACCTGGTCACCGCCCTGCAAGCGGTGGCCGCCAGGTTCACCGATCCCCTCGACCCGGTGATCGTCTCCATCACCGCGGTTCACACGGGGCACACGCACAACGTCCTGCCCGACACTGCCAAGCTGCTGGGCACGATCCGCGCGTTGTCTTCCGAAGTGCTCGCCCAGGTGCAGGAGCACGTCCGCCGCACGGTGGACGGCGTGGCCGGCACGTTCGGCGTGCGGGCGACCGTTCGGTTCCTCAGTTACTACCCGGTGCTGGCGAACGATCCGCAGGCGGCCGCGTTGGTGGCCGCGGTGGCCGGCGAGCGGCTGGGTACGGAGCATGTCGTCACCGATCCGCCGCCTACGCTGGGCGGCGAAGACTTCGCGTTCTTCCTGCAGCGGGTGCCGGGCGCCATGTGGCGTCTGGGCCTGCGTCCGCCGGGGCAGGCGGAGTGTCCGCAACTGCACCATCCCAAGTTCGACTTTCCCGACGCGGCCATTCCCCTGGCCGTCGATCTGCACTGCCGCATCGTGTCGCGGTACCTGCGGCAGGGCTGGTAGCAACCGCAAGGCCCCTTCGGCCGCGGCCGCACCCGCCCGCCCGTACCGGCCCACACCGGCTTGGGGGGCGTCCCGGCGATTTCCAGCCGGGCCCCGTGGAGTGCCGATAAACCTCCGGGGCGCCGTCCCGAGGGGGTGGTCGTGCGCGCGGAATCCGCCGCCGGCACCCTTCCCCGTAGCGTCTTCCGGGCGACGCCGACCGGCGTGGTCGGCGCTCCGCGTTGCGCCCGCGTTGGGTGGAGAACCGCACCATGGCCACCGTGACCACCGGGGTCGGACTGATTTCCGGCATCGACTACGCGACCCTCATCAAGCAGTACATGGCGATCGAGTCCGTCCCCATTACAAACCTCAAGACCCGGGTGACGGCCATCGATACGCAGCGCACCGCGCTGGCGGACGTGGCGGCCCGCCTCCTGTCGGTGAAGAACACGGCCCTGGGCTTCGGCAAACTCAGCTTCTTCCAGCGTTACAGTGCCGCCAGTTCCAACAGCGAAGTACTGACGGCCAGCGCGGGCACCAAGGCCACGCCCGCCTCGTACAACCTCCGCGTGCATGCCCTGGCCACCAACCATGCGTTGCTGAGCCGCGGCTTCGCGGATGCGGATCGGGCACCCGTCGGCGCGGGCACGATCACCATCGAGGTCGGACAAGGCAGCATCAACGCGGGCACGGAACTGAACGGCCTGAACGGCGGTGCCGGCATTCGCCGCGGCACGTTCACGATCACGGACCGCACCGGCGCGTCAGCCCAGATCGACGTGTCGGCGGCGGTCACGGTCGCGGACGTCCTGAACGCCATCAACAGCGCGGGGCTGAACGTGCGGGCGCGGGTCACGAGCCTGCCGACGGCCGGTGCCACGGGCGATCGCATCGTGCTCGAGGACTTCACGGCCGCCGACAAGATCACCGGCAACCTCGTCGTGGCGGACCCGACCGGCGGCAGGACGGCCGCCGATCTCGGTCTGGTGGGCAACGTGGCCGCCGGCCGCATCGACGGTGCCGACCTGGTTCGCCTGACGATGGACACACCGCTGGCCGCCCTCAACGACGGCAACGGCGTGGACCGGCTGCGCGACGCCTTGGGCACCTCCGACCTGACGTTCCAGACGAGCTACGGCAACTTCAACGTGTCGTTGACCAGTCTGCTGCAAACCTCCACGTCGCTAAGCCAGCTCAACCACGGGCAGGGCGTGCGCCTGGGTGTGATTCGCATCACGGACCGCACCGGCCGATCCGCGGAGGTCGATTTGTCCCAGGCGAAGACCGCCGGCGACGTGCTGAACGCCCTGCGCGGTACGGACCTGGCCATCAGCGTCACGATCGTGAACTCGCGCTTCCAGGTCGCGGACACATCCTCCGTGCCGGACGCCCAGAAGAGTAACCTTATTGTGGAGGACGTAAGTGGTCACGCTGCGGCCGACCTGGGCATTGCCGGCAGCGTGGCCGGCAGTGTTTCCGGGAGCGACGTGTACAGCGTCTCCACCTTGGGCGACGTGGTCCGTGCGATCAACTACGCATCCGGCAATGCGGAGCTGGTTCGAGCCTCTCTGTCGGCGACTGGCGACGGGCTGATTCTGACGGCGTTCGGCATCGGGAACACGGTGACGGTGACGGCCGCGGGCGGCTCCCAGGCGGCCCGCGACCTGGGGCTGCTCGACGCCACGTTCGACAGCGGCCAGGATTTCCAGTCCCGCCGGCTGGTGGCGGGGCTCAATACCGTGTTGCTCCAGACGCTCAATGGCGGCAGCGGCGTCAACCTGGGTACGGTGACGTTCACGGACCGGGCGGGCAACTCCACGATCGGCGGCATTGACTTCTCCAGCGCGCAGACGCTTCAGGACGTGATTGATCTGATCAACGACGACGGCCGCACGGGCTTCGTCGCCTCCGTCAATGCCACGGGGACCGGCATCGAGCTGCGCGACGAGTCGGGCGGAACGGGGCTGCTCAGCATTGTTGACGTCACGGGCACGACGGCGGCCGACCTCGGCATCGCCGTTACCCAGGACCCCGGCAACCCCTTCACGGGCGGTGTCGTCAGCAGCGGCAATCTCCAGCGCCAGTACGTTTCGCGCCAGACGGCGTTGTCCAGCTTGAACGGCGGACGCGGCATCGCGCTGGGCTCGTTCCGCGTGACGGACAGCAAGGGGGCCGTGGTGGCCGTCAACCTGGGCTACAGCGGTGCCACAAACGTCGGTCATCTGATTGACGCCATCAACGCTTCCTTCACGACCGCTGGCGCCGAGCACCTGCAAGCCCGCCTCAACGACACCGGCGACGGCCTGCTGATCGTCGATACGTCGGGCGGCAGCGGCAGTCTCAGCATCGAGGATGCCCAGGGCGGAACGACGGCGGCCGGCCTGCGCCTGGCCGGCACCGCCCGCACCGGTGAGAACTTCATCGACGGCAGCTACGAAATCCGCATCGATGTGAACGCCACCGACACGTTGCAGACGCTGGTCAAGAAACTCAACAGCGCCGGCGGCGACTTCACGGCGGCCGTCTTCAACGACGGCAGCGCCCTGAGGCCGTACAGCCTGACCCTGACTTCCAACGCCTCCGGGCGGGCGGGAGCCCTGGTCCTCAGCACGACGGGCATCGACTTGGGCCTCCAAGCCCTGACGGAAGCCCGCGACGCCGCCGTTACGTTCGGCGGCGCCGGCTCGACCGACGGCCTGTTCGTCACGTCCTCCAGCAACACGGTCGAGAACCTGGTCGAAGGCGTTACGTTCAACTTACTCAACGCGAGCCCGGAGCAGGTCACGGTCACGGTGAACCAGGACGTCGATTCGATCGTGCAGCGCATCAAGACGTTCGTCGAGGCCTTCAACTCCGTGCAGGACGGCATCGACAGCTACACGAGCTTCAACAGCGAGACGTACGCACGCGGCACCCTCTTCGGAGACGCGACCGTGGAGTCCGTCCGCAACCGCCTGCTGCGGGTGTTCCTCCGCACCTTCGAGGACGTCCCGACCGAGTTCAGCCGCCCGGTCAACGTGGGTCTCGCGTTGGGCAGCGGCAACCAGCTTGAGTTCGACGAGGACAAGTTCCGCGACGCGTACGCGGCCAACCCGAAAGACGTCGAGACGCTGTTCACCCAGGCGGACACGGGCTTCGCGGCCGTGCTGGACGATCTGCTCGATGAGTTGACCCGCTCGTCTGACGGCGTCCTGGCCCGTCACGAGGAGCAACTCACCAAGCAGCAGGACAACCTCAACGACCGCATCACCGCGTTGCAGACCCTGGTCGATGCCAAGCAGGCCCGCCTCGAAGCCCAGTTCACCGCGCTCGAGTCGGTGCTCTCCAACCTCCAGAGCCAGCAAAGCGCGCTGACCAGTCTGGCCAACCTCGTCAGCAACATGTAGCGGACGCGCCGACTCCCGAGGCGGCCACGACGTGACCGTACGAGTCTGAATGACCGTGCGCGATTGGGCGCCGGCGCGCTCGGTCACGCTGCGTTCTTGAAGGGCAGTACCCAGCGCGGGAGCCAATCGGCTGGAGGGTCCGAGGGGGCATGCCGAGGCAGAGGGCACTCGTGTCAGGGTGCGCACGGAAGCGTTGCCGCCAGCATGGGTACCGCGCACCTTGCGCGAAGATTGCGGGGTTTTGCCGACTAGGCGTGACCGGGCGGCCTTGTACGTGCTTAGCGTGCAGTGGGATGGGCGTCCCGGTCTTGACGGGGTTCGCTCGCTCTCCGGGCGAGAGGAGAGGAAGGGGGAGTAGTTCCCCCCCCAGGGCCTGGAAGGCCCTGGCAACGCTCGTACGCCCTCCGGGCGAAGGGCAGGCGTCCCGTTGCACCCGGAGCGTACGCCCTCCGCCGCCCGGAGGGCGCGCGTTGGTTGCCAGGGACTTCGAGTCCCTGGAAAGCTGCCTCCTTCTTCTTGTTCTTCTTCTCTTTGGTCCGCCCGGAGGGCGGACGAGGTGTGCCAAGCACTTCGCAGGTACGCGGCGGATTTGACGTGCACTTGCTTGAGGCAGGCAAGCACCGGCACTCCGTCGAGCGCGCGGACGCTGAACACACACGCGGCCTTTGGCCGCCCGCGGCGGAAAGCCCCGCAAACGGGGCTGGGCCCCATCCGCGCGAGCTGGCTGGCAGTGGTTCCCACGGTCCGGTCGTGGTAGAATGCCTCCCGATGGCCCGTGTCTACGTGGAAACGAGTTTCTTCAGCGCGTGCGTCAGCACCCGGACAAGCGTCCGCAGCCTCGGCTGGCGCGAGACCAGCAACCAGTGGTACGAGACGCACAGAGCGCCGGGGACGCGCGTTGAGGCCGACGCATGAGCAGTGCGAAGCCACGCCCAAGACCTGCGGAGGAGACACCCGTAGACGACGTGCGCCGGGTCCGCAAGAAACTGAGCGACGAGACCGGCGGCGACATCAACCGCCTGGCCGAACGCGCCCGGCAGGCCGCCGAGAAGCGGCGCGAACAACTCGGTCTCAAGCGGGTCAAGCGGTGAGCAGCCCAACTGGCTGCCGATGGGACGTCACGCGCAGGACCCAATGGCTGAGTCAGGTGCCCAGGCGCCGTGGAGCGGAGTCACGTCATGGACAAACTTCAGGTATTCATAAGTTGGTCCGGCGAGCGATCCCACGCTGTCGCGGAACAGGTCAAGACGTGGCTAGTTGATGTTGTTCCGCAGGCAGAGCCTTGGTTATCAAGCGAGGACTTGCGCAAAGGGCTTCAGTGGCTGCCTGAGTTGAACAAGAGCCTGAATACGAGTGGTTTCGGGCTGCTTGTTCTTACCGCTGAAAACAAAGATGCCCCGTGGCTTCTCTTTGAGGCTGGCGTCATCTCGAAGGCCCTACCCAATAGGCACTGCTGTCCACTACTGTGCGGTTTGAAGCAGACGGAGATCTCGGGACCTCTCGCTCAGTTTCAATCGGCGGCGATTACGAGCAACAAGGACATGCTGCATCTAGCCAAGACGATGCATGACGCCAGCGGGGCGGGTAAGCTTGACGAAGAGCGCCTAAACAGGTGGTTCCCGAAGACCTGGGACGACTTCGCAAAGCAGGTGAGTCAAGCGCTCGCAACTAAACCCTCGGCCCCATCGCGGGCCACGGCGGCCCCGTCGGAACTCGAGCTGCTTGAGGAGATACTGGGGACCGTTCGTCGTGTCGCGATTGAGCTGCAGCGCGCGCGCGCCGACCAAGAGGCTGCTGCCCTGCTGCGCTGGGGTCCGGCGGGCTACCGTGTGCCGCACTTGGAAGAAGCGTTGCCTCCCGCAGGCGCTGGCGAAGAGAGCGAGGGCCGTTTTAGCCGGATTGTTCGATCCCTCGGTATTCCGATGGAGGGTGCGCGGGTAGAACGCCAGAAGACATTGGCGACCGAGGAGCCGGACAAGCCTCCAGACGAGCCCGTGCCGGCGTGCTTCGCGCCGGTCGTAACCAACTAAATGCGCTGGCGGGCAGAGTTGACCATTTGCCACTGCCCTTGAGCAGTGGGTTTGGGTTCTGTGTGCCCGCGGGGCACTCCTTGAGAGCAATGGCACACGGCGGCGCCGGGTACGCGGGGACGCCCGTGGGGCGCCCGGCCGGGCTTGCGGCCAGGGGGCGGCGGGCGTATTCTCGCCCCGTCGTGCCGAATTGCACCGGCGGGCGGTCAGTGCCGGCGGGTTGATCGAGATTCAGCAGGAGAGCAAGAGATGGCCACGAAGCGGGGGATGACGCGACGCAGGTTCCTGGAGGTCGCCGGGGCGGGGGCGGCGGCCGTGTCGTTGACGGGCTGTCTGAGTGTGTCGCCGTTTGCGGCCCGCGGGCGGCGGCGGGTGTCGCCCAATGAGAAGCTCAACATTGCCTGCATCGGTGTCGGCGGGCAGGGCGGCTGCGACGTGGAGGGCGTCAGCAGCGAGAACATCGTCGCCCTCTGCGACGTGGACGACAACCAGGCGGCCGAGACCTTCAAGAAGTTCCCCCAAGCCCGCAAGTTCCGGGACTTCCGCGTCATGTTCGACGAGATGGCCCGCGAGATCGACGCGGTGACCGTCACCACGCCGGACCACATGCACTACCCGATTGCCATCGCGGCCATCGAGCTCGGCAAGCATGTGTTCGTGCAGAAGCCGCTGACGCACACGATCTGGGAGGCCCGGCAGCTCGCCAAGGCCGCCCGGCGGTTCAAGGTCGTTACGCAGATGGGCATCCAGGGTCACGCCATGGAGGGCCCCCGGCTGGTGCAGGAGTGGATGGCCGCCGGTGCCATCGGCCCGGTGCGGGAGGTGCACCTGTGGACGGACCGCCCGATCTGGCCGCAGGGCATCGAGCGCCCGACCGAGACGCCGCCGGTGCCGTCCACGCTGGACTGGAACCTGTGGCTGGGCGTGGCGCCACAGCGCCCGTACCACCCGGCGTATGCGCCCTTCAACTGGCGCGGCTGGTGGGACTTCGGCTGCGGGGCATTGGGTGACATGGCGTGTCACATCATGGACGCCAGCTTCTGGTCCCTGAAACTCGGTTCGCCCACCAGCGTCGAGGCCGTCACCGCGCCGGTCAATAAGGAAACGGCCCCGCAGTGGTCCATCCTGACGTATGAGTTCCCCGCCCGCGGTGATCTGCCGCCCGTTACGTTGCGCTGGTTCGACGGGGGCAAGATGCCGCCGCGCCCGGCGGACCTCGAGCCGGACCGCGAGCTGCGCAAGGAGGATGGCGGGCAGCTCATCATCGGAGAGAAGGCGACCATCATGGCCGACACCTACGGCCAGAGCCCCCGCCTTATTCCCGAGGAGAAGATGCGGGCGCTGAAGCGTCCGGAGAAGACGATCCCGCGCTCGCCGGGCCACTATCAGGAGTGGATCGACGCCTGCAAGGGCGGTCCCAAGCCGGGGGCGAACTTCGATTACGCCGGCCCGTTCACCGAGGTCGTGCTGCTGGGCAACCTGGCCATTCGCACGGGGCAGCGGATCGAATGGGACGGGGAGCGGATGCGCTGCACGAACGTGCCGGCCGCGAATGAGTACGTGTGCAGCGCGTACCGGAAATACTGAGAGCGGCTTGCTCGACCCCTCTCCCCTTTGGGGAGAGGGCAGGGTGAGGGGCAGATGTTCCGAGGCTCCCACCCTCACGCCTGCCCCTCTCCCTGGGGGAGAGGGGTGCGGCGCGGCGTACCGTGAGATCACAATAAGACTGAGGATCAACTAATGGACCTACGGATCACGATCAAGAACCTCCCGGAGCGGGCCGAGTTGCGTGAGTTGGCGGAGCAGCGCGTCACCACGGCCCTGCAACGCTTCGAGGACCGTATCCACAAGGTGACCCTCCTCATGGAGGACGTCACGGGTCACTCCAAGCAGGCAGTGGATAAGCGCTGCCGCATCAGCGTCCGGCTGCATCCCGGCGGTGAGGTCATGATCGACGAGCTGAACGAAGACATCGGCGCGGCCTTGGCGTTCGCCCTAGATCGCTTGAAAGTCGCGCTCACCCGCAAGGCCGCCCGCTACAAACGCGGCGTCGGCGGCGGCTGATGGCGGTCGGCCGTGAAGTGTCTGGTGTGGTCCAGACACGACCGCGCGCATGGGAAACCGGGAGGGTGTCATGCCCGAGCCGAAGGCGCCGGCATGCCGCTGCAAACGGTAGCGTTGGACACGTGAGAGAGCATGGCGGCGCTGCGCTTGGCCATGCCACTCTGGCGGGTGGCCCAGGTCCTGTGGACCTGGGGGACTGATGATAGATCGGCACGCATGCAATCCTGGGAAGCCTGCCGGCCAGCGACCGTTGCCGCGGGGAAGCGTGCCCCCGATTCTGCTCTGCACGCCAGGCAGGTGCGAGGGCTCGCGCGGTCAGGGCCACCCAGGCATCGTGCACACGGCGGTGGTTCCGGTTCGACGGTCGCATGGAGTTAGGAAATGCCCATTGACGCCTCAAGCCATCCCTTCACCATCCGCGACCTCTGGGCCATGGAACGGCTCGGCGATCCGCAGGTCTCGCCTGACGGGCGATGGATCGTGTTCGATAAGAAGGTCTACGACCCCGAGGAGAACAAAGGCCGGCCGGACCTGTGGCTCGTGGGGATCGACGGCAGCGGTCTGCGGCGACTGACGGCGCACCCGGCCGGCAGCTCCGGACCACGCTGGGGGGCGGACCATCGGACCATCTGGTTCCTCTCCGCCCGCACCGGTTCCATGCAGGTGTGGCGCATCGCGGTCGACGGCGGGGAGGCCGAGCAGGTCACCACCGAGCCGCTCGACCTGGGCAACCTGATCGTGTCGCGCGACGGACGGTACCTGGCCTACACAATGGAAGTCTTCCCCGGCCGCACGCCGCAGGAGACCTGCGACCGGCTGGAGGAAAACAAGAAGCGCAAGGCCACCGGCCAGCTTCACGACCGATTGTTCATTCGGCATTGGGACACCTGGAAGGACGGGCGGCGGTCGCACCTGTTCGTTCGCCCGGCCGGCGGCGGCCAGGCGGTCGATGTCATGAAAGACATGGACGCCGACGTGCCGGCCAAGCCCTTCGGCGGCACCGAGGAGTTCACCTTCACGCCCGACGGCGCGTCGATCGTCTTTGCCGCCCAGGCCGCGGGGCGCGAGGAGGCCTGGCGGCTGCGCTTCCACCTGTTCGCGGCACCGCTGGACGGCTCACAGGCTCCGCGCACCCTGACCCCGGACCACGAGGCGTGGCTTGGGCATCCGCTGTTCTCGCCGAATGGCAAGACGCTGGCCTACCTGGCCATGCAACGGCCCGGCTACGAATCCGACCGGCGGCGGATCATCCTGCTCGACTGGCCGGGCGGGAAGTCGCGGGCACTCACCGAAGCCTGGGACCGTTCGCCGGCGTCCATCGCCTGGGCACCGGACGGCCGGACCATCTACACGGTCGCCGACGACCTGGGTCAGCACGCCCTGTTCGCCGTGGACGCCACGACCGGGCAGGTCCGCACGCTGTGGCGCGACGGCAAGGCCACCGCGCCCGCGGCCACCGCTGACCGTGTCGTGTTCAACTTGTGCCACCTGCGCAGCCCCGCCGAGTTGCACGCGGTACGGCCGGACGGAACAGGTCTGACGCAACTGACGCACGTCAACGCGGGACACCTGGCGGCCGTGCGCCTCGGCGAACCCGAGCAGTTCACCTTCGCCGGCTGGAACGACGAGCAAGTCCACTGTTACATCGTCAAGCCGGTCGATTTTGATCCCGCCCGCAAGTACCCCGTGGCCTTCCTCATCCACGGCGGTCCGCAGGGCTCCTTCGGCAATGACTTCCACTATCGCTGGAACCCGCAGGTGTACGCGGGCGCGGGCTACGCGGCCGTCATGGTCGATTTTCACGGCTCGACCGGCTACGGGCAGGCGTTTACCGATGCGATCCGCGGCAACTGGGGCGGCGGGCCGTTCGTCGATCTGCAGAAGGGGCTGGCGGCCGCTCTGGCGCGCTGTCCGTGGATGGACGGCGAGCGCGTCGCCGCCCTCGGGGCCTCCTACGGCGGCTACATGATCAACTGGATCGCCGGCAACTGGCCGGACCGCTTCCGCTGCCTCGTCAATCACGACGGCAACCTCGACGAGCGCATCGCGTACTTCGATACGGAGGAACTCTGGTTTCCGGAATGGGAGCACGGCGGACCACCCTGGGAGCAGCCGGAGGGCTATACGCGTCACAATCCGATCGACCACGTGTCCAAGTGGCGAACGCCGATGCTCGTCATTCACGGCGCCAGGGACTACCGCGTCGTGGACACGCAGGGCATCTCCACCTTCACGGCCCTGCAGCGGCGCGGCATCCCCAGCCGGCTCCTGTACTTCCCCGATGAGAATCACTGGGTGCTGAAACCGGCCAACAGCATCCTCTGGCATGAAACCGTGCTTGCCTGGCTGAAAGAGTGGACTGCGGCGAAGACCTGACGCGTCGTGCGCGACCACCCGGCCAGGGCAGCGTTCCCGAAGTCATTCCGAAGCTGACCGCGTGCCGCAATCGACAACTGCCGCCTGAACGACTGCCGAGGCTGCCCCGCCTGCCCGGCCCGCGGCATGGGAGCTGCAGAAATCTCTCTGCGCCTCCGCGCCTCTGCGTGAGCTTGCCGCTGCTTCAACGGGGGGCGGCTTGGGAGCGGCAGGAACTCACGCGGAGGCGCAGAGGACGCAGAGGGAACAGCAGGTTTCAAAGGGCCCGTGGCTTGGGAGCCGCGGAAACGCGCCGGCCGCGATCGCGCCGGGAGGCGCCCCGGCGGTATTTGCATCCGTGCGCCTCTCGGAATCCCCTGCCCAAGCCCTTGCGGACCCGGGAGGCATCCCGGCGGCGTCGACTGCCGAGGCATGCCGGGACAGCCGCCGCGCGTAGCGGGCCACCGTTCCGTGGTCAATCCCCAACGTCGGGCACGGGTCAGAATCACAAGGAGGGAGGGCGGCGGACGGGTGCGGCAGGCCCGGAGCGTCGGCTCGGACGTGGGGTCGGGCTCACCGTTCGCCGGCGGCGTCGTTCTACCGGTGACCCAGGCGGCGCCCGCGGCGGGGCGTCGGGGCAAGAAGAAGGCCCGGGACGAAGATCGTCCCGGGCCTTGTGTTTCTCACGGACAGCGAAGGAGGCGGACGCGGCAGGGGGGATCGTGCCGGAAGCTGGCTTAACAGCCGCTCATTAATGTGGTCAAGCATTAGGCCATTAGTACGGGTCAGCTTAACACATCTCTGTGCTTACACCTCCCGCCTATCGACCTGGTGGTCTTCCAGGGGCCTTCATCCCACGAGGGGAATCGAGACCTGATCTCGAGGGGGGCTTCCCGCTTAGATGCATTCAGCGGTTATCCTTTCCGTGCTTAGCTACCCAGCGCTGCCCCGAGCGGAACAGCTGGTACACCAGCGGCACGTACCTCCTAATCCTCTCGTACTAAGGAAATATCCTCTCAAGTCTCGTGCGCCCACGGCAGATAGGGACCGACCTGGCTCGCGCCGGTCTGAACCCAGCTCGCGTACCACTTTAATCGGCGAACAGCCGAACCCTTGGGAGCGCCTTCACCCCCAGGATGTGGTGGGCCGACATCGAGGTGCCAAACGACTCCGCCGCTATGAACGCTCAGGAGTCATAAGCCTGTTATCCCCGGAGTACCTTTTATCCGTTGAGCGATAACCCTTCCACACGGGATTACCGGATCACTAAGGCCTACTTTCGTATCTGCTCGATTTGTATATCTCGCAGTCAAGCCGGCTTGTGCCTTTACACTCGTCACGCGATTGCCAACCGCGTTGAGCCGACCATTGCACTCCTCCGTTACTCTTTAGGAGGAGACCGCCCCAGTCAAACTGCCCACCTAGCACTGTCCCCCGCCCGGATTCACGGAACGGGGTGAGGTAACAAACAGCACAAGGGTGGTATTTCAACGTTGGCTCCCCGACGACCGGAACCGCCGGATCTTCGCCTCCCACCTATCCTACGCATGCGATGTCTGTGACCAATACCAGGCTACAGTAAAGGTTCACGGGGTCTTGCCGTCTTGCCGCGGGTATGTGGTATCTTCACCACAACTCCAATTTCACCGAGTCCGTCCTTGAGACAGTGCACCAGTCGTTACGCCATTCATGCGCGTCGGAACTTACCCGACAAGGAATTTCGCTACCTTAGGACCCTCATAGTTAGGGCCGCCGTTTACGGGTGCTTCGGTTGCAAGCTTCGCCTTGCGGCTGACCTGCTTCCTTAACATTCCCGCATCGAGCAGGCGTCAGACTCTATACGTCCTCTGTACGAGTTGGCAGAGTCCTGTGTTTTTGATAAACAGTCGCCAGTGCCGATTCTCTGTGCCCGCCCACCGAAGTGGGACGGGACCCCTTGTCCCGAAGTTACGGGGTCAAATTGCCTAGTTCCTTAAGGACGGTTATCTCGAGCGCCTTAGGCTACTCGCCTCACCTACCTGTGTCAGTTTTAGTACGGATCCGCTGTTTGCCCCCGCAGCTTTTCTTGGTCCCCGGTTCCCACACTTCGGCAACAAATCGGCCTCGGCCCCGAAGGGCCACCCTCACCTCTTGTGGTGGGCTGTGAGTTCCGAGGACGCACTGCGGTTTGATCGCACAACGGAGCGCAGGAATATTAACCTGCTGTCCATCGACTACGCCTTTCAGCCTCGTCTTAGGTTCCGGCTAACCCTGGGCGGATGTCCCTTCCCCAGGAAACCTCAGGTTTTCGGCGAGAAGGATTTTCACCTTCTTTCTCGTTACTCATACCGGCATCATCACTTGATAGGCCCGCAACCACTCCTTACGGTATGGCCTGTATCTGCCTATCAACGCTCCCCTACCGCTCACGCCAAGCGTGAACCCGTGGCTTCGGTACCATGCTTGAGTCCCGTTCATTATCGGCGCCCAATTTCTCGATGAGTAAGCTATTACGCACTTTTTAAATGGTGGCTGCTTCTAAGCCAACATCCTCGCTGTCATAGAAAAAGGACTTCCTTACGCACTTAGCATGGATCCGGGACCTTAGCCGACGGTCCGGGTTGTTTCCCTTTTGACCATGAAGTTTATCCCCCACAGTCTGACTCCCGGGATAGTCGTTACGGTATTCGGAGTTTGATTGAGGGAGGTACCCGGGCAGGGCCCTCGTCTCATTCAGTAGCTCTACCCCCGCAACGTAGTGTCCCGAGGCTAGCCCAAAAGCTATTTCGGGGAGAACCAGATATCTCCGCGTTTGATTAGACTTTCACTCCTCCCCACAGCTCATCGGATGACTTTTCAACGTCAACCCGTTCGGTCCTCCGCGACCCATTACGATCGCTTCAACCTGGCCATGGGTAGATCACGCGGGTTCGGGTCTACAGCCTGCAACTGAATCGCCCATTTCAGACTCGCTTTCGCTGCGGCTCCTCCGCGGAACGGATTAACCTCGCTGCAAGCCGTAACTCGCCGGTTCATTATGCAAAAGGCACGCGGTCACACGCCGACCGAAGTCGAATCGTGCTTCCACAGCTTGTAAGCGCATGGTTTCAGGTTCTTTTAACTCCTCTTGTAGAGGTTCTTTTCACCATTCAGTCGCCCTACTTGTTCACTATCGGTCGTCGAGTAGTACTTAGCCTTGGATGGTGGGCCACCCGGCTTCACGCGGAGTTCCACGAGCTCCACGCTACTCTGGGACACCTCTCACAGGAGGGCCATCGCTTTCGCATACGGGGGTGTCACCCTCTATGCCGGGCCTTTCCAGACCCTTCTGCTAGCGACGCCTTTGTAACTCCTCGAGGGCCCGCAACCCCGCGGTGCAAGCACCACGGTTTGGGCTAGGTCCGCGTTCGCTCGCCGCTACTGACGGAGTCTCGGTTGATTTCCTTTCCTCCAGGTACTGAGATGTTTCAGTTCCCTGGGTTGGCCCCTGACGGGCTATGCATTCACCCGCCGGTGACGCCAGCCGGTTGCCCGGTGACGCCCGGTTTCCCGATTCGGAGATCCCCGGATCACAGCTCGTTTGACAGCTCCCCGAGGCTTATCGCAGCCTACCACGTCCTTCATCGCCTCTCGACGCCTAGGCATCCCCCATGCGCTCTTAAGAGCTTGACCACATTAATGAGGGGCTGTCACCCGCGGACGGAACAACCGTCCACTCGTGACCATCCCGACAGCATGGTCAAGCCAACCTCCGGCGCTTCCAACTCGACACGCCGTCCGCCAGGGATGCCCTCCCCAACGGGAGGCCCCGCACGTCCGGAAACGTCGAGTTTTGTGGTTCTTGATCCACAACCTGCTTGGTCTGTCGTAGTCACGGTCCGGCACGCCCCGGAGGGCTCTGCCGCCGCCGCTGCGACAGACCTGCGTCCGCCTCTTCACTTGTCATAGAGCTTCTGCGACGAGGACAGACACACCCCTCGCGGAGGGCCTGCCGCCCGTTGCAGACTCGCAAACCTACCACAATCGTTTGGATCGTCAAGACGTCGCTTGCGGTTTTTTTCTTCCGCCGCCGAGGGCGAAGGATACCCCGCGCCTGCACCTGCCGAAAGTGCGTCCCCAGTCTCCAGGTGCGTGCCACACTGACATAAATACGTCGATACGGTACTTGCCGGGCCTTGGTGCCCGGGGTTTGGCAGTCCGCGGTCCGGTTTGGGCAGGCGCTCGGACCGCCACGCCGGACTCATTGACGAAATGCCTGTGGCGCTGGGAGGACCGTTCGATGTGGCGGGTAGAGGCGTCCGCGTTCCGCCGGGTCGTGATCGAGGCGGGGGCCGAGCACGCGGTGGCTCAGGCGTCGCACCTGCTCGGTTGGCCGTGGACGCGATCACCCCGTGACGACGCGTGGCCGGGCTGATCGAGGTGATCGAGCGTTGCAGGGCGTTGGGGCCGGCGGGCGTGGTGTCCACCACCGGGCACGCGGTCAGAGCGGTACGGCGTTGATTGCGAAATGAGTGGGATGTGCGTGCTGCGGTGGAACGATCATGCCACAGACATGGCACGCACTGCGGGTGGAGACGACCGCGGGTGTGGCGGCAGCTTCGCCGTGCAGCTCGAGGCGCGGGCACCTCCGCTGCACGCGACCCGCGTGTGCGAACGGTTCGACGTGGCTGCCGTGGCCTGGCATGCCGCGGACTGCGGCGGAGGTGCGCTGGTGGGCACGCGTCGCCCGGCCGGCGACTGACTGGCCATATCGGCGGGGAACGGTTACACGCATACCGCGTGGGGCGCTGGCAGTGCGGCCGCCGGCCCGCAGCCTGTTGAAGTGGTCCTGGGCGGTGGGTGATGCCGCGGAACCCGGTGCGTTGGACGTGCTCCACTTCGACCGCGGGGGCGGATGCTGCTTCTTCAACGGGGTACCGGGGTCGCCGAGGCGCCGGGCGTCGGTCACGGTAGTCCCGTGGGGTGACGCCCGAGACCGAAGCAGGCGGCTGCCGGTTGCGGATGGGGCGTGTTTGGGGTACAAGGCCACACAGTTTCGCCCGCCGGAGGCGCTGCCCGCAGGTGCGGGAGTCGCAAGGGAAGCTCGGCATGGTCGAGAAGCAAGGAACAGCCGGTGCGGGTTTCGACCCGGCCCATCCGTATCCCCAGCGGGCGGGGATCATCGACACGCTGGATTCGATTGTCGTGGCGTTCATCCTGGCGTTCGTGTTTCGGGCGTTCGTCGTGGAGGCGTTCGTGATTCCGACGGGCTCGATGGCACCGACGCTGTACGGGGCGCACGGCATGATCGCCTGCCCGAAGTGCGGGACGGAGTTTGCGTACGGTTTGCAGGACCGGGCGGCCAAGGGCGGGGTGCCCGTCGGGGCCAACGACGAAGCCATCTGTCCCAACTGCGACCACGTCATCGCGACGCTCTCGCAGAACGACTACGCCGGCAACGCCGACGCGGGCGACCGCATCCTGGTGTTGAAGTGGCCTTACGATGCCCAGCTCGAGAGGCTCGGGCCGCAGCGGTGGGACGTGACGGTGTTCAAGAACCCCTCCGACGGGAACATGAACTACATCAAGCGGCTCGCGGGCCTGCCCAACGAAGTACTGATGATCGTGGACGGGGACGTATACACGGCACCGGTAGAGACCCTGTCGGCCGGGGCACGGGCCGCGTTCGAGGCACAACTGAAAGACAAGTACGAGTTGCAGGCGGGGCTGCGTTACGGTGTGCTGCAGCCACTGCCGGAGGGGGTGCTGGCGGAGCTGGACGGGAAGTTGCGCATCACGCGGAAGACGCCGGTGGCCCAGAAGTCGTTGTGGTTCGTGGTGTACGATCACAACTACCTGCCGCGGGCGGCCGGGGATCTGCAGCCGCGGTGGGAGGCGCAGCGCGGTGCGGACTCCCGTTGGGACACGCGGCAGCGGCGTGTCCGGTTTGACGGCCGCGGCGGTGCGACCGAGTACATCGAGCTGCGTGACAAGGCGATGGATGCCCGGTGCGCGTACAACATCCGTAGCGGCTCGGCCCCGCCGGTTTCCGATCAGCGCGTGCGTTTCGTGCTGCTGCCGGTGGACGGGGAAGGTGTCGTGCGTCTGCGGCTGGAGAAGCGGGGACGGGTGTTCTGGGCGACGCTGCACATGAGCGGGCTGGTCACGCTCTGCGAGTCCGCGGAGGTGCCGGCGGAAACGGTTGAGCCGCCGCTGGTGCGCCAGTTGGCCCCGTTCCGAGCGGGCAGACCGGTCGAGATTGCGTTTGAGAACGTCGACTATCGGGTGGCCTTGGCGGTGCGTGGGCAGGAGGTGCTGGCCACGTCGAGCGAGGCGGAGGCACCGGGGTACTACGCGCCGGACGTGCGGGCGCTGCGTCAGGGCCGACTGGCACCCGCGGTGACGCCCCGGATCTACGCCGAGGGCGGGGTGTTCGAGTTGATGCACCTTGTTGTCGAGCGCGATGTGTACTACTACTGGGAGCGCGGGGCCACCATTCCGGATACCTGGGCACGAACGGGGCCCTGGGGTGGTACGGGGAACCCGATCCTGCTCCGCGCGGACGAGTATTTCATGCTGGGCGACAACACGGCGGCCAGCCAGGATTCGCGCTTGTGGTTCCAGGTCGGGGCCCATCTGGTGGACCGGCGGGAGGCGTACCAACTGGGTACGGTGCCGCGCGACCAGCTTATCGGGAAGGCGTTCTTCGTGTACTGGCCCAGCGGGCACCGGTTAAGCTGGCTGCCGCCGCCGCTGCGCAACGTCGGGTTCATTCCTGACGTCGGGCGGATGCGGTGGATCAGGTAGGATTGTCGATTGTCGATTGGCGATTGAGGGGGCGGGGCCTGCGGTTTAAGGGCGCGAGTCGGGGAGCGGCGGTGGAGACCGGGGAGCGGGGGGGAATCTGAGATTTGAAATCTCAGATTTCACGTTCGGGCGGTGCGTTGCGGGGGGTGGGACGTTCGCGGGGCGGTGCCAAGCCCGGGCCGGGCACGCACTGCGGGCGACGGGGGACGATTCGGCAGCACGCGGGCTCCCCGGCCGAGTCGGGACACGTTCCGCCCGCGGTCTGAGGTGGATGCGGTTCACACGCCGATGATGGACGACGAACCATTACTGTCAGCCCGCGACCTGCTGAAGCGGTACAACGGCCGGGCAGTGGTCAACCGCCTCAGCTTCGAGGTCCACGCCGGGGAAATCGTCGGCCTGCTGGGCCGTAACGGGGCCGGCAAGACCACGACCTTCCGCATGGTCGTGGGGATGATCGAGCCGGAGCAGGGCGTCGTGTGCTTCGAGGGCGCGCCGGTGACCACGCTGCCGATGTACAAGCGGGCGCGGCTGGGCATGGGGTATCTGTCGCAGGAGCCCAGCGTCTTTCAACGTCTGTCGGTGCGCGACAACCTGCTGGCGATCCTGGAGACGATGCCCGGGCTGTCCCGGAAGGAGCGGCGGCAACAGGCCCAGCAGCTCATTGCCCAGTTCGGACTCACCGAGCAGAGTGACCAGTTCGCCCGGACGCTTTCGGGCGGGGAGCGCCGCAAACTCGAGATCGCCCGGGCGCTGGTGACCAGCCCCAAGCTCATCATGCTGGATGAGCCGTTCAGCGGCGTTGATCCGGTGGCCGTCGAGGATTTGCAGACGGAGATCATGCGGCTGAAGCGCGAGCGCGGCATCGCCATTCTGCTGACCGACCACAACGTGCGGGAAACGCTGCGCGTGACGGATCGCAGTTACATCATCCACGACGGACAGAAGCTGGCCGAGGGCCCCGCGGCGGACCTGGTCCGCAACGAGTTGGTGAGACGTACCTATCTGGGCAGCAGCTTCCGAGGGGATGAGTTCGACCACGTGGAAGCCTGATGCTATGGGCGTACCCTTTCGGGAACCGGTGACGGTGGGGCCTTGGCGTGACGGGACCGGCCAGGAGTGGCTGGTGACGCTGGAGCCGCAGCGGATCATCTTCGAGACCGCGGAGGAGTGCATTGAGCTGGGCCGCGAGGCGTGGCAGCGCGACCTGCAAGTGGCTCCGCACGCGGGCGGTTACATCGTCCGCTACGACACGTTCGAGCGGACCATCGGTTTTGCGTTGACGCGTGATGAAGTGGCGCCGCTGTTGCGGCTGCTGGGCGGGGACAACCGGCCGACGCTCGGGGCGGTCGGCGGGGGCGGCGCGGCTTCCGGCGAGCCGGCACCGGCGCCGCTGCTGTGGCCCAAGGTGTCGCGGCTGGCCGTCTGGGCGCTGATCTGCTCGGCCCTGGTGTTCCTGCCGGTGCTGGGGGTGATACCAGCGCTGGTGACGGTGGTCCTGCTGATCGTGCATCGGGTCCGGGTGCGGCGCACGCGGGCGTACGGCCATTCGCGGAAGCTGTGCCTGGCCGCGCTCGTCCTGCTGGTCGTGGGCGCGGTGGTGTCGGGGTTGGGCACGGTGGCCATCGTGCGGACCATGGCCGATGAGCCCGGACAGCCCGGCGTTGACCTTCGGGTCGGGCGGGGAGGGGCCGTGCGTAAGCCTACCGGCCCGTCGAGGGCACTGGCGTCGGCCGCGGGGCCGTTCATGACGGCCGCGTCCGATACCTTCCACGTCGGCGGGGCGGGGCCGGCGCTACTTCGCCAACGCGCTGCTGCACAGTCACGAGCGGCTGGTGGGGATGATCGGCCGGTCGCTGACGGTCGCGGTTCGGAACGGCAGCGCGAGATCGCGCTGGGCCTCTCAGAAAAGGCTGCCGACACGATGGCACGTTGGTCAGGCGGTGGCGTTCCCGTCGCGCTTGCGCCCGCCCGCGCGCGGGAGTCTGGTCCGGTCCTGCTGGCGGCGCGCAGCGGAGCGGGAGTGCGCGCGGCCACTACACCGTCGGTGGTGGGGCAGGCCACGGGGGAGGGCCGCAACTGGGGCCTGGTGGCGGCCGGGTTGCTGGTGGTGCTGCTGTCGCTGACGGTGCACGAGTGCGCGCATGGCATCTCGGCTTGGTGGCTCGGGGATGATTTCGCGCGGCGGCTGGGACGGGTCACGCTCAATCCACTGGCGCACATTGACCTGTTCGGGACGGTCGTGCTGCCGCTGATCCTGTTCATGGCCAATGCCGGGGTGTTTGGCTGGGCCAAGCCGGTTCCGGTGCGGCTGGACTACGTGGATCGACCGCGGCGGGCGCACATCCTGATTTCGCTGGCGGGTCCGGGGTCAAACCTGCTTCTGGCGGCGGTGGCGTTCATGCTGCTGCTGGGGTTGGGGGCGGCCGTTACACTTTTTGCGCCGGGGGCGCAGGTGCGACACTTCGATCTGCTCGACTTCGGGGCGACGGTGAGTGCGACGGGGTTTCCGCTGGCGGAGTTGTTCGGTCCGGTCTGCACCGTGCTCCGGCTGACGTTTCTCATCAACGTGTTCCTGGCGTTCTTCAATTTGATTCCGGTGCCTCCATTGGACGGCTCGTGGGTACTGGAACACTTCTTCCCACGCACCATCGGACGCGTCGTTGCGCGGATTCGTCCGTTTGGTTTCGTGATCTTCCTGGTGCTGCTGTGGACGAAGGTGCTGTCGTACCTGATGATGCCGGTCCTGCTGGTGCTGCTGCCCGCCTACGTGCTGCTGGAAATGGCCACTCCGTTTGCGGGCTGAGGCGGCCCCTGCCGCGTGTCACGTGGGTATGCCCCGGCGCGGCCGCAGCATGTCGATGGCACCGGGGATGGCTTCCAGGTGTACGGGAGTGTGGGCCAGGGGTTCACCGTCGGCCCACAACTCCGACGGTTCCGGCGTCGTGACGTGCAGTTGGCGAGTGCGCATCAGCCTCACCTCGGGTTCGCCCGTATGCTGCCCACGCAGCAATGTCGGCAGCAGACGCAGAGCACGCCGCTTGGACAGGGGGCCGACCACGCAGACGTCGAGCACCCCGTCGGTCGGGCTGGCACCAGGGGCGACGTGGATGGCCCCGCCGTAGCAGGCCGTGTTCGCGGTGGTGGCCATGAAGAGCGGCTCGTCGATCGTGCCGAAATCGCCTTCGAGCCGGACCTGCCGGGCTCGGTAACGCAGCAGGACGCGGAGTGTGCCGTACAGGTAAGCGGCCGTGCCGGAGAGCGGCATCCGCATCTCATCGACGAAGCGTGAGACTTCCGCGTCGATGCCGAGCGTCGCCACCGTGCAGAAGTAGTGGTCGTTCGCGCGACCCAGATCGACGGGGACGCGGCACCCGTGGGCAAGCGTCGTAGCGACGCTCTCGACGTCGCGGTCGATGCCCAGGGCGCGGGCGAAGTCGTTACAGCGGCCGGCGGGAACAACGCCGAGGGCAGGTACGTCGGACATACCGCTCAGCCGGGCGTCCGCCAGGGCGCCAGCTACTTCCTGGACGGTGCCGTCGCCGCCGCAGGCCGCGAGGCAATCGAGCCGCTCACTGCGGTTCGCAACCGCCTCGCGCGTGATGCGGCGCGCGTCGTCCCGCGCGGCCGTGGGCCGGACGGTGGCCCGCGCACCCATCTCTCGCAGGCGGGCCGCGACGCGCGCACCCAGACGTGCCCCGCGCCCGCGCTGGGCGGCGGGGTTTACGACGAGGAGGATGTTGCGCGACTCAGGCATGTTCTACCGCTTGCTCCTCCCCCTGTCCCCTCACGGTAGAGGGCGTGGCATCTGACCGCTCTCGCCTCAGGGGAGAGAGCGTGGCGTCTGACCCCTCTCCCCTCAGGGGAAGAGGGTAGGGTGAGGGGGAGAGCGTCGCCATCGGGACGATCCCCCGACTCTCCCAGCGTACTTGTGCGGCACCGCCGCTTGTCACGGGGGCTATGCTTTCCCGCGACAGCAGGCGCGGCCGAGCATAGTTCTGCGCGGGGGGGCATCTTGACCCTGCGGACCCTCACCCCTTCCCCTCTCCCTGCAAGGGAGAGGGGTGCAGACGCCGCGAGCGCACCCTTCGGCCCTCCCCCGAGCCCTCCCTGGAAGGGAGGGGAGTCAGCAGCTTCGCAACTCAACTCGGCACGGTCAGCACGGTTTTCACCGACCGGCCGTCACCGCGGGTGAGGGCGGCCAGCACCGCCTGACGATACTCCGCCAGCGGATACGGGTCGCTCACCAGCGGTTTAAGCTGGTCACCCGAGGACGTCATCAAACGCAGGGCCAGCGTGAACGTATCGCACGTTCCATCCGGCAGCGTCTCTACCCCGTACGCGTAAGACGCCTTGATCGTGAGTTCCTTGAACCACAGCGGCGTCCAATCCACGCCGGCCGGGACACCGGGCATGCCCACCAATACGACCGTTCCGCCCCCGCGGGTGAACCGCAGGGCATCGTCAATCGTCTGCGACGAGGCGATGCAGTCGAAGACAACGTCCGCGCCGCCGAGCACCGCGGGTTTGCCCAACTCCGGCTTGAGCACGTCGGCGCCGAGCGCGCTCGCCCAGTCCCGGTAGCGCGACAGGACCGGTCCGAACGCCGGCACTACCGCGTCCGCTCCCAGGCGCCGGGCGTGTTCCGCCTGGTGGTCGAACCGGGCGACCGCGACAACCCGCGCGCGACAATCGCGGGCCCGCAGGGCGGCAATCACCAGCAGCCCGATGGTTCCGCAGCCGATTACCAATGCGGTTTGCCCCGCCTGGAGACGCACCTGGAGCGCGCCGTGCAGCGCGCAGGCGAACGGCTCAACCAGAACGGCCGCGGCATCGGGCAGTTCCGGCGGGACCGGGTACACCTGGCTCTCCTGGGCCACGAAGCCCTCGCTCCAGGCACCGCCGGTGTCGCGGCAGTAGCCGGTCTGAATGCCGGCCGAGAGCGCGCCCTGATTGACGTTCCGGCACAGGGCCGCCCGTCCTTCGGCACAGGCGGGACAAAGCGGCTCGATGCCACGGACCTGACACCCCAGCGCTGGCTGCAATACCACGCGATCCCCGGCGCGCACACGGGTGACCTCGGGCCCCGTATCCGTCACCGTGGCCACCACCTCGTGCCCGAGGACGAACGGCAGTGACGTAACCGGTGCCAGGTAAGGGCTGCCCTTGCCCGTTATGGTGGCTAAGTCCGAGCCGCAGATGCCGGTCAGTCGCGGCCTGAGGCGCAGCCACCGCGGTCCGGGCAGCGCGGGCTCGGGCACCTCGGCCAGGCGTACCGGAGCGCAGGAGAGGTTTACGCGCGGCGACGCGGAGCTGAGCAGCTTCTGGAGAAAGTAACGCGGAACGCTGCGGAAGTACTGCACGGCCCGCATCAGGCACCTCTCTTCCCGGTCGGTGCCAGGTGCCAGCGCAGCAGGGGCCAGCCGCGCTTGCCGGCCACCGCGGCCAGCGCCCGGTCGGGGTTCACCACGCGCGGATGGCCGACCGTCTCGAGCATCGCTAGGTCCGCGATGCTGTCGGCGTAGGCATACGAGCTCGTCAGGTCGATGCCGTGCGTTTCGGCGTATGCCCGCATGCGCCTGGCCTTCTCGGCATCACCGATCGGCGGGCCGGTGAGCGCCCCCGTGAAACGCCCGCGGCGTTCCTCCAGGCTGGGGGCGATGACCGCGTCCGCCTTCAGATCCCGGGCAAGCGGCGCCATGATGAAGTCCAGCGAGCCGGTGACGAAAACGATGCGTCGCCCGGCCTCCTGTTGGGCGGCCACGCAGGCGGGGGCCTCCACGAACTGCCGGGGCACGAGCACGTCGCGGTAGCAATCCTCCGCCAGCGCTTGGATGTCGTCCACCGGCAGGCCGGCGTAGCTGCGATAGAAGACGACGTTCAGCCGACTGCGGTCGATCTTGTCCAACACCAGGTAGTAAAGGCACTTGGCCATCAGCCCTGCCTGCCACAACGCCCCCACCAGTGGTGACAGGCGCCGGCGGCGGAAGTACACGTAGTAATGCACGATCGTGGTCCGCGCGAGCGTGCCGTCCACGTCGAAGAAGGCGGCCACGGTGGGCGAGCGCACGTCCGTCATCGTCGCGGCATCTCGTGGGCCAGGGCGACGACCGTCGCCCGCACCCGGTCGATCAGGGTCTGAAACGCGGCGTACCGGTTCACGGACGGTTCGATCTGCGGCGGCACGATGGGTTCCGCGAACGTGACCCGCACAAGCCCCGGCCGGCTGAACCCGCGGCCCTTGGGCCACAAGTCATACGCGCCGTCGATGTACACCGGCACGATGGGCACCCCATACTCCACCGCCAGCACCGCCACCCCGATCTTGAACGGCTGGAGCATGCCGGTCGTCGAGCGCGTACCCTCGGGAAACAGCAGCAACCCATCGCCGCGTGCCAACGCCTGGCTGCACCGGCGTAAGCCCTGCAGGCCGTCCGCCCGTCGATCGAACGGGATCGTATCGAGAAGTCTGCCGAAGACGAGTCGTTTCAGCCGCGTGTTGAAGAAGTAGTCCTCGGCCCCCGCGATCCAGACGCGGCGGCGGCCGCCGACGGCGGTCAGCACGGCCGGGGCGTCCAGGTGCGAACTGTGGTTGGCCGCGAGGATGAACGGGCCCGTGGCCGGCACCTGTTCCCGCCCCCGCGCGCGCACCCGGACGTAGGTCTTCATGAAGACGGCCGCCGCCCCACGCGTCGTCCAGCGCAGCGGCTTCAGCGGGACCGGCGTTTCGCCGTCGAGCTGGAAGCGTTCGCTGCCCATGGCCAGGCGGCGCTGCCAGGCGGAGGGGTCGCGCACGACCTCGCGCGCGGGCTCGCGCCAGCCGGCCAGTTGCAGCAGGTCGGACACGCGGCAGGTCTTGGCCGCCAGGTCATCGGCGATCTTGAACTTGAAGCGTCCCTCGATCTCGCTGATGAGGTCCACCTTGCCGATGCTGTCGATGCCTAGATCGAGGGAAAGATGGTGGCTGGGCGCAATGTCTTCCGGTGCCCGACGGGCATGCTTGGCGACGATCGCCCGGATGGCCACGACGCCGGGGGCGTCGGGTCGATAGGCCTCGGGGCGCGGTGCCGCGGGACCGGGGGCCTCGATCGCCGCCGGCCGGGCGGGCTCGACGCGCTCAGCCTGGCGCAGCCCCTCGGCCAGCAGCGCCTCCCGCACCAGCCCGCGCTTCGTCTTCAACGTCGACGTCTTGGGCAGCTCGCGCTCCCAGAAATGGAAGGCGGTGATGCGCTGGTGACTGGGCAGGCCCTGCCCGACGGTCTCGGCGGCCAGGCGGATTTCCCTTTCGACGTAGGACCGGTCCAGCGGCCCGGCTGCTGCGGGGTCGATCACCACGACGGCGTGGACGGCGTCGCCGACGCCGTCGGCGGCCGGCATGGCCAGCACGCACAGCTCCTGCACGTAGGGCAGGTCGCGGTAGCGCATCTCCACTTCGTCGGGATAGACGTTCTTGCCGGCAGAGGTGACGATGAGGTCCTTGCAGCGCCCGGTGATGTACAGGTAGCCGTCCTCGTCGAAGCGACCCAGATCGCCGGTGCGGAACCAGCCGCCGTGCAGCACCTCGTGCGTCGCCTCCGCGTTGTGCAGGTAGCCGCGGGTGATGTTGGGACCGTGCGCCCAGACTTCGCCGATGCCTTCGAGGTTCGGGTTGCGGATTTCGAGTTCGACGTTGGGCAGTGGCCGGCCCACCGAGCCGCGGCGGGCGTCGTCCGGCGGGTTAACGGTGAGCACCGGCGCCGTTTCCGTCAGTCCGTACCCTTCGCACACCATGAAACCCATGCGGCCGAAGGCGTCGAAGAGCTCCGGCGCGAGCTGTGCCCCGCCGGAGAAGAACAGGCGCAGTCGTCCGCCGAATTGCCGATGCACGCGCCCGAACAGCAGGCGGCGCAGCCGGCGTCCGCCGAGGCGGGCGAGCAGTCGGGCGAGCCGGAAGCCGGCGCGGGTGAGCCGCCCGCCGGAGAGCACCTTGTGTTCAATGGCGCTGTGAAAGACCTGCAACAGCCGGGGGACGACCATCATCACCGTCGTCCCCGTCGCCTGCATCGCACTGACGATCTCGGGCCCCTTGAGCTGCTCGACGTAGGTGATCGTCGCGCCGCCGGAGAGCGGCACGAAGAACCCGCCCGTGAACTCGAACGCGTGGTACATCGGCAGCACGGAGAGGAACTCATCGGAGGAGTAGAGCGGCTGGACCTGCACGAGCGCCCGGGCGTTGGCAATAAAGTTGCGGTGCGTAAGCTGCACCGCCTTGGGAGACACCGTCGTGCCCGACGTGAACAGGATCGACGCGACTTCGTCGCCGCTCAGAGGCACCGGCTCGGGCAGGACGTCGCGCGAGGCGGCCGGCGGCGGGATGAATGGTTCGGTCAGCAGGACAGCGCGGTCGGCCGCGGCGGTATCGGCCGCCACCAGGGCCGCGTGCGTCGTGCGCCCGGCGCACAGCAGTTTCGCCTCCACGAAGCGCACGGCCGCCCACACGTCCGCCGGCGGGAGCTGCGGATCCAGGGCAACCACCGTAAGCCCGGCGCGCATGGCTGCCAGGTAGGTCAATCCCCATTCCGGGCAACTCTCGGCGCAGATGGTGATGCGGTCGCCGGGCCGCAGGCCGCGCTCCTGGAAGCGGCGCATGATGGTGCCGGTGGCATGCAGGGCTTCCTCGTAGGTGTAGCGCAGCCAGCGCCCGTTGCGACGCACCTGCAACGCCGGCTTGTCACGATAGCGTTCGGCCGCCCGGCGGAACACCTCAAAGAGGTTGGTGCCGGCCAGGGCGTCCTCGGCGGTCGTGCGGGCCGCAGTTTCCCGATCGGCCTCGCGGAGCCGCACCGTCGGTTCCGCCCCGGTGCCCAGCACGTATGAGCGCAGGCCGGGCAGGTGCCGGTCCACCAGGTAGTCATGCCAGTCCAGGCGGCGGCAGTCGAAGGGGAACTCCTCCGCATCGTCGGGGTGCAGCGGTACCGCCTGCAGCCCGTCATCGGCGAAGCGGCAGTCCAGGTGCGTGTAGGGCGCGTAGATGCGGGCGAAGTAGATGAGCTGGTCGATCTGCCGCAACGTGCTGGCCAGGCGGCGCAGGCGTTTGCCCTTCATGCCCAGCGCTTGCAGCAGGTCCCGCAGCCGGATCAGGCGTCGCCTGCGCCTGGTCCAGCGGGCCAGGAAGGCATCTTGGCGAAACGTGATCACGGGCTTCAACTCGAGCGGTCGCCCGCGTTCGTCATTCATCGGGCGTTTGCGGAAGGCCTCTTGCACGTGCGCGATCATCTCGCCCATGCGCAACGGGTGCCGCGCGCTGGACGCACAGTGGTAGACCGCAAGGTCGCCGCGGCGTCCGGCGCCGATCGGCAACGTGGCGATCATCGCATTGGCGACGAAGTCCACCGGGATGAAGTCGATGACGGCCTCCCGGTTCGCGGGAAACTCGTTGAGCTTGCCTTTGCCATAGGCGACGAACAGCGGGTCCGCCATGCGCAGCCCGTCGATCCAGCCCGGTGTCGGTTCGGCGTGGCTGCCCTCGATGATCGCGGGGCGGAAGACCACCAGCGGGACCTGCCCGCGGTTCCGCCGCAGCAGTTGTTCGCCCAGCCACTTCGTGAAGGTGTACGTGTCGTTCCAGCCGTAGCGGCGGGCGCGGCGCATGCCGGCCTCGATCAGCTCCTGCCGGCACATCTCGCTGTCGGCGCCGTAGCGATGTCGTGTCTCCAGCGTCTCCGCCCGCATGTCTTCCAGCAGGGTGTCGAAGTCGAACTCGCCGGCGGCGGGATCGCGCGGCAGCGACTCCCGCGCCGCCTCCGGGGCGCTGAAGTCCTCCACCACCGTCCCGTGCCGCTGCCCGCAGACGTAACACGTCGAGACGTGCAGGAACGGCAGGTTCCCCGCGTCCCGGGCGAACTGGAGCAGACGCTGCGGACCGAAGGTATTCAGCTCCAGCGCCAGATCGAGGCGCTCGTCGAAAGTCACCGTCGCGGCGCTGTTGACGACCGCAGTGACGCGTCGCGTGAGGGCCTGGTATTCGTCGCGTGGCAGGCCGAAGTGCTCCCGCGTCAGGTCGCCGCTGACGACGTGGACCTTCCGCCGGCACAACTCGGTGAAGCCGTCGCCGAGGGCCGCCCGCAGCCGATCGAATGCACTCGACGCCAGTACGTCGCGCAGCGCCCGCTCCTGGGCGGAGGTGCCGTCCGAACGCGGACGAATGAGCAGCGTAAGCCCGGCCAGGCTGTCCACCGAGCGCAGCACCTTCTCCACGAACGCCCGGGCGAGAAAGCCCGTGGCGCCCGTCACCAGGAGATGGTGGCCCGCGAGGCGATCACGAATCCGTTGCGGGCCGGCGCCCGGAGGAAGATCCAACTCTGCGACTCCTTGTGTGCACCACGGCGCGTACGTCAGCGTGCCGCTGGGCATCTCCCAGACGCATCCGCCGCCAGGGGTGCCATGCCCTCACCCGCCGCCGGCGGGGGGGCACGCCGTCGCCCGGAAGAACATGCTTACCCACGACTGCTGTCGCGGGAAAGCATGGCACCCTCTTCGGACGGACACGCTGAGCACGTACAGGTCCGGAGGACCCGGGCTACCCCGCCGTGCTAGTGGGAGCGGAGCAGGTGCCTGGCCGTCATCAGTCCCCCAGGTCCGCAGGACCTGGGCCACCCGCCTCGGGCTGTCCCAGGGCTGTCGCGATGTCGCGGCGTACGCGCGCCAATAGCTCATCCTGCTCGGCCGTGACGACCTCGGCCGCGGGAATCGGCGGAGCGAAGGTCAGCCGCACCTCGCCCGGTGTCACGCGGAAGCTGCCGCGCCGCAGCACCCGGACCGAGCCGTCAATGGCAAAGGGCGCCAGCGGCAAACCCGCCCGCTGACAAATCTTCAGGGCGCCGCGGCGAAAGGGCAAGAGGCGCCCGTCCACGCTGCGGGTGCCCTCGGGGAAAACTACGTAGGAGATCGGGCGGTGCCGCAGCTTCTCCAGCATCCGCTGGACAGCCGCCCGGGCCGCCCGAGCGTTCGCCCGGTCCACGGCCGTGAAGCCGTACATGTGCAGGTACCACCCGAACACCGGAATGCGAAACAGCGACTTCTTGGCCAGGAACCGCAGCCGGCCGCGCAGGGCAAACGCCAGTATGGGGATGTCCAAGGCGCTTTGGTGATTGCCCACGAAGAAGAAGGCCGGCACGTCCCCGGGTAGGTGCTCGCGCCCGCTTACCCGCAGGCGCACGCCGCTGACCTTCAGTACCCACCAGCCCCAGACGTGGAAGATCAGGTTCCCCACGCGCGGGAATGGACGCGGCAGGCCCATCACCACGCCGATGAACCCGGCCAGAAACGTTCCCCCCAAGGCTGCGCAGGCTGTCCAGGCTGTTCTGAGCATCGTATGGGCGCCGCTGGCCGCCGGATGCAGGCTCGCCGCAAACACGGGGAGCGCCGGAGCGGGTGCCGATGCGGCGCTCAGTGCCGAGCGGGATGGTGGCCGCGCACGGTGCCGCTGTCAAGGCATCGAGACATCCGGGGCCGCGCGCTCAGCCCCAGATGCGCAGCAGGTCATTGAACGTGACGTACACGAAGGCCCCGATGATGAGGAACAAGCCGATGAGTTGCGTCGCCACCTGCACCCGCAGACTGACGGGGCTGCCCTTAATCTTCTCAATGATGAGAAACACCATCAGCCCGCCGTCCACGATCGGCAGCGGCAGGAAGTTGATGACCGCCAGGTTCGCCGAGATGATCGCCAGGAAGAAGAGGAACTTCACCGTGTCGGCCCGCGCGATCCGACCACCCATCTCCATGATGCCCAGCGGGCCGGAGAGGGTGTCCACTCCCACGCTGCGGGAGAACACCATCCGGCTGATCACCGTGTACACCTGCAAGACGAAGTAATGCGTCTTGTGCACGCCGATCCAGAGCGCATCGAGGGCGTTGTCGCCCTTCAGCAGCGTCGGCTCCGGCTCGGTGAGCACGTTGGTTTGCAGGACGACCCGGCCCAGCCAGGGGTCCAGCATGTCCTCCGTCACGTCCACGTGACCGGTCTGGACGGGTGCGACAAGGCTCGGCCGGTAGTCCACCGAGACCCGTTGTCCGACCATGGTTCGCAAGGCGGCACGCGTGGCGTCGGGATACGCGACGGAGACGGCCTCCGCCCCACGCTCGGTGGCGATCTTCACCGTGCTCGCGCCGTTGATGCGCACGATGCGCGATTCCGGCCCCACCTCGAGCAGCGTTTGCAGGGAGGCGGGCACGCGGAACGGCACCACGTGCCGCGCGTGGCGGGCGTCACGGTATGCCAGTTGAATCGTGCTGCCCGCCCGGCGGCGGAACTGGTCCACCAGCTCCGACCAGGACTTGACGGGCTCGTCATCGACGGCCTCCAGCAGCGCGCCCGGCGGGATGCCCGCCTCAGCGGCCGGCGTCGGCCGACCCGCCGACAGCCGCGCGATCTGTCCCACGCGCAGCACATCCTGCGCCACCAGCCCGAACGTCGCCCCGATGGACCCGGGGGAGGCCGGCGTCACGCTGGTCCACATCACCTGCCCCTCCGGCCTGCGGACCGCCACCAGGAGGCTGGTGTCGCGGTTCTGCTCGATCAGCCGGTGAACCTGGGCGGCCGAGGGGCTCTCCACCCCCGCAAACTCGAGGATCTCGTCCCCCGGCCCGATTCCCGCCCTGGCGGCCACGCCGTGGGGACGCACCGTGGCGAACTTCGCCCGCGGCGGCGACACCAACGGCGCCTGCCCACCGGTCTGGTCCGAGGGGACCGTTGCTGCTGCTGCGGGGATCGCGGCATCCACCCCGGATACCGTGGCGCCGATGGTGCCCGCACCCCGCCGGTTCAGCTTAGGTCGCACGAAGGTGCTGACGATCTGCCCGTTTCCCTTCTGGAGCACCACTGCCAGATCGCGCTCGGGCGAATCGGCGACCGCTTGCACGATCTCCGCCTCCGTCGGGTACGGCTGGTCGGCCCAACTGAGGACCGTGTCGCCCGACTCGATACCCGCCAGGTCCGCCCGCCCGCGCGGCGTGATGGCCGCAATCCGCACCAGCGGCGTCAGGCCCAGCAGATGCCGGGAACTGGGGTCGTCCCGGTCGGCAGGATACAGCGCCATGACCGGCGGAATGTCGATCGGGACACGCTGCGGCGGGGCGCCCGGTTGCGCGGGATCAGGGCGCTCAACGTACACACCGCCCTTGCCCTGTACGACCAGCGGGAGCATCTCGTTGACGTTCTCGTCGGTGACGGGCTGCCCGGCGACCTCGACGAGCAGGTCCCCCACACGCGGGTGGCGGGGGTTGTTCGGATCCACGTCGGCCCCGACGGCCACGATCCGCCGCGTCGCACCGGGGAGAATACCCACGATCTGCCGGCGGACTTCCTGCGCGCTCTCCGGCAGGTAGTACTCCGACTTGACGTAGAGGGGCGGCAGGACCTCGCCCTTCCGCTCAATCAGGAACTTGATGGGCTCATGCGGCGGGGCCAGCACGATGGCCATGTTCACATCGGTGAACTCATACGCCTTCTGGTCGTTGACCTTCAGCATGAGGTCGCCGGGGAGCAGGCCGGCCTTGTCCGCGGGACTGTCCGGCTCCACCCAGCCGATGCGGGGGGCCACCGACTGCATCCCGATCAGGAACACGATCAGGAACAGCACGAACGCGCAGAGGACGTTCATCACGACCCCGGCGCTGACGATCACCGCCCGCTTGCCCACGGACTTGTTGACGAACGACGAAGGATCGTTCTTGAACTTGAGCTCCTCCGACTTGTCGTCGAAGTCCTCCTGCCCGAGCATTTTCACGTACCCGCCCACCGGCAGCACGTTGAAGGAATACCGCGTTTCGCCCCGGGTGAAGCCGAACAACTCGCGCCCGAACCCGATCGCAAACCGATCGACGCGCACCCCCGCCCACTTCGCCGCCACGAAGTGACCCAGCTCATGCACGAAGATGATCAGCGAGAACCCCAGCACCATCACCAGGTAGGGCCAGATCGTGCTCCACAACCCCAGCACGGAAACGCCCAGCAGCGGTACCCCGGCGCTAACAGACCCCATCAGCAGCTCAGGCATCGAGTCACCTCTTGCCGCGCCCAGCGATCGGCCGCCAGCAGGTCCTCCAGCGTGGCGGCAGCCTTAAACTCGTGACCTTCCAGGGCCCGCTCCGTACCGCGGGCGATCTCGGTAAACGGGATGAGTCCCTCGCGGAAAAGCTCCACGGCCGCCTCGTTGCCGGCGTTGAGGACCGCCCCGCAGGTCCCCCCGCGCTCGGCGACCACCCGGCCCAGGCGTAACGCCGGAAAACGGTCCACGTCCGGCGGCTGCAGCGTGAGCTGCCGCACCGTGCCGAGATCCAGCCGCGGGGCCGGACACGCCCGGCGACTCGGATACGTCAGTGCATATTGGATCGGCATCCGCATGTCCGGTGCCGACATCTGCGCGAGCAACGCTCCGTCCCGATACTCCACCAGCGCGTGGATGATCGACTCCGGATGGATCACCACTTCGATCTTATCGGCCGGCAGGTCGAAGAGCCAACGCGCCTCGACGATTTCCAGCGCCTTGTTCATCATGGTGGCCGAGTCGATCGTGATTTTCGGTCCCATGTTCCACGTCGGGTGGCGCAGGGCTTCCTCGACGGTGACGTGCTCCATGGCTTCCAGCGACCAGGTACGGAACGGCCCCCCGGAGGCGGTCAGATAGACGCGCTCGACGTCCTCGCGGCGCCCGCCCTGCAACGCCTGGAAGATCGCGGAGTGCTCGCTGTCGACGGGGATGATCGTCGCGCCCGTCCGCTTCGCCAGCGGGACCAGCAGCGCCCCGGCCATCACCATGGCTTCCTTGTTGGCCAGCGCCACCCGCCGGCCCTGCTCGACTGCCTTCAGCGTCCCGGCCAATCCCCCCGCGCCGACGACCGCGCTGACGACGCCGTCACAGGCGACCTCCTCCAGCAGGCGAACCTGGGCGTCGGCCCCCAGGCGAATCCGCGGTTCGTACACCAGTGCCGAGCGCAACTCGCCGGCGCGGCGCTCGTCGGCCAGAGCCACCGCTGCCGGGCGGAACCGGTTTGCCTGCTCCGCCAGGTGCCTCCCGTCGGCCCCGGCCGCCAGTCCGGCGACCATCCACTCGTCGCGGAGCGCGTCGATCACGGCCAGCGCATTGCGCCCGATCGATCCCGTCGAACCGAGTACCACTGCCCGTTTCAGCATCAGGAACAGCCCGCTCCGCAACCCGCAATCGCTGCACAGGTCCGCCCCGGCGGACCCACAACACCGCAATGATAGGTGACTCGTGCAGATGCCTCAAGCGTCGCGCCGACGCTGGAAGGAGACGCCCGACGCCGCACCCGGGTGGCCCCGGTGCGCGTGCGGGTGCCCGAGGTCCTTTGGACCTGGGGCGGGTGGGCGGGCGGGTGGCCCAGGTCCTTCGGACCTGGGGCTGGTGTTTGGCCATTTGGATGACCTGCGACAGTGTGGCTGGCGAACGCGGTGCCGTCAATTGTCAGCCGGCGGCGTAGAGCAGGGCGGAGACCGCCTGCAGTTCGGAAGACGGGCACTTCGTCGACGTTGACAGCGCGGTCGCGAAGTCCTCGGAATCGGACAGCAGGCGTTCAAGGGCATAGTTCCATACCTCGCTACGGAGTTGTTGGATCAATTCCC
>Ga0116142_10000179_pt1 | contig 84091 bp, 62 predicted proteins | sample AD_UKC033_MetaG_FD_89785 | JGI IMG/M metagenome (GOLD analysis project Ga0116142, IMG submission 89785) | Active sludge microbial communities of municipal wastewater-treating anaerobic digesters from USA - AD_UKC033_MetaG | ecosystem: Engineered > Bioreactor > Anaerobic > Digestate | place: USA... | reverse complement strand
GGGAGGACTGGTGCGACTTCCTGGTCGGGATCGACGTGGGTCCCACGAAGGTGATCCGTGGTTGGCACGGACAGGACTGGACGTACAACCGCGCGTTTGCCGACGCTCACGCGGACACGCAGAGGATCTACATCATCGGTTCGGAGGACAGCGAGGGGTATGCCCTGCACTACCGGTCGGAGCGGCTGGGCAGCTACCCGGCGGCCCCGAGTGGCAATCCGGCCGACTACTTCCGCTGCGTGGTGGTACGCGGTGATGCCTGGCAGAAGGACACCCTGCCGGCCGAAGAGATCCTAACGACTCTGTGGCATCCGGGTTCGGGGCGACCGTCGTATGAAGACTGCGTGGCCGAGTAGAGCCTCGGGTATCATCTGGCGCGATTCCGCGACCTCGATGGGAGCTGCGGGCAGGGGACTTGGGGTTGCCGGCGTCACCGGAGCACGGCTCGGCCCCGTTCTCGCTTGATGGTCGCCTGACGCGGCGGTGGCACCCGGCGGGTGGAGGTGGTCTCGGGTCGCGTACTGCCCGGTGTCCATTCGGGTTGTTCTCGGTCCTCGCGTGGCTGCACGCCCGGCTTCCCGTTCGGCGCACGCGTCACGCTGACATCCCGCGGGCCGCCAAGAACGAGCGCACCTTCTTCGATGCCGTCGCGGCAATGCGGCGGTGGGGGTGGGCGGAGCGGGTTGCTGCAACCCCCAAACCTCACGGGAGCTTGGCGGGATTATCCCGGCCCACCCCGGCGGTGCGGCTGCGCGCTCTGACCCGCGCTGCATGGCAGCGGAAGAGGACGAGACTCAAGCCCGTGCGTGCGTTTCGACTGGCGTCGCGGCTGCCCCAGACACGGCACCCAAGCGCCCGATCGCCAATCACCCCGGATTATTCACCAGCTTCGTGAGCCTTGCGGCAAACCCGTTCCGTTTCGCGGCGTAATACAAGCGTGCAGACGCGCGTAAACCACGGAACGGGAGCAGCACCTCATGGGTGAAGGCCAGGGACGGGCCGGCGGTACCGGTGGATGGTTGTTTGAACCCACGTTCAATCGCGCGATCAAGCTGCGGCAGGCCGATCCACGGATTACGTCCAACGCCGGAGCGTTGCTGCTGCGGGAGGCCGATCACCGCCTCGGGCTGACGGCCGATCTGGCCGCACGGTTGCTCGACCCGCGCCGGCCGGATCGCATCCGCTACCAGCAGGTCGAACTGCTCCGCCAGCATCTGTACGCCCTGGCGCTGGGCTACGCGCACCAGGACGATCAGGACAGCCTGGCCCACGACCCGGCCCTGAAGCTGTCCGTCTGGGACCGCCCCGGCCGGCAGGGCCTGCACGAACGACTCGCCAGCCAGCCCTCGGACTGGCGGCTGCTCGACCGGCTGGCGACGCCGGGCAACCGCCGGGCCTTGCGGGCGGCACTCGGTGAATGGGTGGCGCGGCACCAGGGGGCCGCGGGGCGTGGGCGCAAGGTCACACACGGGACGCTGGACATCGACCCGTTCCCGATCGAAGTGCATGGCCAGCAGGAAGGCGGCGCCCATCACGGCTATTACCGGCGGACAATCTACCATCCGCTGGTGGCCAGCTTCAGCGCGGGCGGTGATTACGATGCCCCGCGGCTGGGCGAGGGCTTCGTGCATGCGCTCCTGCGGCGGGGCAACAGCAGCTCGGCCGAGGGGGCGGTGCGGTTCGTGCGTGCCGCGTTGCGGCAGAGCCGTCCACTGGCATCGCACTTGGACGTGCGGCTTGACGCCGGGCTCGTGACCGGACGGGTGCTGGACGCGATCGACGACGAAGGGGCACGCTTCGTGGGTCGCATCCGCAACAACGCCGTGCTCGACGCGTGGGCCGAGCCGTATCTGAAGCGTCCGCCGGGCCGGCCGCTGAAAGAGGGCGACGAGTTCGCCGTGGAGTTGGGGTCGTACCAGGCCGCCGCATGGACGCGGCCGTACCGGGTGGTGCTGGTGGTGATCGACCTGCCGGATTCACAGACGGGGCTGCGCGAACTGTTCCCGCACTACTTCTTCCTGGTGACCAACTGGCGCATCGAGCAGCGTAGCGGCTGGGAACTGCTGGAGCACTACCGCCGGCGCGGGACGTTCGAGGATCGGCTGGGCGAGTTCAACGGGGCGATCGGCAACGGCCTGTCGGCCGGATCGTTCGCTGCCAATGAGGCAAGCTTGTTGTTGAAGCTGCTGGCGTTCAACCTGGCGGGGATGCTGCGCGGAGAGTTGGAAGATGCGTCGGGCTGCGGGTGGGATCTCCGGCGTGTGTAACAGACGGTACTGAAAGCCGGAGCGCGGGTGGTGGAACACGGGCGGCGCGTGATCGTGGACGTGGCCCGCGCGGCGGGGGTGTTGTGGGACCGGCTGCTGGCGCGGCTTGAGCGGTGGTGGCAACCGCACCGTCTGCCGACCGGGCGGCGTGGTGCCGAGTGCGTCTGGGGACGGCCGCCGCGACCGCGGCGTTGGATGTCGCCGCCACGGCATGCGCATTTGAGCCTCGTCCTGCGTGAGTGATTCCCTCGACAACCCGGCCCCCGGCACTCTCCCCGGCCCCGTGCGGGCTGTGGGGGTAGGGGGCGGTCTGCCCGCAGCGCCGTCCCGCAGGCCTGCTTCCGGCCGTCAACCCCCGATCTCGCCCTTGAATGCCCCCGCCGCGACGCGTTATGCTATCAGCACCGGGATGGTGAATAATCCCGGATCACTCGAATCCATACTCACGCCAGCGTTCCTGCACGCGCGCGCGGATGGACTCGCTGATTTCCAGCGGCGCGGGCCAGTCGCGGACGGTGCCCTCGCCGGGGATTTTGCGGGTGGCGTCGATGCCGATCTTGGCGCCGGAACCGTACTGCGGCGTGGCGTGGTCGAGAATGTCGCAGGGGCCGTCCACGACCATGATGTCCCGCCGCCAGTCCACGTTGGCTGCCAGGTGAAAGAGCACGTCCTGTTCGTCGTGGACGTTTACATAGTCGTCCACAACGACGATCATCTTCGAAAACATCATCTGGCCGGCGCCCCAGATGCTGTTCATCACCTTGCGGGCCTGCAACGGGTATTCCTTGCGAATCTGCACGAATACACAGTTGTGAAACGCCCCGAACATCGGCAGGTCGTAGTCAATCAGGTCGGGAATGAGCATCTGCAGCAGCGGCAGGAAGAGGCGTTCCGTGGCCTTGCCGAGGTAGTAATCCTCCATCGGCGGTCGGCCGACAATGGTCGCCGGATACACGGGCTGCGCGCGGTGCGTGATGGCGGTGACAGTGAGCGCCGGGTAGTGATCCGCCAGCGAGTAGAAACCCGTATGGTCGCCGAACGGTCCTTCCAGCAGCGTCCGCTGCGGGTCCACCCAGCCCTCGACGACGATTTCCGCCCGAGCCGGTACTTCGAGCGGTACTGTGCGGGCGGGCACCATCTCGATGCCGCTACCTTGTAGAAACCCGGCGAACAGCAGTTCACTGACGTCGGGCGGCAGCGGGCACGTCGAGGCGAAGGGCAGCACGGGCTCACCGCCCAGGACGAGCGCGATTGGCATACGTTCGTTCTGCGCGCGGTAAGCCCGGAAGTTGCGGGCGCCGTCGTGATGCAGGTGCCAGTGCACGGCCGCCAGCTTGCGGTCGAAGACCTGCACGCGGTACATGCCCAGGTTGACCGGCCCGCCGCCCGGCGGCTGCGTCACCACGGCCGCCAGCGTGAAGTACCGCCCGGTGCCGTCGCGACTCTCGGCCGGCTTCAGCCCGTAGCCCGGTTCGCCGTCATGCGGCCAGCATTGAATCACGGGCAGGTCGAGCAGGTCGGCATCGTCGGTGTGGACGACTTCCTGGCATTGGCCGCGGCGGACCGATCGCGGCGCGAAGCCGGCCAGCTTCGCCAGCTCGGGCAGCTTCTTCATCTTTTCGATGAACGTGGTCGGCATCTGCGGTTTGATGAGTTCGCGGGCGCGTTGCGCTAGCTCGTCGAAGCTGTCTACGCCCAGCGCGAGCCGCATGCGGGCGTAGCTGCCGAAGAGGTTGATGGCCACGGGGATGGCCGAGCCCTGCACGCGCTCGAACAGCAGCGCGTGCCCGCCGCACCGGCCATGCACCGGATCAGTCACCGGCGGCGGCAGGCCATCGGCGGCTGGCAGCTTGCTCTGCCGCTCCGCGATGGCCGCAGTCTCCAGGATCGGGTCAACCTCGACGCCCACCCGCGCCAGCCAGCCGCGAGCGTCCAGGTCCGCGACGAATTCCTGCATGTCGGCGTAAGGCACGGTCAATCCCCATCAAGAACCATAGCGGGACAGCGAGTTATACAGCGGGAGCGCTGACGCGGGGAGCCCCGGGCGATGTCATTTGTCGCGGCGCCATGCCTCCGCCAGCATCGACAGCCCCTGTGCGCGGGCGTATCCTGCCTCCCGCCCTTGCTGCGGCACCTACTGGCGTCCAGGTGATGGAACGTCGATGAGTGTGACCACTGCCCAGCCCGATGCAGGCGTCGCCCCAGCCACTGCCGGGCCGGTGTCCTGCAACATCGCGCGGCGGTTGACCGACATAGCCGAGCGTCTGAGCGATCGCCCGGCCGTCGTCGTGGCTCGACGGCGCGGGCGGTGGGGTGGGGGAGGGTACACGTCCTGGAGTTTCGCGGAGCTTGAGGAGCGCTCCAACGCGTGTGCCGCGGGATTGGCCGAGGCGGGCATCGAACGCGGCATGCGGGTGTTGATGATGGTGCGCCCGGGTCTGGATTTCGTCGCCCTGACGTTCGCGGTGTTCAAGATCGGGGCGCTGCCGGTGCTGATCGATGCAGGGCTCGGCGTGCGGCGGATGGTCGAGTGCGTGGCCGGCGTGGCTCCGCAGGCACTGATCGGCATCCCGGCCGGCCACGTGCTGAGCCTGCTTCGCCCGGCTGCCTTCCGCACCATCGGACCGCGGGTGACGGTTGGACGCCGGTTCGGCTGGCGAGGACCGACCTTAGCGGAACTTGTTCACGGCCAGAACTCGCGCTGCACGCCGGCGGAAACGCGACCTGACGAGCCGGCGGCCATCCTGTTCACCAGCGGTGCCACCGGGGCCCCGAAGGGGGTCGTCTTTACGCACGGCATCTTCGACGCCCAGGTTCGGCAGATTCAGGCGCTCTATGGCCTGCAAGCGGGCGAGGTGCATTTGGCGACGTTTCCGCTGTTCGCGTTGTTCGGGCCGGGAATGGGTATGACGTGCGTCATTCCCGACATGGACGCTTCGCATCCGGGTCGCGCGGATCCGCTCAAGATCATCTCGGCCATCCAGGACCACGGAGCCGCGTCGAGCTTCGGCTCGCCGGCACTGTGGGACCGCGTGAGCACCTACTGTGCGGCCGCTGGGCGGACGTTGTCACCGTTGAAACGCATCCTGATCGCCGGGGCGCCCGTGTCGTGGCGACTGCTGGAGCGGTTGCGGCAGGTGCTGCCGCCGGACGCCGAAGTGCACACGCCGTACGGGGCTACCGAGGCTTTGCCGGTGGCGACGATCACCGGCCGCGAAGTGCTGCGCGGATGCGTTGAGCGCAGCGCCCGGGGAGCGGGGACGTGCGTCGGTCGACCAGTTCCGGACATTCGCGTGCGGTTCATCCGCGTCAGCGACGAGCCGATCGAGGCGTGGTCGGACGGGCTGGAGGTACCGCGGGGTCAGATCGGCGAGATCGTGGTGGCCGGTGAGGTCGTGACCCGCACCTACTACGGCCGGCCAGAGGCGACCCGGGCCGCCAAGATTCACGACGGACCGGAAGTCTGGCACCGGATGGGGGATGTCGGATACCTTGACGACGACGGGCGTATCTGGTTCTGCGGCCGGAAAGCCCACCGGGTGGAGACGCGGCAGGGCCCGCTGTACTCGGTGGCGAGCGAAGGCGTATTCAACGCCCACCCGGCCGTGCGGCGCTGTGCCCTGGTACGCGTGGGCAGGCAGGGCGAGGCCCGGCCGGCGGTCGTGGTGGAACCGTTGCCCGGGCAGTACCCCAGCCGGCGGGCCGCGGAGGTGCTGCGGCGGCAGTTGTCCGCGTTGGCGAGCGTCCAAGAGGTGACGCGGCCGGTGCGTGACTTTCTGTTCCGGCGTGCGCTGCCGGTGGACGTGCGGCATAACGCGAAGATTGACCGAGAGGCACTGGCGGCGTGGGCGGTCAAACGCCTGCCGAAGAAGTAGCGTCAGCCCCCGGCGGCCGGCGTACGCGGCAGCTCGCGCATCGCACCGGCGGGCATCGACTGCCGCCTGACCGATCTTCGACGGGCTGCCGAGCGACCAGGGTGCCCGAGCTGACGAGCGCGCATGAAAGCACTGGTGACGGGAGGTGGTGGTTTCATCGGTAGTCGGATCGCGCGGATGCTGCGCGCCCGGGGCGATGACGTAACCGTGTTGGGCCGGCGGGACTACCCGGCCCTCGCCCGGGAAGGCATCCGAACGATCCAGGCGGACATTCGCGCCGCGGCGGACGTGCTGGACGCCTGCCGGAACATGGACACCGTGTTCCACACGGCGGCGCTGGCCGACATCTGGGGCCCGCGGCAGCTTTACTGGGCCATCAACGTCGAGGGCACGCGGAACGTCATCGCCGCCTGCCGGGCGGCCGGCGTGCGGAAGCTGGTCTTCACGAGTTCGCCCAGCGTCGTTTTCGGCGAGGCGAGCTTCGAGGGGGTGGACGAATCCCAGCCGTATCCGCGGCGGTACCTTGCGGCCTACCCTGAGACGAAGGCGGCCGCGGAGCGTCTGGTGCTTGCCGCAAACGGTCCGGCGTTGGCGACGATGGCGTTGCGGCCACACCTGGTCTGGGGACCGGGTGACCCCCACCTGATTCCAGCTCTGCTGGCACTGGCCCGGTCAGGCCGACTGGTGCAGGTCGGAGACGGTCGGAACCGCGTGGACATTACGTATGTGGACAACGCGGCCGGGGCGCACGTCCTCGCGGCTGACGCGCTGGCGCCAGGAGCCCCATGCGCGGGGCGGGCATACTTCGTCAGTCAGGGTGAACCGGTCGTGCTGTGGGAGTGGCTCGGGCAGATTCTGGCGGCGGCCAGCGTCCCACCTGTGGGGCGGGTTGTCTCCTATCGAACCGCGCGGCGCGTGGGAGTCTGGCTCGAGATGCTTCACTGGGTCACTCGGCGCCGAGAGAGGCCGTGGATGACTCGCTTCCTGGCCACCCAGCTTTCCCATACTTACTATTTTAACATCAATGCGGCGCGCCGGGATTTCGGATATACGCCGCAGGTGTCGACCCAGGAGGGTTTCGCGCGGCTGGCAGCATGGCTCCGGGGCGAGGGGGTGCCTGAGCCGGCCGGCCGTCCCCCGTTGCCGACGGGGTGCCCTGCCCGCGCAAGCCACTAAGGCTCTGGGGGGGTGCGTCGCCAACTCAACGGAGCGGCGGCGTTCCCTTCGCGGTTGAATCTGTTACCATACGCTGCTCGGGCTGCCGGCCCAGCGGGGGCCGACGTAGGCGGCAGGGGTTCGAGCCGGGTTCTGGCAAGCAGGCATGGCGTATACGGACCGGGTGGTGATTACGGGGGTGGGTTTGGCGGCCCCGAACGGGAACACGCCGGAGGAGTTCCGGCGCGCGTTGCTGACGGGGGTTTCCGGGATCACCAGGATCGAGGTTAGGTTCATGGGCCCCGTGCTGGCGGGCGTCTGCCGGTTCGACGAACGCAAGTATCAGGGGGCGAAGGAGCGCCGGCGAGGCACCCGGGCGGGGGCGACCGCCATCTACTGCTGCCACGAGGCCTTGCAGCGGGCGGGGCTGCCGCGGGAACGGCTTCATGCGGACCGGGTGGGGGTGTTCCTGGGGATCACGGAACACGGGACGGTGGAGACGGAGAACGAAATTGACGTGATTCGGCAGCACGATTATGACACTCGTTGCTGGTCCCACCACCACAACCCGCGGACGGTGGCGAATAACCCGGCGGGGGAAGTGACGCTGAACCTGAAGCTGCACGGGCCCCATTACACGATCGGGGCGGCGTGTGCAGCCGGGAACGCGGGGCTCATCCAGGGCGTGCAGATGCTGCGGCTGGGTGAGGTGGACGTAGCTTTGGGCGGAGGCGTGTCGGAGGCGACAGGGTCGTTCGGGATTTTTGCGAGCTTCGCCAGCGAGGGAGCCTTGGCGGAGCACGAGGACCCCACGAAGGCGTCCCGGCCGTTTGATCTGAAACGTAACGGGATCGTGGTGTCGGAAGGCGGGTGCGTGTTTGTGCTGGAGCGGCTGGAGGACGCGCTACGCCGCGGCGCTTCCATTGTGGCCGAGGTGGCCGGGTACGCGATGAACTCCGACGCGGCCGACCCGGTGGTGCCCGAGCCCGGCACGGTGGCGGCCTGCATGCGGCTGGCCCTGGAGCGGGCGGGGATGGAACCGAAGGACATCGACATCATCAACACGCACGCGACGGCCACCCCGGTGGGGGATGAGCAGGAGGTCATTGCGATCAACGAGGTGTTCGGCGACTGCGAGACGGTGTACGTCAATAACACCAAGAGTTTCATCGGGCACGCGATGGGGGCGGCCGGGGCGTTGGAGCTGGCCGGCAACCTGGGGGCCTATGAGGACGGGCTGGTGCACCCGACGATCAACCTCACCGAGCTGGATCCGAAGTGCGCGATGCGCAACCTGGTGATCGACCGGCCGCAGCGTCTGGCGGAAGTGGATTACATTCTGAACAACTCCTTTGGGATGCTGGGAACGAACTCGGCGGTGATTACCAGGCGTTACAGGGGCTGATGGGAGCGGGCACTCGCGGTAGGCGAGTGCGTGGGCAACGGAAGGTTCGAGAACTGGCCATGGGAGAACAGCGGATCAGACAGATCGTCCTCGATATCATCTCGTTGGTGGCGCCGGACGCGGACCTTTCCAACGTGCGGGATGAAGTGCCTCTGCGGGAGCAGTTGGAGCTGGACTCGATGGACTTCCTGGACATCGTGATGGAGCTGCGCAAGCGTTACCGCATCGAGGTGCCGAAGGAGGACTATCCCAAGCTGGCCTCACTGGCGAGCTGCGTGGCGTACCTGGGGCCGCAGTTGCAGGGGCACGCCTGAGGGAGGGCGAGACGCCCGGGCAGTCGGCGCTCGCGGCGAAACGGTTGGGTGGCATGCCCTCACCCGCCCGCAGGCGGGGGTGGGCATGGGGTCCCGGTGCCACGGCATGCTTCCCTGCGACTGCTGTCGCGCGAAAGCACGGCACCCAAGCCGGGGGGGAAGCACGACCGAAGAAGCGGATGGTGGATGAACAGGTCGTCATCATCGGCGCGGGGATGTCCGGACTGGCAGCGGGCATCCGGTTGGCGCACTTCGGCAAGCACGTTCTGATCGTCGAGAAGCACCGCATTCCCGGGGGGCTTAACTCGTACTATTGGCGAAACGGGCGGCGGATGGACGTCGGCCTGCACGCCGTGACGAACTACGTCCCGGTCGGGCGCAAGCAAGCGCCGCTGCCCAAGCTGCTGAGCCAGTTGCGGTTGGCACGCGAAGAGCTGGACCTTTGCCCGCAGCGCTGGTCGGAAATCCGCTTTCCCGGCTGCACGCTGCGGTTCAGCAATGACATCGAGTTGCTCTTCAGTGACGTGCGCGACCGCTTCCCGGGGCAGGTGGACCGCCTGCGCCGGCTGACGCAGCACGTCGAGGCGTTTGACGACAAGCGGCTCGACGTGGAGCCCGGCTCGGCGCGGCAGGTGCTGCGCGAGTACCTCAGCGAGCCGCTGCTGGCGGAGATGATTCTCTGCCCGGTCATGTACTACGGCTGCGCGCGCGAGCACGACATGGAGTTCGTGCACTTCGCCACGACGTACAAGAGCATCTTCTGCGAAGGGCTCGCCCGGCCGCGGGACGGCGTGCAGCGGTTCATCGGCGCGCTGGTGAAACGGTACAAGGCCGCGGGCGGGCAACTGCGGCTGGGAGACGGCGTCGCCCGGCTGGATGTCCACGGCGGGCGCGTGCGCGGCGTGCGGCTGGAATCGGGCGAGGAGTTGCCCTGTGACCTGGTGTTCTCGTGCGCGGGGTACTACGAGACGATGCGGCTCTGCTCGGACGTGAAGGAGCCGCCGGCCGCCGCGGACCTGGGGCGCCTCTCGGTCATCGAAGCGATTTCCATTCTGGACCGTCCGCCCGCCGACTTCGGGCTTGACGCCGCCGTCGTCTTTTTCAATGATGCGGAGCAGTTTCCGTACGCCTGCCCGTCCGGGCCGGTGGAGACGGGTAGCGGCGTGATCTGCTGCCCCAACAACTTCGAGCGGCACGAAGACCTGCCCGAAGGCGTGATCCGCAGCACGGCCCTGGCGCGTTACGAGGATTGGGCGGGTCTGGGCGACGAGGAGTACGCGCGGGCGAAGCGCGAGTGGTGTGAGCGGCTCAGCACTCGTGTGGAGAGTTTCGCGCCGGGCTTTCGGGAGCACGTGCTGGATAGCGATCTGTTCACGCCGCGGACGATCCACCGCTTCACCGGGCGCCTCAATGGAGCGCTGTACGGCGCACCGCAGAAGCTGCGGGACGGGCGAACGCGGCTGGACAACCTGTTCATCTGCGGCACGGACCAGGGTCTGGTGGGCATCGTGGGAGCACTATTGAGCGGGATCTGGATGGCGAACCTGCACGTGCTGGCCAGATCGTGAGAAGCGGGGACGCAGCTAGTTTCTCTCGCCGACTACGCCGTCCCCCCTCAGCGGGAACCAGCGAAACGAAAACGAGCTGCGTCCCCGTTTCCTGTTCCCTGAGGGGGAGAGGAACTGGAGTCTTCCGTGGCGCCGGGGAGTATCCTGATGCGCCAGGGGGTGTGATCCCCGCCGCCGCCCTCACCCCTGCCCCTCTCCCGGGGGGAGAGGGGTTCACACGCCGCACGGTCGGGCGTGCATGGACGCGGCCCGCGTCGAGCTGGTTGGTCATCGTGCTGGCAACACTGAGGAACGCTTATGAGTAGTTCTCCGGCAGAACTGGCCGGGCACTATGACGTGATCGTGATCGGCGCGGGGCTCGCCGGTCTGACCGCGGCCAACCAGCTTGCGCGCACCGGGCGCCGGGTATTGGTGTTGGAGCAGCACAGCAAGTGCGGCGGACTGGCCACCTGGTTCCGCCGGCGTGGCGACCACATCTTTGACGTTTCCCTGCACGGCTTCCCGGCCGGCATGATCAAGAGCTGTCGCAAGTACTGGACGCGCGAGATCGCCGATTCCATCATCCAACTGAAGCGCATCCGGTTCGACAACCCGCAGTTTCAGCTTGAAACCACCTTCGACCGCCTCGACTTCACCCGGCTGCTGACGCAGCGGTTCGGCATCGCGCCGGACGTCGTGCAGCGCTTTTTCGACGCCGCCCGCGGCATGAACTTCTACGATGACCAGACGTTGAGCACGCGGGCCCTCTTTGCACGCTACTTTCCCGGCCGCAGCGACGTGGTCCGGCTGCTGATGGAACCGATCACCTATGCCAACGGGTCCGACCTGGAGGACCCGGCACTCACGTACGGGATCGTGTTTTCCAACTTCATGGACAAGGGCGTGTACATTTTCCAGGGCGGGACCGACAAGCTCGTCCGCCTGATGCGGGCGGAGCTCGAGCGCCGCGGCGTGGACGTGCGGACCGGCATGGCGGCGGAACGGATCCTCATCGAGGGGGGGCGGGGGGCGGGCGTGGTGGTCCGCGGCCGGCGCATCGAAAGCAACGCCGTGCTCTCCAACGCCAACCTCAAGGCCACGATCCTGACGCTCATCGGGCGCGAGCACCTCCGCCCTGAGTTCGCCGAGGCGGTGGAGACGGTGCGCCTTAACAACAGCAGTTGTCAGGTGTACTTCGGCCTGCGGCCGGGGGTGACGATCGAGCCGATCGGGGACCTGATCTTCAGTTCGGAGGCACCCACGTTCGACGCGGACGCCCTGTGCAGCCGGCAGGTGACGAGTCGGACGTTCTCGGTGTATCCGCCGGAGCTGCGGCCCGGCTCCAACCGCTTCGTCGTCGTGGCGTCGATGAACGCCCGTTACGAGGACTGGCGCCACCTTGACGACGGGCAGTACGAAGCGGCCAAGCAGGCGCTGATCGCCGACAGCACGCGGGCGCTGGAGAAGTACGTGCCCGACGTGCGGGCGAGGATCGAGCACGCCGAGGCGGCCACGCCGCTGACCTTCGAGCACTACACCCGGCACCTGGCGGGGGCCACCTTCGGTACGAAGTTCGAGGGCTTGCAGGTCAGTACGGACCTGCCGCGGGAGGTGCCGGGGGTGTTCCACACCGGCTCGGTCGGCATTATCATGTCCGGCTGGCTGGGCGCGATCAACTACGGGGTGATCGTGGCCAACGAGGTGGAGAGTTACCTGCACGCCCACGTTTCCGCGAGGGTCACCTGATGACGGGCACCATGACGGACGACACGATCTACACCCTGATTCCGCATCGGCCACCGTTTCTGTTCATTGACCGCGTGGTGGAGCTGACGACGGACCGGGCGGTGACGACGAAGCGGATTGACCCGGACGCGGAGTTCTTCCGCGGTCACTACCCCGGTCAGCCGATCATGCCCGGGGTGCTGCTGTGCGAGGCGGCCTTCCAGACGGGGGCGCTGCTGCTGGCGCACCGCGTCGGGATTTCACCGGCGGACCGGCGGGTGCCCGTGCTGACGCGCATCACGGAGGCGCGCTTCAAGCAGGTGGTGCTGCCGGGCCAGACGCTCAGCATCGAGGTGCAGTTCGACGAGCAGCTTGACGAGGCATACTTTCTCACCGGGCGCGTCAGCGTCGAGGGCAAGCTGGCGGTGCGTGTCAGCTTCGCCTGCATGATGACGGTGGGCAAGGGGCCCGCGACGTGAGCTTCCTGAACCTCGCAAACAAGGTCGTCGTTGTTTTCGGCGTCGCCAACAAGCGCAGCGTCGCCTACCACGTCGCGCGGGTGCTGGAGGCCGAAAGTGCGAAGGTCATTTACAGTGTGCAGACGCCCGCCCTGCGGGAGTCCGTCGGCGCGCTGCTGCCCGACCGCGAGGTGCACGTGTGCGACGTGCAGGATGCGCGACAGATCGCGGCGCTGGCCGCGGTTGTAAGGAAGCAGCATGCGCGGATTGACGGGCTGGTACATTCCGTCGCCTATGCCGACTATGAGAACTACACGGGCGTCTTTCACGAGGTCACGCCGGAGCAGTTTCTACAGAGTATGCGCATCTCGTGTTGCTCGCTGATTGAGATTGCCAGGGCGTTTAAGGAGCTGCTGCACGAGCGGGCGGCCGTGGTGACCATCTCGATCTCGACAACGCGCATGGCGGTGGAGAGCTACGGCTACATGGCGCCGGTGAAGGCGGCGCTGGATTCCACCGTGGTGCACCTGGCCAAGTCGTTCAGCAAGTTCTCGCAGGTGCGGTTCAACGCGGTCTGTGCCGGGCTGCTGAAGACGAGCGCCTCGGCCGGCATCCCTGGGTACGTGGACAACTACTTGTTCGCCGAACGGGCGACGCTGCGCAAGCGCAACCTCGACACGGAGGAGGTCGCCCACGTGGCCGCCTTCCTGCTCAGCGAACGGGCCAGCGGCATCAACGCCCAGGGAATCGTCGTCGACGCAGGAATGGGGTGCAATTACTTTGACGAGGGGATTGTGAAGGCGGTGGTGGAGCATCCTGCAGAGGGCGCATAGTGGCCGAACGCAGGGCGTGGCGCTGGGACACGACCGGCGCGCGGGCAGCGGCGGTTCGGGGGCGATGGCGATGAAGAAGCAAACGGTGGGCATTCTGATCGTGTGTCCCATCTTCATCTTCGCCGCTTTCATGTTCTACGTGGATATGGTGAGGCCGACGGCCGGCAGGAAGGCACGTGACCGCGTCGCAAGAGTGTGCCGCGCCTGCGGACTATCGTCGTACACGGTATCCGAGTTGCTGTACACGGCCGGCGAGAACCTCGGCACGCTGGATCGCGACGGGATCGAGCGCGCATACCGGGAACTGGAACCGCAGGCACAGGCGCCCCTGTGCGACGAGTGCGCCGAGGCGCTGTTGGCGTTTAATCGGAATCCGGAATCGCCATAGGTGCCCGCAAAGCGCACAGGTCTTCGGCGTTGTCACTCCCCGACGGCGGCGGGAGGGGGGCGCCGGGGGTTGAGGGTGTCGTCGCACGTGGAGAGTGTCACTGCTGGTGAGCTGCGCGCGGAGAGCAAACGGCGGATAAGGCGCCGCGGTTGTGCAAGCGCTCGCTCGCCCACCGGGCGACAGAGGGGTGAGGGGGGCGGGCGGACCCAGGGACTGGAAGTCCCTGGCAACGATCGCGCGCCCTCCGGGCGAGGAGCGGATGCCCTCCAAGCAAAGCGCAAGCGCGCTGCCGGCGAAGAGCAAGCGCTGGGGGCGAAGAGCGATCGCTGGGGGCGAAGAGGGAGCACCGTACGGGCGGGGAATGCGCACCACTTCGAGCGAGGAGCCCACCTACGCCGAGCGAACTGAGGTGCAGCGGGCGAACACGCAACGTCGTCCTCCCGCCCGGAGGGCGGTCGGTGGTTGCCAGGGACTTCCAGTCCCTGGTGCCGGGCCGCATTTCTCTTCTGGTTTGTTCTGCGCCCGGCGGGCGCACGAGGCCCGGTGGGCATTCCGCTTGTGCGCGCCGAAGGCGACATATGCCTGCTCGCGCAGGCACTGCGCCCTCCACCCCAAACATACATGCGACCAATCTGTCGAGACCCGCGCTCCGCGCGCAAATGCACCGGCGGATAGAGAGGGACGGCACTCGCGTCAGTCAGCGCAACATCTCCAACTGATCGAGCGGAGGCGGGCGCAGGGGACTCTGCCAGGCGGCAAGCAGAGCCATGCACTCCCGGTCACCCAGGGTGTGGGCGTGCACGCGGCCGTGGGAACACAGGTGCACGGACCAATCGGTTGTTTCCGGGCAGATGAACAGCGTGGAATCCGCGGGTGTGCAGATCCGTAGTACACTGCGCGCGGCGAACCACAGGAACCGCCGGCACACCACAACTCCACCGGGGACGACAAACCACTGACGCGAATAGAGGCAGTACACAGCAAAGCACGCGGCAATGAAGACCGGGAAGCCCACCAGAGTGATGAGGTAGCCGGCCGGATTTTGCCAGCCGTTCGCGCCGATCATCATGAATGTCATTGCCGCAGGGAGGAGCAACCACAGGAGACGCTTGCGCTCTCGCCGGCGGTGCCAGTGCTCGCAGTGGCTCCCCAGCAGGTTCTGTCCTTCGAGCAAATCGGGCAGGCGATCATCCAGGCCGCTGAGGCCCACGGCCTCAAAGGGAACCTCCAACGCCGACGGTATCGGTGGTACCTGTGAGCCGGGTGTGCGTCAGACTACGAGCCCGGGCAGGGAGTACTGCTCGGCGAGCGCGTGGATTGCTCTGGCGTGTCGAAGGGGTTTGTCACGCTGGCTGAGAATCCGTTCGATGTCTTCCAGAATGCCACGTGCGGGTTCGTCTTCCGCGGAGGCATCCTCGGCGCGTCGCACGAGCGCGGCCTCCGCCTTCTTACCCGACACCCAGACGAAGCGGACAATGGGCCGCCGCTGGAGAGGCACTGAGGACGGTGTTGGATCCGCCGGTGGGGGCGGCGCCGAATGTGCCAAGTCATCTGATGGCGCCGCGGGTTCCAGCATTGCCGCCTGCATTCGCTGAGACGCGACGCCGGATGTTCACCCACCGGCGCAGCGTCCGTACCGCATTATACACTGACGCGGCGACGAGGATTGCTGCGCTTCCCGATGGTTATCAGAGCACCGGGCGCAAGCCCGGTGACACGGGAGGCGAGTGCGCTTCGGGCGGCGAACGAGGGTCCGTGTCCGTGGGCTTGCGCCCGCGGCTCCGAAGACGCCCGCGGCTTGGATCGCGCGCCGCTTGGGGCACGCCTTACTCGTGCCGCAGGGCGTCGATGGGGTGGATGATGGCGGCCTTGAAGGCGGGGATGATGCCGAAGAAGATGCCGACGGCCGCCGAGAAACCCAGGGCCAGCAGCACGCTCCAGAGCGGCACGGTGACCTCCACCATGTCCGGGTGCAGCGAGGCGAGGTGGGTGAAGCCGTAGCCGAGGGCGATGCCGATCGCCCCGCCCACCGTGCTGAGCACGACCGCCTCGGTGAGGAACTGGGTGAGGATGTCGCGCCGGCGGGCCCCGACGCTCTTGCGGAGGCCGATCTCGCGCGTGCGCTCGGTCACCGAAACCAGCATCACGTTCATGATCCCGATGCCGCCGACCAGCAGGGAGATGCTGACGATGCCGGCGAGCACGCTGGTGGCGATGACGCGGACCTGGTTGAACTGCTGGAGGATCTGGTCCTGCTTGAAGGCGCCGAAGTCGTTGGCCTCGCCGGGCTTGATGCCGTGGCGCTGGCGGAGAATGCGGACGAGCTGCCCCTCGGCGTCGGGAATCTGCGGCTCGCTCATGGCTTCGACGTAGAAGGCCAGGTGGGTGCGGGCATAGGGGTTGAGCTTCACGGCCATCGTCCAGGGGATGATGATGGTCTCATCCTGGTTCTCACCCATGAAGCTGCCCTTGGATTCGAGCAGGCCGATGACCTGAAAGCGCTGGCCGTCGAGGTGGACGTAGTCGCCGACGATGGACTCATCGCATTCGAGCTTGCGCAGGATTTCCCGGCCCAGCACGCACACCGCGGAGCCGTTCTCCACGTCCACGGCGCCGAAGAAGCGCCCGGCATCGACGTAGAAGTTGCGGATGGGCTGAAAGGCCTCGTTGGTGCCGCGAAGCTGGACGTTGGTGACCTGCTGCCGACCGTATTCGATGGTGGCGGAACTCCACACCAGCGGTGAAGTGCGGCGAATGGCCGGCGCCCCGGCGTCGACGGCGTGGATGTCGTCGATGTCCATTTCCGCCCGGCGCAAGAACTCCCCGCGCGGTCCGCGCACCCACTCCGGGTAGACGATCATCATGTTGGTGCCCAGCCCGCGCAGGAAGTTCGTCACGTAGTTGCCGAACCCCTCCACCAGCGACACCACTGTAATGATCGAAGTCACCGCGATGATGATGCCCAGCACGGTCAGCAGCGCGCGGATCTTGTTCGCCCAAATCTGCACGAGCGCGGTGGGCACGCTGCGGACCACGCTGCCGATGAGGTGCGGCAGAAAAAGCACGCCGGCCCACAACCAGCGTCCCAGTTTCCTCATGGCGTGCCCTCCGTGGACGACGGGACGGGCGCGCCGGCCGGGGCGGCGGTCAGCGTCGGCGTGGTCGGCGACCACACGTCACCGCGGGCGGTATCCAGCACGATGCGGCCGTCGATGAGCCGGATGATGCGCCGGCAGCGGCGGGCGATGTGGTCCTCGTGGGTGACGATGATCAGGGTCTGGCCCTCGGCATGGAGGCTGTCGAAGACGGCCATGATCTCCTCGCCGGTGGCGCTGTCGAGGTTCCCGGTGGGCTCGTCGGCAAGGATGATATCCGGCTGTTGGGCAAGGGCGCGGGCGAGCGCGACGCGCTGCTTCTGTCCGCCGGACAGTTGGTTCGGATGGTGGTGAGCGCGGTCCAGCAGGTTGACGCGCTTGAGAGCCTCGAGGGCGCGGCGCCGGCGGTGCCGGACGCCGCTGTAGGTCATGGGCAGCTCGACGTTCTTCAGCGCGGTCGTGCGCGGCAGCAACTCGAAGGACTGGAAGACGAAACCGATCTGCCGCCCGCGGATGAGCGCCAACTTCGATTGCGACAGGCGTGAGACGTCCTGACCGCGCAGGCGGTAGTCGCCGCCGGTCGGCACGTCGAGACAACCGAGGATGTTCATCAGCGTGCTCTTGCCGGAGCCGGAAGGTCCCATGATGGCGACGTATTCGTTCTCCTGGATGGTCAGGGTGATGCCTTGCAGGGCGTGCACGAGCTCGACGCCGACGCGGTAGACCTTGTGCAGATCGACGAGTTCGATCACCGGCGGCGAGGGCACGGCGCGGATGGGGGGCGTGGCGATCATTCGGTGCGCTCCGTGCCGGCAGGCGGGGTTGACGAGTCGGCCGCGGCGTTTTCCGACTCACCGTCGGCCGGTGCACTCTCCTTTGCCGGGGGGGCGTCCTCGGCCGGCGGGGCATTGTCGGCCGGCGCGTTCTCCCTCGAAGCGGCATCGCCTTTCGCGGCATCCTCCGCGGCTGCCTCGGTGGCAGGTTGCGGCGTACCCGGCGGCGGCTCGGCCGGCTTGACCGGCGCTCCGTCTTTCAGTTGGTCCAGGCTGCGGTAGGGGCCGACCACGATCTTCGACGTGGGAGTGAGCCCCGAGGTGACCTGCACACGCGTGGCGTCGCTGATGCCGGTCTCCACGAGGTGCGGGTAGGCCTTGCCCTCCTCGACGCAGAAGACGAGTTTGACGTACTCGGCCAGGTTCTGGCTGACCCCCTGTCCGCGCTGGGCGACCTGGCGATCGTATTCCTCAATCAGCGGCTTGGGCAGGTCGTTGCGCTTGCGGTTGACGACGGCCTGGAGCGGGATGGTCAGGGCGTTCTCCTGGCGGGCGACCTCGATCTCGACGTTCGCCGTCATGCCGGGCCTGACGCGGGGGTCGTTGCCGGTGATGAGGACGAGGGTCTCGAAGGTGACGACGTCGCGTCCGAGCGGCTTGGTGCCCTTGGTGGCCACGCGGAGGACGTTGCCGGGTACGCTCTTGCGCGTGTCGGATTGCAGGTAGATCCAGGCGGGCTGGTCGGTCTTGACCAGTGGAGCATCGGTCTCGTCCACCCGGCAGCGGACCTGCATCTTCGACAAGTCGCTGACGACCATGATGCGGGTACCGGGATTGTTCATCGTCCCCGTGATGACGACCTCGCCCTGCTTGGCAAAAAGCTGCGAGATCACGCCGGTGAGCGGGGCGGTAATGACCGTCTTGGCGAGGTCCTCGCGGGCGGATTGCAGGGCGGCCTCGGCCTCGATGAGCTCCTGCTTGCGCATTTCCAGGGCAGCCCGGGCGCGGATGAGCACGAGGTAATAGTCGGCCATCTCCAGGTTCGACGTGGCGTTCGACTCACTGAGGCGTTTCTGGCGGTCGCAGTCGCGTTGGGCTTTCTCCTGGTCCGCCTCCGCTTGCGCGACGGCCGCCCGCAGCTTGGCAACGTTCGCCTCGCGCGAGAGGACGCGGGCACGGTAATCGGCATCATCCAGGCGGCACAGCAGTTGTCCCTGCGTTACGGAGTCGCCCTCTTCCACCGGCATCTCAAGGATCTTGGCGACGACTTCGGCGCTGATGTCCACTTCGGCGAAGGGCTCCACCTCGCCGGGGGCCTGCACGACGCGGACGATGTCGCGCTGCTGGGGCTCGGCCATATCGACCGGGACTTCGATCGGCTTGGCGACGTGCAGCAGACTCTGCCCGTCCTTGTCGCGGGCGACGCTGTTGAGCACGTACAGCCCGCCGACGGCCAAGCCGAGTACCACAATTCCGATGAGGGTCTTCATGGCAACATTCCCTCCGACGTAGGGCGGGTTCTACCCGCCGCCCCCGTGCGGACCCGGCGCTCCGGCAGGCAGAGCCCGCCCTAGCCGGCCGCCGCCCGGGCTGCCTGGGTGGCCGCAGCCACCGCGAGCGCGGCCCGGCTCCCCGTGGCCGCCAGCCAACACAGGCCGCAGACGATCCAGGCCCGTCGGCGACTCAACTGGGCGGTGGTAAGCAAGCCAATGGCCACTACCGCCCAGAACCAGATTCGGAACGGATCCAGCCCCGACAGCGCTCCCGACACGGCCGCCAGCACCGACGGCTGGAGATCGCCCGCCCCTTTGAGCAGCCAGCGTGCCCCGATGGCCGGCGAGGTGTACACCTCCAGCGTGCCGAAGCTGAGCATCAGCACCAGTTCAAACAGCAGGCGCGCCAGGTCAATGAAGCCGGCGTAGACGCAGATGGTCAGCAGCGTATGCCACTCGGCCTTGCGTCCCGTCAGGGCCACCACGCCGTACAGCGCGGCCGCCACCAGCAGCACGGCCGTCAATGCCTTCACCGGCTCGGCCACGATGACCTGGAGCCGCGCCAGGAACTTCCTGAACTCCCCCTGCTTTCGCTCATGCTCGTACAGGCGGCGCAGCTCGGAGCGTTCGACGACGTCGCGCTGCTGGCGGTCGATCTGGGCGATCTGGTCGAGGACTTGGCGGTCCACCTCGCGGTCGATCAGGCCGGTGAGGACCGTCGCCTGGCCGACGAGGGTGACGGCCGTCAGCAGCAGCACCAGCGGCCAGCCGTAGGCGGCCACATCCTCCACGCGGGCAAAGAGCCGGCGCGGGGCGAGGAATACCCAGGGGACATCCCGCACCCCTACCGTTCTGCGCCGGGTAGTATCCACCAGCTCGGACAACCCTTCACCCTCTGGACATGCAGCCGGTACCCGCGAGAGCGTCGACCGGAAACCTGCACCCTTGAGACGTACCAGAGTGGCAGCAAGTTAGCCATTATAAAGCCGAAAGCGGATTGCACGGGCCGTCGTCCGCAGGCAGGAGCAGCATCGCACAAGGCCTGACAACATCCGACAGGCGTAAGACGAAAGACGGGCTCGCCCGGAAGACCCCGGTCTCGGTCAGGCCCCCGTGTGCCGGACCCGTTAACGCGTGGAGTAAGCGGCGGGCGCCGCTTGCCAGGGACTTCGGTCCCCGGCTGCTGGACTTGGGTCATCCCCTGCCCGATTTGGGAGTCCCCATCCCACTCCCCGCCCGGAGGGCGCACGAGCGTTGCCAGGGACTTCGAGTCCCTGGGAATCGGACCGGCCTTTTCCTTCTCTCTCTCTCCCCGCCTGGAGGGCGGACGGGCTTCACACTAACACCTGGCTTTCATCAAACTCGATCCCATGCCTGCGCAGCAACTCCAGAAACTCCGTCCTGAAGTCCTGCCGTCGATGGTGCTTCTTCGGCAGGTGCACACTGTCGCGCATGCCATTGATCGCCAGCAGCGTCCAGCGCAGGTCACACACGGTGCCACCGATGAACGGGTAGAGGCGCATCTCTCACTCGGGCGTGACGAGCCCAGTGCGCTCCTTGGTGCCCAAGAGTGCGTGATAGAAGTCCTGGGTCCAGGCGCTGGGCACGCGGCCGACTCCGTCCGCCCTCCGGGCAGGAGCAGCAAGCGAAACTCACAGGCCATTCTCCAGGGACCTCAGTCTCCGGATTCACCTGCTATGCGAGGATCACCAATCTCCGCCCTGTGCCCGCTTGGCGACGGATGCGCCCCCAAGGCGACGGTACCAACGATCCGGTAACGAAGCTTTCGTCGAAGTTCTTCCGCGTTCGTCCACAATGCGTGGTTGAGCTGTCCGGCGTCGAAATGCGCGTCGTGGAAGTCCTCTTTTTCGCATGTGCGGATCACTGGGATCTCAACTCTGCAGGCGAAGCCCGCCTCGAAGTAGACGCCGGTCCGGGGGCGCTCACCGGGAGCTTGCCCAGCAACTGAGCTTCGCGGGAAGGGATTCCCCCGGACGCGGTCGGAGAAAGGACTGTCGCACCAGCAGGACCTCACAGGCGCAGACGAAGTGGCTTCCGGCGAGGTCTGCTGCGTTTGTTGGCCTCTTCGTCCCACCGCTTGCCCAGAGCTTTGTACTTTGCTCCCGGCCCGTTCTGGCCCGCGAAGCCGCCCACGTCCCGGACGTCTGCCATACCCTCGGTATCGTCGATCAGACGTTGCAGGGCTCGCGTAGTGGGCCGGAGTTCGGAGTAGTTCCACAGCGCGGTTGCAAGGCGGCGCGCATCTTGAAGCTTCGCGTTGTGGCGCTGCAAGTACGCTTCTGCGGCGCGATCCGCGGCTGCACGTTGCCTTTCGAGGCCTTGTCGCGTCACACGCTGCGGTAGCGTCTCAGGCGAGGGGTCGCCAAGGTTGGGGTAGCAGTCCCAAAGGTCGGGCCCGAAGCACTTGTCCGGCGGTGCATCCTCCGCCAGGGCTTCGAACGCGGTGGCCAGCTGGTACATGTCAGCGACCCACTGCTCGACTTCGTGTGGCGGTTTCGGCACGATGCACCTCCAAGGTCGCAAGAAATCCGGGGCGCAACTCATAACCGCGAGATCGCGCAGCGCCGGGGTTCACGCCAGTTTCTTCGCCAACTCCTCGTCTAGAATCTCCCGTACGGTCAGCGGCACAATCACCTTGCCGGTCTTGCGGAAGTAGCGGTCGATCTCGGTCAGGGCATCGGCGGAGTAGTCAAAGGCCACGAAGAAGCCCTTGGTGCGGTTGGCCCGTTCCATCGCCGTCTCGAAGGCGTCGATGTCCGGGCGGCCGACCTTGTCTTTCTGTTTAACCTGGATGGGGTACCACGCATCCATGAATTCGTCAAAGACGTGGGTTTCACCTTTCTTCTTCACGCCCGTGGTCGGCATCGCGGACGCGGGGAAGATGCGGCCGTCGATGCCCAGGTCGCCGACTTGCGCCTTGTTGGGGATGCCGCCCAGGGCGATAACCGCCCAGTTCTCGAACTCGAACGGCGGAATCTGGCGCAGCTTCTCTTCCGTCCAGGGCAGGTCGCGCGTGACAAAGCCGCGTCCACTGCGCCAGAGCGTCTCGTCCTCACGCAGCTTGCACACGTCGCGAAGCCGCTTGGCCATGACGCGGCAGGCCGTGGGGCTGATGTCGATGCCAATCCACTGGCGGTCGAGAGTCTGTGCCGCGACCAACGCCGTTCCGCAGCCGCAGAACGCGTCGAGGACGATGTCGTTGGGGTTACTGCTGATCTTGATGATGCGTTCGAGGAGTACCAGCGGCTTCTGCGTCGGGTAGCCGAGACGCTCGGCCGCCAGCGCGCTAATGGGTGGGATATCGCTCCACAGGTCCTGCAACGGGGTTCCCGGCATGTCGTCGGCGAACTGCATGAGCCGGGGCATTCCGGTGGATCGGTGCGTGAGCTTACCGGCGTTCCAGAACTCGATGAGATTCTGCTTGGAGTACGCCCAGTATCGACGGTCGTAGGGACGAACCGCCTTGTACTCCATGCCCTGTTGAGGATGCTTCCACTCATCGTCAAGATCGGGTACCCATTCGGCGCCGGCGCGTTTCAGACGCTTCACGCGCCATTCGTAGCGGGTGTCACCGCCGGGCTTCGCGGCAGTCACGTCAGTTTCCTTATAGCGTCGTTCGTCCTCGGCCACATGGCGGTACTCTGATTCGAGGTACTCCAGATCATACGGCTTGTAGAGCGTGTTCCAAGTCCAGCGTTTGCCGCCCGTATAGAAGAACAGGTAGTCGCATATGCGTCCGTACTGCGACATGCCTTGTTTCGTGTCGCTGTGAGCGTGGCTGCGCTTCCAGACGATCATATTCTGGAAGTTGTTCTCGCCGAGAAGCTGATCCAACATCACCTTGACGTAATGCCCAGCATGCCAGTCACAGTGGTAGTACAAGCTGCCGGTCTTCTTGAGCACGCGAGCCAGCTCGAAGCACCGTGGCCGCATGTAGTCGATGTACGCCTGCGTCGAGGCATGCCGGTCCTCGAAGGCCCGCTTCTCCTTCGTCTCGCCCCAGAAGACCTCGTAGTTGCGGTTGCTGTTGAACGGGGGGTCGATGTAGATCAGGTCCACGCACCCGTCGGGCAGTTTGCGGAGCTGGTCGAGACAGTCGCCGCAGTAGATGACGCGGGTGTCGATCAGCGCCGACGGGCGGGCGGAGGGGCGATCGTGCGCCAGCGACTCGACCCTCCCCTTGCCCCTCCCTGCCAGGGAGGGGGGTACAGCAGAGGCTGGGCCGGCGGGGGTACGTGCGGCGGCTCCCGGTCCTTTCGGTTTGGCGGGTCTTCGGACCATGCGGGCAGAATGACGTGCCTGCACCGCGGCGTCAACGTGCGCCGGTCAACGTGGTGGATCCGTTCCTACCCGACTGCCAGCCAACCTTGCCGAGCGGAGGGCCTCGCTGCCCTGAGGGCTGTGGCGGCCGGGCGAAAGGCCGCCCCCGGGGCTCTTGCCCTCCGTGCTGGCGGTAAACTTCGACATCCACGGGGCCCGCGTGGGGGTGTCCAGAGGTGGGGGTGCCCACCACGGGGACCCCCGCAGCAGAGGTGAGGCGTCGGGGGGCAATAAGCCGCTCGCGCAGGCGTTGACCCAACTGAGGAGAAGCGACACAACGGGGTGTCTTCATAGGCGCGACGAACAGGAGGTCACGAGTGATGAACAGACGGAAATTGCTTGTATTCACGGCAGTTGTGGTAGGGATGGGTCTGGTGGCGTGGGTGGCCGGACCGACGTGGGGAGCGTCGCACGTGGTGCGCGGGTTAGCCTCGACCGGCGTGGCGGGGTCTGGGACGCTGGCGGGATCCGCGACGCCGACCGGCGCGGCCGAGGGAGTCTCCGGCGTCGAGTTGGTCTCCACCGTGGAGTCGGGCACGGAGATCAGCCCGGTCGTACCGGAACCGGGCGTGGTTTCGGGCATGGTGCTGCACCCTGCATCCGGCGATCCGGCGCCGCTGCCCGGTGCCGCGGTGTGGGCGTTCCGCGCGGGCAGGCACCATCAGCCCGAGCTGATGGGGATGACGGCCAGCGGTGACGACGGGAGCTTCGCGTTCGCGTCGCTCCCGCCGGGGGGTTACCTGCTGGTCGTATCGGCGGCGGATTACGCGCCGCAGGCGCGGCATCTGCCGGTACGCCCCGGCGAGACGACCGATTGCACGTTCGTTCTGCTGCCCGTCGGCGCGCCGGAGGAATTCGGCACGCTCGAGGGCTGCGTTACCGGTGTGACCGAGGACGGCGACGAGATTCCGTTGCCCGGGGCCCACCTGGTCCTGCTCGCCGCGGATGTCCCCATCCGCGAGGCCGTTGCTGGAGACGACGGTTGCTACGCGATGGAAGGGGTTCCGCCGGGTGAGTTCCTGCTGCGCGCCGGGGCACCGGGTTTCGCGCCGGCCGAGGCCACCGTTGTTGTGGTGGCCCATGAGACGACCGAGCAGAACTTCGTGCTTCAGCCGCCCGAGGATGGCGCGATCACCGGCTGTGTCTCCGGCTTGCAGGATGACGGGACGCAAGTGCCCCTTCCGGGTGCCCACGTCGTGCTGATCCGGCACACCCACGTAGTTCGGCAGGTGACCGCGGGTGATGACGGCTGCTTCGCAATGACCGACGTTCCGCCCGGTGTGTACGGGTTGGGGGCCGGCGCCGAGGGCTATCGCCCGGTCGTCGAGCCGATCGAGGTCGCCTCGGGCGAGTCCGTCGAGCACAGCTTCGTGCTGGAGCCGCTGCCGCCGCCGCCCCCGCCGCGGGAGGGCGCCTGCTGCCTGGGTGAGGAGTGCGTGGTCCTCCCGCCGCGGGCCTGCCACCGGCAGGGCGGCGAATATCAGGGCGACGGGACTGGGTGCGATCCGAATCCCTGCACGGAGTAGGGCGCGGTCACATTCGAGCCTTCGGGCCGGGCTCGTGTGCCACTGCTCAAGAGCGGTGGCACCCCGGACAGCGAGCGCGTGACGGTCTGTGGCCCAGGGGCGGCGCCTCTCCGCGGCACCTGTGACGGCCGCGACGGTCCTGCCCGGATCCGACATGACCGGCCAGCGCGTGCAACGCGACGACGGCGCTTCGAGGCTCTTGAGGCCTCGGGGCGCCGTCGTCGCGTTGCACACAGGCCCCTCCTCAAGCCCGAATTTGCATCGCCCCCGTCGCTGGCAGGCAGCCCCGCGGCGCGTATCATCCTAAGTAGCTCCACGCAATGGGGAGGCCGAGGGTCGGAAGGGGGTGGCATGGCCAAGCGCAGCGCCGCCATGCTTGCCCGCGAGCGAAGGCCTGCCTCCCACGACCGCATGCCGGCGCCTTCGGCTTGGGCATGCCACCCGACTGGTCTCCCTGCTGCGTGGTCCTAGGTATGTAGTGAAGCGTCACGCGCTCGTTTTCGGGTGTGCCACTGGTCTCGATCAGTGCCGGGGGATGTCAGGCCGCGAGGTCAGCACTGCTCAAGAGCAGCGGCACCAGGCGCCGTGCCCGGCTTGACGCGCGGAGGACACCCCGCATGCCCGGCTCGATACAGCTTAAGCAACTCCTGGCCGACAACACGATGCCGGCCGCGCCGGAGTTGGTGCGCGCTCAGGAAGAAGGGGCGCTTGAATGCCTCGCTTGTGGGCATCGTTGCGTCGTCAAACCGGGGCGGACGGGCGTCTGTCGGGTGCGGTTCAATGAAGGCGGTCAGTTGCGGGTGCCGGCCGGGTACGTGGCCGGGTTGCAGGTCGATCCGATCGAGAAGAAGCCGTTCTATCATGCCTATCCGGGGCGCGAGGCGTTCTCGTTCGGCATGCTCGGGTGTGACTACCATTGCAGCTTCTGCCAGAACTGGATCAGCAGCCAGGTCTTGCGTGATGAGGCGGCGGTCGCCTTTCCCACGTTCTGCTCGGCCGAGCGGCTGGTCGAGCTGGCCGTCGAGCACCGGGTCCCCGTCATGGTGAGCACGTACAACGAGCCGCTGATCACGGCCGACTGGGCGGTGGATATCTTCAAGCTGGCAACTGCTGCGGGAATCGCGTGCGGGTTCGTCAGCAACGGGAACGCCACGCCGGCGGTGTTGGAGTTCATCCGGCCGTACGTGAGCCTCTACAAGGTCGATTTGAAGGGGTTCGACGACAAGAAGTACCGGCTGCTCGGCGGCGTGCTTCAGGTCGTGTTGGACACAATCCGGCGGTTGAAGGAGATGGACTTCTGGGTCGAGGTGGTCACGCTGGTGGTGCCGGGGCTTAACGACGGCAATGACGAGCTGCGCCGGCTGGCGGAGTTCCTGGCCGGGGTGTCGGTGGACATTCCGTGGCACGTGACGGCCTTTCATCCGGACTATAAGATGGGAGACACTCGCCGGACCCCGAGCGAGACGCTGGCGCGGGCGGCCGAGACGGGGACCCGGGCCGGACTGCGTTATGTGTACGCGGGCAACCTGCCCGGCGGCGTGGGCGACCGCGAGCATACTTACTGCCACTCCTGCGGGGCGCGGTTGATTTCGCGGGTGGGGTTCAGCGTCCGGGAGAATCGGATGCAGGGTTCGGCCTGCTACGCCTGTGGCACGCGGATCCCGGGAGTATGGGAGGTGGCGGGACCTGACGACCCCGTCAGCGCGGGCCGGCCACGCCCCGTCAGGCCCTAAGCTGGCCCAGGGACGCCCCCCGGTAGCTCCGGCCCCCTGCGGCCGACGTGAGACACCACTGAGGTTCGTCGTTCCACGTGGCGGCGTCGGCGCTTCCTATGTCGCCCGCAGGGGGGCGGGGCCAAAGCACCCGGAGTTCTACCGGCATACCCGGCCGCTGGGGGGCACCGGCTTGACGGGCCTGGAAGCCGTGCGTAACGTACTTGTGTCCTATCCCCTGTTTTTCCGGACCTGGGGCGCACGGTCCGGGAATGGTGGTGTGGTTTGGGTCGGGCGGTCTCAAGGGTGTGCTATGGGACCGGCGATATCTCTACCAGGACTTCGGGCAGCAGGCCTGGGGCCTACATGTTCCTGATCGGTGGGCGTGTCGCTCACGTGAGGGGCAAGCAGTTCGGGAGTAATCGGCAATGGCATTACGAGTAGGTGTGAACGGTTTCGGTCGGATCGGACGGCTGGTGACGCGCGTGATGGCCGCCCGTGGCAACGAGTTTGAAGTCGTGGCGGTGAACGATCTGTCCGATGTCCCGACCCTGCGGCAGTTGCTCATGTATGACTCCGTCCACGGACGCTTCAAGGGAACCGTCGAGGCGGCGGAGGACGGTCTGATCGTCAATGGCAAGAAGATCAAGGTATTGGGCGAGAAGGCCCCCGCCAACCTGCCCTGGCGCGACATGAAGGTCGACGTGGTCATCGAATCCACGGGCGTCTTCACCAAGCGTGAAAGCGACAAGGGCGGCTATGCGGACCACCTCAAGGCGGGCGCGCGGAAAGTGATCCTCAGCGCCCCGGCCAAGGATGAACCGGACCTGACCGTGGTCATGGGCGTCAACCATGACCAGATCCGCCCGGAGCACAAGTGCCTGTCCAACGCGAGTTGCACGACGAACTGCCTCGCGCCGGTGGCCAAGGTGTTGCACGAGAAGTTCGGCATCGTCGAGGGGCTGATGACGACGGTGCACGCCTACACGAATGACCAGCGCGTGACGGACATGATCCACAAGGATGCGCGCCGGGCGCGGGCGGCCGCCCTGAACATCATCCCCACCACGACCGGGGCGGCTCGGGCGGTCGGCAAGGTGCTGCCGGACCTGAAGGGCAAGCTCAACGGTTTCGCCCTGCGGGTTCCGGTGGCTGACGGCTCCGCGGTGGACCTGGTGATCACGCTGAAGAAGGCGGTGACGGCGGCCGAGATCAACGCGGCCCTGAAGGCGGCGGCCAACGGCGCGCTCAAGGGCATCCTCGAATACAGCGAGGACCCGCTGGTCAGCTCGGACATCATCGGCACGCACGCCAGCTCGGTGGTGGACGGGCTGAGCACCATGACCATGCCGGCCGAGGGCGGCAACCTGGTGAAGGTCATCGCCTGGTACGACAATGAGTGGGGTTACGCGGAACGTACGGCGGACTTGGCGGCCCTGGTGGGCAAGATGAAGTAGCCCGCGCGGGCAGTGGGCGCGGAAGGTACGGGACCGGACACGAAACGGACCCGATGGTAGGAGTTTCTGGGCGCGCCGGATCGGGACAGTCCCACCGGCGCGCCGCTCAGTTTGTTGCGGGTGATTGCCATGAAGAAAACCGTTGCTGACGTAAACGTCCGGTCGAAGCGCGTCCTGGTCCGCCTGGACCTGAACGTTCCTTTGGATAAGCAGCAGAAGATCACCGACGACCGGCGCATCACCAGCGCCCTGCCGACGATCCGGCGGCTGATGGAGGGCGGCGGGCGCTTGATCCTGCTGAGCCACTTGGGTCGCCCGGAAGGCGGACCGGATGACCACAAGAAGTTCTCGCTGGCGCCGGTGGCCAAGCGCCTGACCGAGCTGCTGGGCAAGCCGGTGAAGCTGGTTCCCAACTGCGTCGGACCGGAGGTGGCCAAGGCCGTGCAGGCACTGCGCGACGGCGACGTGTGCGTCCTGGAGAACCTCCGCTTCCATGACGAGGAGACCATCAAGGACAAGAACGCCGCCAAGGACCCCGCCGTGCGCGAGCAGAAGGAGTCTTTTGCCCGCCAGCTTGCCGAGTTGGCCGACGTCTACGTCAACGACGCCTTCGCCACCTGTCACCGTGACAACGCCAGCATGCTGACGGTACCGCGGCTGATGGAGGGCAAGCCGCGCGTCGTGGGGTACCTGGTGCAGCGCGAACTGAAGTTCCTGGGCGAGGCGGTCAGCAACCCCAAGACGCCGTTCGTCTGCGTGCTGGGGGGGGCGAAGGTCTCCGACAAGATCGCGGTCATTGAGTCACTGCTGGGCAAGTGCGACACGATCCTGATCGGCGGGGCAATGGCCTACACGTTCCTGGCGGCCGCCGGCGTCGAGGTCGGCAAGAGCCTCGTCGAGCGCGACCGCTTTGAGTTCGCCACGTCGCTGCGCAAGGTGGCGCACGACCGGCTGAAACTGCCCGTGGACTCCGTCGCGGCGCGCGAGATCGCTCCGGGAGTGGCATCCCAGGTGTACGAGGGGCCCATCCCGCCGGACATGATGGGGCTCGACATCGGGCCCAAGACCATCGCCAAGTTCGTGGAGATCATCAAGCACGCCAAGACCATCATCTGGAACGGTCCGATGGGCGTGTTCGAGACCCCGCCGTTCGACAAGGGCACGCTGGCGGTTGCCCAGGCCCTGGCGGATGCCACGGCCGCCGGGGCGGTGACCGTGGTGGGGGGCGGTGACAGCGCGGCCGCCATCGCCAAGGCCGACCTGAACGACCGCGTCAGCCATGTATCCACCGGCGGAGGCGCGTCGCTCGAGTTCCTCGAGGGCAAGAAGTTCACGGCCATCGACATCCTGGACGAGGCGTAGGCGGGCAGGACCGTGGCCGCCCGGGTTCCCAATACCATGACGTCAGAGTCTCCCTTTGCCTTGGCTGAGCCACGGGTACGCGTGGCGCCGTCGCTGCTGGCGGCTGATTTCGCCCGGCTGGGCGAGCACGTGGGCGCGGTCGAGGGGGCCGGGGCGGAGGTGTTGCACCTGGACGTGATGGACGGCCACTTCGTCCCGAACCTGAGCTTCGGGCCCGGGGTCATCAGTGATGTCCGCCGGGTGTCGCGGATGTTCTTCGATGCCCACCTGATGATCGCCGAGCCGCGCCGATATGCGGAGGCGTTCGTAGGGGCCGGCTGTGACCTCATTACGTTCCACATCGAGACCACGGACGACCCCGTCGGGCTGGTGAACTTCCTCCGGTCCCTGGGGGTGTGTGTCGGGGTCAGCCTGAACCCGACTACGCCGGCCTCGGCCCTTGAGTCGGTGCTTACCCTGGTGGATCTGGTGCTGGTGATGAGCGTCTGGCCGGGGTTCGGGGGGCAGAAGTTCATCACCGACGTGCTGCCCAAAGTGCGGGAGTTGCACGGTTTGCTCAAGCCGCATCAGCGTCTGGAGATCGACGGGGGGATCGACGACAAGACGATCGAGGCGGCGGTGAGCGCCGGTGCCGACACACTGGTGGCAGGCACGGCCGTCTTCCGGGAGCCCGACCCCGCGGCCGCCTGGGCCCGGCTGCAGGAGCTTGCCCAGCGGGCCGCCGGCGCCTCGGCCGAAGTGCCCCGGTGACAGCGCCGGCTCCCGTCCTGATTGTCGATGCCAAGCCTTACTCAAGCCCCGGCAGGTCCGCGGGCAGGTGCCCACCGGTTGACGGGGCAGGGGCCCTGGTGTACCCCGGTATTCCGGCGGCGGTGCCCCGAGACGCTCGCTGCCGGGTATAATCAGGCCGTAGACGCGGATTGATGCCGGCGGGGGGCGAGAGGGCCGCTTACCGCAGTCGAGGTGGTTTTCCAGGTGTGATCGGCGATGGCTGAACAAGTGCGTGGTGTCCCGGCCGGCCTGTGGACGCGCTGTGAGAAGTGCGGGCACATGGTCTACGAGAAGGAAGTGGTGGAGGCCCTCCAGGTCTGCACGGAGTGCGGCTACCACCGCCGGATCGACGCCCGCACGCGGATCGAGCAGCTTGTGGACCCAGGCTCCTTCGAGGAGTTCGCCGTGGACCTGCACTCGGTGGACCCGCTCGGCTTCAAGGACCGCATGCCCTACACCGAGCGGCTCAAGCGTGAGCAGGAGCGGACGGGGGAAGTCGAGGCCGTGGTCATCGGGCGGGCCTTCATCCGGGGACGCCGGGTCATCCTGGGCGTGATGAATCCGAACTTCATCATGGCCTCCATGGGGGCGGTCGTGGGGGAGAAGGTCACGCGGGCGATTGAACGGGCGGCCGAGGAGAACCTCCCCCTGGTGATGGTGACCGCCTCGGGGGGGGCCCGCATGCAGGAGGGGATGGTTTCGCTGGTGCAGATGGCCAAGACATCGGCGGCCGTGGCTCGCCTGGACGAGGCGGGCGGGCTGTACATCGTGGTGGCGACGGATCCCACGACGGCCGGCGTGGCCGCCAGCTTCGCCTCCCTCGGCGACGTGATCCTGGCCGAGCCTGGGGCGATGATCGGCTTTGCCGGCCCGCGGGTCATCGCCAACACGATCAACGCCGAGCTGCCGGAGGGGTTTCAGACCGCGGAGTTCATGCTCGAACACGGCTTCGTCGACCGGATCGTCCCGCGGGCACACCTGAGGCGCGAGATCGCGCGCATCATCGACTACGCCGGGAAGTAACGCCCCTAGCCGCCTGTCGGAGAAACAGCGTCGGCCCCGCGCGCCCGGCGCAGGATGCCGCTGACGCACGGCCCGTCGAAGACCCCCCTCGCTGACCGGATGTTCTTTGACAGGCCGCGAAGTGTGGGCTTACGCGCAGGGAGTGGGGCAATACCCCGCAGGTGGGTATTACGGACCGGGCGACCACGGTATATAGTGGCTTGGGGTGGTGTGTGCGGACCGAACCGATTCGATGGCGGAGTCGGGTGGGCGCGCCGGAGGCCACGGTGGAATGGCTCCACCCAGCGGCGAGACTGGCGACCGAGCTGGGTGGCTTGGTCGAGCGCAGCGCCGCCCTGCCTTCGTCCGCGGGGGTGGTTCTCGCCACCGCATGCCGGCGCCTTCGGCTTGGGCATGCCACCCTGGCCTCGCGCAGGTTAGCGAGCGGTGGGCGACATCACTCCGCTGGAAGTTCATGCCCGCGAGACTGTCCGTGGGCAGCAGATATGGGTGAACAAAGGGTCGGAATGAAGCCGAGACCCGCCGTCGAGTAAGATGTCGCGACGGCGAGGAAGGGCTCTGTGTCGCGCGAATGGCAGCGGCGCAGGTGACGCGCTTCGTCATTCCGTGCGCACGAGGATTTCCACAAGTATTGGTATGAGAGTTGCCGATGCGTAGGGTGGAACCGGTTCGGCGCGATTCGGGTTCCGCGGTTGACCCCGCGCCACGGTTTGCACGGCACTACCCACCCGATACGGCAGCACGCACGATGGACCCTCGAGCCCGGATGTTCGGCACCCTGATTTGTCTGGCCGTTTCCATGACGGGGGCGGCTTGGCTGCTCGCCTGGATCGACCCCATGCCGCCGGTAGCCGACGCGAGCGTCGCGGCCCAAGAGGCCGTCGCCCAGGCGCGGGCCCTGGTGGAAGAAGGTTGGCCATCGAAGTCAACGACCTGGGCCGAGATCGAGATCGTGGCGGCCGCCCCTCTCGCCGGTACGGGCGCGCTCCTGCGGGCGACCGGCACGGCCGACGAGGCGGAGTTCATCGTGGACGTATCCGGGCACCTGGTGCCCGGCTCCCGCTGGGCCAGGGAGCGCGACTCGGCGGTCATCCGCATTGCCGTGGCCAAGCGCGGCGCCAACGAACCCATGACCACTGCCCAGTGGCTGACCACCCGGGCACTCGTCACGGCCGTGAATGAGCGGACCTGCCCATCCGGCAAGTCACTCCCCATCCGTCTCGCCCCCACCTGGCGGGAGGCCTACGGGCTGCCCGAGGGCACGGTCTTCCAGCTTGCCGAGCCCGGCTTCTGAGCGCCTCCGCGCCACTCGGATTCCCTGGTCGTACGTGTTTGGCGGCCGGCCGTACCCGCGGTCGCGCCTCAGCGACACTGATGCCCCCATGCCCGCGAACCCCGGTGCGAACCGGAACACCCAGGCCCTTTTGCCGGACACTGCCCGCGTGCACAATAGGGCAAGCAAGGAGGTGTCCCGTGACGGTGAGAGTCCCTGACCTCGGTAGAGTCGGTAGGTACGGTGGTTTGTTTCGTGGTCGGCTGCAGTTCGCTCCGACGGTTGTCCTCGTGCTTGTCTTGGTGTCCCAGCTCGCTGCCTCGGCGGGGGCGGAGCCCGGTTCCGGGGCCGACTCGGCGTCGCCCGGCACCCCGGTGGCCGCGGCGCGTGTCGGGCAGGAACCCAGGCCCCAGTCCGAACCTCCAACGGAGCCGAGCAAGCCGCCGGCCGACCCCGCCCCAGCCCCGGCGGGCGGTTCCGCGGAACCGGCCTCTCCCGCCACGGGTGAAGGCGAGCCCCCAACCGCGGCGCCGTCCCTGGAGTCGATGCCCGAAGAGAAGTTGATTCGCCTCATCCGAGGTCTCGCCGAGCCCGGCACGACGAAGCTTGCCCCCGACGAGGAGCGGCGGTTCCAGGCGGCCCGACGACTGGAACTCCTGACGGCCGTCGACGAGTTGCTCGAACGCTTCCCGAAGAGCGAGTTCCGCGATCAGGCGTGCATCATCAAGCTCGGAGTGTTGGGCAGGCTTTCCCGACTGCATCCGCAATTCCTGGCCACCCTGGACGAGTTCGCGCGGCAGGTGGCGGCCGGGCACCCGCAGGGCGAACTGGCCGCCCACATGGATTTCGCGGCCATTCAAGTTTTCGTGGCCGGTGCCCGGCTGGAGAACATGCCGGAGGAGCGCCGGCTGAAGGGAACACTGGAGCGGTATGAGGCGTTTCTGGTCGATCACCCCGAGTCCGAGTTGATACCGATGATCTGGGGCAGCCTGATCCGCAACGTCCTGGCGTTGGGGCAGACGGACCGCGCCTGGGCCGAACTGGCCAAGTTCGAGAAGCGTTTCCCCCAGCACGAGGACTACAAGCGATTACGCGGCGAAGTGAGTCTGGCGGGGCGAATCGGCCTGCCGTTCGAGTACCAGTTCGTGACGTACACGGGGGCCGGCATCGACAGCAAGACGCTTACGGGGACCGTCCAGGTCCTGCACTTCTGGGTGAGCACGAGCCCGGAGTCGGTGGAGATGCTCGACCGGCTGCGTCGGCTGCACCAGACCTACCGCGACCAGGGGTTGCGGCCGATCGGCGTGTGCCTCGACACGAGCATCGAGCAGATGGACAAGACCCTGGCCGAGCACCCCGTCGACTGGGTGCAGTACAACGACACCAAGGGCTTCAAGAACGACCTCGTGGTCGGTACCGGCGTGACCCGCGTGCCCACCGTGCTCGTCATCGATCGCCGGCAGACCCTGCGCTACGTCAACCCCGAGGAAGACCTGGAAGCGGTGGTCAAGAGACTCCTGGCCGAACCAGCACCGCCTTGAGTGTCCGCAGCCGCTGAGCGGGACTGCTGTGCTCCGTGTGAACGCGCAGAAGCACTCGAGTGTCCCGACACGGTCCACGCGCAGGGTGCCAACGTCCCCGTGCAGAGTGGCAAGGTCCGGGTGCAGGGTGGCAAGGCCAAGCGCAGCGCCGGCATGCTGGTCCGGAGGCAAGCACGTGGCCCAGGCAAGTCCCGGTGCGCCCCCGGAGCAACGCCCACGTCCACAGCTTGCCGTGCGTCCATCGGCAACGCCTGCCGGCGCCCACTTGAGGCGGGCTTGGGCATGCCACCCGCCGGCAGCGGGTCAGCCTTCGCCGTGCGGGGAGAGCGGCCCTGCATCGCGCAGCACGGTCCGCCCGCGGGAGGTCTGCGGGAGAGCTTCGCAGAGCATGTGCCAGGTGGCGGCCGCCCGGTCGATGAGCCCCATGTTCTGCAGCGCCAGGGCCAGGTGTGCCAGGAGGTCCACGTTGCGGGGCGAGCGCGACAGGGCCTCCTCGAAGCACTGGACGGCCCGGCGGAACCTGCCCCGCTCGGAGAAGAGCAATCCCAACTCGTAGTGGACGTCGATGCTTTCGGCATCCACGTGGAGCGCGCGCTGGAGGCAGTCGATGGCCGCCTGCTGCTGACCGCTATCGCGCAGGGCGAGCCCCAGCTTGATGATGGCCTTGGCGTAGTTGGGGTTAATGGCCAGGGCGGTGCGGAACGACTCGATCGCCCCGGTCAGGTCGCCGCGATGGCGCAGGAGCAGACCGAGGCGGTAATGCTGATCGGCGTGGTCCGGGTGGGCGCGCAGGGCGGTGCGCAGGTTGTCGATCTGCTGATCGACCAGGTCGGCGACGGCCCGGGCTGGCGGCCCCTGGGGATGCCGGGCGACGGCCCGCGGGTCCAGGTAGCGTTCGGTCTGTCGCGCTACCGCCAGCTTCAGGTGCAGGCGCGCGGTTTCGCTGAACAGCAGCGTGCTGTTGGGCTCGATGTGCGAAGCGGTCTCGAAGCTGGCCTGGGCCTCCTGTGCCTGTCCGGAAGCAAGCTGGGCCACACCGAGACCGACGTACGCACTGAGGATGCGGTCGTTGATCTCCAGGGCCTTGCTGAAGGCGTGGGCGGCCTCGAGGTAGGCGCCCCGCCGCAACTGCGTGGTGCCGACCTTCACCACGGCCTCCAGATACTCCGGGTTCAGGTCCACCGCCTGGGTATAGGCGGCCAGGGCGTTGGAGGGTTTGCCCATCTGGGCGTAGAGGTCGCCAAGCTGAAGGTGGTGCTGCGGGCACTCGGGACGCTGCTCGATCATCTCCTGGACGATGTGCACCGCCTCATCGTAGCGACCGGCCTGGGCGCACGTGGTGAGCAACTCGCTGCGCGCTTCCAGGTTGTCGGGTTCGAGCGTCAGGGCAAGCTGATACCGCTCGATGGCCTCGCCGTAGCGTCCGGCTTCCATGAGCAGATTGGCCAGCGTGAGGGTGGCGACGACGTCCTCCGGCTCGCAGGCGCAGAGGTGCTCATAGTGCCCGATGGCCGGGTCGAAGTCCTTACGCTTCAGGTAAATGGCGGCCAGGCGTTCGTGCGGGTTGCGCAGCTCGGGGGAGGTTTCGATGGTCTTCTCGTAGGCTTCGATGGCCTCGTCGAGCCGCTCGAGACGCTCGTAACACAACCCTAGGGCGAACCATGCGGGTGCCTGCTGCGGCTCCTGCTCGACCACCGTCAGCAGGTGCGGCAGGGCGGCCTCGGTCTGGCCCAGCTCATCGCAGGCACAGGCGGCGCCGATGCGGGCCGTGAGGTCGGTGGAATCAAGCGCCACAGCCGCCAGGAACTCCTCCCGCGCGCGACTGAACTGCCGGTCGCCCAGCAGACGGATGCCCAGTTGGCGATGATGCGTGGGACGGTCCGGCTCGCGCTCGACGAAGCCCTGCAACTCGTGCGTGGCGTAGTGCCCGTCGTCGTGCAGGACGTCGCGGAAGGCGGCCGCCAGGTCCGCCAGCAACCCACGCCCGAGAATCTCCAGTAGGTACGACATGCCCCCTCGGTTGGGTTAAGCCGGCAGCGCCGCGAGCGCGTCACGCGCTGCGTCGTACCGGGCGTTGATCTTGAGGGCCCGCTGGTACGCCCGGCGGGCGCGCTGCCACTGCCCCTGGTCGCGGTAGAGGTTGCCCAGCAGGAAGAACACGTCCGCGTAACGGGCACCGGCGCGGACGGCCTGTTCCAGACGCGTGGTGGCGTCGGCCGTCCGGTCCGTGGCCTGGTAGAGCTTCGCCAGTTCGATGAGCGCCCGGATGTAGCGAGGTTTGAGCCCTACGGCGCGTTCGTTGGCGTCGATGGCTTCCGGCCGGCGCCCCAGCCGGGAGAGCACCTGCCCGCAATGGAAGTGCAGTTCCGCGTGCTCGGGCTGATGCGCGAGCGCCCGTTCGAGCGTTCCCAGGAGGACGGCGAAGACGTCGGGGTCAACCTGGTCCTCCGGCAGGGACAGAAACGCATCAACGAAGTCCGGGTCGGTCTCAATCACGCGCAGCAGGCCGTTGAGCCCCTGCGGATCGGTAAGCGCGCCGTCGTCCGGCAGCACGACCCGCAGGGACACAGGGCCCTGTTCCTGCTGCGCGACCGCCAAGGCTGCCTGGGCCAGCAGCAATCCTATGCGGGGGTCGTGCGGGCGACGGGCCTGGGCCTTCTGCAAGCAGGCGACAGCCTCCGCCGGCGCTTGCCGCAGTCCACGACACAGCGCCAGACTGACGAGCGCCTCGGTGTGCCCGCGATCGAGGTTGGCCGCCTGGGTGAAACGCAGCTCCGCCTCGTCGTACTCCTCCGCGTCGGCGAGCAGCGTCCCAAGCTGGAAGTGCAACTCGGCACACTCGGGATCGCGCGCGATGGCCTGGCGGAGGGCGTCGATAGCGGCCGGGTGCTGCCCGTCGGCCCACAGCGACAGAGCGTGGCGGATCTGGGCGGCCGGCTGGTCCGCTTCGCGGCGGGCGGCACGCTCAAGATGGTGCGTCGCCTCGGACGTCTTTCCTTGGCCCAGGTACGACGCCGCCAGCAGCGTGGCCAGGGATTCACCCCGGTAGCCGTACACGGAGGCGCGGGAGAACGCGATCCCCGCCTCCGTAAACCGGCCGGCATTCAGCAGGCAGATGCCGCGGCGCACCTCGTTAAGCCCCTGGAAGTACTGTTTCAGGCGCTCCCGGAGTACGGCGTCCTGTCGGCTTGCTGCGGCGACGGCGCCGGAGCCAGACGGCATGCCGCGCGGTGGGGACTTCCGGTTCGATTCGGGCGGATGCGATGACATAGTGCAACTGCTCGCTTTCGGAGTGTCGTTACCCCTGGCAGCCGGTTGCAGACGTGGCGCCGGTGCCCTGCGACCGACGTGGAAACCGCCGGACGCCCGGGTACGGCAGGCTGCCGCCGCCCCGTCCACCTTGGGCTGCTACAGGCTGTATCGGAAGCCGTTTCAGCAGGGGTTACTACCGGCTAGTCGGCACAGTTATCAGAACCGTGGGGGCTCAAGCCAGGTCTGTGTTTGGCGTGGTTTCCACGTCCTCATCCGCCACCGGCAAGCTTTGGCGGGCGACATCTGGACCCCTCTCCCCCTGGGAGAGGGGCAGGGGTGAGGGCGGCGGAGCCGAAGACGCCCCCAGGTGCACACACACGCTCGCCCGCCACGCACGCTTGTGCACAGCATCGGGGATGGCATCTGGGGCGTCCCACGTTATCGGCCCCAAAGCCTGCGCGCAACGGCGACAAGCTCCGCCCGCTCGGTAGGCGTGAACAACCACCCGCACAGGCCCAGCATGACCACGGCCAGGAGGGCCACGCACGCCGGCACCCAACCCCAGCCCACGGCAAGCGTGGCCGCGACCAACCCGAGCGTGCGCACGGGTAACGCCAGCCGCAGACACAGCAGCAGAACAACGAGGCCACCGGCCGCGGCAGCCACTCCCGCCACCGACGCCCACGCGGCCCGACCCAGCGCATCGGCGGCGTCAACAACGCGACCACCGTCGGCGGGTGCCGCGCCGCCTCCCGGGGGCCCGAGCAGCACGTGCGCCGCCCCCACGCTGACTACCATACCGATCAGCCAGGCGGCACACGTCCAGTGCGGCTTCTGTACAAGATTGAACCGAATGGCGAGAAGTCCCAGCACGCCCACGATCACGAAGAACAGCAGCAAGGGGTCATAGGCGGCTGCACCCAGCGCGAACGAACGCGGCAGGACGTGCATCAACACCGGCCGGGCGACGCTCAGCGCGGCCGCCCCGGCCAGCAAGGCTACGAGGCTGACGCCCGTCAGCAGGTCCAGCCGTTCGAGTGAAGCGGGTCGCCCGCGTTGTTCCCACGTGGCCGTGACGTGGGCGGCCGCGACGGTCGACAGCACCACGGCCCCAATCTGAATCAACTGCGTCATCGTGCGAATGGCGTGGAAGGTACCCACAACGGCGGCATCCGTGGCGCGCAGCAGGTGCCACACCGGGTAATAGGAGAGCGCGTTCCACAGCAGGGCCGTTGCCGCCAGCCACAGGCTGTAGGTCATGAGCCGACCGCCCAGCTGCCCCGGCCGCGCAAGACCCTGATCCCCCGGTGCACCCTCCGCCCGGTTTCCCCTCAGGGGAGACGGTGGAGTGAGGCGTGAAGCCGCGTCCTTTGCCCCCTCTCCCCTCAGGGGAGAGGGCAGGGTGAGGGGTGAAGCTCCCGCGACTCCACCCTCCCCCAACCCCTCTCTGGAAGGGAGGGGGGCGGCGGCGCGGACCCTCAGCAACGGCAGTCGCCGCAGCAACCCAGGGACAAACACCACAACGGCCACAACATTGCTCGCCGTGTAGCTCCACACCAGAGTCTGCGCATCCCGCCAACCCAGCAGCGGCAAACCCAGGGCCAGCGCTGTGAACAGGATCGTCGCGAGCAACTCGACGACACTCACCGCGCGGAACATGCGGAGACCCTTCAGCATACCCAGCAACGTCTGGTACGGAGCGAGGGTAATGACGCAGATGAGCACCGCGCGCAAGAGGCCTACCGTCTCGGGCGAAACCCCTCTCCCCCTGGGGGGAGAGGGTAGGCTGAGGGGGGATGCCGTCCCGCTTGCCTGCCCGGCCGCGGAGAAGAGGACCGGCCCGAGCGCGCCGGCCGCCAGCCATAACAACAACCCGATCCCGACGGTCAGCAGCGTCAGCCGCACGCCCACCCGGACCGTGAAAGACTTGAGCGTTCCCCGCGCCTCGTGCAGCGGAGCAAAACGCGCTACGCCTTCATACAGCCCGCCGGTACACACCGGCAGCAGCACGTTGACGACCAGCAGTGCCAGCCCGAAAAGCCCGTACTGCTCCTTGCTGATCAGCCAGGCGAGCACCACGCCCCGCGCCAACCCCAGCCCGCGCTGCGCCAGCGTTGCGGCCGAGTGCACTCCCATCGAGAGCACCACGGCGTCGGCGCGGAAGAGGTTGTCAAAGCGATGCCGCATGTGAACTCCATGTCCGCGCGCCGAGCGATCGTCCCGGTAGCGTCGGCCCCCGTGGGCGACATAGGACTCCCGTGCCTCGGTCAACTTCTACGTCGCCCACGGGAGGGCGACGCTACATCGCGCCGTCCCTCACGCCGCACCCGCTCCGACCCACTGGTGGTAGACAGGTGACACCACCTGACGTAACCTCCCGCGACGCCGCCAAGTGCCTCAGGAGGCGACCATGCTAGTCCGTGAGCTGCTCGCTGCCAATCGGGAGTGTCCGGATAAGCCGGCCGTCGACGATGGTCGGCTGGTGCTCTCGTACCGGCGGCTTACCCGCCTGTCGCTCGCGCTGCGCGGTCTGGTGCGGCGGCACGCGCGCAGCGAACGGGTCGGCATCATGTTGCCGGCCAGCGGCGTGTTCCCCGCGGCCCTGTTCGGCACGCTCTGGGCGGGCAAGGTGGCCGTCCCGCTCAACTTCCTGCTGCAGCCGGCGGAGCTCGAGTTCATCGTTCGCGACGCCGGGTTGGACCTCATCCTGAGCATCAAGCCGTTTGCGGATCGCCTCAGCACGCTGCCGGCGCGAGTGCTGTACCTCGAGGACCAGCACCTGAAGCTGCGGACGTTGGCCGCCTCCCTGCGGTCGCTGCCGCCGGCCGACGCGGACCCGGCAGCGACGGCAGTGCTCCTCTACACTTCCGGTACGACGGCCGACCCCAAGGGGGTCGAGCTGACCCAGCGGAATCTACACAGCAACGCCGCCGACTCCATCGCCTCGCTCAACTTGATCTCGCAGCACCGCTTCCTGAACATGCTGCCGCCGTTTCATGTTTTCGGGCTGACGGGCAACGTCCTGGTTCCGGTGCTGCTGCGTGGCAGCGTGGTAGCCGTGCCGCGCTTCAGCCCGGTGGCCGTACTCCACGCGATCGCGGACAAAGAGACGTCCATCATCCTGGCCGTCCCCAGCATGCTGGCGGCCCTGCTGCGCATGAAGTCCGCGACGGCCGAGACGTTCCGTTCGGTGCTGCTGGTCATCAGCGGGGGTGAGCCGCTGCCCGCGGCCGTGCGCAAGGGGTTCGAGGAGCGCTTCAGCGTCGTCATCCGGGAGGGGTACGGCATGACGGAGACGTCGCCGATCATCTCCGCCTGCTCCGTGCTTGAGAACCGCGTCGGCAGCGTGGGCAAGCCGGTCCGCAACATGGAGGTGCGCATCCTGGATGGCGCGGGTCAGTCGCTGCCGCCCGGCGCGGACGGCGAGATCACCGTCCGCGGGCCGAGTGTAATGAAGGGTTACTACCATCGCCCGGAGGAAACGGCAGCCGTGCTCAGTGCTGACGGCTGGCTGCGCACGGGCGATATCGGGCATCTCGATGACGATGGGTTTCTGTATATCACCGGGCGCAGTAAGGAACTCATTATTATTGCCGGCGAGAACGTGTTTCCGGGTGAGATTGAGTCGGCCCTGGTGGCGCACCCCGGCGTGTTGGAGGCGGCCGTCATCGGCGTCCCCGACGAAAGCCGCGGCGAGGCCCCGGTCGCCTTTGTTACTCCGGAACCCGGGCAGCAGCTCGCCGAGGAGCAATTAAAGCAGTTTGTCCGCCAAAGCCTGGCCGGTTACAAGGTCCCCAAGCGCATCTACATTCGGGAAGACCTGCCCCACGGCCCGACGGGGAAGATCCTCAAACGGAGCCTCCGTGAGCTGCTGTGACACGAGAGCGCGCAATTGAGCGTGGTCCAGTCCGACTTTACCGATCCTAGCGCATTGACAGACCCAGACGATTAGCATATTGTGTGCTGCAGCGCCGACGGTCACATCGTGGCAAGAAGCCACTGCATGCCGGCAGGAGAATGCGTCATGTCCGATCAACCTTTTCAGGAGCAGGTGGATACTCTGCGAGCAGAGGTTGCCTGGCTCTCTCAACGCTTGCAGGCCCTCGAATCCAGACCCCCTCAACGCAAACCATACACGATGCTCTTGAGCCACAGCTTCTTCGAACGGGCGTTTGCCGTCTACGGACACGTCTTCGTAGCGGGGTTGATTATCGCCGTGCCCGTGTACGTGCTCATACTGTTGCTGGCCGTCGCTTTCCGGCCCTGAGTAGCCGTGTGTGGTAGTGGCCGCGAGCGTCGCAAGTGCCGGCGCGGCCCTGCTCCTTGGCCAAGGGTGCGACGGACGTGCACAACCAAGGTGCAGCGGCTCTCAACGCGCGAGGAACTCCGCTTAGCACTCCCCGAGGCGAGCTGCAGGGTGAGCGTCACTTGCCGTTGCTCTCCGTCGCAGGGATTGCTTCCAGAAGCTGCCGGACGCCCGGATGATCCGCGCCCAGGCGCGTTGCCCGGAAGACACCACCGCCGGGGTCACCGCCCGGCCCTTCTGGAGGTCCCCAGGGTCCACCGCCCGGTGGACCAGGGGGTCGACGACCGCGCGGTCCCGGTGGTCGGTCGGGTCCTCCCGGTGCAGCAGGGTCGTCAACGCGTCCCCCGCCGGCGCCGTCACGGGACTGCGGAGGGGTCGCACCGGCGTCGTCACCGGGCTGCGGCCGGTCCGGACCCGCGTCGCCGGGCCGGCGATCCCGGAAGCGCGGACCCCGGGGCGGGCCGCGAAACGGACCGAACCCCTCGCGCGGGCCTTCGCGCTCGAAGTATGGGTTGACGTAGTCCCAGACGGTCTTGCCCTCCGCGGTGACCTCGAAGATGCGGGCCGCCTCGCCGGAGCAGATCAACGTGTTCCCGTTCGGCAGCCGCTGAGCCCCGGAGATATGGCTCGCGAAGAAGTCGGTCTTGTTGCCGGCCGCGTATTCCCAACTCGGCTTCGCCGGCTCATACGCCTTTCCCGGCTCAAGCCGATAGCGTCCGGCCGCATCGATCGGCGGCGCGAACTCGACAATCGACGAGTACGGCTCGCCCGGCCGGCCGGTGCCGTTGTTGAAGACCAGCAGGTGCCCGCTACCGGAGTATCCTTCGGGAATCCAACGCGCGTCATGTTGGGCGAACAGCGTCTGGTCCTTCGCCCCGCCGGCGCCGTACGCCCGCGGATTGCCCCAACGGTACAGCAGGTCGCCGCCCTTGCCATACCGTCCGCCGGCATGACCGGCCGCCTCCTGCGTGGTTGTGCTGTGGTCAATGATCCAGATTTCGTTGAACGTGTGCACGCTGAGGGCGATCTGATCGAGCTTCGCGTTGTAGTCGATCGAGTTCGTGTGGCACCAGTCCGCCATCATCCTCGGTCCGCCCGGTCCGCCCGGCCCCGGACCAAAGGGCGGTGGTCCCTCGTCCGCGTCGCCGGCATCCTCCGGCTCGTCGCCGCCGACGTATCCCAGCGAGCGCAACCGCTCGATCTCGGCCGGCGTCTCCCGCGGGGCCCGGCGCTGATAGTTCAAGTCCACCAGCTCCGGATGCTCCGCGACCACGCCGTAATTGGGCTTGTCCTTGTCGAGACTCTGGACAAGATGGTCCCAGACGTGCCACTCCCAGACGATATTGCCACCCGACGTACCCTCCGGCTCCACTTCGATGACGCAATCCGGCCACATCTCGTCGCCGGGCAGGTCCTCGGGATCGCGGCCCGCGGCGATGGCCTGCTCGCGAGTCTTCTTCTCCCAGGCAATGAGCAGGACGTGCCCGTTGGGCAGCGGCTTGATGTCATGGTGCTGGCAGTGGTGCTCGTCGGCGTACACGAAGTCCCAGAGGACCTTGCCATCCGGCGCGAGGCGTTCGATTCGTCCACCGATCCCGCCGCCTTCAGAGTGTCGGTTGCCCGGCTGGCGGGCGGTGCGCAGCAGGCTGCCATCATCGAGCAGGTACACCGCCTGGCCCGGCACATACTTGCTGGGCCAGGAATGAACCAGCTTCCCCTGCATGTCCACGAGGTACGTCGTCGTCGAATTGAGAGGCGCGAAGAGCGTGTAGCCCGCGTAGGTCGCCTCGGTGCTGAGAATCAATCCGCGTTTGGGTAGCTCAGCGACCGGCTCGGACGACGGCTGCTGCTCCGTGGGGGCGCCGGGCGACGCCTGTTCGTGCGCCCATGTCGCAACCGGCGCCGCAGCAGGTGCCGACTCCGCCGGGCGCGAAACCTCCTGACCAGCGGCATGCACCGCGAACACCCACGCCAGCAGCGGCAGACCGACTGCAGTGAACCGCCGGCAGCGAATCCCACAGGTTGCGTGCACCGCATGCCCTTTCGTGGCAAACTCAGAGTCTGTGACCAACGCCTCCATCAGGGGGAAGAGTCGGGGGAGCGGTCGAGGCGACGGAGCATTCCCCCTCACCCTACCCTCTCCGAAAAGGGGAGAGGGGTTCTGTCGAGCCGCGGCGCAGCCGCGTTCACCCCCTCACCCTGCCCTCTCCCCCGAGGGGGGAGAGGGGTTCTGCCAGGCGTTCTTGGGGATTGCCGGTGGGCTGTCCCAGCAGGAATAGTGTCAGAGCAGATGTCAGGCGCGGACACCGGGACATCACCGGCTGAACATCCTCTGAAACAGCGCGAAATCCTCCAGGTCCACGTCCCCGTCCACGTCCAGATCGGAATCGTCGCAGCCCGGCGGGTAGTCGACTTGGGGCCCCAGCATGCAGCCGACGAAGGTGCTCAAGTCATAGATCTCGATGGCGGCCTTCAGCCCCAGGGCGAAACCGCCGGAATAGACGCCGCCGGCCGCGATGGCTACGAAGCCGGCATTCGGGCTCGGGACGTTGCATTGACCGTGGTTGTTGTATCCCCAGGCGACGATCGAACCGTTGGCCTTCAGGCCCAGGCTGTGCGCGTTCGCTGCCGCGATGGCGACGAAGTCGGTGTTGGGCTCCGGGACGTCGCATTGGCCGCTGCCGTTGTAGCCCCACGCTACGATCGAGCCGTCCGCCTTCAGACCCAGACTGTGGATACCGCCGCCCGCAACGGCGATGAAGTCGCAATTGGGCTCCGGGACGTCGCACTGGCCGTACGGGTTCCAGCCCCACGCCACAACCGAGTGGTCGGCTTTGAGGCCGAGGCTGTGAAACGCACCCGCCGCGACGCCAATGAAGTCGGCATTGGGCTCCGGCACGTCGCACTGGGTGTCGTCGTTGTAGCCCCACGCTACGACGGTACCGTCGTCCTTCAGCCCCAGGCTATGCTCGGCACCGCCCGCCATACCGATGAAGTGGGCATTAGGCTCCGGGACGTTGCATTGCCCGTCGCCGTTACTTCCCCAGGCGACAATCGAGCCGCTCGCCTTCAGCCCCAGACCATGCCACCCGCCCGCGGCGACGGCCACGAAGTCGGCATTGGGTTCCGGAACATGGGGCTGCCCGGAGGCGTCGTCTCCCCAGCCCGCGATCGAACCCGTCGCCCGCAGCCCCAGGCCGTGATACCCGCCGGCCGCGATGCCGATGAAACCGGCATTTGGTGCCGGGACGTTGCCGCCGCTGATGCAGTTGGACCCCCACGGCACAAACGAGCCGTCAGCCTTCAGCGCCAGCCCGTGATACCAGCCACCCGCGATGGCCACAAAACCGTCCCCCTGCGGAGCGGTGCATTGGCCGTGGTTGTTTCGTCCCCACGCCACGATCGAACCGTCGGCCTTCATGGCCACGCTGTGCCAGAAGCCTCCTGCTAGCCGGGTGAAGTCGGCGTTCGGCGCGGGAGGGGTGCATTGACCGTAGTTGTTCCACCCCCAGGCCACGATCGAGCCATCGCTCTTCAAGCCCAGGCTGTGGTATTGGCCGGCCGCGATGGCGATGAAGTCGGCGTTGGGAGTTGGAACCGTGCACTGCCCGTAGTTGTTCCTGCCCCAGGCTACGATCGAGTGGTCCTCCTTCAGGCCCAGGCTGTGGCTCCCGCCCGCCGCGACGGCGATGAAATCAGCATTGGGCTCCGGGACGGTGCACTGGCCGTTGTTGTTCCTGCCCCAGGCCACGACCGAGCCGTCGTCCTTCAGGCCCAGGCTGTGACCGTCCTCATAGCCTCCGCCGCCCGCCACCGCCATGAACCCGCTGTTGGGCAACGGGACGTCGCATTGGCCGTAGTCGTTCCGACCCCACGCCACAATCGAATGGCCGGCCATCAGGCCGAGACTGTGGTACGCACCGGATGCGATGCTGAGGAAGCCGCCCTTGTAATCCGGGACGATGCATTGGCCGTAGCCGTTATCCCCCCAGGCCACGACCTCGCCGTCGGCGTTCAGACCAAGGCTGTGATACGCACCCGCCGCAACCGCGGTGAGGTCCTCCAGCGCCGACTGGGGCACGACGACCTGGTCGCCCCATCCCACTACCGGGCCCGTGCCCTGAGCGGGCAGCGACCCGCCGGCCAGCACCGCAGCGCAGACGCAGACCGCCGTAGCTCCCAACGATCTCCACCCCATGACCACCCCTTCTGCGCCAATCGGGCGCCGGGGAAGACCGGTGCCGAGCACCCCACCCGGCGGTCTTCCCCACGCCGATGACCAAGCTCAGTATACCGTCTTTGCCGCGCGAAAGCTCGGTCCCGGTTGTGGCTCGCAGAGGATGTACGCCGGGAAAGAGAACGGCTGGGCGGGCAGAAGTTTAAGCTGAGTCGCCGTGCGCGATTCGGATCGTCGGCGTCGCATGGCGCACGGTGATGTAGCCTGCGTCGTGCGGGCTCGCTCTTATACAAACGGCACAGTGGGCACCGGGCCGAGCCGGATGAGCGCGAGGGTCATCCGTCCCCCACCTCCAAAGTACATGCTTAGCGTCTTCGGCGTTGTGGGTGCCATGCTTTCCCGCGACCGCAGTCGCGGGTAAGCATGCCTCTGCGGCCGCGCCCCATGCCCACCCCCGCCTGCGGCGGGTGAGGGCATGGCACCCACGCTAAACAGGTACCCTCCAAAGGAGGTGGGCCACCCGGCGTACCTTCACCGGCGGTGGGCCACCCGGCACCGACACGCCGTGCCGTCGGTTGGCTTGCCTGCCGAGGGGAAGTGCCTAGCCTTCTTGCGGCGGGAGTTCGATGCGGGCGACCAGGTCCTTCAGTTCGGCCAGCAGGTTGGCGCAGTCCTCAACCGCCCCTTGCCGGGCGAATTGCTCGAGCTTGGCCGCCCTTTCGGTCAGGATCGGGAACCCATAGCCGCCGCCGGCACCCTTGAGCTGGTGGGCGGCCACCTTGAGCGTCTCGAAGTCCGTGCCCCGGATGGACTGCTCCATCACCCGCAGCCTCTCGCTGAGCCCCTCCACGAACGGGATCACGATATCCGCGAAGGTGGGATTCTCGCGCAGCAACTCGGATTGAATCGGTCCCCGGTCGGGTGATGCGTTATCGGTCATGGGAATCTCCCTCACCTTTGGGCGTGCGGTCTGTTCTGGTGCTCCGAGAGTTCATCGTCAGCTTCCGACCGGGGCTTCCGTTAGCCCCTGGGGTGAGCCTCGCGTGCCGCAAGGGAGGTGCGACCATCGAAGCCGGCGTGTGGGTCCGGGCGGTGCGTCGGGCTGGTTACAGGACCCTGTGCGGAGTACACTGCCGCCCGTGCTTCCTCTTGGTACGAACTGGTTTCCGAGCACCGGGCCGGCGACCGCGCCGCTGACGTGGCTGCTGCACGGAGTGTGGCGGGCGGCCAACCGCGACGCGGGTCTGTCACCCCCTGCCCTTGACGTTGACGACCTCAACGCGGCCCTCGGACGACCGTTTCTGCTCTGCGCCGTACCTGGCGAATCGGACGTGGAGCGCTGGGCGGCTTACGGGCAGGATGCCTTCCTGGTGGAGGTGGGTCGGCTGTTCGGGCTGGCTGTTCGCGAGATTCATCCGCCGGAGGCCGCTCGTGGGCTCGAACGCGCCGCCGAGTTTGCCCAGCACTTCGAGGCCAGCTATCTCCCGCTGGTACTGCGGGCGCTCGAGCACGATCAACCCGTGCTCGCCTGGACCGGACCCCTCGACGACCCAGCCCAGCGTGCGCGACTCCGCACCGCCATCGAGCCGCGGGCTTCAGCCCGCGCGGTGCCCCCAGACGGGGACGGCGCTACGGTTGCGCCCTCGACCTGGGTGTTGATCGACCGCACGGCGACGACGGGACTGGGCTTGGCCGGCGTGCGGCTGGAGCCGACCGGGGCGACCGATCGGCAAGGGGTCGTCGGCCTCACAACGGTCCCCGTCGCGCTCTCCCGCCCACCCATTCAGCTTTACGTCATTGAGGAGTGCCGTCCCGTCGCCCCCGAACCCGCCGTGCTCCTTGCGGCCGCGCTGGAACATGCCCGGCGGCTGCTCGCGCGGGAGTTCGACACCCGCTTCGGCGTGCTCACCGGCCCGGCGGCCCTGGACGAGTGGAGTCAGCGGCTACGCGCCAAGACGCCTTCGGAACCCGCAGCCCAGATACACGCCGGCCTCGCTGCCACGGTCGTCGCCGGTGCGCGATCGGGTGAGCGCTTCCTGCAACGCCAGGTCACGCTCGCACCTGCACCTGAGCGTCCGTTGCTGACGACGCTGGCAGGCGCATGCGCGCAACTAGCCGAAGCGCTGGCTGATTTCGCGGGCCCGGCCGGAGCTGCTGCCCTGACCCACGCTTCCCCGGCCTGGACGCGCTTCGCGGAAGCCCTAGCCACCGCCCGGGCGGCCTGCCTCCAGATGCTGACGGCTCTACAGAGTTGGCACGCGCGCGGACCCACACAACGACCATGAACATCGCGCCGTATCCAAAGCGGGTAACCGCCATCCTCAACAAGTGGCACACCGGCGCGGTAACCGCACAGGACTGCATGGCCTGCTCATCGTCATGCTGCAGCCACGGCGGCTTCGCCATCCTGGAGAACGTGTTGGCGATCTTTGAGTTGTATGAGCGCGGCGAACTGAAACGCGAAGACTATCGCTTTCCAGAAGGTTTGTGTTTCCGGGACTTCGTGCGCACATACTTCGATGTCTTCTGGTGTCCCACCGGACGCTGGCCGTGGAGGAAGCAGATCGCCGTGTTTCACATGAAGTCCCTGTCCAGCGACGGGCAGCTCATCTCCATCCCCCCCGTGGGAGAGTCGTATTACGAGACCCGCAATGCGCTGTTCGGCGAGAACCCGTGGTTGAATAAGGGCTGCGTCTTCCTGAGCAAACGGGTAGAGGAATGGCCTTCCGACGACAAGGACGCGACACGACGGTGCATTCTGCACCACCCGGCCTCGGCGACCCACCTGACGCAGAAGCCCATCGACTGCGTGTTCTTCGTATGCACGGAACCGCGCGAGCCGAAGGTGCCGACCGGAGACGTCTCCGCGGATTGGCACCGAGCCCTGGCGGTCTCGTATCCAAACAGTGTGGAACGATTCCTGGCGTTGGTGGAGGAGACACCAGCGCGGCAGGAGGACGGTGCGGCCACCGCGCCCACCAACCCCTGATGAACGTCCGCGCTGCGGCAAAGCGCTCCGAAGCGCAACCGTGGGGAAGCGGTCGAGCGGCAACGCGGCCGCGCGCGCGGGGGGGGGCACGCGAAGGGCGACGTGGGACCGCAGCACGGCCCGACAACGCGGCCGCACGCGCGGGGGGCACGCTCAGGTGGCAGCAGCCGCGGACCCCTACCCGCGGGCGTACGCCGCCGGCTGAAACCCCTGGCGGTTCCAGCGTCCGTGAACCGGTTCTCCCGGTGCGCAGCAGCGCACGACGCCGCCGCGGGGCGGCCGATTTCGACTCCGGTGCCCAGCGGGTTATACTGCCCCACTGGTCGCCTATGACCTTGGCAGCCGGTCGCGGAGCCCCCCGGGCTGGACGGGGAGCCTCGAAGACCGGGGCGTCTGGCGGTTCCCACGTCGGCCGCGGGGGGCCGACGTTCCTTCTCCAACGAGCTGCCAGAGCGACGGCTGAGGGAGGATCCAGCCGCTTGGAGGAAGTGTCGCCGATGACCACTGCGCCCGCGTGTCGCATTCAGGTGCTGCCCGACCTGCTGGTCCGCAAGATCGCGGCCGGCGAGGTCATCGAGCGCCCCGCCAGCGTGGTCAAGGAGCTGGTCGAAAACGCGATCGACGCCGGCGCACGCCGCGTGGCCGTCACCATCGAGGACGGCGGCAAGCAGCTCATTCGTGTGGTGGACGACGGCGGCGGGATGACGGCCGAGGAGCTGCGCCTGGCCGTCCTGCCCCACGCCACCAGCAAGATACTCATCGAGCCGGACCTGTATCACATCGAGACGATGGGCTTCCGCGGCGAGGCGCTGGCGAGCATCTCGGCCGTCGCCCGCCTGCGGATGGTCTCACGTGTGCCGGACGCCGTCGAGGGTCACGAAATCCGCGTGGCCGCGGACCAAGTGGAGCTGAGCCGGGCGGCCGGGTGCCCGCCGGGGACGACCATCGAGGTGCGCGACCTGTTCTTCAACGTACCCGCGCGGCGCAAGTTCCTGCGCACGTCCACAACGGAATCGGGGCACGTGCACGACCAGTTCGCCCGCGTGGCGCTCGCCCACCCAGCCGTCGCGTTCGAGCTGGCCAGCGGCGCCCGCCCCGTCCACCAGCTCCCCGGCGGCGTCACTCGGCTCGAACGCCTGGCCCAGTTTTTCGGGGCGGAGCTTGCCCAGGCCCTGCTTCACATTGAGCGTCACGAGCAGGGCCTGAGTCTGGACGCCTATGCCGCCCCGCCCGCCCAGTCCCGCGCGACCGCCCAGTGGCAGTACGTGTTCGTCAACGGTCGCTACATCCGCGACCGGTTCGTGCAGCACGCGATCAAGGAGGCATACCGCGGCCTGATGGAACCGAGCCGCCAGGCGGTGATCTTCCTGTTTCTGGAGGTGGACCCGGGCTTGGTCGACGTGAACGTGCATCCGACTAAGATCGAGGTCCGCTGGGCCGACTCGAACCTTGTCCATTCGCAGGTGCTCAGCGCCCTGCGGGAGGCCTTCCAGCGGGCGGACTTGACGCCCGCCCTGCGTACCCCCTGGGCACCCGGCTCGGAAGCGGCCGCGGACGAGGACCGCGTTCGCCACGAGCTGGCGGCCGCGTTGAAGGCCGCCGTTCCGATCGTGCCGCCCGGCTTCGGTCCGACCGGCCGACCCGCGGGCGAAGCACCCGCCGGGCATCCCGCCTGGACCCGATGCGCGCCGTCGCAGGGGCAGTCCGGCCACGCCCCCCAGGGAATCGGCGGTTTGCCCGGCGGGTCACCCGCGGGACCGCTGGGTGACGCAGCTTGGCGGGCGCTGTATGCCGGTCCGTCGAGCCCGGCCGCTGGTGGTCTGGACGGGGCGCCACCACCCGAGGGTGGATTGCCAGCCGGATTCGGCCAGGCCCGCACCGGCCTCGAAGGGGCAGCGGCACGCGCCGAGGGACCAGGCGCCACCGGAGGTAACGCCGCCCCGCGGGCCATTCAGATGCACAATCTCTACCTCGTGGTCGAGACCGACGACGGCATCATGATCATCGACCAGCACGCCCTGCACGAACGCGTGCTCTACGAGGAGTTGCGCCGCCGGCTGACGCAGGGGACACTGGAAGCCCAGCGACTCCTGCTCCCCGAGACCATCAAGGTCACTCCCGCGCAGCTTGGCATCATCGAGACGCACGCCGCGCTCCTGCAGCGACTGGGCATCGAGTTGGCCCCCTTCGGCCCGGACGCCGTGGCCGTCCATACGTTCCCGATGCTGCTCAAGGACGTGAACGTGCCGGCCTTTCTGCGCGACCTGCTTGACCAGCTTGGGCAGCAGGCGACCCAACACGTCGAGACCGAGGTTGTCATTCACAAGCTGCTGGACATGATGGCCTGCAAGGCCGCCGTAAAGGCTGGCGACGCCCTGACGGATGAGGAGATCGCCACGCTGGTTCGGCACCGGCACCTGGTGGACCGGGCGAGCAGTTGCCCGCACGGCCGGCCGACCATGCTGCGCCTGACCCGCGGCGAACTGGAGAAGCAGTTCAAACGGAAGTAGGAGACCGTCTCAAGACCCCCCTCGCATCGGGGGAGTCCTGACCCCTCTCCCCGCGGGAGAGGGGCAGGGGTGAGGGCGGCGCAAACGAAGACGCCCCGGATACAACGGCGCGCTTGCCCGCAGCGCAGCAGACCCTGAACGCGCGCGCCGGGGAGGCGAGTGCCGAAGTAGCTTCCTCGTTGCGGCTCGCTTCAGCGAGCGTGGTGTTCGCTATGTCGAGACCTTCGGAGTCCAAGCCTGATCCCGTACGACAGCCGTCGGCAGCACGGTGCGGCCTCCCTGCGACACCCGGCATGCGCGGGCTGCTGCGCCTGGCGGTCCTCATCTCCGGCGGCGGTCGGACCCTGCTCAACCTGCACGAGCGCATCCGCGACGGATCGCTGCCGGCACGCATCGACGTAGTGGTCTGCTCGCGCCGTGGGGTGGCGGGCATCGAGCGCGCTCGGTCAGCCGGTCTGCCGCTTACCGTTGTCGAGCGGCGGTGCCTGTCCGAGGAGGAGTTCCAGCAGGCTCTGACTGCAGCCATCGGCGATGTCGACCTGGTATGCCTGGCCGGCTTCTTGTCCCTATGGCGCATCCCACCGCAGTTCGCGGGGCGTGTGATGAACATCCACCCGGCCCTGCTGCCGGACTTTGGCGGGCACGGCATGTACGGCCAACGCGTGCACGAGGCGGTGCTGGCCGCCGGCAGGACGGAGAGCGGCTGCACGGTGCATTTCTGCGACAACGAATACGACCACGGCCCCATCATCCTGCAGCGCCGTGTGCCGGTCCTGCCCACCGACACCCCTGACACCCTGGCCGAACGTGTCTTCGCCGAGGAATGCATCGCCTACCCGGAGGCAATCCGCCTCTTCGCCACCGCCCGCCTGCGGATCGAACGCCGTCGAGTGGTCATCCTGCCGCACGAGGCGCGTTGAGCGTGAACCAGCCGGGGAGTTGCCCAGACCGCGACAACTGCTGACCCGCCCGCGTGGACCGTCCCCATGCTTGGGCATCGAGCGAGTTCGCACGATCAGCGCGGGCCTTGAACGCTGGCGCGGAGGAGAGTGCGGTAGTAGCGCCGGATTTCGTCCAGCTTCCGGTCGAGGATTTCATCCCGGCCGCGGTAGCGATGCGGCGAGCCGGCCAGGGCGATGAACCACTTGACGGCCGATGCGTAGTCGTCGAGGTCGATGTACTCCGGCGCGATCCTCTTGCGCCGGGCATCCACGTTGTGGTAGTTGCCCAGCGCCAGGCAGATGCCGGTGGCTTCGTATCCCAGCGCGCAGTACGCGCTCGATTCGCACGTGCCGCCGTCCATGAGCTTGCGCTGAAACTTGAAGGCGCGGTCCCGAGCGGCCAGTTCCGTCGCCACGCGCTGGCAATGGGCGGTGACGGCCGCGGTGAACGTGCTCGCCTTGTCGCCGGCGCGGAGGATCACGCCATCGCCCATCCGGGCGAACGGGCGTTCGGAGCTCGTCTCCATCGCCACGACGAAACACCGTTTCGGGATGGTGCCCGCATGGGCGGCCGCCAATGCCCCTACGAAGCCCACCTCTTCCGCCCGCGTGAACAGGAAGTACGCCTCACAGGACTGCCGCCGCCCCGCAAGGCGGTCGAGCGCATCCAGCATGGCCGCGGCACCCGCCAGATCGTCGCACCCCCGGGCGTAGATGCGTCGCCCGCGGATCACCGGATCGGGCAGGTCCCACATGCCGATGCTGCGCGGCGGAACCGGCTGCTTGACCGCGATCCGCACCTGCCCGACGCGCAGCGTGCCGAACTGCCGCACCGTGGTGGTGGATTCGATGCGCCCGCGGACCCAGGCCCCCTCCACCCAGAAGCGCACGGCCGCACCAGGGAAGTACTCCGGCGGCACCCCGCCGCGCCAGGTTGCCCGCAAGCGTCCCCGGCCGAGCATTCGCTCCGCCACGAAGCCCGGATGATCGAGATGGGCCGTCAGGCACACCGGCCGAGGTATGCCCCGCGTACCGCGGCGCAGGTGCGCAAGCAAGTTGCCGCTCGCATCGGCCTTCACAGTGACGCCCGGGCGCGCGGCACAGAACCGCCGCACGTAGTCGATCACCAGGTGCTCGGCAAAGGGTGCCGTCGGCAACGCCAGCATCTCACACAGGGTTCGCTGACTCATGGTAGGCGCCAAGTGGCCGGCGTGACGAAAGAGCCTGGCTCGAGCGGGGCAAAGCGCCGCAGCGAGCGCCGCCGGCTCGGTGCCCGCTGCCGACCCGACGGGATCCTAAGCCGACGAGGGAACCTGCAGCCGCAGCAGCACGAACGCAGCCAGCAGGATGAAGTCAAGGGTGATCACCGAGCCGCCCACGAAGAAACCGAGCCACGACCAAGCTTGCCGCGGGTTGCGGCGCTGCCCAGCGCTGCTCCAGCCCAAAAGACACCCGACGACGCCGAGCAGGCCGGAGACCGCCACCGTACCCAGGTACACCGGCAAGAACTTGCTTCCCTCGGTGTAGAGGACCTGCCCCACGTCGAAGTGGAAGTTCCGCACGAACAAGGCGGCGGCCCCGAGAAGCGGCACCACGGCCGCCACGGACAGAATGAGGGCATACACGGCTTGCACGTCATAGCGACGCAAACTGACTCGAGCCACGGCCATCTCCTGCAAGTCAACAGCCTCTTCGCTCGCCCAACCGGCCCCATTGTACGGTCGCACCCCACGCCGTCCACTCCAGACCGCCATCCTACAGCGCCCCGCGTCACCGGGGAACCGACCGTTGGGGTGAGGTGGCATGGCCAAGCGTAGCGCCGCCATGCCTTCTCACGTGTCCGAGGCTGCCATCTGCAACAGCATGCCGGCGCCTTCGGCTTGGGCAGGGCACCCCCCGGGGGGTTCCGAGCCGTGTCGTCGTATGTAGACGCCCCCGCCGGAGGGCGGCAAGCACCCTCCTCAGCGCAGGGCCTGCTGGGGGTCAAACGGTAGTTGCAGTACGAATCGCAGCCACTCCCGGTTCAGGACGTCATCGACCGGGCCGAAGGCGGCCTCGAAGTCCGCCAGCTCGCCGGCAGCGGACGGCGGCGGCCCCGGGGCGCGCCGCCCCATCTGCTCCAGGTACCGCGCCAGGGCCTCCGGCCGCTTGCGGCTGAGGTACAACACCAGAGCGTTCGCCTCGGCGTAGCGACGGGCCACGTCCTCCGCCTTTTCGAGAAACACCGCCGGGTCACTCACGAGGCGTTGCACCCCGACGACTCGCCCGTCCGCGAACGCGGCCGCCAGCTCAGCCTCCGGCAGGCGACTCACCTTCCGCTCCACGCCGATCGCCTCACGCAAGTCGGCCAAGCGGACGTGATTGACGGCCAACTTCCCGCCCGCGGCACTTCCCTGGAGCACCTCGAACTGCGTCGCCAGACCCTCCGCCAACCAGGGGGGATTCCACTGTCCACGCGCGTGCACTCCGATGTTGAACAGCACGTGATGGGCGGCCTCGTGTTGCACCACAAGCTGGTTGATCTTCCTGACCAGCAGGTCACGGCGACCGCGCAGCGCGGTCGAGTCGCTTTGCAGCCCGCGCACCTGCGCGCTGTCCGCCGATCCGGGCTGGGTAGTCGCCGCCTTGATCCGCGCCTGCAGTTGTTCGAGATGCTCCGTCAGCCTTTGCATATCGGGGCGGTTGAGCGCGTTGGCGAAGACCGCCCGGTTGGTGCCCTGGTCGTAGAAACCCTCTGCCGATGACGTCCGCAGACCCGTCCGCTCCGCGTAGCGCTGCAAGTCCTCGACCCGATCGAAGAAGATGACTGCGAGCCGTTGGCGCGGCGGATGAACCGGTAGACCGCCGGCCTCACAGAATCTCCACACCGCGTTAAAGGTTCCCTCCAGCCGGTCCACCAGACCGCGCAGGACCTCGTGGGGCACGTCGTAGGCAATCGTGAAGTGGTCCGTCTCGCGGATGCGGAAGCTCTCGCCGGCCACCTCCCTCAGTGCGGCCGCCAGTTGGGCATCAGGCTCCAGCGCGGGGGGGATCGCCCCCGCGCACGCTGCCGCCGACACCCAGAGGCCCGCCACGGCAAACCGTCCCCCGCGCCGGAACTCCACCGGGCAGCAGGACCGGACCTGGCTGTCTTGGCCGCAACGCATGCCCTCTGCTCCGCCGTTACGCCGTCCGCTGGGCAGCCGCACACTCCGCCGTCTTCCTGTTCAAGTGTACACGCGGACCGGCGGGCGGGCTGCCCCCCTGGTGGCACAACACACGCTCTTCGGGCGTCCGCCCGGTCAGAGCCGTGGGCGCCAGCCCCCGGACCCCTCCTGCCGCTCGCGCGGCGGGCTCTGACGTCACGCGCCAGCTTAGGGTTACGCCGCATGCCGACCCGAAGACTCAGGATTGACGGAATACCGGCCGCGGGGCCCGCCCTCACACTGGCCACGCGCAACCATCCGTGCCATGATGGGCCCCGTCCGCCGGTGAGAACTGCGCCGGTGCTCCCGGGAGCAGTATGTGTTTAGCGTCTTTGGTGTTGTGGGTGCCATGCTTTCCCGCGAGCGCAGTCGCGGGTAAGCATGCCTCTGCGTGCCGACGCACATGCCCACCCCCGCCTGCGGCGGGTGAGGGCATGGCACCCACGCTAAACACGTACCGGGAGCACCGGTACGGGCCCGCGGAGGAGCCTGCCCATGACCCGAAACTGGACGGCCGAGGCGTTGCTGGAAGCGGCCCGCAGCTTCCAGGTCGCCTGCGTACTGGCAGCCGCTGCCGATCTGGAGTTGTTCACCGGCTGGGCTCAGGAGCCGCTTACGGCCGAGCAATTGGCCCGCCGGCGGCAATGCAACCTGCGCAGCATGGGCATGCTGCTCGACGCCCTTGCCGCGCTGGGCCTGCTGCACAAGCAAGACGATCGCTACCTGCCCGCCCCGACGGTAGCGGAACTGCTGCAACCGGACGCGCCCGGCACCGTGTTGCCCATGCTCCAGCATCAGGCGAACTGCCTGCGGCGCTGGGCCCAACTGGCCTGCGTCGTGCAATCGGGAGAGCCCGCCCCGCCCGCGCCGAGCATCCGCGGCGCGGCCGCGGACCAGGCGGCCTTCATCGGCGCCATGCACACCATCTGTGGGCCGGTCGCCGCCGGCCTGCTCGCCGAACTGCCCGTCCCACCCTTTCGCCACCTGCTCGACGTGGGCGGGGCGTCCGGGACGTGGACGATCGCGTTCCTGCGGGCGTTCCCGGAGGCGACGGCCACTCTCTTCGATCTGCCGGAGGTGATCCCGCTGGCGGAGCGTCGCCTGTCGGCCGCCGGACTGACGGCCCGCGTGACGCTCGTGGGCGGTGACTTCACGCTGCATCCGCTCCCCACCGGTGCCGACCTCGCCTGGCTCAGTGCCATCGTGCACCAGCAGTCGCGGGCGGAGAACCAGGTTCTGTTCCGCCAGATTCACACGGCCCTGCGCCCCGGAGGACACCTCCTGCTGCGCGACGTGGTAATGGACGACGCCCGCACGGCCCCCCTGGTCGGCGCGCTGTTCGCGCTGAATATGCTCGCGGGGACACCACGCGGGGGCACGTTCACGTTCGCCGAATTGCGCACCGATCTGGAGGCGGCCGGCTTCGTCGAAGCGACCCTCTTGCACCGCGATGAAGGCATGAACTCGGTGGTCCAGGCCCGCCGGACGTAGCAGTCTGATGAAAAAGCAGCGCCGACCCCGCGCCATTGGGAAACCGACCCTCGCAAGTGGGTGGCATGGCCAAGCGCTGCGCCGCCATGCCGTCCGTCGGCCAGGTCGCCAATTTCCACCGCGGCATGCCGGCGCCGCCGGCTTGGGTATGCCGCCGCGGTGGCTTCCCGATTGGGCGTTCCGGCTGAAAAACCCGTGCGCGGCTCAGATGAACGTCGCCCAATCCACCGGGTCGGCTTAGAATCTCCGCGTGTCCGACTTCACCCGAGCCCATCACACCGATGTCGCCATCGTCGGCGCCGGGGCCGCCGGTCTCGCCACGGCCATCTTCGTCGCACGCCGGCTGCCGGCCGGGGGCGTGATCGCCCTCGACGGCGCGCGCAAACCGGGCGCGAAGATCCGCGTCTCCGGCGGTGGACGCTGCAACGTCACCAACCACGTGGTCACCCCCGCGGACTTCGCCGGCGGCAACCGGCGCGTCATCGAGCGCGTCCTGCGCGCCTTCCCCGCCGAAGACACGGTGGCCTTCTTCCGCGAGGTGGGCGTCGAACTGTACGAGGAGGAGCAGGGCAAGCTCTTCCCGCGGTCCGACGACGCCGGCACGGTCGTAGCCGCCCTGGTGCGCGAGGTCGGCGAGCGCGGCGTACGGCTGCTGACGAACACGCGCGTCACTGCCCTCGAACGCGACGGCGCCGCCTTCCGCCTGCACGCGAACAACGACGCGCTGGGTGCCCGCAGCGTTGTGCTGGCCACGGGTGGGCAGTCATTGCCCAGGACCGGCAGCGACGGCAGCGGCTACCGCCTGGCGCAACAACTCGGCCACACGCTCGTCCCCACGACCCCCGCCCTGGTGCCGCTGCTGCTCGACGGCGACCTGCATATGCCCCTCAGTGGCATCGCGCAGGACGTCGAGGTGGCGGTGCACGCCGCCGGCGACAAGCCGGTGCGCACGCGCGGCGCACTGCTCTGGACGCATTTCGGCGTCAGCGGCCCGGCCGTTCTCGACGCGTCCCGCTTCTGGCACCGCGCCCGCCTGGAGCAAAGACCGGTGCAAGTCCTCGTCAACTTCCTGCCGGGGATGGACTTTCCGGCCGCCGAATGCCGCCTGCTCGAGCTGGTCGCCGCCCATCCGAAAGCACGCCTGCACACCGTACTCGGGGAACTGCTGCCCGCGCGGGTGGCGGAGGCCGTCCTGCGGCACCTCGGTATCGACGGACAAGTTGCCATGAGCTATCTGCCGCGCGACGCGCGCCGGCACCTCGTGCACGCGCTACTGGCCTGGCCGCTGCCGGTGCGCGACAGCCGCGGCTACCAGTACGCCGAAGTGACGGCCGGCGGCATCCCCCTGGCCGAGGTGGACCCGCGCACGCTGGCGTCCCGGTGCTGCCCAGGGCTGTATTTCGCCGGTGAAATCCTCGACGTGGACGGGCGCATCGGCGGCTTCAACTTCCAATGGGCCTGGTCGAGCGCCTTCGTCGCGGCCGCCGGCGTAGCACAACGGCTGGCAGGCACGGCGACTTGAACCACGCCCGGGGCCTGCGGCCACAGCGGCGGAACGCGCCGCGCTCACCCTCCGCCACAGCATGCCGGCGCTGCGCTTGGGCATGCCACCCGAGCGACGCGACCGTATGCCACCCGAGCGGCGAGTCCGCACACGACGCGTCTGCGCGCGGCGCTCAGTAGGCCGGGATTGCGAAGAGGCCGATTTGGTTACGCGCTTCGGTAGACGTCCGTGCTCACGTATTTCAGGCCGGAATCCACCATCAGCGTGACGACCTGGGCATTCGGCCCCAGTCTCCGGCCCACCTGGATCGCCGCCAGGACGTTCGCTCCCGACGACGTTCCGGCGAACAGACCTTCCTCCTGCGCCAAACGGCGGGTCATCTCCTTCGCGTCGGCCGTGGCGATGGGGACAATCTCGTCCACCAGGCTCGGTTCCCACAGCGGCGGTGGGTAGCCGATGCCCACGCCCTCGATCTTATGCGGCCCCGGCCGGCCACCGGAGAGCACCGCGGACTCGGCCGGCTCCACGGCGACGATCTCGACCCCAGCGCGATAGCGCTTCAGCACCGTGGCCACCCCTCGCAGGGAGGCCGCGGTGCCCACGCACTGCACGAAGGCATCCACCCCGCCTCCCGCTTGCTGCCAGATCTCGTCGCCCAAGGCGTAGTAGCCGGTGACGCTGTCACAGTTGTTGAGTTGGTCGGTCCAGTAGGTCCGGGGGTTCCGACTCAGGACCCGGGCCGCCTCGATCATGTTCAGGATCAGGCTCCTGGTGGTCAGCCCGCCCTCGCTGGGCACCAGCGTAAGTTCCGCGCCCAGCGCCGACATGTGGTCCCGCTTCTCCCGGCTGAAGGCGTCCGACGTCACGATGTGGAGGGGGTATGCCTTGGCCGCGCAGACCAGCGCCAGGGACGTGCCCGTACTGCCGCCCGTATACTCAACGATGGTATCGCCCGGACGCAGACGGCCGTCCCCTTCCGCACGCGCAATCATCGCCAGCGCCGCGCGGTCCTTCATGCTGCCGGTGGGGTTCTCCCACTCCAGCTTGGCGAACACCTTCGCACAGCCCGGCGGAACCACGCGACGAAGCTGCACCAACGACGTGTTGCCGATCGCCCCGAGAATGCCACCTTCCACGTTCATTGTCCTACAGTCCTAAGGTCAGTTCCTCGGACAACAAACGCTCAGTCTCTTTGCGGCCGGCGATGTTCGTAGCACCAGCGTCTTTCCGATGGAGCCGCGGGCGGGACGCCCGTACCACAATCCGGGTTGCGGGCGGGTCGCAGAGTCCTAGGGAGGGACTCGCGCCCGCATGCACCAATCGACAATCGACACTCGCCAATCGCCTAGGGGCCCGTGAACAGCCGCTGAAACGCCGCCAGGTCGTCAAGGTCCACGTCGGCGTCGCCGGTCAGCTCGAAGATCGCGCAACCGGGCAGCACGCCGCCGTCCGGTCCGGTCAGACAGTCGGAGAAAGCGGCGTAATCCGGTAGGTCCACATTGCCGTCACCGTTGTAGTCGGCCGGCAGACCCTCGCACTCGGCTGAGGTCAGGCGGATGTCGTCGATGTTCCAGCCGCAGTACGTCCAGCCGCCGTCCGTGGTACCCATGGTCCAGCGCAGGTACACCGTCGGCTGGTTGTCCGCCACTGCGGAGATGTCGAGGTCAATGTGCTGCCATGACGTGTCCGTGGTATCCGCGTTCGGATTCTGCCAGACGGTGGTCCACGTGGTGCCGTTGGTGCTCACCCGCACGTAGGCGTGGTCATACTGCGACCTCTCCACACCCAGCCAGCGCCGGAAAACCAGGTGCACGCCGTTGCGCCCGCTGCAGTTGATGGCGGTGCTGGTCAAGTGGTACTCGGGCATGCTGTTGGTGTAGTCACCGCTCAAGTTGTAGCCGTACACATTGGCGCCGGTGTAGCCGTTGGTCGGATCGGGTCCACCGTACTGCCCGCCGCCGCCCGTGGGGTGCCCCCATGCCCACAGCCCCTGCGTCGTCCAGCCCGGGTTGCTGCTGAGGTCCTGAACATAGAACCCGTTTGCTCCCGTGGACATCGTGGCGTCGTACACCTCCGCCGGGGCGTTGCGGGGACTGCTCACCGTCACGCCGGTGTCCGCCTCGGCGCTGAAGTAGAACTCCGGCGTCGAGAGACAGTTGGTGGCCGGCAGCACCGCCTGGTACGCGTTTCCTCCCAGCGACGTCAGCGGCACGGCCACGAACGCTCCGGCCGGGTCGTAGCGGTAGTGCATCTGGGGCGTGCCGGGAACCACGGCCGCGTACTGGGCCACGATGTTCACGGCCACCACCGTGTCGCTGCCCGCCTGCAACACCTCCGGCAGCCCGTTGGGGAACTCGAACCGGATCGGCAGCCGCACCCAGTCCGTGTTCGCCAGATACAGGATGGCCGGCAGGACCTCCTGGTTGTTCGGGATGATCTGGTTGGCCGGCAGTTCGAAGCCGTAAGCCCCCGTGTCCCGTAACTCAATCGTGTACGAGAGCACGCCGCGCTGCACGTACGTCCAGTCAACCGATACCCCGGACGCGGCGTACAACGTGCTGTACACCGGCCCGATCGTGTAGGTCACTCCGTGCACCGCCTGCACCATCTGTTGCATATCCTGCCCGTGGGCAAGGTACGTCGCCTGGTGGGCGGGCAGCGCGGACTGGTAGCCGTAGGGCCACATGATGTACAGCCCGTAGCTGTGCAGGTCGATCATGGCGCGGACGTTGTAGGTGTCGAAGAGGTTGCGAATCGCCACGGTCTCCGGCTCACTGAAGGCCGACGGGCCGCGATAGGTATCGCTGCTGGGGCTGCTGCTGGAGCCCTCACCGCCCCACCCCTCGCCCCAGTTGCGATTCAGGTCCACCCCGTACACCCCGCCGCCGTTGTTGCGCCGGTTCTTCCGCCACAGACGATACGTGGTCCAGCAATGCTCGTAGCCGTCCGGGTTCATGACCGGCACCATGACCCACCGGACGTTGTCCACCAGGTCGGTCACCACCGGATTCGTGCCGTACTGGTCCATCAGGTAGGTCGCCACGTACGTGGGCACCGTCGCGGCAATCCACTCCCGCGCGTGTTCCGCCCCGAAGTACAAGACCGTCGGGCTCTCGGGCGTAACGTTCGCACCGGCGATGACCAGCCCCCAGATGGTGCGGTTCTCCACGCTGTTACCGACGTTGAGCATCGTCGCCAGCTCATGATTCGGGTGGGTAGTGGCCAGAGCCTCAAGGTAATCCACGATGTCATCGGTGATGCTCGGGGAGCTGTAGCGATGATACGCATCAAACCAGCCGCGGGCGCCGGGCGTGTCCCGGTTGTCAATCAGGACCTGGTAGTCCTCGATCTTGACCACGTAGGAAAGCCCCAGGCGGTCCAGTTCGCCGAGTCGGCCGGGCGCGAACATCACGTCCAGCTTCCCCGGGCCGGGGTAGTCGTTCATGATGGTCTCGCAGACCTTCTCGACCTCGGCGAGCGTCTCCCAACTCGGGATGGCCACCGTGACCACCTGGTACCCGTCAAAGCGCTGAGGAACTTGGTCCGCACCGTCGGCGGCCCTCGCGGCGCAGACTGCCGCCGCCATGAACACCATCGCTATCACCCTGCGGAACATGGTTTCCTCTTCCTTTCTCCCCAGTTGCGGAGGGACCCGGTGGAGTGCCGACGTCAGGCCCGCACAGACGCCCCCCGTCTGCGGTGCCGGCCGCCCGCCGCGGTCTTGTGCCTATCGGACCACGAGCCCCACCCCCATCCGGGCTGGTACGCATGCAGTACGCGCAGTGTACCACGGTCAGGGGCCGCAGAGCAAGGGCAACTCGCGGCGCCGCGTGGCGCCGACCCCCGCGGCCGACGTGGGAGACCGCAACGTCCGTACCTTGCACATCCCCCGCGGGGGGCGACGCGGCATTCTCGTTCGACCCAGGGGCACGCCCGCCGGCCGACGTGCAGAACCCGTTCCGAGACCCTTGGACCGCGCGTCCCGAGGTGGTACAATGGCCAAGCGGTGCGGGCGGCCCACCTGCCGGATCGGCCAGACTGCAGAGACGCTGACCCACAGTTGGCGTCCGCCCCGGGGGTTGGGGGTTCAGCAATCGGGGTGAGAACCTGCTGTTCGTTCAAGCGCGCAAGGCCGTCCTGACCTTCCATCGTCGCCGGGCAGTGCGTGGCGCGGTTCGCCCGGTAGGTCGAGGGGGGTTCTTGTGCCTGGAAGGGAGATCAACATGCGGCGTCTAGTATGGTGCGCGGTCATAGGAGTGTGCCTGCCGGCAGCCGCCGGCGTGGCCCAGGAGCCTCGGGTCAGCTTTGCCGGCCACCAGCTCGTGCGGGTGAACGTGCAAAGCGAAGCCGACCTCGCGTTGCTGCAAACCATCAGCCCGGACCTCTGGACCGACTACCCCGGGATCGGACAGATCGACGCCCGCATCCCCCCGGAGCGGGTGGACGCCCTGAAGGCGTCCGGCCTGTCGTACGTCGTTCTCGATGACGACATCGGGCCGGAGACTTCGCGGCACCTGAACCGCTCGCCGTTCCGCGGCGCCTTCGACGACTACATGACCCTCGACGAGATTGTGCAGTACCTCGACACCTTGATCGCCGCTCGACCGGACCTGTGCGAACGCTTCAGCATCGGCCAGAGCGTCCAGACGCGCCCCCTATGGGTCCTGCACATCACCGGCCCCGGCAGCGGCCCCAAGCCGGCCGTGTTTTATCACGCCGGTATCCACGCCCGGGAGTGGATCACTGAGCCCGTCGTCCTCTACCTGGCGAACTACCTCGTCACCAACTACGACACCGACCCTGCCGTTCAGAATCTCGTGGACACGCTGGACATCTACCTTGCCCCGTGTGTTAACCCGGACGGCTACACCTACTGCTGGAACACCTACCGCTTGTGGCGCAAGAACCGACGTAACAACGGCGATGGCTCCTATGGGGTGGACCTCAACCGCAACTTCGCCTACGGCTGGGGCGGCGGCGGCTCCAGCGGCACGCCCAGCGACGAGACCTACCGCGGCCCGTCCGCCTTCAGCGAGCCGGAGACACAGGCCATCCGCGACTTTATCGTGGGTCATCCCGACATTCTCGCTTACATGGACTACCACAGTTACGCCCAGCTCATCATGTGGCCCTACGGCTACGCCAACGTGCTCCCCCCGGAGCCGGACCGCACCACGTTCAACACCCTAGGTCTGGAGATGAAGGCTCTGATCTACGCTGTCCACGGAGTGCAGTATGACCAGGGCCCCATTTACTCAACGATCTATCAGGCCAGCGGCGGCTCCGTGGACTGGGTGTACGGCGCCGAGGGACGCTTCGGTTTCACCATCGAGTTGCGTGACACCGGCCAGTACGGCTTCGAGCTTCCGCCGGAGCAGATTCTTCCCACCTGCGAGGAGAACCTGCCCGCAATCCTGCACCTGACGCAGTTCGCGGCCGACCAGGTCGGCGTGCACTTCAGTTTCCCGGACGGTTTGCCGGACGTGCGGCCGGGCGGCGAGCCGACCGCCGTGCAGGTCGAGGTAACCACAAGCTACGATACCCTGGTGCCCGGCAGCCCCACGCTCCACTACCGCCATGACGGCGGCGCCTTCCAGGCGGTGCCGTTGGTCCTCGTCTCCGGGAACCTCTACGAGGCCACGCTGCCGCCGGCCGCTTGCACGGACCATCCGGAGTTCTACTTCTCAGCCGAGGGCGCCGGCAGCGGGACTGCCTACATCCCCGCCGGGGCGCCGAGTGAGACGTTCACCGCGCTCGTCGGCGAGTTTGTCATGTTCTTCGCCGACAACTGCGAGACCAATCTGGGCTGGACCGTCGTCAACAGCACGAGCCCCGCCCTCACCGACGGCGCCTGGGACCGCGGGGTTCCCGTCAACTGCAGCCGCGGGGATCCGCCGGCCGACTACGACGGCTCCGGCCAGTGCTACCTGACGGACAACAGCGCCGCCAACGGCTGCAATTCCGACGTGGACGGCGGCTACACGTGGCTGGTTTCACCGACGTTCAATCTCGCCGGCGCCGACGCCACGGTAAGCTACGCCGTCTGGTACACCAACAACTACGGCAGCGCCCCGAATAACGACGTATTCAAGGTGTACGTCTCCGCCGACAACGGTACGAACTGGACCCTCGTGCAGACTCTAGGACCGGCGACCTCCTCCGGCTGGACCGTGTATGAATTCCGGGTGACGGATTTCGTCATCCCCAGCGACCGGGTCAAGGTCCGCTTCGAGGCCTCGGATCTGGGTTCCGGGTCAGTGGTCGAAGCCGGCGTGGACGCCATCTTCGTCCGCCAACTCGAATGTGCATGCAGCAACCCCGGCGACGGCAACGGCGACTGCATCGTGGACCTGGCCGACTACGTGCTCTTTACCGACTGCCTGACCGGTCCGGGCACGTTCAGCGTGCCGCCCGCGTGTGCGGCCCTCAACTTCGACGGCGACTCGGACGTTGACCTGCAGGATTGCGCCGAGTTCCAGTCGGTTCTTGACCGGACGTGAGCGCGGCTCTTGCCGGACGTGCGTCCGGTGCCCCGACACACCTGCCGTCGTGGGTTCGCAGCCCGTCAGAGCTGCAGGCGCTCGCCTCCGCGCGCCCTCCCAAGAGCAGCCTGTTGAAGAATGGTCGGACCGCAGTTGAGGCCCTGAGAGTCGATACACTCGAGGCCCCCTACGCCGGCCGCGCGGGCCGGCGCTACTTCCTCAACAGGCCGATAGGCAGACCCGGGTCCCACCGCTCGCCGAGTGGGCTGTGACGCCTGACCTCGATCCTGGTGTCCCCAACGGTCCCGATCCGCGGATCCGAGGGTGTTGGGACACCAAGCTCATCGAACACCGGAGTGCCACGATTCCGTGGCGCACACCCTCGTTGAGAGCACGGGAAGGCGTCACGCGCCCGATTCTGCTACCCGTCGCAGCGCTAAATTGAAAAAAAGCCGAAAGCTGTTATGGACAAAACGGTCCGGAAGTCGCTACCATGCAGTTCTTCTGCTGGCGCAAGTGGGGCACGTGCGGCCTGTGGGCCGGTTCGAACCGCGACCTTCCGGCGCTGCACCTGAGGGCATTGGGCCTGCGGCCCCGGTGACCGCGCGATTGCCACGGGCTGACCAGCTCGGCGCACGGAGGCCTGGCACGCTGCCGTCCGCCGCGCGTGGGGCTGATTCGGGGCCGCGCCGCCCAAACAGCGTTCGTGGTCCACTGCTGGTCAATTTCGGGCCATCCGGGACGATCTGCTGTCTCGGATAAAGGGAGGATGGTTATGCACGCGAATCGTCTGGTATGTTTGGTCGTGGTGTTGGGGTTGTTGTCAGCGGCGTGGGCAGGACCGGCGCTGCCCGTCACCAAGCCGCCGCTGGCGCCTGTGCCGAGCTGGAGTGGACCACCGATCGATCCGAACGCCATCGCGGGTCAGTGGTTCGTAGACCTGGCCGGCAACGAAACGTACCGTACGCACGAGTTTCACGACAACCTCACGGGTCTCGGCGGCGGTTTCGCGGGTGCCGCGGCCATTCGGGGGACAGTGGTCGGGCTGGTTCCCGACGCGGCCGGCGGCATCGGCGGCTTCTTCGTCGCCGCCACGATCACCAACGACGGCGGTCCCATCGGAACCTGGGAAGAGGGCGTCAACAGTCACGGCGAGCATGTTCTCCCCGGAATCGTGCGTCAGCCCTACCAGGGTACACTGTACGACGTGAAGCTGACGACTTCCTTCGCGGATGACGGCGTCGTCGGCAACTTCCCCGGCCCCGGCGGGGCCTACTTCGGCGATGAACTGAGCCAGAACATCTACGCCATCGACTACGAGCAGCTCGCCTGGTACTGCTGGACGCCTGACAACCCTCACCCCGAATTGCGGCCCTGGGGCTCCTACATGGTGCCCACCTGGGACTTTGGAGACATCCCCCTGGGTGGCTCGGTGACGCGGACCCTGGCTTTCGGGTTGTACACGCCAATTTCCCCGACTGATCCGCTGGGCTCGCTGCTGATGTCGTCCTACGAGAACCAGTTCGACGTGTTCCTCAACCGGACGATGTCGCTGAAGATCAGCCAGTACTTCGACGCCTTGTCGATCGACACCGGCGCGCCTTACCCGCTGCCCCCGATGGGCTCCAGCGACGTGTCGGTGTTCTTCAACGTCCCCGAGCCCGGCACGCTGGCGCTGCTGGCCGTGGGCGGCCTGCTGTTGCGGCGCCGCCGGTAACAACCGCCCCGCGTGCCGTGGCACCGGCTGGCTGAGACGAACCACTTCGAGAGAAGGCGTGACGCCGCAGGTGACACGCACTTGGCAGCCGTGACGGACCGGTGGAGGGCGGCGACGTTGTCGCCAGGACGGCGTCACCCCCTCCGCCGGTCCAGCCGGATTCTCCCCCTCGACGCGCGCTGCGTTCTACGCAGGACCACGCCGAGAGGATGCCCAGGTGGAAACCAGGTTGGCACGCCCACGCTCGCCGCGGGCGAGCGCCGGCATGTGGCGGTGCCGCCCGCGCCCGCAACCTGGAGAGACTGGCCGCGTCGCACACGGCCACGCCCACCCGCAGCGCGGGTCGGTTTCCATAATCGGTGGAGCTGCCCAGTCGAGTCGTTCAGAATGGCTGGCAGCTCGGGCTGGGCCGTGGCGGGCCAGCGCCTTCCCTCTTCATCTCTGCATAAGTCCCGGCGGGCAGACAAGGTGGCGCGCGGTACGACATCGTGCATTACGCGCTGCGCCCCCTCCGGGGCTCAATGGATTCATCGTACATCACGTGTTCGCGGGGCTTTCGCCCTGGGCTGACGGCTTGCGCTCCCTGCGGGGGGCGACGGCGCTGCGCGGTCTACCGTTTCCCCGTGGGCGCGACGCGGTCCGCGTGTTCCTTTATTTGCCACTCGTTCTTCGTCATTCGCTATTCCCGCTTGCCCACTCCCTGATGCTCGGGCTCGGAACCTGCTATTCGTGGAGCGACCAGAGACGCAGCTCGCGGATGGTGGGGCCTTCGGTGGCGGCCGTGATGTGCAGGCGGATGCAGCGGGCCTTGACGGGCGCGAGTTCGGCGCGGAAGCCGCGGCCAATCCGCGTGCCGGTCAGGCAGGTGCGCCACTCATCGCCGGACTTGTACTGTAGTTCAAAGGCCTCAACGCGCTGACCAAAGGCGATCTCCTCGTCGATGGAGACGGAGGCGAAGGCGGTTTCCTTGCCCAAGTCGACTTCGAGCCAGGCGCTGCGCACGCCGTAGTCGGTGGCCCAGCGCGTGCCGGGTTGGTCATCGACGGCCTTGTCCGGGCCGAACTCCGCCTGATTGCCGAAGACGTTGGAGGCTGACGCGGGCTTGCCGGCCGTCAGAGAGCCGGAGGACCACGCAATGGGCTTGATCCGATCGGCGGGGGAGGCAAGTTCGAGGACGATGATGGTGTCGAGGCTCTCGCCCCTCACCCCGCCCTCTCCCCCCGAGGGGAGAGGGGTTGCCGAGCCGCCGCCACGCACTTTGGCATTTGCGGGATGCGACGACGCTTGAGGCGCCGCGGCTTCCCCCCTCACCCCACCCTCTCCCCCTGAGGGGAGAGGGGGAAGAGCGGACAATCTGATGAGGTAACCGTCTTTGGTTCGTTCGAGGGGAATTTCGGGGCCGCTGAGCAGGTGACAACGCGTCACCGGCACCCCCAGGTCCGGCACGCGAAGCGGATCGGCGAACCAGTCAAGGACGTGCAGGTAGACGCGCTGGCCGCGGCGGGTGCTGACGCCCCAGGGACCGGGCATCAGCGGTCCGCCGCGCGTGCCGTAGATGCTCTCTCCTTTCTCGGCCAGCCAGGCGCCGATCTCGCGCAGCCGCTCGACCTGGCGCGGCTCGATCTGCCCCGTCGGCATCGGGCCGACGTTAAGCAGCAGATTGCCGTCGGCCCCGGCGCAGTTCACCAGCGTTTGCACGCAGTCGCGGAGCGACTTGAGCTCATCGTCAGGTTTCCATGCCCATTGCCGACAGATCGTGATGCAGCTCTCCCACGGCCGGTCAATCTGAAAACGCCCGATCGCCTGCTCCGGCGTATCGAAGTCCTCGGGCAGGCCGGTGCGGTTGTTGATGAGCGCCTGCGGCTGCAACTCGCGGATGATGCGCACGAGCCCTTCGCCGTCGTAACTTGTCGCCGGCTTGCCCAGCCCGTCGAACCAGAATACCGCCAACGGGCCGTAGTTCGTGCACAGCTCGCGCACCTGGGTACGCAAGTACTCGAGGTAGCGATCATGCCGATCGGGCGTGAAGGCATCCGAGTGGTGCCAGTTCGGCTGCGAGTAGTACACGCCGAAGGGCAGGCCGGCCGCGCGGCACGCGTCGGCCAGCTCCTTCACGACGTCCCGGCCAAACGGGCTGGCGGGGCTGGTGATGCGGTAATCGTCCGCCCGTGTGTCGAACATGCTGAAGCCGTCATGATGCCGGCTGGTGAAGACCATGTACCGCATGCCGGCGGACTTGGCGATAGCGACCCACTCGCGGGCGTCAAAGGCGGTCGGATTGAACTCCCGGTACAGGTTGTCGTACACGTCGATCGGGATCTCCGTGCCGCTGCTGCCGTAGCCGCGCCGCTCCCCGCCGCGTGACCAGCCGATCTCGGTCCCTTTGAGGCTGACCGGGCCCCAGTGAATGAACATGCCGAAGCGCGCCTCGCGCCACCAGGCAAGCCGGTCGGCCGGGGCGGTCGTTGGGGTGACCGGCGGTGCCGAAGTCGGCGTTGTGCTCAGCGCGGCCATGGGTGTCGTGCTCATGGAGACCGGCGGCGCGGCGTTGCGGAGGGTGGCGTTTCGCCACATCAACAGGGTCGTCATCACGCAGGCCAACAAAGCCACCACCAGCACGAGGTACAGGGTCCACCAGACGTAGCGCCCGCGGGGGGCGATGCGCTGGACGATCGTGGTCGGGTCGGCGACGTACATCTGAGCGCTCTCCACCTCACTGAATACCCGCCCGCACTCCGGGCAGCGTGGCTGCGTCTGCCCGCGCAGATCGTAACTGCAGTTCTGGCACCGGAATCCGCGTCGCGTGCTGACCAGCGCCCGGTCCAGGAGTACGCAAACCGGTAGCCAGACGAGCAGCATAACGGGGATGCAGACGAGCAGGGAGCCGATGGCCGCCGCGGCCGGCCCCCACGCAGCCCGCACCGGCTCGTAGCCGTAGCCCGTTACGATCAGCATGGCAGCCACGGCCGGCAGCCTCGCCAAGTGGCGACGGATGGGACTGGGTGTCAGCAGCGAAGCGCAGCCCGCACACGACCAAGGCGGTCGTTTGAGCAGGAAGCGGACGACGTCGATGGCGTGATGACAGACCGGGCACTCGTTGACCATCGCGATGCCCCTCGCGCCCAGGTGCACAAGACCACGTTGCACGGAAGGCACCGGGATGACGTGTCCGGCCCCTCGGCGCTAGCGCTCGGTCGCGCGAGCCGACCGCGCCACGGCGATGGAGCCTGGCGATGCCCTGGTGGGCCGGGAGTCAGTGGTGCCGTGCTCGTCTGGCTTACCTGTTCCGCGTTGGCTGAATCGACCTAGCGTCTGCCCGGGGCCTGCGGCCGGCGGAGTTTCACTTTCATGTCCCGGCGAGTGGGTTTGGGTTCCTCAAGCACTTTGCAGGCTTTCTTGATGTCCGGCACCTTCAGCACCATGATGGTCTTGCCGCCACGGACGGCACCGGTGCAGTACATGTAGCCGATGTTGACGTGGGCCAAGGCCAGCCGGTCGCACAGATCGGCGGCCGCGCCGGGCCGGTTGGGCAGCGGTACGCACAGCACGTCCGTCTCCGTTACGGGGGCACTGCCGTTCTTCAGCACCTTCCGCGTCGTGTCCGGATCATCCACGATCATCCGGAGCACGCCGTGCTCGGTCGAGTCCATCATGGCCATCGTGACCACGTTGATCTTGGCCTTCGCCAGCTCATGCAGGACCTGCGACAGCACGCCTGGTTTGTTCACCAGGAAGATCGAAAACTGACTGTGCTTCTCCATGTTGTCCATACGGATCTCCGCCTTATCCCAGGGTTGGACATGGTAGCCGACGGGCGTCGGCCTAGTGAGCCCAGTATACGGCCTTCGAACGCCCGCGCGAAGCATGGTGGTTGGAACACCGGCCTGCGGTTGGGCAGGCCTGACTTGGCCCGGCGGGAGTCTGGAGAGGAAGCCGAGTCGCGTCCGTGGGGTGCCGGCGCGGGACCGCCAAACGCACCGGTTGTCGGCGCCCTCGGGCCGGCCCCGGAGCCCGCCGGCGACCTGCTAGCCTGCGTCTGCCGTGCCGCGGGGGCGTCCGGAGCAGCGCGCCGGGGGCGGTCAGCTCAGCCGACCAAACCTCCGTCCCGAGCGCACCGCAGTCAAGACACACAGTGAGAAGAACACGGGGCCGATCATTCCCCGGCCACAGAACCCGCGCCCCCCCGGCTTGTCATCCGAGGTTTCGTCATCGATTCCATCGACGGGCAGGTTGTCGTTGCCGTTCGTAGCTCCACCGTCCGTAGCGCCATCGTCCGTAGCGCCACCGTCGTCGGCTCCGCCATCATCGGCACCGCCATCAGTGGCTCCGCCGTCGTCGGTGCCCCCGTCATCGGCCCCACCATCGTCGGAGCCACCACCATCGGCTCCGCCGTTGTCCGCGCCACCGTCGTCGGCCCCGCCGTCATCCGCGCCGCCACCGTCGGTGCCTCCGTCACCGGCCCCACCATCGTCGGCGCCATCGTCATCGGCCCCGCCGTCGTCCGCGCCGCCGCCGTCGTCTCCGCTTCCGTCGTCACCGGGCTGACTGCCCCCGCCGTCACCGGGGTCAGCGCCGCCGTCTCCTGAGCCACCCCCGCCGCTTCCTCCCTGCCCGTCATCGCCGGGAGATTCACCCGACGCGACCGTCACGGCCAGCGTCCCACCCTTCAGGTTCCCCAGTCCAGGCCAGAAGTCCCGGAACTCATCGAATCCAGCTTGCACGCGGGCTGTGAGGTCGGCGTTATCGGCACCTGCGTTGACTGCGTCCAGCGTACCAGCGCCCGCCACCACCATACGGAACGCGGCCACCGGGGTCGGCGTGTCCGACAGGTGCATAATAAGCCCCGGCTCGGAGACCAGGCCGGTGTACGCGGTACCCGCACTGGGAAGCGTAATAACGCTGAACCAACTCCCTCGGCCGAGACCGGGATCGAAGATCCATTCGAACGACTTGGTTGTAATTTTTTCGCTTGTGTTTCTCAAGTCGAACTGGAACAGGCGAACGTCGCGCAGCGGGTTGTGTTCCCCGTCGACTGAAACCAGGATTTCGACTGAAACTTCAGTCCCTGCGACCACCGGGAAGGTAACGGGGTCTCCGTTTGCGTCGACGGGTTGCAGGCTGATTACCACATCCGCTCGAACCGTCGTGGTAAGCAGTCCGGACACGAGCGTCAGCAGTACCAGCAGCGCGCCAATCAGAGCGGTCGTTGTGCGGAACATGGTTTCTGCCCTTCCTGCGTTCGGGGCCCGGCGGTCCTGACATCGAGGTCACGGCCCGGCCCTTTTCCGCGTCTTCAGTCGGCTTCACCGCCCGAAGACTCTTGAACCACCCCCCGGGGTTCCAGCCTCGGGCGAGCGAGGTGCGCGGTCTCGTTGCGCATTCCACCTTAGTTGTACGCGGCGGAGGTAGTGGGCGTCCAGTACCGGGGTTCTGATAAGGCGGGCGAGCTGAGCCTCACCCTAAGGCTGGGGAAGGCGGCGTTTGCCGCCGCGCGGAGGGGCGGCTTATCGGACGTGCCCTCTCGGGTGCCCGCGGCTGCGCATCGTGGCGGCGCGCGCTACAAGGGGATGGGGGCGTCGCGTCCGCGGGGCCTCCGGTTGCGTCCGTGGTTTTGTCTGGCTACAACTTCAGCGTAGCGACGTTGATGCATCGCGGGGGACGGGCGAGTTGAAGCCGTGTGTTCGTCCCCTCGGCTCAACAGAGGCTGCCGGATTGGTCATGGAGCCGGCGGCGGTGACGAGATGGGGTGAAGCGAATCGGCGAAGGGGTGGGGCGACCATGGCGACGACCAGCCCAAGTGTAACAACCGGCACGAGGACGCAACCGGGTGCGCGCAGCGAGCCGGCGGTCAAGAGACCGCCTCTGTATCACGTCATTCTCCTCGACGATGACTACCACACTTACGAGTACGTGATCGGGATGCTGCGCAAGTTGTTCGGCTACTCGACGGAGCAGTCATACCGGCTTGCCGATGAGGTAGACAACCGCGGACGCGTGATCCTGACGACCACGACCCGGGAGCACGCGGAGTTGAAGCGTGACCAGATTCACGCCTTCGGGCGCGATTGGCGCATTGCGCGCTGTGAGGGCAGCATGTCTGCGACGATTGAGCCGGCGGAGTAGCGCCGGGCATCATTCAAGCCGCTTGCCCGCGTTGCACGGGCTCCAACTCGATTGCCGCGAATGACAAGCGGTTCGCACTGTGCCGTCGCGAGCAAGCGCCTTGCGCGAGGTCCGCGCGGATGAGCGCGAAGCGGTTTCCACGCACTGCCGGGTCCAGATCCGGTGGAAGGCGGTCCGTTCCGGCTGTCCCGGTCGGTGGGCGGTTCCGGCCCGTCCTGGACGGCCGGGGCCAATTGGGAGTGCCGGCTTGCCGCCTTGTGATGGACACCCAGCCCCCGGGCGACCCGCCGTTGCGACCATCGCCCTTCCCGGAGGTCCGAATCGAATGCACCGTCGCCACCTTGGATAGGTCCGTCATCACCAGCCTCCGCCGGCGCCATCACCGGCTCGGCCGTGCGCCAAACCTCGGCCGGGGCCTGCGGTCGCGTACCGACGCGGGGGGCATACGGTACATTACCGACGTCGGCGTCCGGTTGCGGGCGCGGGCGCGGGTCCGTAAGCTGTGGCCTCCCGGCTTCGACCGTGGCGAGGGAAGGACGAGGGGCGCATGGACATTGAGCAACTGGGGCAGCGCATTGCGGAGATCGAGGCGGCCGTGGTGGCCCGCCTGCCAAGCGTAGCCAACGTCGACGACCTGCGGCGCGTCGAGAACGAGGTCCTGGGCAAGGAGGGCGCGCTCGGTGCTCTGATCACCACCATTAAGGAGTACCCGCCGGCCCAGCGTGGACAGGTGGGGCAGGTGATCAACGCCGCCAAGGGACGGGTCAAGGCAGCTCTGGATGGTCGGCGGGCGGCGCTGGAGGCGGCCGTGGCCGATGCGGAAGCGGCTGCGGCCGCCGCGTTTGACCCGACGTTGCCGGGCTACGTCGAGCCGATGGGCAGCGTGCACCCCGTGACGGCCGTCCAGTGGCGCATCGAACGCCTCTTCGAGCGGCTGGGCTTCACCGTCGAGGCCGGGCCCGAGATGGAGGAGGAGTACTACAACTTCGAGGCCCTCAACATCCCGGCCACCCACCCCGCCCGCGACATGCAGGACACGTTCTGGCTGACCAATCGCAAGGTGTTGCGGACGCAGACCTCGCCGGTGCAGGTGCGGGCGATGCTCAAGTACGGTGCGCCGCTGCGGATCATCGCGCCGGGCCGCTGCTTCCGCTACGAGACCATCGACGCCTCGCACGAGAACACGTTTCATCAGGTCGAGGGCCTGATGATCGACCGCGAGATATCCATTCCCAACCTGATCGCGCTGGCCCATACGTTGCTGCGGGAAGTGATGGAGCGGGACGTGAAGGTGCGGGTGCGGCCGGGCTTCTTCCCCTTCGTGGAACCGGGGCTGGAGATCGACATGAACTGTCAGATCTGCGCCGGGAAGGGATGCCCCACGTGCAAGCAGTCGGGGTGGATTGAGGTGCTGCCGTGCGGGATGGTGCACCCGAATGTGCTGCTGGCGGGGAAGGTGGATCCGCACGAGTTCTCCGGCTTCGCGTTCGGACTGGGTCTGACGCGGCTGGCGATGATGAAGTACGGCATCGGCGATATCCGGGTGCTCAACAGCGGGGATCTTCGTCCGATCGTGGCCGCGCGGCGGCTGGAGGGCCCCGTGGTGGCGGCGGTGTAGGGCGTGGTGCCTGCGCATGCCGTGGGCGCCGCGAATAGCGAATGTCGAATAGCGAATAGCGAATGCAGAAGGCAAGAGGCAAGAGGGGGGCGTAGGGCGGGTTCTGCCCGCCGCTGAGAACTGGTGGGGATGAGGGAGCGGCCAGGAACGCAAGCCTGTAACATTAGAGTGGCAATCTGATGCTGATTTCGCTGAATTGGTTGCGTGACTCGGTGGACGTGCCGGCTGAGGTTGATCCGCACGAGCTGGCGGAACGCTTTACCTGCACGGCGGCCGAGGTGGAGGACGTGCACCGCATCGAGGTCGGCGCGCGGGGGCTTATCGCCGCCCGGGTGGAGGCGGTAAGCGACCTGCCGGCGACGCGGAACCTGCGCCTGGCCCGACTTGACGTCGGCGACGGACGGGTGATCGAGACGGTGACGGCCGCGCCCGTGTTGCGCGTGGGCTGGAACGTCGTGTACGCCCCAGCCGGCGCGGCCGTGGCGAAGCTGGGGACCATCGGCCAGGCCAAGGTGGCCGGGCGCGCGAGCGTCGGCATGATCCTGTCCGGCGACGCCCTGGGCGTTGAGATGGCGGTCGGCGAGGCGCTGTTCGCGGAGCCGGCCCTGGCACCGGGCACGCCGTTGCCGCCGGAGTGGTTCGACGACTGGGTCATCGAGATCGACAACAAGTCGATCACGCATCGACCGGACCTGTGGGGGCACCGGGGGATAGCCCGGGAAGTGGCGGCCATGTATGGGCTGCCGCTCAAACCCTACCCTGTCGTAGCGGTCGAGGAGCTTGCGGGCATCGACGCCCCGCCGATTCCCCTGGAAATCCAGGACCCCCAGGCCGCCCGGCGTTACAGCGGCCTGCGGCTGGGCGGCGTGCCGACGCAGCCGGCACCGCTCTGGCTGCAATTGCGCCTGGGCCGCGTGGGCATGCGGCCTATCTCTGCTTTGGTGGACCTGACCAACTACATCATGGCGGACCTCGGGCAGCCGATGCACGCCTTTGACGGCTCGCGTGTGGAGCGGATCGAGGTCGGGTGGGCCGCGGAGGGCGAAGTGTTTCGTACGCTGGACGGCGTGGAGCGCACGCTGCCGCCGCAGACACTGATGATCCAGAGCCAGGGCAGGTCGATTGCCCTGGCCGGCATCATGGGCGGGCTGGAGACGGAGGTTTCCGAGGCCACCACGTCGCTGCTGCTGGAGAGCGCGAATTTCGATGCCGCCACCATCCGGCGCAGCGCGATCGCCCTGGGCCTGCGCACCGATGCGAGCGCGCGTTTCGAGAAGTCGCTGGACCCTGTAAACACAGTGCTCTCGATCCAGCGGTTCGTCGCTCTGGCCCGGGAGTGCTACCCGGACCTGAAGTTGACCAGCCCGCTCTCCGATTGCTTCCCCAACCCTTTCCCGCCGGTGACCGTGAAGGTCAACCGCCGCCACGTGACGCGGACGGTAGGACGCGAGGTTCCCGACGATGAAGTCCGGCAAATCCTGGGGCCGTTGGGCTTTGACGTGACCGCCGGCCGGCGCGACCTCAGCGTGAGCGTGCCGTCGTTTCGGGCCACCGGCGACGTCGATATCGAGGCCGACGTGATCGAGGAAATCGCCCGCTACTGCGGCTACAACCGGATCCCCGAGGTGCTGCCGCAGGTGACGGTGCGCCGCTTCGAGCCGTGTGCCAGGCTGGAGGTGGAGCGGCGAACGCTGGCGTACTTCAGCGGCGCGGCCCGCTTCAGCGAGCTGCACCAGTACCTGTGGTATGACTCGGCGTGGCTGACGACGCTGGGCTTCGAACCGGGGGCGTGCGTGGAGCTGGCCAACCCGGCCGCGACGGGGCTGCACCGATTGCGGCAGACGTTGCTGCCCGGCCTGCTGGCCGCGCTGGTCAGGAACCGGTTTCACTACGAGGCCTGCGCCCTGCTGGAGGTGGGCAGCGTCTTCGAACGTGCCGAGCCGGACGATGCTGAGTTCCGTCACGTCGGCTTGGTTTGCGCGCGCCGGCAGAAGGGGGGGGAGAACGAACTGTATCATCGACTCAAGACGGCCCTGGAGGGCTGGGGCTGGGAGTGTTTCGGCCGGGCGGTGAGTTTCGGCCCGGCGGCGGTCGATACCGCCCGCCCGTGGGAGCATCCGCAGCGGACGGCCGAGGTACAACTGGAGGGACGCGGCATCGGGCGGCTCAGTGCGGTGCCGCTCGAACTGAAGCGTCGCATGGAGGAACACCTGACGGCCTGGGCGATTGCCTGGGCGGAAGTGCGTCTCACAGGACTGGAGAAGCTGTCCCCGCGGACGGAAGCGCTGGGGAGGATTCCACCGCATCCGCTGGTGGAGTTGGATTTCTCCGTGTTGGTGCGGCGCGAGGTGCGCTACGCCGAGGTGGCGGACCGGCTGCGTGAGTTCACGCACCCCCTGCTGCGCCGCGTCGCGTACGTCGGCAGCTATGAGGGGCCGGCTCTGCCGCAGCAGCAACGCAGCCTGACGTTCCGCGTGGTGGTCGGTGACGAGACGCGGACGCTGGTCGAGGAGGACACGGCCGCCTTCCGGGCGACGTTCGAGCAACACCTGGCCTCCTGCGGGTACTGGACCCGGCGCTGACGCGGCACGGGCAAGGGTGAGCATGCAGCGTCTTGACCCCTGTCCCCCCAAGGGTGAGCGTGCGGCGCCTGAACCCCTCTCCCCCTGGGAGAAGGGTAGGGGTGAGGGCGGCGGAGGCAATGCCGCTCCCTTGGGGCACACGCGTGCTTCTCTGCGACGGGGGAAGCGCCAGACACGTACGCAGCTTGCGCTGCCGGCTCTGATGCCTTAGAGGTTTCTCCAGCGGAGCATAACGGGAATCACCTGCCATGCGCCAGCACTCACCTACACGCAACGACGCCTGGGTTCGGCTACTCGGGAAGGCGATCCTCGCCGCCGCCTTGTCTGCCGCGGGGTGCAGCCTGCCGGGTCAATCGCGCCTGCGGGAGTCCATCCAGACGATCAAGGAGCCGGAGCTCGGCGGCGAGTACCTGCTGTATCGCCCATCGCTTTACGACTCCGCGCAGGATTGGCCGGTGTTCGTTGTCTGCGCGGGCGGAGTGTCCGACTCGCCGCGCAAGCAGATGTCCGCCTGGGCACCGGTGGGTGAGTCAAAGGGGGTGCTCGTGATCGCACCGCGGCTGGAGAGCACGGGCTGGAGCCTGCGTCGGAATGCCGACCGCCAGCGCGAGCTGCTGCGGGCGGACGAGGAGCGGATTCTGGCGGCCGTGCGGAACGTGCAGGCGGGCCAGCACGTCTCGGAAGACCGCATCTTCATTTACGGGTGGGGTGGGGGGGCGCCGGCGGCCTTGCACACGGGCCTGCGCCACCCGGAAGTGTTCCGCGCCGTCGCCGTTGCCCAGCCGGCTTATGATGAGGCCGCCCTCGCCGGCGCGGCGGCCTGCCTTGATCCGTATCAGCCGGTGTTCGTGCACTATCGCGCCACGGACGTGCTGTACGGCAAGGACGGCCAGCGCTGTGCGGACTGGCTCACGGACCGCAGCCCCGTGGTGACCACCGATTCCTTCGGACCGCTCCAGTGGGACAAGTGTGACGGGGTGGTGGATTTCTTCGAGGAAGTTCTGCGCACCCGGCCGCTGGTGCGCATCGGTGTGTCTACCCCGGATCCCGCCGACCCACAGACGGTGCAGTTCAAGGTGCGTTGCTCACATGAGCCGCGCCGGTTTCGCTGGGAGTTCGGCGACGGCTCGACTTCGCCGGTGGCCGAGCCGCGCTATCGCTACAGCAGCGCGGGCACGTATGTCGTGCGGGTCACGGTGGATGGCCCGCGCGGGCAAACGCTGCACCGTGCGGTCGAGTTGACTATCCCCGGCCTCCTGGTGCGTCCCTTGTTTGTCGATGAGAAGTCAAGCCAGCCCGGCGGCTGATAGCTGTCTTGCCCGGTCCGTGATTCCCGCGGTATCGCACCACGGAGACACGGAGGGCACGGAGCGGATTCAGATACGCGCGGGGCCGCTCTCCGTGTTCTCAGCGGCGGGCCGAGCCCGCCCTACGTTTATTCCCCGGCAGGCAGAGCCCGCCCTACGTCTCCCGCTTGCCTCCTTCCTCTTGCCTCTTGCCTTCCTCATCCGCCCTTCGTGGTGAACTCGCGGCTGTCTGCTTACCGCACCGGCCGGCGCGAGCGCCGCGACGTGTGGCGGGGCCGCTGGCGCCGTTCCACCGGCACGGGCAGCGTGGTCCTGGCGGCCGGGCAGGTGATTGAGCACTCCCAGCACAGCCCGGAAATTTGAAAGCGGTGACTGATCACGTGGAAGTGGTGGGCGCGCGCGATGCGCCGGCGGAGCTTGAGCACGTCGTTGGCCGCGAACTCGATGATGCGCCCGCAGCGCCGACAGACCATGTGGTCATGCGGGCCCGCGCCAAAGGCCCGTTCGTAGTGGGCCTGCTTCGCATCGAACCGTACCTGGCGGAGGATGCCGCACGAGACCAGCAGCGGCAGCGTGCGATACACGGTGGCCTTGCTTACGGGCAGTCCCTGCCGCCGCAGGGCTTCCACCAGGTGTTCCGCCTCGAAGTGGTCGTCCAACTGGAGCACGAACTCAAGAATGAGCCGGCGCGGGCGCGTGTAACGAATGCCGCGATCGTGCAAGTAGCAACGAAAGGCGGCCTGCGCCTCGGGGACGGAGTCGGCAGGGGGTGACCACATGCAGAGGGCCCTCGAACGTCGTACCGTGGCCGCGCAGCGAACCGGCCGACGGCATTATCCGCGACTTCCGGCCATGCGACAACTGACTCTGGCACCGGGATGCAGGGCGGCATCGGCGGGCACGGCACGGTTCCGTGGGCAGCGTCGGCGCCCCGCGGCCAACAGCCCGGGTCGCCCGCGGGGGGGGCCGACGCTACGGACTCCTGCACGCCACCGAGGGACGGGCACCGTTGGTGTGGGGCAACCTGTCAGCCGGTGCCTTCGTCCGGTCCCTTGAGATGCACGTCACAGACGGTCATCCATAGGGCCTCGCCCCCAGCCGCTACCAGCAACAGCGGCAGGACCCAACGAGCGAACAGCCCCACGGCCGCGTCCCAGGTGAGCACGTCAGCCAGGGCCCCCTGCGTCAGGCTCAGGGCAACGCTCAGCAGAATGGCCGGCACTTCGAGCAGGTTCAGCAGAAACCCGAGCGCTGCCAGGAGCTGTTGACGCGACGACGATTCGGCTTCCGTCACGGTGCCGTCGGCCGCCTGCAACATGAAACGCAGGGCACAGCCCAGGCAAAGCCCGACAAGCGCCAGCGCGAGCCAGGCCGTCGGTCCCCCCGCGCCAGCCACCACGAGTACACCGCAGGTAATCGAGTTGTTGCCGGCGATGATGGCCACCCGCCGTAGCCAACTGCGTTGCGTCAGCACCGGCCGGGCGACACGTGCGAACCAGACGCCCGTGGCGCGGGCCAGCCAACTGCCCGGCCGGCGCCCCACCTCCCACCCGATGCCCGCCGCGGCAACGAGCACCATGGCGCCGACCAGCGCCGCCCGCAGCAAGGCCGACCCGGGGATAGACGCAATGCCCAACCCGCTCGCCGTTTGGTCCATGCCGGAGAGTGTGCCGCGCGACATCCGCTCCGGCAACTCGAGAGCGCGAGGTCAGCCACTTACGTCGTTCCGCGTTCCGCAGGCACGCGGCCGACGCGTCAGCAGCGCTCGACGGCGATCACCGTGGCCTCGCCGCCACCCAGACAGGCGCTGGCCATGCCCAGTTTCTTGTTGCGCTGCTTCAACGCGTTGAGCAGCGTCACCACGATGCGGGCGCCGCTGGCGCCGATCGGGTGCCCGATCGCCACCGCGCCGCCGAAGATGTTGACCCTGCCGCGGTCCAGGCCCAGCTCCTTGATCGCCACCATGGGCACCACCGCGAAGGCCTCGTTGATCTCGTACAGATCGACGTCCGTCGGCTTGATGCGCAGCTTGTCGCACAGCTTCTTGATCGCGTGCAACGGCGCAATCGTGAACCACTCCGGATCGGTGGCGAAGCTGTCGTAGCCGAGGATGCGGGCGGCCGGTTTGAGCCCGAGCTTCTGCTTGTGCTCGTCGTCGAAGACGATCACGGCGGCGGCCCCGTCATCAATGTTCGAGGCGTTGCCCGCCGTGACGACGCCGTCTTTCTTGAACGCCGGCTTCAGCCCGCGCAGCCCCTCCATACCCTTGTACTTGGCAAGGTCCTCGTCCTTATCGACGATGACGCTGCCCTTGCGGGTCTTGATCTCCACCGGCACGACTTCCTGCTTGAACGAGCCGTCTTCCCAGGCCTTGATCGCGCCCTGATAGCTCTGGTTCGAGTAGACGTCCTGCTCCTCGCGCGTGATGTTGTACTTGGCGGAGCACAGCTCGCCGCAGTTGCCCATGTGCTGATTGGTGTGGGCGTCCCACAGGCCGTCGTGGATCATGACATCGATCAACTCGCCGTTCCCCATGCGGTAGCCGCTGCGCGCTTTGCGGAGGATGTACGGAGCATTGGTCATGCTCTCGCAGCCGGCCGCCACGATCACCCCGGCGTCGCCGCACTGGATGATCCGCGCGGCATCGATGATGGCGCGCATGCTGGAGCCGCACACCTTGTTGACCGTCGTGCAGCCCACGCTCCTGGGGATGCCGGCGCCGATTGAGGCCTGCCGGGCGACGTTCTGTCCGCTGCCGGCCTGGATGACGTTGCCGACGATGACTTCGTGAACGTCCTCACCCTTGATCCCCGCGCGTTGCAGCGCCTCCCGGATGACCACGCTGCCCAGTTGGGCCGCGGTCATCTCCGCCAGCGCGCCGTTCAAAGATCCAAAGGGCGTCCGCACCCCGTGGGTCACGTAGATGTTCTTCAGCATGTGGTTCACTCCCGTTAAACTCGTTGTCCGCCTGCCCCCACCCCAGGTTCCTGAAATACCGCAGAAGCGCAGGTCCCGCAACGGGCGACCGCGAAGCGACCGTCGCGCTGCGTTGCCTGGACACCGGCCGCGGCACCAAGCCCCCGTGACGGGCATGCTCCGCTTGTGACCGGTGTGCCGCCGCGATCACTGGTTCGAGTGCCGCCGCCGTCCCGCTACGTGGCGCCGCGGCCCCCGTCCTCGGGTGCCCGCGGAGCGTCGTGTAAATCTTTGTCCTGCATGAAGTTACCGTCAACTTCCGCGGTGCCGATTGACACTGCGACGCGAAGGCCATATTGTCACCCCCGTGGAAGGCACCGTCGAAATCAGCGACCCAAGGTGTGGAATGAGTGACCAGCAGTTGCCTCAAGTGCTCCAGATCAAGAAGTACCCTAACCGTCGGTTTTACGACGCCACGCGCAGCCGCCACGTGACCCTGCAGGACGTGCATAACCTGGTCCGACAGGGGCAGGACGTGGTGGTCACGGACTCGCGCAGCGGAACGGACATCACCAACCTGATCCTGCTCCAACTCATTCTGGATCGGGAGGAAGGCAAGGTGGACCTGCTGCCCACCTCGTTGTTGACGGCCGTGCTGCGAAACGAACGCGAGGTGCTTCGCACCCTGCTGCGGCAGCCCCTCTTCCCTGACGTGGAAGAGGTCGCAGCCGCCCCGCTGAGTTGTGCGGCCGCGGCCGGCTAGCCGCCCCTTGGACAAGTAGCGTCGGCCCCGCGGCCGACGTAGAAGACGCCAGACCCGGCAGCCATTACCGGCTCCGCCGCTGACGCCAGGTTTGTCTACGGGCTGCTGAATAGCTCCAGGTCACCGGGAAGCCGACCAGCGGCACAGAGTGGCATCGCCAAGCGCTGCGCCACCAGGTTTTTTCGCGCGCCCGGGATTCCCGTCTGCAACAACAGGTAGGCCTGCCGAGAGCCCGGCAGGCAGCGTCGGCTTGTGCGTGCCGTCCCTCCAGTCGGTCTGCAGCGCGGCGCCGTTCAGGGATGGGGGGGCCGCTCGGTGGGGCTGAGTCTGTCGCTCCGCCGGTGGGGCCCGGGCGGGACCGCCGGGCGTCAGGTCTCCACGCGGTGCACCCGCTCGGCCGAGGGGGACGCGAGGCGCCCAGTCCGCTGCGGACGACTGAGCGCCGGCCGCGGGCGTTCAGACCAGCTTTACCGGCCCGCCGGCGTATTCACCTGCGGTTGTGTACCCGTAGGTGACACCCACCCGACGGAATGATGCAAAAAAAAGACATGCGCCGACTTGCCTTTCGCGGGGACCGGGGCAATAAACAATACGGTACAGCGAACGGCGCCGAGGTCGGCCCCGGGTACGTTTCCGGCCTCATCCATTCCTCATTTTGCGGCGGGGCGACCGAGCGGCGTCTGGTGGGTTCGCCGGGTTCCGGCGAACGGTTGGGAGTACGGGTGCGCCGATCGACGACCCGACAACCCCGTCCGACACTCGAACTCGGATGCTGCGTCTTCTGGGGTCGCGTTAGATCCCGCAGCCGGGACGGACTTATTAACTAGTTCTCACCCTTCGCGTCACTCCATCTCCCTTGTGACGCGGACGACCACAGCGCCGCGCTGACTCGCTCCCCCACGGGTCGGCGCGGCGCACCCACTTTGACCCCGTACACCGCGGCTCACGCGGGCCTTCACGTGGCCGTCCGGCGTGCTTCCCGAGATCTGATCCAGGTGTTGTGAAAGTGCTTGGCCGGCCCGAGGTACCCGGTGATGTTCATGCCGTTCCCTAATCCCAAGGAAGTCAGCCTGGCGCGTGCCCAGCAGGCAGCACCGCGACAGGAAGCCAGCGAAGACACCGCGCACAATCAGCAACCCCCGTTCCGATCCGTCCCGACACGCATCGGAATAAGGTCGCTAGCTTACGCTCTCCGTTCGCAGCCGGGCGGGCTGGCCGATCCCCACCGCGACCCTCAGAGAGCGGACAAAGGTCAGCGTCGGCGGCGCCTACTCGCGCACGTTCGGTTAGTGTGTCGGCCCGACCGGCCCGGGCCAATCGGCCCCTCCACCCGGAAACCCAAGGGGGGCGGCACGCGGCCGGAGGAGACCTGCCATGAACACTGCAACCGATGAGCGGCGCCCCGGTGGGACCGAGGCGGACCCCGGGTTGGACTGGGTATGCCCGATGTGCGGGGTGGAGGTGACCCCGGGCGACAGGCGTGGGGTGGCCGCCACCGAAGACCGGCGGTGCCCCGGCTGCGGAGCCCCGCTGGGGGCGGGCGGGCCGACGATCTACCGGCCGGCAAGCAACCGGGTACCGCGGATCGTGGCGGCCGTGCTGTTGCTGCTGATCGCCGCGTGCCTCGTCACCTGGCTGCTGGCCATGCTGGTGCCATCCAACTGACAGGAGAGCTGCCGGTCCTGCGCGCCCGGCCTGCCCGGGCCCGTGCGGAAGCGAGCGGGCAAGGCGCACCGGCGCGACCCGACGGCACAGAGCCCGAGCGGCAGCAAGTGGGCAGAACCGCATGATCGGACGTGCGCGGGGGGGACGCTTCGCACCCGCGCGCTCGACCACGTACCGCGGAAACGCTCGATACGGGTTTCATCGCCATTCCTCCGCAAGCGACGCCATG
>Ga0116142_10000171_pt1 | contig 85490 bp, 67 predicted proteins | sample AD_UKC033_MetaG_FD_89785 | JGI IMG/M metagenome (GOLD analysis project Ga0116142, IMG submission 89785) | Active sludge microbial communities of municipal wastewater-treating anaerobic digesters from USA - AD_UKC033_MetaG | ecosystem: Engineered > Bioreactor > Anaerobic > Digestate | place: USA... | reverse complement strand
GCCGAGGCACCGACCAGAATCTCGCCGTCTTCCTGGTACGCGATGATCGACGGGGTGGTGCGGGCGCCTTCACTGTTCTCGATCACCTTGGTGGTGTTGCCTTCCATGATGGAAACGCACGAGTTGGTGGTGCCCAGGTCGATGCCGATGATCTTGCCCATGTTGCTTGCTCCTGAAACGGAAATCCGCTTGCCTTCGAGTTGTGGATAAGTCGGGTGGTTTTCAAGCCCGGCGCGGCGGCGCGGGCGTCACGCGTTCGCGCGGGTTCAGGCGCCAGCCGCGACCGTGACCAGCGCCGGACGCAGCACGCGGTCGGCGATGAGGTAGCCCGTCTGCAGCAGCGAGACGACCGTGTTGGCCTCCTGCGCCGCCGGAACGACGCTGATCGCCTGGTGCTGGTGGGGATCGAAGCGGGTGCCGGCGGGCGGCGCGATCTGCACCACCTTGTTGCGCTCGAGCGCCTGCAGAAGCTGCTCCAGCGTGAGCTTCATGCCCTCGCTCATCTGCTGCGCGCTCGCGTTCTCGATCGCCGCTGCGGCCTGCAGGCTGTCCAGCACCGGCAGCAGGCTCTCGGCAAAGGCCTCGATCGCGAACTTGCGCGCCTTGGCCAGTTCCTCCTCGCTGCGCCGGCGGACGTTCTCGACCTCGGCGCGCGCGCGCAGAAAGGCGTCGGTCAACTCGAGGTTCTTGGCCTGCAGTTCCGCCACCATGGCTTCGGCGGAGACGGTGGCCTCGGCAGCCGTCTCCACCGCGGCGTCCTGGGGCTGGGGGTCTTGGTCTGGGATCATGCGTGTTCCGGAGTCCGCGATACGCGCGTTGAGTTGGGGGCGATCGGTGGCGCTTCAAGAGGCGCGGACGCCGAGGGGCGGGCGCGTCCTTCAGCCGATGTCGTCGAGGCTCGCGCTCCAGCGGTTCCAGTCCACGAGCTGGCGCCGGTCGCGCTTGGTCGGCCGGCCCTGGCGGAGGCTGTCGGCCGGCTCGGCACCCAGCCGGCGCTGCGCGGCCGCGGCCTCGCGCGCGGCGATGCTCTGGGGCGTCTCCCGGTAGAGCGCCTGCGCCACCGGCGCCGGGCCGCGCACCTGGCTGAGGCCGACGACCTCGATCTGGCGCGTCACGGCGCCCTGGCGCAGCGTCACGCGATCGCCCGCCCGCAGCTCGCGTGCGGGCTTGGCGATCTGGTCATTGACGCTGACGCGGCCGCGTCCGATCTCTTCGGCGGCCAGCGAGCGCGTCTTGTAGAAGCGCGCGGCCCAGAGCCACTTGTCCAGACGCGTGCGCTCGGGATGGGTCGGGTCCGGCATCGGCGCTTATTGTGGGCCAGCGCGCCTGCCGCGCCGTCCTTGAGTATGCACCTTGGCTGCGGGCTGCTTCGGGGAAATCTCGTGGCCATGCAGGGGCGCTGGGTGCACGGATTGCATGATCATCGCGGCGTCGATCACCTTCGCGACAGCGCTCGAGGCATTCAAGATGGTCAAGGGAGGCGTTCGGTACCGTCGGCGCGAAGGAGGTCTCGACGATGAACACGACCAGGTTCGCCCTGAGCAGCGTGGCGCTGGCGGCTGTCCTGGCGGTACCGACGTCGGCAACCGGGGGCTGTTCGTTGGAGGCACGCCGGCCACCGGTTCACTGCAGGTGGACGGTGGATCGTTCTGCGCGCCGGCGTGCGTGTCGAACTGGTCGGGGACGGCATCTCCGACGGCATTTTGAACCGCCTGGGCGTCGGCAAATGGGGGCGCGGCAGTCTGGAGCAGGCCGGCGGTGCGGGCGACTGGGTGCCGTTGCCGGTTTCGGCTTTCAGCGACACCGTCTTTTCGGCCAGCGCCGACAACTATGCCTTCGATTCCTTCAGCTTCAGCGCGATCGACGGGGCAAGGTTCGTCGTCACTCCGGTTCCGGAGCCGGGCAGCTGGCTGACGATGGGCGCGGGCCTCAGGGTCAAGGCCGTGTCGGCCAGCCGGCCAGATGGCGCTCGGCGAGCGCCGCGAGCGCATCGATCCACGCGGCGTCGGCGTTCAGGCAGGGGATGTAGCGCAGCGTCTTGCCCCCCGCGGCGAGGAAGGTGGCACGGCCCTCCTGGGCGATCTCTTCCAAGGTTTCCAGGCAGTCGGAGGCGAAGCCCGGGCAGATGACGTCGACCGACTCGACGCCGTCGCCCGCCAGTTGTCGCAGCACGGGCTCGGTGTAGGGCTCGAGCCACTTCGCGCGGCCGAAGCGGCTCTGGAAGGTGACGCGGTACTCGGCATCGACCAGCCCCAGGCGCGCGGCGAGCCGGGTTGCGGTCACCCGGCATTGGTCGTGATAGGGATCGCCCAGTTCATGCGTGCGCGCGGGCATGCCGTGAAAGCTCATCACCAGCACGCGCCCGCGCCCTTCCCGTGCCCAGTGTGCGCGCACGCCGGCGGCGAGGGCGTCGAGGTAGCCGGCGTCGTCGTGATAGTCGGCGATTTGGCGCAGTTCGGGAACGCGGCGTGCCTGCAGCGCCCAGCGGTGCAGCGCGTCGGCGACGCTGCCCGTCGTGGCGCCCGAATACTGGGGGTAGAGCGGCAAGACGAGAATGCGCGTGGCGCCTTCGCCGCGCAACGCATCGAGCACCTCGGCCATCGCCGGCCTGCCATAGCGCATGGCGTGCCGTACCAGGACGGCGTGGCCGCGCGCCTGCAGCGCCTGTTGCAGCGCCTGGGTCTGGCGCGCCGTCCAGACGGCCAGCGGCGAGCCTTCGGGCATCCAGACCGTGCGGTACTTCGCCGCGGACTTCGCCGGGCGCACGCGCAGGATGATGCCGTGCAGGATGGGGCGCCATAGCAGGTGCGGGATCTCGACCACGCGCGGGTCCGAGAGGAACTCGGCGAGGTAGCGGCGCAGTGCAGCGGCGCTGGGCGCGGACGGCGTCCCGAGGTTGACGAGAAGCACCGCGGTGCGTGCGGGCTCCTGCTGCCGCGCCGTCGGCTCGGGTCGAAAGCGCATGCGCTTCAGCCGATCGGCCGCTGGCCCGATACGGTGTCGCGCTCCTGAGGCGTCGGCTCGGCATCCACGTGCACGACCTCGAAGCGCACGCAGGCGGCATCGCCATCGGAAGGCGACGAACCCAGGCCGATCGTTCCGCTGCCGTGCAACAGGCAGCTGCCGCGTCGCAGGCTGACGATCTCGCCGTCGGCGAAGCGGACGTAGGTGCCATTGAAGGAGAGGTCGGTGAGCTGGTAGCTGCCGCCGTACCAGTCCAGCCGTGCGTGCGAGCGCGAGACGCGCGAATCGTCGACACGAAACATGGCCTGCGGTCCGCGACCCAGCACTGCGGGAAGCTCGCGGCCCCGGAACACGCGGCTGTGCTGTTCCCAGGCCAGGCGCAGCCCTTGCGGCTCACCGGCGATGGCGACGTCGCCGAACTGGGTGATCGCGCCTTCGCCACGCGCGCGCCGCCGCCCCAGCACGTGCACCTGCACCGGTTCGGCGCGGCCGCGCAGCGTCAGCCGATCCAGGCTGCGAAAGCGTGCCTGCTGCTCGGCCGCCAGGCCCGAGAGGACTTCGACGGTCACGAGCGTCTCGTTGTCGCCCGCGTGGTCCAGCAGCCGCGCCGCGACGTTCACCGCGTCGCCGAAGCAGTCACCGCCCATCTCGACGATTTCGCCGCGCGCGATGCCGACCTGCAGCCGCAGCCCGCGCAGTCCGGAGGAGGCGCCGCGCTCGTGGCCCTTCTGCACCATGCCGTCCAGCACTTCATGCATCGCGATCGCCGCCTGCACCGCCGGGGCGGATTCGGTGAACACCGCCATCAAGCCGTCGCCAAGCGTCTTCACGACCTGACCGTTCTGCGCCTGTACCGGCTGCGTCAAGGCATTGATGCAATGCGTGACGACCGAGGTCGCCTCGGCGTTGCCCAGCGTTTCGAACAGCGAGGTGCTGCCGCGCAGGTCGGCGAAGAGGACGGTCCGGTCGGCGATCTGGGTCATGGGGGAATGCGAAGTTTAGCCCCCGTGACCGCAGTCACAGATTGTCCAGATAAGTCCTCAGCTTGTCGGAGCGGCTCGGGTGCTTGAGCTTGCGGATCGCCTTGGCCTCGATCTGGCGGATGCGCTCGCGCGTGACGTCGAACTGCTTGCCGACCTCCTCCAGCGTGTGGTCGGTGCTCATCTCGATGCCGAAGCGCATGCGCAGCACCTTGGCCTCGCGCGGGGTGAGGCTGTCGAGGATGTCCTTCACCACGTCGCGCAGGCCGGCCTGCATGGCGGCGTCCACGGGCGCGACGTTGTTGGTGTCCTCGATGAAATCGCCGAGGTGGCTGTCGTCGTCGTCGCCGATCGGCGTCTCCATGGAGATCGGCTCCTTGGCGATCTTCATGATCTTGCGGATCTTGTCCTCGGGGATCTCCATCTTCTCGGCCAGCGTGGGCGCATCGGGCTCGTAGCCGAACTCCTGCAGGTGCTGGCGCGAGAGGCGGTTCATCTTGTTGATGGTCTCGATCATGTGCACCGGGATGCGGATGGTGCGCGCCTGGTCGGCGATCGAGCGCGTGATGGCCTGGCGGATCCACCAGGTGGCGTAGGTCGAGAACTTGTAGCCGCGGCGGTACTCGAACTTGTCGACCGCCTTCATGAGGCCGATGTTGCCTTCCTGGATCAGGTCCAGGAACTGCAGGCCGCGGTTGGTGTACTTCTTGGCGATGCTGATCACCAGGCGCAGGTTGGCCTCGATCATCTCCTTCTTGGCGTCGCGGCTGGCCTTCTCGCCCTCGTTCATCTTCTTGTTGATCTCCTTCAGGTCCTCCAGCGGCACCACCGCCTTGGCCTGCAGGTCGATGAGCTTCTGCTGCAGTTCCTGCACCGCGGGCAGGTTGCGCGAGAGCACGGCGCTGTAGGGCTTGCCCAGCGCGATCTCCTTCTCCGCCCACTTCAGGTTGAGCACGTTGGGCGGGAAGGTGCGCACGAAGTGCTCCTGCGGCATGCCGCACTTGTCGACCACGATCTTGCGGATCTCGCGCTCGTGGCGACGCACGTCGTCGACCTGCTCGCGCAGGATGCTGCACAGCCGCTCGATCGTCTTCACGGTGAAGCGGATCGTCATCAGGTCGTCGCTGATGGCGTGCTGCGCCTTGTTGTAGGCGGGCGACTTGTAGCCTTCCTTCTCGTAGGACTTGCGCATGCGCTCGAAGTGGCTGCGCAGCAGCGCGAACTTCTCCAGCGCCTGCTTCTTCATCTCCTCGAGCTTCTTGGTGAGCGCGCGCGAGCCGCCGGCGCCGTCGTCGTCGTCCTCGTCGTCGAACTCGTCGTAGTCCTCCTCGGCGACGTAGTCGTCGGCCTCGTCGTCGCTGACGAAGCCGTCGACGACGTCGGAGATCTGCATCTCGCCGGCGCCGATCTTGTCGGCCATGACGAGGATCTCGGCGATCGTCGTCGGGCTGGCGCTGATGGCCAGCATCATGGCCTGCAGGCCGCCCTCGATGCGCTTGGCGATCTCGATCTCGCCCTCGCGCGTGAGCAGCTCGACGGTGCCCATCTCGCGCATGTACATGCGCACCGGGTCGGTGGTGCGGCCGAACTCGCTGTCGACGGTGGACAGCGCGGCCTCGGCGGCCTCCTCGGCCTCCTCGTCGGTGGCGGTGGCGGTGTTGCTGCCGCTGATGAGCAGCGTCGCCGCGTCGGGCGCCTGCTCGTAGACGGCGATGCCCATGTCGTTGAGCATCGAGACGATGGCCTCGAGGATCTCCTCGTTGACCAGCTTCTCGGGCAGGTGGTCGTTGATCTCCTGGTGGGTGAGGAAGCCGCGCGTCTTGCCCATCTTGATGAGCGTCTTCAGCTCCTGGCGGCGCTTGGCGACCTCCTCCTCGGTGAGCGCGGTCTCGTCCAGGCCGAACTCGCGCATGAGCGCGCGCTCCTTGGCGCGGCTGACCTTCATGCGCAGCGGCTTGGCCTTGGCTTCCTTCTCTTCGCTCGCCGAGCTTCCCGCCTCGACGTCGACTTCGACCTCGCCTTCGAGATCGGCTTCGATGTCGTCGAGGTCCTCGTCGTCGTCGCCGACCTTCTTCGCACCGAGCGCAGCCTGACCCTTGGCCGAGGCCTTGGGATCGGGCTTCGTGGGCTTGGCCGGCCCCGCCTTGGCGGCTGCCGTCTTGGTCACTGTCCTGGCCGCAGCCTTGACGGCACCCTTGGCCGGCGCCGCCTTGGTGGGCGTGGCCGACGGGGTCTTGATCGCCGCCTTGCCGCTCGCGGCGGCCGTCGCTTTCCCCGCGGCCTTCTCGAGCGCCTTGGCTCCCGGCTGCTTCGCGGCGGCCTTGGGTGCGGGCTTGCCGGCGGCCCTCAGCGCCGTGCCCTTGGGGGTTTGCTTGTCGGCGCCGGAGGGAGCCGTTGCGGGCTTGGCGGTCGGCTTCTTGTGGACAGGGTTCGTTTCAGCGGGCTTCTTGGCGGTCATGGCGGTCCTGGGCTTGGAAGATGACGACCCTGCGCGCGCGGTCGATCACGGCGTGGCGCGCTGCGACGAGGCCAGGCGCATGCACGCCGCCGAGGCGCACCGTCGATCGGTGCGGCCGCTGACGGGGGCCGGGGGCAAGCTTGCGTGACCTTGCGATGCTGCAGCCCTTGCGGGGGAGCTTGACCGGTGATCGAACCCTTGTCCAGGGTGGTCGGGGCCCGGAGGTGCTGCTGTCACTCTTGCCGCTGCTTGAAGACAAGGATTATACCGCCCGTCCGGCATGGCTCGACGGTTCGCCCGCCGTCGCCGCCAGGCGCTTGTGCTCGTCGGCACGCCGGCGCAGTGCGGCGATGCGGTTCAGGTGCTCGCGGTCGGTGTGACCGCCCTCGATGAGCGCGGCGATCTGCCGGTTCAACGCCGACTCCCACAAACGGTGCAGCACGCGTTCGAGATCGGAGAACTCATGCTCGTCCTGCAGCGAGTCGGGGTCGACGATGCGCCGCGCCGCGGCGTGCAGCGGGTGGCCTTGCAAGGCCTCGTCGAGTGCGGCCCAGGTCTGCGCCCCATGCTCGAGCAACTGCCCTTCGAGCCAGGCGACGAGCGCGCCGTGCTCGCCGCCGAGTTCGTGCAGATGTTGATGATCGTCGGCGCACAGGCGATCCCACCAGTCGGCGTGCCGCAGCAGCAGGCGCAGCGCCAGGTCCGAAGATGCCGTCGGCATGGGCCGTGCGCCGGCGCGCGGGCGCACTTTCCAGGGGGCGGCGGAGTCGCCGCGCACCGGGCTGCGACCGGATGGCGCGCGGCCCGAGCCCCAGAGCGCGGCCAGCTCCGCGGGTTCCATCTGGCCCGCGTGTGCGAGCTCACCCAGCAATTGGCGCTGCAAGGCACCCGCGGGCAGCGCAGCCCACAGTGCTTGCGCCTGTGCCAGCATGCGCGCGCGCCCTTCGGCGCTGCCGAGATCGCAATCCGCGGCTGCCTGGGCCTGCAACTGGCGCGACAGCGGCACGGCCTCGGCAAGCGCCTGCTCGAATGCCGCCGTGCCGCGCTCGCGCACAAAGCTGTCGGGGTCGTGCTCGGGCGGCAGGAAGAGGAAGCGGATGCGGCGCAGGTCGGTCGCGTACGGCAGCGCCGCTTCGAGCGCCCGTGCGGCCGCGCGCCGGCCGGCGGCGTCGCCGTCGAAGGCGAAGACGATGCTGTCGGTGAAGCGCAGCAGCTTCTGCACATGTTCGGCCGTGCACGCGGTGCCGAGCGTGGCCACGGCGTTGGCGAAGCCGTGCTGCGCCAGCATGACGACGTCCATGTAGCCCTCGACGACGAGGGCGTGACCGCGTTCGCGAATGGCCTGGCGCGCCTCGTGCAGGCCATAGAGTTCGCGCCCCTTGCTGAAGACCGCGGTCTCGGGCGAGTTCAGGTACTTGGGCTTGCTGTCGTCGAGCACGCGCCCACCGAAGCCGACGACCTCGCCGCCGACGGCACGGATCGGGAACATGATGCGGTGGCGGAACCAGTCCCAGCGGCGCCGCGGCGCGGCGGCCAGGCGCGCCGGCTCGGGAAGCGGCTGCACCGTGGATTCCGCGGCAGCTTCCGGCGCCGCCTCGCCAGCGTCGGCTTCCACGCTGGCGCGCACGAGGCCGGCGTCTTCGAGCACGGGATCGTCATAGGCGGCAAAGACGCCCGCCAGGCCGTGCCAGCCCGCGGGCGCGTAGCCCAGACCGAAGCGTGCGGCGGTTTCGCCGCTGAGGCCGCGCGCCTTGAGGTAGGCGATGGCCTGGGGCGAATGGCGCAGCGCCTTCCGGTAGTGCATCGCGGCCTTCTCCAGCGCGTTCGTGAGCGAAAGCCGGCGCTCGGCCAGGCGCTGCCGGTTCTGGCGCTCCTCGGGGCTGACCTGCTCCTGCGGAACCTGCATGCCCACGCCTTGCGCGAGCTCGCTCACGGCGTCGACGAAGCTCATGCCGGTGTGCTCGCAGAGGAAGCGGATGGCGTCGCCGCTGGCGCCGCAGCCGAAGCAGTAATAGAACTGCTTGGCCGGCGTGACCGAGAAGCTCGGCGACTTCTCGGCGTGGAAGGGGCACAGGCCCATCCAGTTGGCACCGCCGCGCTTGAGCTCGACATGGCGCCCTACGACGTCGACGATGTCGACGCGCGCGATCAGGTCCTGCAGAAAGCCGGCGGGAATCACGCGGCGCAGTCTAGCTGGCGCCGCCTTCCACCGACGCTGCGCCGCCGGCAGCGCCGTCTTCGGCGCTGTCGGCCGGGGCGAGCGCAAACATGCCGCGCCAACTGCGCGTGAAGCCTGCCACCTGCGCGGCCGCCATCGGCGAGGCGATTCCCGTGCCCTGGCCGACGTCGCAACCCATGTCCAGCAGGGCGCGCGCCTGCGCCGGGCTTTCCACGCCCTCGGCGACGACGCTGCAGCCGAAGGTGCTCGCCAGGCCGATCACGCCCTCGACGATGGCGCGGTCCTGCGTGTCGTCGAGCATGTGGTGCACGAAGCTGCGATCGATCTTCAGCACGTCCACCGGCAGCCGCTTGAGGTAGGTGAGCGTCGAGTAGCCGGTGCCGAAGTCGTCGAGGGCCACGCGCACGCCGAGTTCGCGGCAGCGCGCCAGCAGGGCCGAGGCGGCCTCGATGTCGGCGTGCGCCGCGGTTTCCAGCATCTCGAGCTCGAAGTGCGGCGCCAGCACCTCGCTGTGCCGCGCCAGCAGTTCGGAGAGGCGCTGCGCGAAGTCGGGCTCCTGCAGGTGGCGCGCCGAGACGTTGACGCTGACCGAGATCTCCAGACCGCTGCGCCGCCACTGCGAGAGGTGCTCGAGGGCCTGCGAGAACACCCAGTCGCCGATGTGCGAGGACAGGCCGGTGTTCTCGATCTGCGGCAGGAACTGCGCCGGCGCGATCAGGCCGTGCAGCGGGTGCTCCCAGCGCAGCAGCGCCTCGAAGCCCAGCACGCGGCCGGCGCGCATGTCCACCTTGGGCTGGTAGTGCAGCACGAACTCGGCCTGGTCCAGGGCCTGCTGCACGCGGCCGATGAACATCGCCCGCTCCTCGGTCCGGCGACGGTGTTCGGAATCGAAGAAGAGGAAGCCGTTGCGCCCGGACTGCTTGGCGCCGAACATCGCGTGGTCGGCATGGCGCAGCAGGGTGTCGGCGTCGCTGCGATCGATCGGGTAGACGGTGGCGCCGACGCTGGCGGTGACCTGCACCGGCTCCTGTGCCGGGTCGACGACGTAGGGTTGGGCGACGACGCGTAGCACGCGGTCCACCGCCATGCGTGCCTCCTCGATCGAGCCCGCGCGCAGCAGGAGCACGAACTCGTCGCCGCCCAGGCGTGCCGCCGAATCCGACCAGTTGTCGCGTGTGCGCAGCGCGCTGCGCAGGCGCCCGGCGAGTTCGGCCAGCAGGCGGTCACCGGCGGCATGACCGAAGCGGTCGTTGACGGGCTTGAAACGGTCCAGATCAAGGTAGCAGACGACGAGCAGGTAGCCGTCGCGGTCGGCGGCGCGCATGCCCTCGACCAGCATCTGCGTCAGCCGTGCGCGGTTGGGCAGCCGCGTCAGTTCGTCGAAGTGCGCCTGCCGCTCCAGGCGTTCGCGCTGCGCGCGCTGCTCGCTCACGTCGGTGATCACCAGCACGTGGTTGCGCAACTCGCCCTGCGGGCCGCGAACGGTGGAGATGGTGACCTGCAGCGTACAGGCCTCGCCGCTGCGACGGCGCTCCAGAAGCTCGCCGCGCCAGGTCCCGTTCTCGCGCAGCGCGGCCCACATCGCCGCGCGCTGCTGGCGCGCCAGCGGGTCCGCCGGAGAGGGGCGCAGCAGCGAAGGGATGCGGCCGATCAGCTCTTCGCGCTTGAGGCCCAGGATTTGTGCGTAGGTCGGGTTGACGTCGAGGACGTGCAGTTCGGCGTCGGTGATGAGCAGACCCTCGTGCAAATGCTGGAAGAGGCTCGCCGACAGGCGTTGGCGCTCCTGGGCCTGGTGGCGCTCGTTCACGTCGAGCAGGGTGGCCAGCAGGCGCATCGGCGTGCCGGCGGCGTCGCGGTCGATGACCAGCAGCGTGGCCTCGAACCAGCGCCAGTCATCGCCATGCGGCATGCGCAGTTCGAGCTGGTGGCGCCCGATCTCGCCGCGAGCCATCTGCCCGAGCGCGTCCTGCAGCGCGGTGCGGTCGTCGGCGTGCACGGAGTCCTGCCAGGCCTGCGGACTCCAGTGCGTCGCGTCGAATCCGGTCAGCGCGCGCCACGCCGGCGAGACGAAGCTGTCCGTCCCGTTGAGCCGCCAGTCGGCCACGCCCAGGCGCGTGCCATCCAGTGCCCACTCCCAGCGCCGCCGGTGGCGGAAGTTGTCGGCGCGGCTGGCGTGGGCCACGAGCAGCATGCCAAGCGTCGCCAGGACGAAGGCCAGCGCCTGTTCGCGCACCGAGGCGGCCGCGTTCGCCGTCACGAGGCCGAGCGCCCAGGCCGTGACGGCGAGTACCGTCGTGGCGATGGCCGTGCCGCCTTGCGTCCACAGCCCGAGCATGGCGACGATCGGGAGCATCCAGACGAACATCCGCGCCTGGGGATGGCCCTCCATCGCGGGGGCAGCGAGCACGATGAGCACGCCAGCGGTCAGCAGCCCGCGCCACAGCAGCCGCGCGGCCGGCAAGGGGCGCTCGATGCGGCGCATCGTGCAGGCCGCAACCGCGCACAGCATCAGGCTGCAGAAACCGAGGCAGAAGAGGACGAGCGGCGACGGTGCTCTGTGGGCGCCGCCGCTGCCGTCCAGGGAGGGCGGCGGCGACGCCGCGCTCATCGCCGTCGTGGCCACGAGCGCCACCAGCGTGGCGGCGACGACGAGCCAGCCGACGTCGCGCGGCCGCCAAAGCCGGGCGTCGAAACTGCCGCGTGCCAGGGCGCGCGCGGTCAGGGCCTGGGCCACGAGACAGACGAGCATGGCAGCGACGGCGGCGAGCGGCCCGCAGCCGCGGGCGAGCAGCGCCAGCACCATGCCCGCCAGCGCTGCAGCCGCCACCGCTGGGCCGAATCGCGCCTGGGTCGCCAGCGCCAGGCCGATGCCTGCGCCTGCCGCGGCAACGCACCCGCCGACCGGCGTTCCCGCGGCGGCGTGGGCGCCGAACGCGCAAAGGAACGTGCCTGCCGCCGACAGTGCCGCCGGCGCGAGCCCGTATTCGTGCTGGGCTTGCGCGCGCGGTCTGGCCGCCGGGTCGGGTGGCACGAACGGCGTCACGTGCCGGCGATTCGGGTTGTGCAGGAGTGGGAGGGGATGGTGCCGGATGATCGCACCACACGCCCCCCCGGGAACTCAAATGAGGAAATCGCTGAGCTTGGCGCCGCCGGCGAGCGCTTGCCGCAGCCAGGTCGGCTGCAGGCCGCGCCCGGACCAGGTCTGGTCCGTCGCCGGGTCGCGGTACTTCGGCGGCACCTTCTTCGCGCTGCTGCGCGCCTTCTGCGCGCCCGTCGGGCCGCGCGTGCCGAGGTCGGCCAGCGTCAAGCCGTGCTGGGCCATCAGCGCCTTCACCTGGCCGATGGCCGATGCGCGCTCTTCGCGCTGGAGGTCGAGGATCTGTTTTTCGAGTTCGGCCTTCTTGGCAAGCAGGTCGTTCAGACGATTGGCCATGGGCATTCCGCACGCGGGGTTGAGATCGCGGGAATATACCAGCCCGTTGCCGCCTCCGTGCGATGACCGCCGAGATTCACTTGTAGCCGACGCGGTCGAGTATCTGCTGAACCCGACTCTGGTTCATGCCGACGACGGAAATCGGCACCGATTCGCTCTTGAAACTTCCCAGCGCCTTCAGCGCCGGATTGCCCAGGGCGGTACCCGGGACCGCTGGCCATTCGTTGTTGCCGTCCGCGAAATACTCCTGCGCCTGCGGGCTGGAGAGGTATTCGAGAAACTGCACCGCTTCCTCGCGGTGCTTGGCATGGCGCGCGACCGCGGCGCCGGCGACGTTGACGTGCGTGCCGTGGTCGGCCTGGTTCGGGAAGATCGCGCCGACCTTCTCCGCCACGTCGCGGTCTTCAGGCTTCTTGGAGCGCATCAGGCGCGCGAAGTAGTAACTGTTGGTGAGCGCGACGCCGCATTCGCCGCTGGCCACGGCGCGGATCTGATCGGTATCGCCACCCTTGGGTTCACGCGCCATGTTGGCGACGACGCCCTGGAGCCAGGCTTCGGTCTTCTCGGGGCCGAGGTGCTCGAGCATGGAACCGAACAGCGACAGGTTGTAGGGATGCGAACCCGAGCGCGTGCATACCAGCCCCTTGTTGACCGGTAGCGCGAGTTTCTCGTACTGGTCGACGTCGGCGGCCTTCACGCGCGATTTGTCGTAGACGATCATCCGCGCGCGCGTGGAAATGCCGAACCAGGCCGAGCCCTGGCCTTCGTCCTTGCCGCGAAGCCGGGCGGGAATGCGCTCCTCGAGCACCTTGCTGCGCACGGGTTGGAAAAGGCCGTCGGCCTCGGCACGCCAAAGCCGCGCCGCATCGACCAGCAGCACGACATCGGCCGGGCTCGCGGCGCCTTCGCTCTTCAGGCGGTTGACGACGCCGGCGTCGTCGGTATCGACGCGGTTGATGCGGATACCGGTGGCTTTGGTGAAGTCGCCGTAAAGCGCCTCGTCTGTCTGGTAATGCCGCGCCGAATAGATATTGAGCACCTTTTCCTGTGCCAGCGCCGGGGCGGCAAGCGTGGCGGCGAGGGCGAGCAGGGCAAGGCGTGAGAGAGGTGAACGAGTCACGATGGCTCCGCAGGTTGAAGGGGATTCCATCAGTTTACATGAGAGCGAGAACGATTCGCAGTTAAGCGATACCGGTCGCCGATGTCTGCCGCGCGCGTCCGCCGGCGAATGGAGGCTCAGCGCGCTGGCGGCACGTAACCTGCAACCTGGTCGGCGCGGCCGCCGAAGAGGAATTGCTCCATCTGCTGCGCCAGGTAGCGGCGCGCGCCGGCATCGGCCAGGCTCAGCCGGTTCTCGTTGACGAGCATCGTCTGGTGGCGCTTCCACAACTCGAAGGCCTCGGCGCTGATGTGCTCGTAGATGCGCTTGCCGAGTTCCCCCGGATACGGCGCGTAGGTCAGGCCCGGTGCCTCCTTCTTCAGGTAGGCGCATTGCACCATGCGCGTCATCGAAATCTCTCCCTTCTTCGTTCAGGCCAGTTTCTTCACCAGCACCTGCGAGCGCCGGTCCCAGTTGTACTTGCGCTTGCGCGCCTCGGGCAGCCAGTCGGCATCGACCGGCTCGAAGCCGCGCTTGATGAACCAGTGCATCGTGCGCGTGGTGAGCACGAAGATGCTGGCCAGGCCCGCGGCACGCGCGCGCTGCTCGATGCGCTTCAGGATGCGCTCGCCGTCGCCCTGGCTCTGCACCGCGGGCGAGATCGTCAGCGCCGCCATCTCACCGGTGCGCGCCTCGGGGTAGGGGTAGAGCGCGGCGCAGCCGAAGATGATGCCGTCGTGCTCGATCACCGTGTAGTTGTCGATGTCGCGCTCGATCTCGGCACGGTCGCGGCGAACCATCGTGCCGTCGCGCTCGAACGGTTCGATCAGCTTGACGATCGCCGCGACGTCGTCGTGCCCGGCCTCGCGCAGGCTCTCGAGCTTCTCGTCGACGACCATCGTGCCCATGCCGTCGTGCGTGAAGATCTCCATCAGCAGCGCACCGTCGACGGCGAAGGGCAGGATGTGCGAGCGTTCGACGCCGCCCTCGCAGGCGGCGACGCAGTGCTGCAGGTAGAAGGCCGGGTCGCTGGGCTGCTGCGGCGTCGACATCGAGGCCAGCAGACGGCGTGCGTCCGCCAGGGCGATCTCGGTGTCGACGGGGCTCTCGTCATCGTCGAGCCGCTCGCGGATTCCGGGCACCTCGGTGAGGAAGACCAGCTTGTCGGCGTGCAGCGCGATCGCGGTGGCGGTGGCCACGTCCTCCATCGTCAGGTTGAAGGCCTCGCCGGTGGGCGAGAAGCCGAAGGGCGAGAGCAGCACGAGCGCGCCGATGTCGATGGCGCGCCGGATCGCCGCACCGTCGACGCGGCGCACGACGCCGCTGAGCAGGAAGTCCACCCCGTCGACGATGCCCACCGGCCGCGCCGTGAGGAAGTTGCCCGAGACCACGCGCACGGTGGCGTTGGCCATCGGCGTGTTCGGCAGGCCCTGGCTGAAGGCGGCCTCGATCTCGAAGCGCAGCTGGCCCGCGGCCTCCTGCGCGCAATCGAGAGCCACCGGATCGGTGATGCGGATGCCGTGGCTGAAGCGCGAGGTCTTGCCCTTGGCGGCGAGCTGCTCACTGAGCTGCGGCCGAAAGCCGTGCACCAGCACCAGCTTGATGCCGATGGCGTGCAGGATCGCCAGATCCTGCACCAAGCCGTTGAGCTTGCCCGCGGCGATGGCCTCGCCGGCGACGCCGACGACGAAGGTCTTGCCGCGGTAGGCGTGGATGTAGGGCGCGACCGAGCGGAACCAGGGGACGAAGGTGTGCGGGAAGACGAGGCTCATGGCGCGCGGGATTTTGCAGTAGGCAAGGCCCGACCGCCGTCACGCACCCGATAATCCGCGCCCCGTGAAGCCGCGCACGGCCGCGAGGGTCGCGGCCCATCCCGTCCCGTCCATCCGCTATCCCGAATCGCTGCCGGTCTCGGCCCGGCGCGAGGAGATCGCGCGCGCGCTGCGCGCGCATCCGGTGGTCATCGTCTGCGGCGAGACCGGCTCGGGCAAGACCACGCAACTGCCCAAGATCGCGCTCGAACTCGGCCGCGGCCTGGGCGCCGGAGGCCGAGGACTGATCGGCCACACGCAGCCGAGGCGTATCGCCGCCAGCAGCGTGGCCAGGCGCATCGCCGAGGAGCTTGGTACGCCCTTGGGCGAGGTCGTCGGCTACAAGGTGCGCTTCCAGGATCGGCTGCAGCCCGGCGCCTCGGTGTAGCTGATGACCGACGGCATCCTGCTGGCCGAGACGCAGACCGACCCGTTGCTGCGCGCCTACGACACGCTGATCCTCGACGAGGCGCACGAGCGCAGCCTGAACATCGACTTCCTCCTCGGCTACCTGAAGCAGCTGCTGCCCCGGCGTCCGGACCTGAAGCTCGTCGTCACCTCGGCGACCATCGACGCCGAGCGCTTCGCCGAACACTTCGCGCAGGGCGGCGTGGCCGCGCCGGTGATCCTGGTCTCGGGGCGGCTCCATCCGGTGGAGCAGCGCTGGCGGCCCTTCGACGAGCGCAAGGATTTCGAGCTCGAGGACGCGATCGCCGACGCCGTCGACGAGCTCTGGCGCGGCGGCCCGGGCGACATCCTCGTCTTCCTGCCCGGCGAGCGCGAGATCCGCGAGGTCGCCGACCACCTGCGCAAGCACCTGGCCTCGCAGCACCGCGGTGGGCCGCAGCCGGACGTCCTGCCGCTGTTCGCGCGGCTGTCGCAGGCGGAGCAGGACCGTGTCTTCCAGCCCGGCAACGGGCGGCGCATCGTGCTCGCGACCAACGTCGCCGAGACCTCGCTCACCGTGCCCGGAATCCGCTACGTCGTCGACAGCGGCCTCGCGCGGGTCAAGCGCTACAGCTTTCGCAACAAGGTCGAGCAATTGCAGGTGGAGCCCATCAGCCGCGCCGCGGCCGACCAGCGCGCCGGACGCTGCGGACGCGTCGCCGACGGCGTCTGCATCCGGCTCTACGCGGAGGAAGATTACGCGGCGCGGCCGCGCTTCACCGACCCCGAGATCCTGCGCAGCTCCCTGGCCGGCGTCATCCTGCGCATGAAGGCCTTGAATCTCGGCGCGGTCGAGGACTTCCCCTTTCTGCAGCCGCCGCCGAGGAAGGCCATCGCCGACGGCTACGCGCTGCTGGCCGAGCTCGGCGCGGTCGACGAGGGGAACGCACTCACCGAGACCGGCCGCGCGCTCGCGCGGCTGCCGCTGGACCCGCGCGTGGGCCGCATGATCCTCGAGGCCGTGCGCCGCCAGTCGCTGGCCGAGGTGCTGGTGATCACGGCTGCGCTCTCCGGCCAGGACGTGCGCGACCGCCCGCTCGAGCAGCAGCAGGCCGCCGACGAGAAGCACAAGCCCTTCGACGACGAGCGCTCGGAGTTCATGGGCTACCTCAAGCTGTGGCGCTGGATCGAGGAGGGCCGCGGCCACGGTCAGGCCGGCGCGCACGCGCACAAGCTCTCCAACCGCCAGCAGGAGCAGCGCCTGCGCGAGCGCTTCGTCAACCCGCGCCGCGTGCGCGAGTGGCGCGACATCCACGCCCAGCTGCACACGGTGGCGGCCGAGCAGGGCTGGCGGCTCAACAGCAGCCCGGCGACCTACGAGCAGGTGCACCTGGCGATGCTCGCCGGCTTGCTCGGCAACATCGGCTGCAAGAGCGACGAAGAGGACTGGTACCTGGGCGCGCGCGGCATCAGGTTCTGGCGCCATCCGGGCGCGCACCTGTCGAAGAAGCCCGGGCGCTGGCTGATGGCCGCCGAGCTGGTGGAGACGACGCGGCTCTACGGACGCGGCCTGGCCGCCATCGACGCACGCTGGATACCGCAGGTGGCCGGGCATCTGCTGAAGACGCAGCTGCTGGAGCCGCACTGGGAGAAGAAGGCCGGCGAGGTGGTGGCACTCGAGCGCGCCACGCTCTACGGCCTCGTCGTCTACAACAACCGGCGCGTGAACTACGCGCAGCTGGATCCGGCAGGCGCGCGCGAGATCTTCATCCGCCAGGCGCTGGTGGAGGGCGAGATCGAGACACGGCTGCCGTTCCTGGCGCACAACCAGCGCCTCATCCGCCAGGTGCAGGCCTTCGAGCACAAGGCCAGACGCCAGGACGTGCTCGTCGACGAGGAGCTGATCTTTGCCTTCTACGCGCAGCAGCTGCCGCCCGCGGTGTGCAGCACGGCCACGCTCGAGAAGTGGTACCGCGACGAAGTGCGGCGCTGTCCGGGCCTGCTGCAGCTCTCGCGCGAGGAGTTGATGCGCCACGAGGCCGCAGGCATCACGACCGCGGCCTTCCCGCCCACGCTGCGCCTGGGCGGAATCGACTGCGCGGCGCAGTACCTGCACGAACCCGGCGACGCGCGCGACGGCCTCACGGTGACGCTGCCGATCTACGCCCTCAACCAGGCGAGCGAAGCGCGCTGCGAGTGGCTCGTCCCCGGCATGCTCGAGGAGAAGGTGGTGGCGCTGTGCAAGAGCCTGCACCAGCGCCCGCGCTCGCGGCTGCTGCCGCTGGCCGATTGGGCCAAGGACTTCGTCGCGGAGCACGCCTTCGCCGAAGGCAGCCTGATCGAGGTGCTGCTGCAGGCGGTGCGCGCGAAGACGCAGCTGCCGCTCGTGCGCAACGACTTCAAGCTGGAGACGCTTGCGCCGCACCTGTTCATGAACTTCCGCATCGTCGATGAGCACGGGCGCCAGATCGGCGCCGGACGCGATCTGGCGCGGCTGAAGGCCGAGCTCGGCCATCAGGCGCGCACCGCGTTCCAGGCGCTGGCGACGCTGAGGGCCCGCCCATCGCCGCTCCCGCTCGCGGGAGAGGGCGGGGATGGGGGTGCCGTTCACACGCCGGGTCCACCCTCGATCCGACCCGCTCCCGCTGTGCGGGAGCGGGATCGGGATCGGGAGCGGGAGCGGGATCGGGAGCAGGAGGCGCCGCGCTACACCGCGTGGACCTTCGGCGAACTGCCCGAGCTGATGGAGCTGAGGAAGGGCGGGCAGGTGCTGATCGGCTTTCCGGCGCTGGTCGATCGCGGCACGCACGTCGAGATCGAGGTCTTCGACGAGCCCGAGGCCGCCGCTGCGACGCACCGCGCCGGCCTGCGTCGGCTGGTCGCGCTGCAGCTGCGCGAGCCGCTGAAATACCTCGAGAAGAACATCCCCGATCTGCAGAAGATGGCTGTCGCCTACATGAGTCTCGGCACGCTCGAGGAGTTGCGCGCGCAGATCGTCGAGGTGACGCTGGACCGTGCCTTTCTCGCCGACCCGCTGCCCACCGACGCAGCGAGCTTCGCCCGGCGCGTCGAGGCGGGCCGCACGCGGCTGAACCTGATCGCCGCCGAGGTCGCGCGCCTTGCCGGCAGCGTGCTCGCCGAATGGAGTGCGGCGCAGCGCAAGCTGCGCGACGGCAGGCCGCCGCGCGACGTCGCCGACGACGTGACGGCGCAGCTGCAGCGCCTGTGCGGCAAGCGCTTTCTCGCGCAGACCGACTGGGCTGCGCTGCAACACGTCCCGCGCTATCTGAAGGCGGTGGTGATGCGCCTGGACAAGCTGCGCGCCGACCCCGCGCGCGACGCTGCGCGCAGCGCCGAGCTGCGTCCGCTCGAGCAGCGCTGGCTGCGGCGCGTCGCCGAGCTCAAGGGGGCGCATCATGCCCGGCTCGAGGAGTTCCGCTGGCTGCTCGAGGAGTTGCGCGTCGGTCTCTTCGCCCAGGAGCTGCGCACGCCGCAGCCGGTGAGCGTCAAACGGCTGGAGAAGACCTGGCAGCAGCTCCAGCACTGACGCCGGGCGCGGGCTTCAGCCTGGTTCCAAGCCCAGGCGCTGCCGCAAGCGCTGCGCCAGCCGGCGTACGGTCTCGCGCGAGGAGGCGTCGGCTCGCGCCAGGCAGGCGCGCGCGTAGCCGGTGTCGTTCTGAAGGCGCTCGACGTGCACGCGCACGCCTTCGCCCGCCAACAGCCACTTGAACTCGATGATTTCCGCCAAGGCCAGGGCCTGCGGCTCGTGCGTGGTGGGGGCGTTCATCGACATCGACTTCTCGGGGTGCGCACCGACTCTAACGCGCACGCATCGACCGATGCTGACAGAGGTCTAGAGAGCCGTCCCGGTTCCGGCCCCTGACCCCTCGTTTGGGTGTTGCTGCAGTGCAACAAAACCGATCACGCCGCCGTACACGCGGGTCGAGGGCCGCGATCGGCCCACGCCGGGAGCCGCAAGCGCTTGCCGCTGCGGCGATTTCGGTGCCGCTCGCGCATGGGTCTATGCTCGCGGCATGAACGGAACCCCCCTGGCCATCGGCTTTGCCGACGTCGCGGCGGCCGCAGAGCGGCTGCGCGGCGTCGCCCATCGCACGCCCGTGCGCAGCTCGCGCAGCGCCGACGAGCGCAGCGGTGCGCAACTGCACTTCAAGTGCGAGAACTTCCAGCGCATGGGCGCATTCAAGTTCCGTGGCGCCTTCAATGCGATGGCGCGCCTCACGCCGCTGCAACGGCGCGCCGGCGTCATCACCTTCAGCTCGGGCAACCATGCGCAGGCGGTCGCCCTGTCGGCGCGGCTGCTGGAGATGCCCAGTGTCATCGTCATGCCGCGCGACGCCCCGGCGTCCAAGCTCGCCGCCACGCGCGCCTACCAGCAGGGGATGCGCGGCAGCGAGGTGGTTCTCTACGATCGCTTCGGCGAGGACCGCGAGGCGATCGGCCGGCGCATCGCGCACGAGCGCGGCATGGTGCTGATCCCGCCTTACGACCACGCCGACGTGATGGCGGGGCAGGGGACGGCGGCGCTCGAGCTGATCGAGGACGTGGGCGCACTCGACACCCTGCTCGTCTGCGTCGGCGGTGGTGGCCTCCTGAGCGGCTGTGCCGTTGCCGCGCACGCCCGCTCACCGGGCGTGCGCGTCTGGGGGGTGGAGCCCGAGGCCGGCAACGACGTGCAGCAAAGCCTCGCGCGTGGCGAGATCGTTCGCATCGACACGCCGCAGACGCTTGCCGACGGCGCACAGACGCAGGCCTGTGGCGAGCTCACCTTCCCGGTGGTGCGTGCACTCGCCAAGGGCGTGCTGACGGTCAGCGACGCGCAGATCGTCAGCACGATGCGCTTCTTCGCCGAACGCATGAAGATGCTCGTCGAGCCCACGGGCTGCCTTGCCGCGGCCGCGGTGCTCGAAGGCGCGATCGACTTGCGCGGCCAGCGCGTGGGCATCATCGTCTCCGGTGGCAACATCGATCTCGGGCGCTTTGCGCAGCTGCTGCACGCCTGAGCCCGTCTTTGCATCCAACCCTCGCAAGGATCGGTACATGAGCGACTCCACCGACGCCAACCCGGCGGCCAGTGCCGCGGCACCCGAGAAGGAGAGTGAAGGCGACCGCAAGCTGCGCGCAGCGGTCGAGTCGCTGCTCGCGCGTGCGCCGGCGGTGAGCCTGGGCACCGTGGAGACGGCGGCGTCGACGCTCGGTTACGAGGCGAGGGTGGAGTTCCTGCCGGTGCTCGCCGAAGGCTTCGACGGCGCGCTCGCCGAGCCGCAGGCGGCGGTGATGGCCAGCAGCTACGTCTACACCGGCGAGGGCATCGGCACGCGGCCGGTGTGCTTCGCCTTCAACGGCGGACCGGGCTCGGCCTCGGTCTGGCTGCACCTGGGTGCGCTCGGCCCCAAGCGCGTCGTCGTGCCGGACGACGCCACGCCGGCGCGCGGTCCGGGCGCGATCGTCGACAACCCGCTGACCTGGTTGGCGCACTTCGACCTCGTCTTCATCGATCCGCCGCACACCGGCTGGTCGGTGTGCGCCTCGGAAGCGGCGCGCAAGCGCATGCTGTCGGTGGATGGCGACGTCGCGGCACTGGCCGAAGTCGTGCGCGCCTGGCTCACACGCCACGGCCGCTGGGGCTCGCCGGTCTTCGTCGCCGGCGAGAGCTACAGCACGACGCGCGCGGCCGCGCTGGCCGACAGCCTGCAGACGGCCGGCGTGCCTCTGGCGGGCCTGGTGCTGGTGAGCTGCGCGATGGACCTGCAGACCCTCGTCTTCGCGCCGGCCAACGAACTGCCGTACGCGCTCTTCCTGCCCGCGTTCGCGCAGGTCTCGCAGTACCACGGGCTGCTCAAGGGCACGCTCGGCGAGTCGGCGGCCGCCGCGCGCGCCGCCGCCGAGGCCTTCGTCGAAGAGGAGTACCTCACGGCATTGCACCAGGGCGGCCGCCTGTCCGGCGCGCGTCGTGCGCGCATCGCGCGACGCATCGCGCAGCTCACCGGCTTGTCGCCGGCGCTCGTCGAGTCGCTGAACCTGCGCATCAGCGACGGCAGCTACTTTCTCGAGGCCCTGCGTGACCGCGGGCAGGTGGTGGGACGGCTCGAGGCGCGCTCGCTCGGGCCGATGCCGGCCAGCCGCGGCCACGCCTGGGAGTTCGATCCCGGCATCGAGGCCATCGCTGCGGCCTACACCTCAGCGGCCATGGCCTACTTCGGGCAGGTGCTGGGCGTGAGCCTGCCCGGTCGCTTCGAAATCGTCAGCAACGCCACGCACAAGGCCTGGAACTGGAACCGTGGCGAGGCCCAGGGCAACGCCTACGCCAGCACGACGCCCGACCTCGCGCGCGCGCTGCGGCGCAACGCGCACCTGCGCGTGTTCGTGGCCAGCGGACGCTACGACCTGGGAACGCCCTACAGCGCCAGCGACTGGTCGCTCGCGCACCTGGACGTGCCGTCCGAGGTGGCCGCTCGCGTCGAGCACCATTACTACGACGCCGGCCACATGATGTACACGCGCCGGGAGGATCTGGCCAAGCTCTGGGCCGACCTCTCGGCCTGGCTCGCGCGCGGAGCCTGACATGCACGTCGGCATCCTCACCGGCGGCGGCGATTGCCCGGGGCTGAACGCCGTCATCCGTGCCGTCACGCTGGCACTCGTGAACGAGGCCGGGGCGCGCGTCACCGGAATCGAGCGCGGCTTCGAAGGGCTGCTGACGCAGCGTACGCGCGCGCTCGACGTGCGCGCGGTCGAAGGCCTGCTGGCGCAGGGCGGCACCGTGCTGGGAACGCACAATCGCTGCAATCCATTCGAGGACATCGCCGCCGGCGGTGCCGACCGCTCGGCGGTGGCGATGGCGAGCGCGCGCGATCTCGGCCTGGACGCGCTCGTGGCCATCGGCGGCGACGGCACGATGAGCATCGCCAACCGCTTCAGCGCGCTCGGGCTGCCGGTGGTCGGCGTGCCCAAGACGATCGACAACGACCTCGTTCACAACGACCGCAGCTTCGGCTTCGACAGCGCGGTGGTAGTCGTCGCCGAGGCGCTGGACCGGCTGGAGACGACGGCACGCAGCCACCGCCGCGTGCTCATCGCCGAGACCATGGGACGCTACGCGGGCTGGATCGCGCTGGAAGGTGGAATCGCCGGCGGCGCCGACGTCATCCTGCTGCCGGAGCTGCCGGTGGACGTCGACGCCGTGGCCGAGCACTGCCGCGCGCGCGAGCGCGACCAGGGCTACACGCTGATCTGCATCGGCGAGGGCGTGCCGCTGCAGGGCAGCCTCGTCGTGCGCGAGCGCATCGCCGACAGTCCGGACCCGCTGCGCCTGGGCGGCGTGGGCGTGTTGCTGCAGCACGAGCTCTCGCGGCGCTTGTCGACCGAGGTGCGCTGCACGGTGCTCGGCCATGTGCAGCGCGGGGGCTCACCCACGGCCTTCGACCGCGTGCTCGCCACGCGTTTCGGCTACCACGCCGCGCAACTCGTGCGCCGCGGCGAATTCGGCCGCATGGTTGCGCTGCAATGCGACCGCATCGACAGCGTGCCGATCGGCGACGTCGCCGACCGCAGCCGCACGGTACCGCCGGAACACGCACTGCTGGCCACCGCGCGCGGCATCGGCGTGATGCTCGGCAGCTGATCCCGCGACTTCGGGAACCTGCCTCTCGTGCCGTGCGCGGGAGGGCCGGGGAGAGGCCGCCTCAGCGCCTCCGGCCCCGTCACCCGTGCCGCACGTCCGCCACGGGATCGGAGCCGAAATCCGCCCGATCCAGATGGCCGATCAGCCGCGCCGCCGCGGTCGCGGGGCTGTCGAGCCGGCCGTCACGATGCAGCGCGGCGAAGTGCTCGCGTTCGGGGAACACCAGTGCGTCTGCGCTGCGCAATTGCCGCTGCATGTCGGTGTCGATCACGCCCGGGGCGAGCGAGACGATGCGCGCGCCATGGGCCTGCGCGGCCTCCTCCAGCGCGACCGCGCGCGCCAGGTGGTCCAGTCCCGCCTTCGCCGCGCAGTACGACGCGCTGCCGGCCATCGCGCGCCGCCCCAGTCCCGAGGACACGAGCAGCAGCTTGCGTGGCATCGTCCAGCCTCGCGTGGCGGCGAGGAACGCGGCGGTGAGCCGCATCGGCGCCTCGAGCCCGACGCGCAGCGCGCGCGCGAGGTCCTCGCCGTCGACCTCGCCCAGCGGCGCCAGCGCCGGGATCACGCCTGCGTTGTTGATGAGCGCGAGCGACGCGAAGGACCGCGCACCCTGCGCCTGCAGGTGGTCGTGCAGGCGCGTGGCCACCGCCCCCGCCTCGGCGAGGTCGGCGCTCCAGTGCTGCAGCCGCGGCGAGGAAAGGCCTTCGGGCGCTTGGCGCGAAATCGCGATGACGTGCTCGCCGCGCGCGAGCAGCTGCTCGGCGACGGCGCGCCCGAGTCCGCGCGAGGCGCCGGTGACGATGGACAAGGTGATGCTCATGCCGGTGAGGATAGCCGCGCCGATGGGCGCGGAGTCCGGCGCGAGGTACCGTCAGAACGGCGCGGGCGCACGCCAGTGAAGCCGGCGTCCGTCCAGCGGGTGTGCAAGCGCCAGTTCGCACGCATGCAGCATCAGTCGCGGCACCGTGGCGGCGCGATCGGCGTCGTCGTAGAGCGCGTCACCGACGATCGGCCAGCCCATCGCCGCGAGGTGCACGCGCAGTTGATGCGAGCGCCCCGTCACCGGCTGCAGCGACAGCCGTGTGCGTCCGCCCTCGCGCGCCTGCACCTGCCAGCGGGTCAGGCTTGGCTTGCCGTGCGTGGCATCGACCTTCTGGCGCGGCCGCTGCGTCCAGTCGGCGGCCAGCGGCAGCGCGATCTCTCCCCTCTCGGCCTCGGGACCGCCGTGCACCAGGGCTTCGTAGCGCTTGTCGACGGCACGCGCCGCGAACGCCATGCTCAGCGCTCGCTGCAGCACGGCGCCGCGCGCGAACAGCAGCAGCCCGGACGTCGCCATGTCCAGCCGGTGCACGACGAGGGCATCGGCGGCGAACCGCTGCACGCGTGTCCAGGCGCATTCCGCGCCCTCGGGGCCGCGCCCGGGCACCGACAGCAAGCCCGTGGGCTTGTTCACGAGTGCGAACTCCGCGTCGAGGTGGATCAGGAATGCCATCGGAAACCCGTTATACTGCGAGGCTTCCCAGGCGCTTAGCTCAGCTGGTTAGAGCACCACCTTGACATGGTGGGGGTCGGAGGTTCGAGTCCTCTAGCGCCTACCAGATGCGGTGGCGATCCGCTCGACTGGAACAGGGGCCCGACGGCGACGTCCGGCCCCTCGTCGTTTGGACCGCGTCGCGTCGGGGTGTGGAACGGCCGGCGCAGTGGATCGTGTGACTTCCAGGCTTCCCTCGCTGACTCCCGCGATGGCCGGCGTGCTCGAACGCATCGGCCGCGCCCGCCGCACGCCCTTGCATCATCTGCCCGCGGCCGAAGCGCGTGCGGCCTACCTTCGCGCCGCCGAAGTGCTGGACCTGCCGCGCGTGCCACTGGAGCGCGTCGAGGACATCGAGCTGCCCGGCGGAGACGGCCGGCCGCGGCCGGCGCGGCTCTACGCGCCCTCTCGCGAGCGGCTGCCGGCCTTGCTCTACCTGCACGGTGGCGGTTTCGTGATCGGCGGCCTCGAGACGCACGAAAGCCTGTGCCGCCAGCTCGCGCGGCGCAGCGGCTGCGCGGTGGTGGCGCTCGATTACCGCCTGGCGCCCGAACACCCGTTTCCGGCTGCCGTCGACGACAGCTGGGCGGCGCTGCGGTACCTGGCCACGCGTGCCGACGAGCGAGGGCTCGATGGCCGGCGCCTGGGCGTCGGCGGCGACAGCGCCGGCGGCACGCTGGCCGCGGTGGCAGCGATCCACGCGCGCGACACCGGCGTCCCGCTGCGGCTGCAGCTGCTCATCACACCGGGCACGACCGCGCATGCGGACACCGCCTCGCACCGGCGCTTCGCGCGCGGCTTCCTGCTCGACGACGACGTCATCGCCTGGTTCTTCGACCAATACATCCCGCGGGAGCAGCGCGAGGACTGGCGCTTCGCGCCGCTGCTGGCGGAGGACCTGGAGGGCGTGGCCGGCGCCTGCGTCATCCTCGCCGAGTGCGACCCGCTGCTCGACGAGGGCCTGGCCTTCGCCGACCGGCTGCGCGCGGCCGGCGTTGACGTCGCGCTCGAGCTCTACCGCGGCCTGACACACGACTTCATCAAGATGGGGCGTGCGATCAAGGAAGCCGGCCTCGCGCTGGATGTGGCTGCGGCGGCGATGAAGGAGGGACTGGGCCCATGAATGCGGTGAAGCCGTTTCGCTATCGCGAACCCCTGCGCGTGCGCCGCGCCGAGGTGGACCGACAAGGCGCCGCCTCGGGCAGCCACGTCCTGGCCTGGTTCGACAACGCGATCGCCGGCTATTGGCGCGCGCTGGCGCTGCCGTTCCGCGAAACGATGGCGCGATTGCAGTGCGGGCTGAGTCTGCGCCGCGCCACGCTCGAACTGGAGGCGTCCGCGCACGACGACGATGCGCTCATCATCGGCCTGTGCTGCGCCCGCATCGACGATTCGGGTCTCGCGTTCGAAGCCGCCTGCATGCGCGGCGAGGAGGGCTTGGCGCATGGCGAGCTGATCTACGCCTGCATCGACCCGGACACCGGCGCGGGCAAGCCGCTGCCGCAGGCGCTGCGCGGCGTGCTGCTCGCGTTCGAAGCGGGCGAAGCGGTGGCCCGCGTACGCGTCGGGCGCTGGGAGGCGCTGGGGCCGGATGCACGTCCGATTCGCACCAAGGTCTTCATCGAGGAGCAGGGGATCCCGGCCGAGATGGAATGGGACGAGGTCGACGCCGGTTGCGCGCATGCCGTCGCCTACAACCGCCTGGGCATGCCGCTGGCGACCGGGCGGCTCTTCGAGCACGTGCCGGGAACGGCCAAGATCGGCCGCATGGCGGTGCTGCCGTCCGTGCGCGGCAGCGGCATCGGCCGCGCCGTGCTCGAGGCGCTGATGGACTCGGCACGCGCCCGCGGCGAGCGCGAGGTGCTGCTGCACGCGCAGACCAGCGCCGCGCCCTTCTACCTGCGCGCGGGCTTCCAGCCGCGCGGCCCGCAGTTCGACGAGGCCGGCATCGCGCACGTGGAGATGGTGCGGGGCTTGTAGCCGGACGCCGCAGACTGCAGTCAAAGCTGCGGGCATGGGCCGAAGGTCTGGCTGCGGCACCGACGGCGAAGCCGTCGTAGGCGCGAAAGTGGGGGGCGCCGACCCTGTACATCGCCGTTTAGCTCCGCGCGAGGCTGCCTAGAGTTGCGCACAGGGTCGGCAGGTTCCTCCTGAGGCCCGCCTGTGGAGTCAGCCATGGCCGCCATCGTCCCCAACTCGGTTGCCCCCCGGATGAGCCAGGCCGCTGCGTGCCGGCTCGAGAAGCCACGTCGGCTGGGGCCGAGCGTGGCGCTCACCTACGGCACCTACGATCTCTTTCACATCGGGCATCTGAGGCTCTTCGAGCGCATCAAGCAGCGCTTCGACCGCCTCATCGTGGCCGTCTCGACGGACGAGTTCAACGCCATCAAGGGCAAGAAGTCCATTGTCCCCTTCGGCGATCGGATCGCCATGGTGGCGGCCTGTCGCTGGGTCGATCAGGTCATCGCAGAGACCGACTGGACGCAGAAGGAGCGTGACATCGTCACGCACGCAGCGGATGCGATCGTCATGGGCAGCGATTGGAGCGGACGTTTCGACTACCTCGAGCCGCTGTGCGAAGTCGTGTATCTGCCGCGAACCGAAGGGGTTTCGAGCAGCATGCTCAAAGACCAGGTCGTGGAGGCGACGTCATTGGCATGAGGCCGCAGCCGCCCTCACGACGCGCAGTCGTCCTGCTGGCTGCTGGCAGCGGGCGCCGCATGCTGCCCTTGACCGAAGAGGTGCCCAAGGCGCTGTTGCCGATCGAGGGCGAGGGGCGTGGCCGCACCGTGCTCGAGGCCATGATCGATAGCGTGATGAGTTCTGGCGCGCGTGACATCGTGGTCGTCACGGGCTTCGCGGGTGAGCGTGTCGAGTCCCATCTGGCGCGTCGCTACGGCGATCGTGTGCGTTGCGTGCGCAACACGCGCTGGGCGGAGGACGTCAATATCGCCTCGGTGAGCTGCGGCGTGGGCGCGTTGAGGCAACCCGAGCGTGGCTATCTCGTCGTCGAGACCGACCTCCTGCTCGATCGCGTGGCCTGGAGCGCGCTTTTCGACGTCATCGACACCGATCCGGGTTCGTTCTGGGTTTGTCGCGGGCGCTACGGGGTCGAACGCACCGGTGGTGTCGTCCATGCCGGAGCCGACGAACGCATCGACGTCGTCGACTACCGCCCCACCTACGATCCGAACTGCGAGGGTTGGCCCAAGATGCTGGGTATGTTGGCCGTCGGGCCAGCGCAGGTTCGGGCCGACATCGCCTTGCGCGCCATGGCCATGCAGGAGTCGATTCGGCAGTACTACCTGATGCCGTGGAAGCACGGACTGCATCGGCTTTGCGCGCGCGTGCTGGCACTGGAGGTCGGCTTTGCGGCCACCTTCAACACAGTGCCTGAGTTCGAGGCCGCGTGTCGCGCCTACCAGGTGCGCGCCGAGCGGGCCGTCGCGTTGTCGTTCTAAGGAGGGGGCGAATGTCCGCATCGCAAGTGGTAAAGGTTCGCGTGGATGGCCTTCGGCACATCGAGGGCTACAGCCGCAAGCGTGTCCAATGGCTGCTCGAGAAGGTCGTGAACGAAGGGGTTTGGACCAAGCCCGTGGCGCTGGACGAGGCGCATGACCTCGTCCTGGATGGGCAGCACCGGATGGAGGTGGCTCGACGCCTGGAGCTCACGTGGATTCCGGCCGTGCGCTACGTCTACGCCGAGGTCGAACTCTGGAGCTTGCGCCCGGCGCACCAGTTCGACTGGAGACTGGTCACGCAAAGAGCCTTGGCCGGCCAGCCCTATCCGTACAAGACCGTGAAGCACCGCTTTCCGGGTGCGGGTCTGCCCCTGATCTCGGTTCCCCTGCAAGAACTTCGAGGCGGCGTGTCCGCCACGCGCCGGCGGGTCGGTGTGGTGCCAAGGGTGGAGGTCCGCGCATGAACGCTCCTGATCAGGTCATCGTCCTGGCCGCTGGAAAGAGCTCGCAACTCGACGGCATCAGCAAGGTGTTGATCCGTCATCCGCGCAATTGCCGCACGATCCTGGACCACGTCATCGAGGCATTCGCGGGTTGCAAGATCACCGTCGTGGTCGGCTTTCGCGCCATCCACATCATGCAGCACTACCCGGAACTGCATTACGTGCACAACCCGGACTGGGCGCTGACGAACAACGCCGGCAGCCTCGGATTGGCGTTGGCCGAATTGGGCCCCAAGCCGTGCTACGTCATCTCCGGGGACATCTTCCTGGAGCGTGCGCTCATCGAACGTTTGAATACGGCGGCGCCAAACATGGTGCTGACATCGACGCGCGAGAAGCGGGCGCAGTCGGCCGTGCATTGCGTTACGGATGAGGACGGGCGTGTCCTCGAGACTTACCAGGGTCCGGTACGCAGCATGGCGCATCCGGAGTCGGTGGGCCTTTTCAAGATCGGTTCGGCGCCGCTGCTGCGCGCTTGGCAGCGGCGCTGTATCGAACACGCCAATCTCTTTGCCGGGCAGTTGCTGCCGTGCGGCGAGGACGATGCCGAGATCACCTCGGTGGCTCTGCGCGACAACGAGCTCTTCTTCGAAGTTAACGCGCCCACCGACTACCTCGAATTGATCGATACGACGCGACTGCGTGCGGCGCAGCCCATGCCGCAGGCGTGGGCGGCATGATTCGCAGCATCACCATCGGCGTGCCGCTGCAGGCGCGCCCGGCAGGCGAGCTGATGCAACGGCTAGGCCGCTTCCGGCAGCTCGTTCAGGATCGCACCTGCGAGCGCGGTCTGACCCCGCGCACGGTACGCCTGACCTTGCCCCCGCCATGCATGGACGCCGATTCCGAACCGGGTGTCTTGCGCGCCCTGGTGGAGAGCACACACGCCTTGGCCGATGCGGCCGGCGCGCGCTGGACCTGCCTGCCGCTGGATCTCTCGGTCGAGCGCGCGCGCGAGGCGCTGCTGGAAGAGGCACAAGCCCTGGTCGTGCGCGACCAACGCCTGTTCGTGAACTTGATGATCGCCGATGCCCAGAGCATCCATGTCGACGCGGCCGCAGCCGCCGCGGGCTTCGTGCTCAGGCTTGGTCGACGCAGCGTCAACGGCATCGACAACTTTCGGGTTGGGCTCTCGGCGGCCTGTCCGGCGGGCTTGCCCTTCTTTCCATTCTCGCGGCACGAAGGGGAGGATCTGGCCTTCAGTATCGCCATGGAGACGACCGCCACCGCGCTCGAGTTTGCTCGCAGGGCGCGGCAGGAGAAATGGAAGCTGGTCGAGTTCCAGGAGCGCTTGATCGAGGCTTTCGCGCGCGACATGGCGCGTGTGGACGCACTTGGATGCGAGCTCGAGGAGATCTCCGGTCTCAGCTACCGTGGGCTGGATGGTTCGCTCGCGCCTTTTCCGGATGGGAAGACTTCGGTGGCACACTTGGTGGAACTCCTCGGGCCGACACCGGTGGGGGCGCACGGTTCGGTCTTCATCACGAGTGTGCTCACGGAAGCGATCAAGGTCGCAGGCGGACGAGCGCAGGCGAGGATGGTCGGCTTCAATGGCGTCATGTACTCCGTGCTTGAGGACAACGGGCTGACCGACGCCAACAACCTCCGCTCACTGAGTCTCGAGAAGCTTGCCTTGCTGTCCACGGTCTGCGGTTGCGGTATCGACATGGTTCCCGTGCCCGGAACGATGTTTGCCGAAGACCTCGCCGGCCTTGTGCTCGACATCGCGACGCTGGCCGTTCGCCTGCGCAAACCGCTGGGCGTGCGGGTGCTGCCAGTGCCTCGCAAAGCGGTCAACGAGTACACCGAACTCAACCTCGACTTCCTCTGTGACAGCAGAGTGATGGACCCTGGCATCAGTGCCAGTCGACCGCTGTTGGGCGGCGCGACGTGGCGCTATGCCGGCGACCGACGCTGATGCGCACGCGGCGCATCCGGTCGCAATCGCAATCGAGAATTCATCGAGGAACACCATGCTGGATCCCGTCAAGGTACGTCATTTCTGGGAAGGCCGTGCGGCCACACTTGGCCAGGTGGCCTTCGAGTCGATTGCCAACCTCGAACAAGACCCGGACAACCTGCGCTTGAAGATCGATGAGGAGTCGCGCAAGGTCTTCGCTTGGTTGCCCGCGCTCGAGGGGCTGCGGGTGCTCGATCTGGGTGCTGGCGTCGGCCAATGGACCTTTCGCTTCGCGCAACGCGGGGCGCGCGAAGTCGTCGCGGTCGAATACGCGCACGGGTTGGTCGAGATCGGGCGCGCCGAAGCACGACGCCGCGCAGCGGGTGGCGTGCGCTTCGTGGAGAGTGCTGCCGAGGCTTACCAGACCGACCGTGCGTTCGATCTCATCTTCATCTCGGGGCTTTTCGTCTACTTGAACGACGACCAGGCGCGGGCGCTCCTGCAGCGTTTGCCCGCTTGGCTGCGTTCCGATGGCATGCTGCTTGTGCGCGACGGCACCGGTCTGGGCGAGCGCTACGAGATCAATGACCGTCATTCCGAGCACCTGGGCCAGAACTACTCCGCCACCTACCGCACGCGTGAGCAGTACATCGACATGATGGCTGCTCATGGACTGCATTGCGTTCGCGACGAGAACATGTTCGCTGAGGGCCATCCGCTCAACAAGTATCCGCAGACGCGTCTGCGTCTGTACGCGTTCAGCAGGCGCGGACAGGGCTGAATGCCGCGCATCGATCCTCCTGGGGGTGAGGTCGACTGGCCTCGCCACGAAGGCACGCTGGGCGTGGTCGGTGTTGCTCCCTGGGCGACGCTGGATTTCCTGCGCGCGTTCTACGCCCGGATCCCGGCGCGCAAGGATTGGCACTACCCGCGCGTCATCGCCGACATCAATACCAAGCTCCCCAGTCGTGGCCGCCATCTGGAGCTCGGCGAGGCGGATCCGTCCCCTTGGATCGCTCAGACGATCGCCGAGATGCAAGAGCAGGGCGCAAGCGTTGTCGTTGTCCCGTGCAACACGGCACATCTCCTGTTCGAGCGCTGGTCGCAGGGTCATCGGGTGCACTTGCCTCACATCGTGATCGAGACGGCGACGGCGCTGGCCGAACTCGGGGCGCGGCATGTTGCGGCCTTGACCTCGGCCAGTCTGCGCCAGCATGGACTCTATGAGCGTGTATTCGACAGCATGGCCATGCAGACCGTGGAGCTGGACGACGTCGAAGCGGACCTCGTCGCCCGGGTGATCGACGCGGTGAAACAAGGCGGTTGCATCCCGGCCGATCTGCACTCCGACGTGCGCGTGCTCTTTCAGCGCTTGAAGCACGATGGCGTGCAGGGCGTGGCTCTGGGGTGTACCGAACTGGCGGCCCTGGCCACGGCGGCTCGCTCCACTGGGTTGGTGGTCTCCGAATCGAACGATGCCCTGGCCGCAGCGGCGCTGCGACTGCTTTAGCGCGCTCAACTCGGCGTCGCATTGAGCCGCTGCGCCATGCCGCCGCTCAGGCGTTCTCCAAGGCGTCGGCCACGCGCGCGGCTGCGCCTATGCACATTGCGCTCAGGATTTCGCGGCGCTCCAGACGAAGTTCAAGCCGCTCATCCCGGTAACTGTGATTGGCGACCTCGTCGAGGACCTCGACGAGCTGATTGCCGTCACGCACGACGCGGGCCGCTTCCGCGCACCAATTGCCGAAGTGGTTCATGGGTTCGGCCCCTTCCTTCCAGGTGCGGACGAGCGGCTTGCCGGTCAGAAGGTACTCGCTGAAGAAGCCCAAACCGTCGGTGATCAGCATGTCCGATGCGGCGAACTGGTCGATGTAAGTCTCGCAGCGATCGACGCCACTGCTGCCCGTGGCGTCGAACGCAGAGAGGTAGTCGGCATAGGCCGCGGATGTCATGCTGCCCGATGCCTGCAGCTTCGCCGCCAGCGCCGGATGAGGACGAAACAGGATGCTGATGCGTCCGCGCTGCGCCTCATTCAGCATGAGATCCTTGTAATCGAGGAAGGTGCTGTAGTTGAGCCAGGTCCTCTCTACCGAGTGGTGAGGCGCCCAAATCACGCGGGGAATGTCGTCCGCGCATGGCAGAGGCCACGGCGGCTGCACGTTCTCGAGATGACGCACGAAGCTCTCGAAGCGCGGGTAGCCGCTCAGGACGACACCAGTCGAGCCCAAGGCACGATGCTGAAGGTAGCGTTCGAGATGGTATTGGCTCTCCGCAAATACAAGATCGCACTGATTGTGGAAGGCTTGGTCGTACTGTTGCACCGGCCGCTCGATCGTTCCCATGCCGTACGGCACGTAGCACAGTTGGGAAAAACCCAGCAGGCGCGAGTTGAACACCGAAGGGATGTGGTGCTCCCATGGCGTCTGGCGAAAGATGAAGTCCGGCGCCAGTTGAATGAGACGCACGAGATCGCCGACATCCTGCCCTGTCATGGCGATCGGCTGCAGTCCCAAGCCCTGCAGGAAGGACATGGTCTGCGGCAGGTTCTCGCAGGGCCCGGTTCGACCGCTGTAGTTGCGTGGCAAGGCGACGAAGATGAGCTCGAAGCGATCCGCGCGCGCCTGAAGCTCCGCGACCACGGGCTCCAGCGCGCTGAAGATCTCGCTGGCGTGAATCAGGAAGACGACGCGCCGTCGGCTGCGGCGCATGCGCTTGACGGCGGCCGCTTTTAGCGCGTAGTCCAAGGGGTCGACGCTGATGCTTCGCGCCGCAGGCGTGGCCTTCTCGGGTGCGGGCTCGGACTTGGGTACGGCGTGCAAGGAGGTCATGGAGGCGTTCCGCGATCGGGCTAGGGTTCTCGGGCTGCTTGGGGAGGCGGCGCTGGGGATCGGGTTGCGGCAGCGGCCACAGCACCCAACTCGACCTCGAGCTCTTGGAGGACGCGCTGCGCGCTGCTGCCATCGGCGTCGTCGAACCACTGCCGGCGGAGGTTGGCGCGCGCCTGTACGAAGGTGTCCGTTTGCGCCAGGTCCTCGCGCCGGATGGCCCGTGCCAAGCTCGTGGCCTCCGTGAACAGCGGCCCGGGAGTTTGGGCGAGCTTGTCGTCGAAGAGCTTTCGGGACTGGCTGACGTAGGCCTCGTGATCGGGGCGGTAGAGCAGGATGGGGCGGTCGACGTGCAGATAGTCGAACATGATCGACGAGTAGTCGGTGATGAGCGCCGACGCCCTCCCGAGCAGCGGGTAGAGGTCCGTGCGCGGCGTCACGAAGACCACACCCGGCAGGTGAGGTGCAAGCCTCGGGATCTGCGGACTCTCCACCGGATGAAGGTTGACGACGAGCAGGTCGCCGTGCTGTGCCGCCGCCCGCGCGAGGTGCTCCAGGCCGGCCTGCAATATCCACTCGGGGCGGCCGTCGCGAAAGGTCGGTGCGTAGAGGAGGACGCGCTTGCCGCGCGCGAGCGTGGCCTGCGCTCGATCGTAGGCCAGACGATCGCAACCGGCGAGGTCCGCAGGCGTCGGCTCCCGATACAGCACATCGTTGCGCGGATAGCCGGTGGCTGCATAGCGCTCGAATGCAAACCAGCGTCGCCATTCCTGCTGCGCGGCCGCGGTCGTGCCCACCATGGCCGCATAGGGTCCGCAGGTCGCGAGCACGCGCGCCAGGTGCGGGCCCAGCGCACGCCCGCCGGGGAGATTGCGCAGGCCGATCTCCTTGATCGACACGCCGTGCCAGAGCTGGATCTGCCTGGCCCCGGCGAGCAGTGCAGGCGCGTAGGGGTTGGGGTTGAGGAAGTGATCGGTGGTGACGACCACGGCGGCCGAGAGGGCGGCGTGCAGGTGTTCGGGCGTCCAGGCGCCGGGGCTGGCCGGGAAGCACAGGCCGCCCAGGGATTCGACGATCTGCTGTTGCTGCTCGTTGAAGGGCAGGAACCAGGCCTGCAGGTCGAGCTCATGCGCGCGCTCGTGCGCGGCCAGCCAGGCGTACTTCACGTTGCAGCCGAAGTAGGTCGTGCCGACGAAGACGGCGATGCGCGCCTTCGGGTGCATGCGCGAGACGTGCGCGAAGTCGCGCGTGGCACGGTCGAGCGCGAGTTGCTGCTCGAGGTCGCGCAGCTTCCGGTGCAGCGCATCGATCGCGGCGGCGGGAGCGGACGGCGGCGCAGGGGACGCGTCGGCCGACGGCGCGGCGCGGTCCTCCTGCACTCGCAGCACGGCGTCGACGAGTTGCTCTATCGCGCCGCTGGCCTGGTCGGCAAAGGCCTCGAGATGCTTCAGGCGCGCGTCGATCGCGGCGACCGCGACGTCGGCCAGTTCCAGCTCGCAGGGGGAGTTCATGAGGGCCTCGTCGGTTGAAGCGCCGCGAGCGCGGCGCGCTCGCATCCTAGGCGGCGACCGATGACCGCGGAGGCGCGAATAGCCGGCGGTTTCGCCCTCAAACGCCATCTCCCGAGCCGGTCTGGCAACCGGAGTGAGCGCTGTGCGGGCCCTGCTGAGTCTGGTCGGATTGGCGCTCGTCGTCTACGTGGTCGTGCAGTCGGCACGCTCGCAGTCGTCGGCGTTGCAGGTGTTGCAGCCGGCGGCGCCGGCAGCGGCATCGTCGGCTGCGCGCGGCTTCGGCGGTGGACTGAGGTGCTCTCTGGCGGGCGCTCGCCGCCTGCGCTGCAGGGTTTCGAGGTTTCAGGGCCCGCCGGCGCGGGCAGCCTCCACGAGGCTGCCGACGCGCTGCTGCAGCCATTCGGTGATGCATGCGCGGGCGCGCGGCGGTGCGAGGTCCAGGCTTTGCACGCAGGCGAAGGCGTATCGCGGATCGCGGTCGGCGCGCGCGACCTTGGCCTGCAGTCGCGGCAGCCATTGCTCCGCCGGCTTGAGCTGCAGCGTACGCAGGCGCTTGTCGAGCAGGGCGCTGCCGTTCGCCAGCTCGAGATGGGTGGCCAGAACCTCGGTCTTGAATTGCTGCGACGAGCGCAGCCTGAAGGCCAGGTTGTGCTCGAGCAGGTCCGGGTGCTGCTGGAAGAAGCGCTCCAGCGTCTGCCGCCGTTGCGGGAACGGGTTGTGTTCCATGCGCAGGAAGCGCTGGTCGAACCCGGCCAGCCGGGCGCTCAACTCCTGTGCCGCGAGGTCGCCCGCGCGCGCCAGCGCGGGGTCGTTCGGAAGCCGGCGCCGCAGCGCCGTCAGCAGCCGTCGCGCCGGGCGATGGCGAGTCTGCGGATGCCAGGCGCCGCGTGCCACGACCCGGCCATCGCGGAAGAAGTCCTCCGGGGCCAGGCGCTGAAGGAGGACGAAATCGTCGTTGAAGTAGATGTAGTGCTCGGCCAGCCCCTGGATGCGCCACAGCGCGGTGATGATGGCGCGGCTGTTGAAGGTGGGCAGGTGTTGCTCGTGGCCCGCGAAGATCTCGCGGTGGTCGACGACGCGGACGCGCCCGGCTTGCGGGGTTCCGCGCAGGCGCTCGACGAGCGACGGCGTCTGGCTCGCGGTGACGATGTGGATGGTGCGGATCCAGGGCGCGAAGCGAAGGATGGAGGCGACGCACCAGTCGATTTCGCCGTCGTCGCCGAAGCGCGTCGGCTGCGCTGCCGCGGGGCGGGCGCCGCCAAGGCCGGCCAGGTAGTGCGCGAGCTGGGCCGCGTGCCCGGGGTCACTGCCGTCGACCCAGGTGATGACGGCATCGATCGGCGCGCGAGGCGGGTTGGCGGACATGTTGCGGCAGCGGCGTGAGGCACCGGGCGGCGACGGTGCGCGCAAGAGGCGCGGTCGCCGGGCACGGGCGCAGGTTTTAACGCAAGTTGCCGCGGGTTCCGCGGTGAGCGTGCTCCCGCATCGCCATTCAACGCGGCGCCGCAAGCGCTGCCGGCAGGGGCAGCCCGATGCCTTGCAGGAAGGCACGCACCGAGACCTCGGCCGTCGCCTGCAGGTCGAAACCCTCGTCCAGCAGCCAGCTGTAGATCAGGCCGTGGACCATGCCGTGAAAACCATGCGCGAGCTGGTCTGCGGGCGCGGGCAAGCGGCAGCCACGCAGTGCGGCGGCGCGTTCGAAGACCTGGCGCTCGCGCTCGGTGTGCAGGCGGTGCAGGCGGATGTGGCGGTCGATGACCGCGACGAGTTCGTCGCTGTGCTCGACCTTTTGCATCGCGATGCGCAGCACGCGCCGGGTGCGCTCATCCCCAACGATCTGCTGCAGCGCATCGGCGAGCCTGCGGCAATACGGCAGGAGCGGGTCGCCCGGCCCGTCGAGCGCCTCGTCGTGCTCGGGGTCCAGAGGCAAGGTGACGCGGTCCATCATGGCGTTGAAGAGCGCCGCCTTGTCCTTGAAGTGCCAGTAGAGCGCACCGCGCGTCACCCCCGCCGCCTGCGCGATGTCGGCGAGTGACGTGCGCGCGACGCCGCGCTGCTGGAAGACGCGCTCGGCAGCGTCCAGCAGTGCCTCGCGCGTGGCCAGGGCTTCTTCCTTGGTGCGTCGAGCCATGTTCCAGGGAGCCAGGAGAATGTGCGGCGGCCACCTCGGCAAGAGATGGATCAGCTCTCGATTCTATGACATACATGCACGAATGTATGTAGAATTCGCGTCGCCTTTCACCTCCGGAAGCCCCGTCCTTCACCCCGACCGATTCACCCGATCGTGTTCGCCCCGGGCGTGCACGGTTGCCCGATTTCCGAGCCCGATCCATCCCATGTCACAGCGCCAAACCCACCGCCCACTCGCATCGCGCCGCCTGGCGCTCCTCGGTGCCGCTGCCGCGCTGGCGCTCGCCGCCTGCGGCAACCGTGAGGGGCAGGGTACGGGGGCGAGCGGACCCGAGGGACAGATGCCACCGCCGGAAGTCGCCGTGGTGGCGGTGCAGCCGGGCACGGTGAACCTGAGCACCGAGCTGCCCGGGCGGCTGGAGGCTTCGCGCGTGGCGCAGGTGCGCGCCCAGGCCACCGGCATCCTGCAGAAGCGCGCCTTCGTCGAGGGCAGCGAGGTGAAGGCCGGGCAGACGCTCTACCTCATCGATGCGGCGCCCTACGAGGCCGCGCTGCAGAGCGCCCAGGCCCAGCTTGCGCAGGCGCGCGCCCAGCTCGCGCAGGCGAGCGCGCTGGCCGCGCGCTACAAGCCGCTCGTCGCCGTGCAGGCGGTGAGTCAGCAGGAGTATGACGCGGCCGTTGCCGCGGAGCTGGCAGCGCGGGCGCAGGTGGCAGCCGGCGAAGCCGCCGTGCGCACCGCCGGCATCAACCGCGGCTACGCCACCGTGACATCGCCCATCGGCGGCCGCATCGGCCGCTCGCTGGTCACGGAAGGTGCGCTCGTCAGCGCACAGGAGGGCACCCAGCTGGCGACGGTGCAGCAGATCAACCCGCTCTACCTGAACATCACGCAGTCCGCCAACGAGGTGCTGCGGCTGCGCCAGGCGCTCGGCGCGGGGCAGCTCGCGCGCGCCGGCCAGGGCGAGGCGGCGCGGGTGCAGATCCTGCTGGAGAACGGCCAGACCTATGAGCTTCCGGGCCGCCTGCTGTTCACCGACCTGACGGTCGACCCCGCCACCGGCCAAGTGAACCTGCGCGCCGAGGTGCCCAATCCGCGCGGGCTGCTGCTGCCGGGCATGTACGTGCGCGCGCGGCTGCAGCAGGCGCAGATCGAAGGTGCGATGCTGCTGCCGCAGCAGGCCGTCACCCGCGGCAGCCGCGGCGACAGCGTGCTCGTCGTCGCCCCCGACGGCCAGGTGGCGCCGCGGCCGGTGAAGATCCGGGGGGCGCAGGACGGCCAGTGGATCGTCACCGAAGGCCTTGCGCCCGGCGAGCAGGTGATGGTCGAGGGGGAGATGAAGCTGATGTTCGGGGCGAAGGTGGTCAAGCCGGTGCCCTGGACGCCGCGGCCGGAGCAAGGCAGCGCCGCGTCCGTCGCCGTGGCCCCCGCGCCGGCCAGCGCCGCCTCGCGCTGATCAGCTTCCGAAGGACCGACGCATGGCCAAGTTCTTCATCGATCGCCCCATCTTCGCGTGGGTGATCGCGCTCTTCATCATGGTGCTCGGGGCGACCTCGATCATCCAGCTGCCGATCGCCCAGTACCCGCCGGTGGCGCCGCCGACCATCGTACTGAACACCGTGTACCCCGGCGCCTCGGCGCAGGTGCTGGAGGATGCGGTGCTCGCGGTGATCGAGCGCGAGATCAACGGCGCGCCCGGCATGGCCTACATGGAGTCGGTGGCGCAGGCCGATGGCAGCGGCTCGATCACCATCAGCTTCGAGCCCGGCACCAACGTCGATCTGGCGCAGGTGGAGGTGCAGAACCGGCTCGCCCGCGCGACGCCGCGCCTGCCGCCGGCGGTGGTGCAGCAGGGTGTGCGGGTGGACCAGTCGCGCTCCAACTTCCTGCTCTTCACGATGCTGTCGTCGTCGGACCCCGGCTTCGACATCAACGAGCTGACCGACTACGCCTCGCGCAACATCGTGCCCGAACTGCAGCGCCTGCCGGGCATCGGCCAGGCACAGCTCTTCGGCGCCGAGCGCGCGATGCGAGTCTGGATCGACCCGGCGAGGCTGCAGAGCTACAACCTCTCGGCCGCCGACGTGGCCACGGCGATCAGCCAGCAGAACGCCCAGGTCTCGGGCGGCTCGATCGGCGACCTGCCGCTGGTGGCAGGCCAGGACATCACCGCCACCGTCGTCGTTCCGGGGCAGCTCGGCACGGTCGAGCAGTTCGGGCGCATCGTGCTGCGCGCGGACACGGGTGGCGCCGCGGTCTACCTGAAGGACGTCGCACGCATCGAACTGGGCGCGCAGAGCTACGCCACCTCGGCGCGCCTGAACGGCAAGCCGGCCGCCGGCATCGGCGTGCAACTCTCGCCCACCGGCAACGCGCTCGCCGCCTCGAAGGCGGTGCGCGAGCGCCTGGCACAGCTGCAGCAGTTCTTCCCCGAGACGGTGAGCTGGAGCATCCCCTACGACAGCTCGGACTTCGTGCGCATCTCGATTTCCGAGGTCGTGAAGACGCTGCTGGAGGCGATCGTGCTCGTCTTCCTGGTGATGTTCCTGTTCCTGCAGAACTGGCGCTACACGATCATCCCGACCATCGTCGTCCCGGTGGCGCTGCTGGGCACCTTCGGCGCGCTGCTGGCGCTTGGCATGTCGATCAACGTGCTCACCATGTTCGGCATGGTGCTGGTGATCGGAATCGTCGTCGACGACGCGATCGTGGTGGTCGAGAACGTCGAGCGCATCATGAGCGAGGAGGGCCTGCCGCCGCTGCAGGCCACGCGCAAGGGCATGAGCCAGATCTCGGGCGCCATCATCGGCGTCACGGTGGTGCTGATCTCGGTGTTCGTGCCGCTGGCCTTCTTCAAGGGCTCGACGGGCAACATCTACCGCCAGTTCGCCGCCGTGATGGGGGTGTCGATCTTCATCTCGGCCTTCATGGCCTTGTCGCTCACGCCGGCGCTGTGCGCGACGTTGCTGAAACCGGTGGCGGCCGGCCATCACGGCGAGAAGAGCGGCTTCTTCGGCTGGTTCAACCGCCGCTTTGCGCGCGCCACGCGCAGCTACGAGGGCATGGTGTCCTCGCTGCTGCGGCGCGCCGGACGGCTCATGCTGGTCTACCTCGCGCTCGCCGCGGTGGCGGGCTGGATGTACATGCGGCTGCCGACCTCCTTCCTGCCGCAGGAGGACCAGGGCAACATCCTCGTCAACCTCCAGCTGCCGCCGGGCGCGACGCGGGAGCGCACGCGCAGCGTGGTCGAGCAGGTCGAGGGTTACCTGCTGGCGCAGCCCGAAATCGCACGCATGGTCGCGGTGATGGGCTTCTCCTTTTCGGGCCAGGGGCAGAACGCGGGAGTCTCCTTCGTCACCCTCAAGACCTGGGACGAGCGCGCAGGTCCCGAGCACAGCGCCGACGCGGTGGCCGCGCGCGCGATGGGCGCCCTCTCTGGTATCAAGGACGCCTTCGTCTTCGTGCTCAACCCGCCGCCGATTCCGGAGCTGGGCGTGAGCGCAGGCTTCACCTTCCGCCTGCAGGACCGCGCCGGCAAGGGCCACGAGGCGCTGGTGGCCGCGCGCAACCAGATGCTGGGCATGGCGATGCAGAGCAAGGTGCTGGCGGGCGTGCGCCCGGACGGCCTGGAGGACGCACCGCAGTTGCAGATCGACATCGACCGCGACAAGGCGGCCGCGCTGGGCGTCGGCTTTGCGGCCATCAACAACGCGATCTCGGCCTCGCTGGGTTCCGCCTACGTCAACGACTTCCCCAACCGCGGGCGGCTGCAGCGCGTGGTGATCCAGGCCGATGCGCCCGCGCGCATGCAGCCGGAGGACATCCTGAACCTGACCGCACTCAACAGCCGCGGCCAGGCGGTGCCGCTGTCGGCCTTCGCCAGCACGCGCTGGATCACCGGCGCCATGCAGACGGTGCGCTACAACGGCTATCCGGCCATGCGCATCGCGGGTGCGGCCGCGCCGGGCTTCTCCACCGGTGACGCCATGCGCGAGATGGAGTTGCTTGCCTCCCGACTTCCCGAGGGCTTCGGCTTCGAGTGGACCGGGCAGTCGCGCGAGGAGAAGCTCGCCGGCAACCAGGCCATCATCCTCTACGGCTTCGCCATCCTGGCCGTGGTGCTGGCGCTGGCGGCGCTGTACGAGAGCTGGTCGATCCCGCTGGCGGTGATCCTCGTCGTTCCGCTGGGCGTGCTGGGCGTGCTGCTGGCGGTGACCGGCCGCGGCCTCACCAACGACGTCTATTTCCAGGTGGGGCTGATCACCATCATCGGACTGTCGGCGAAGAACGCGATCCTGATCATCGAGTTCGCCAAGGACCTGCAGGCGCAGGGCATGAGCGCGATGAAGTCGGCCCTGGCCGCGGCACACCTGCGCTTCCGGCCGATCATCATGACCTCGCTGGCCTTCACGCTGGGGGTGCTGCCGCTGGCGATTGCCAGCGGTGCGGGCTCGGCGAGCCAGCGCGCCATCGGCACCGGCGTGATGGGCGGCATCCTCGTCGGCACCGCGCTCGCGGTGTTCTTCGTGCCGTTGTTCTTCGTCGTCGTGCGGCGCTTCTTCAAGGGCTCGGCGCGCCAGCGCGAGCGCTTCGCCGAGCACGCTGCGCATGCCGGCGTGAGCGGCGACACCGCGGCGCGCATCCTGCACGACGCCGAGCAGGGGCTGCCCGATGCCGAGATCCGTGCGCTCGACGCGCGCGACGACGATGCCGAGCCTCCCTCGGCCAAGGATCCCTCATGAGCCTGTTCCTTCCCCCACGCCCGCCTGCACGCCCCACCCTGCGTCTTGGCGCGCTCGCGCTCGCGGCGGCGCTGGCCGGCTGCTCCCTGGTGCCTGCCTACGAGCGTCCCGCCGCGCCGGTGGCCCGCGACTGGCCGGCGGCGACGGCGCGGTCCCCGGCCGTGGCGGGCGAGCGCGCCGCGGCCGAGCTGCCGTGGCAGGACTTCGTGCAGGACAGCTCGCTGCGCGAGCTCATCGGGATGGCGCTGGCGGAGAACCGCGACCTGCGTGTGGCGGTCCAGGCCATCGAGCAGGCGCGTGCGCAATACCGGATCCGCCGTGCCGACCAGATGCCGACGGTGTCCGGCGCGCTCTCGGGCGAGCGCTCGGAACCGAACGCGAGCGCGGGCAGCGACGGCCCCAAGGTGAACTCGCTGTACATGGCGGGCCTGGGCGTGGCCGGCTGGGAGCTCGACTTCTTCGGCCGCGTGGCGGCGCTGAAGGACGCCGCCCTCGCCGCCTACCTGGCCAGCGAGGAAGCGCGCAAGTCGGCGCAGATCAGCCTGGTCGCGGATGTGGCGGCCACGTGGCTGCAGCTGAAGACCGACACCGAACTGCTGGCGCTGGCCGAGCGCACGCTTGCCACGCGCCAGCAGTCGCTGTCGCTGGTGCGGCTGCGCTTCGAGCATGGTGCGTCCTCGGCGCTCGACCTGCGTCAGGCGGAGTCCCTCGTCGCCGCGGCACAGGTCGCGCGTGCGCAGCAGCAGCGCCTGCGCGCGCAGGACATCAACCTGCTCACGTTGCTGGTCGGTGCACCCCTGCCCGAGCGGCTTGTTCCCGCGCAGCCGGCGCCGGTGCTGCCGGGCTTCGCCCCGCTGCCGGCCGGGCTGCCCTCGGACCTTCTGTTGCACCGCCCCGACATCCGCGCAGCGGAGCAGCAGTTGATCGCCGCCAACGCCAACATCGGCGTGGCGCGCGCGAACTTCTTTCCGCGCATCACGCTGACCGCCAGCCTCGGCCGCGTCAGCACCGACCTGGAGGGTCTGCTCGGCAGCGGCGGCAGCGGTGCCTGGTCGTTCGGGCCGAGCCTGACGCTGCCGATCTTCGATGGCGGGCGCAACCAAGCCAATCTGGAGGTCGCGCAGGCCGCCCGCGCGATCGCCGTGGCGCAGTACGAGCAGGCGATCCAGTCGGCCTTCCGCGAAGTCGCCGACGCCCTGGCCAGCCGCGACACGCTCGACGCACAGCTCGCGGCGATGGGTGAGCAGGCGCGGGCCGAGCGCGCGCGCGTCGAACTCGTCGAGCTGCGCTACCGCAACGGCGTGGCGAGCCACCTCGACCTGCTGGACGCGCAGCGCTCGCTGTTCGCCGTCGAGCAGGCGCTGGTGCAGGCGCAGCTCGCGCAGCGGGTCGCCGACGTGCAGCTGTACAAGGCGCTCGGCGGCGGCTGGTCGGAGCCCGGCGCCGCGGGTTGAGCCGCTGCGCGCCTCTCGAGCACCAGGGGCAGATACGTGCAGTCCGTCGTGATCCGTCCGAGAGATCGCCAGTGCCCTGGAGGCACTGGCGCAGGGCACATCGAATCTATTGTCGATTCAGCTGGAAGGTGCCCGAGCAGTGTGCGGCAAGCTTGCCTCCGGGCTGCCACTTGTAACTCCACTCCCCTTCGAGGCGTTCGCCTTTGAGGACGCCTTCGATGGTGGTTTCGCTGTCGCCATCGATGGCGATGCCTCGGAGCTGCGAGAGCATGATTTTCCCCTTGAATGAGGCATGGTTGTCGTCGTCTCCAACGGCGATGCGGGCGGAATAATCGGTATTGTTTTCAACTTCGACAGACAGGATTCTCTTGAGCGTGTCGTCGCATATGTCAGCCCAGGCTCCTGCCCCCATGCTCTTGTAGGTGATGGGCATACTGCCCTTGTAGGTGCTGGTCGTTTCGCCGGAACTGCTGCCGGGCTGCAGGGTGGCCGCAATATAGCCTTGTCCGATCGCCCAGTCGTAGAAGGAGGCACGCCTCTTCTCCACGGTGGCCGTCATCCAGCTGCGGATGGCCAGCACCATGTCGCGCGGGCTCAGCCTCGCGGCATTGGGGCCGTCGAATATTCGGCGCAGGCTTTCACGCACGTGGTAAATGCGCTGCAAGCGGTCTTCCAGGTTGAAGGTGTCGCTGTCGTCCTTGAAGTAGTCCTTGTAGAAGCCTTCCTTCAACAGGAACTGGTCTTTTTCCAGCTCGGCGAGGAACGCGTTTTCCTGGGCCTCGATGGCCTTGTAGCTGGCTTCGTTCTTCTGGCGCTGTTCGAAGTAGGCCTTGAGCGATGCACGGCCTTTGTCCAGGGCGAGTTGACGTTCGCGTTCGCCCAGGTCACAGGGCTTGATCATGCGCTTGCTGCAATAATTTTCGATGATGCGCAGTTCCAACTGACGGCCGCCGCCGGCCATTTCCGCCAGTAATCCATCGATGTTGCCCGAGCCGGTTTCGTAATAGCCTTTGCCGGTGCTGGCGCCGGCGTAGATCTGGTAGGCTTTTTCCAGCTCGGACGCGCTGAAGGCGTCGACGGCGTTTTGCACCGTGCCCACGGCCGCCTCCCCAACCAGAAAAATCAGCCCAGAGCCGGGCGCCCCCGTGGTCACCAAGCCCTTGAGCACGCTGTAGATCTCTGGCCCTGCGGCGGCAGTGTCGCCACCGGCCAGGGCGCCGGCCGCCGTACTCAACGAGCCCAGGGAGGCAATGCCCGCGGCCTGCCACTTGTCCGGACCGCCCTTGGCCAGTGCCCAGTGCAGGGCCTTGGCCACCAGCTCCAGGCTTTTCGCCTCGCGCTGATCGGCATCGCCGACGGCGATGGTGGCAATGCTCTCCAGCGGCGAGAGGGCGGCGTTGGCGGACAGCTCGTAGTTGTCGCTGATGTGGGCGCTTTCCAGGTAGCTGATGACGTTGAGCGAAAGATCCTCGATGACCGCGCGGTCCTTGATACCCAGGCTATCAAGGGCCTTTCCCAGATCGGGACCGACCTGCGCTTGCAGTGCTTCGCGGGCGATGGCTGCCTGGGTGTACTGGGCCGCTATGGTGCGGCCATAGACTTGCAGCCGCTCCTGCTGGGTGAGTTTGACGGGGCCCCAGAGCCAACTGAAGTGCTGGGTCTCGATGACGGCGACCTGGGCGGCGCTGTCCACCTCCTTGAAGGGCCAGTATTCCCAGCCTTTGCCGGTGTGGTAGCCGTAATACAGCTCCCAGGGCTGGGCGTTGGCCAGGGCGGCCGGGATGCGGGCGGCAATTTCCACGGGCGCCTTCAGACGCACGTTGTGCTGGCCGCCGGCGGTCAGCGACAGCACCTGTGCGTTGGCGGGGGCACCGAGCTTACCGAGATCGTCTGCCGTGGCGGTGTGCATGCCCAAGGTGACCGGCTGTTGGCCCAGCGCCCCTGCGGGGATCTGCATCAGCCAGCCCTTGTCCAGGTCCCCCACCTGGCGGGTCTCGCCGGGAGGGATGGCGGTGTTGATGGCGATCGTCGGAGCCGGGGACGGGGTGACTTCGGTACCGGTATCGCCGTCGCTGCCTCCACCGCCGCAGCTTGCCAGCAAGGCGGCGCAAAGCAGCGATGCAACTGGGTGCTTTCTGGTCGTGGTCATGCTTGTTCCCCTGAAGACATCTGCTCAGCCTAGAAGCTTCGGGTAAACCCGCAAGTCATCTGCGTGTCGTCCTCCTGTCGTCCATGATCTGCTGCGCTGTCAACCCAGGGCGCTGGTGGAGTGGCTTACTACAATCGCTAATAAAGCCCCGGTGCCGGGGCGGTGATGGCGCATATCCGGCATGCATTCCCCACCGAGTTCTTTGGCAGAGCAGGCGGCGGGGCCGAGGCATCTCGCTGCCCGATCCTGGGCCGACGGTTGGGGGCCGCAGGCCTTGTGGTTCGGGGTCTACGTCTTGTGGCTGACGGCGTTTCCGATGGCCGGTGTCCTGTTGTCGCCGGGGGCGCGCTTGTCCTGGTTTGCGCTGCCGCATGCCTTGGCCCTGCTGGCGCTGGGGCGCTGGATGGCACCGCAGACGCTGCACCGACTGCTTCCGCTGTCAACCTTGGCCACGGCCCTGGGGACAGTGCTCTATGCCTTTGGCGGACTGGAGGCGTCGGCGGGGGGCGCGGTAGCTGCGCTGCTGGCGCTGCTGGGGCTGGTGGCTGCGCCGCTGTCGGTGCAAGTGGGCGTATCGCTGGGAGGCGCGCGCTGGCCGGTAGCGGCGGCTGCGCTGGGTTTGTGCCTGGGCAACATGGGCAGCGTGTTGCTGGAGCATGTTCCTGCCTCGGACGTGGGCAAGCTGTCGGTGCTGGCGTGCCTGCTCCCGGGGGTATTGCGGCTGCGTGCGAGCCCGCCACAGGCCTTGTCCGAGTCCGCGCCCATGCCCTTGTGGCGCTTCTTGCCGTTCGTCGCGTTGTTCCAGGTCGTCAGTGGCCTGATGTATGGCCAGCTTTGGCCCGGCGTGCGCGCGCAGATCGTCTGGCCCGGGGTGGAGTTGCTCGCCTACGTCGCCGGCGTGTTGGCTGCCGCGCGCTTTGTAGGGCGCCATGCGCTGCGGTGCGTGTTGGCGGCGGTGGGGCTGGCGGTGGCGTCCTTCACGGCCCACCATGCGGCCAGCGGCTGGGCAGGGCAGCACCTGAGCCTGTTCTCGATGCTGGCGGCTGCGGGCATCGTGGATCTGGTGCTGCTGTCCGAGATCCTGGCGCGCGACAACCGGATACGCGCCTACGGCTATGCCGTGGGTGTGATGGTGCTGGGCATCGCGCTCGGCGAGGCTCTGGCAAGAGGCCTCCAGGGTCGCACCGCGCTGTCGGTGGCGCTGCTGGCCCTGGTGCTGCTGAATCTGGCGACGGTCGCGTTGTTCCTGCAGCGCCACGTGCCGCGGCGCGATGCGGTGATGCCTGTGCCGACGACGGAGACGATCGCCCGCGGGGAGGGTCCGCCTCTTCCCGCGTTGCCGGCCAGGATTGCCCATCGGTTGTCGGAGCAGGAGCAGCGGGTGTTGCAGGCGGTGCTGCAAGATCAGCCCTACCGCGTGATTGCCCAGGGCATTGGCGTCTCCGAGTCTTCCGTCAAGACGTATATGCAGCGCATCTATCGCAAGCTGGGTGTCTACCGGCGCGGGCAGTTGGCCGACTTGATGACCGACAGTCGCGAGGGCACGGAGCAGGCACCGTCGTTTCGAACCCGCTCCGGATCGAGCAGTGACGGTCCAGTGAATCCCTAATGGTTGCGCGCACTTCGCGCTCACTACACTGAGCCGTTTATCCTCTCGCACCCCCATCCAAGGAGTATTGGCACATGGATCGTCGTTCACTCATCAAGCATGCCGGCGTGGCCGGTGTCCTCGCCGCCGGTGCCGCGCCTGCGGTGCACGCGCAGGCGGCTGTGCGCTGGCGCCTGGCGACCAGTTTCCCGAAGTCGCTGGAGACGCTGCACGGCTGCGCCGTGAAGTTCGCCGACACCGTGAAGGCGCTCTCGGCGGGCAAGTTCGAGGTCTCGGTGCATGCCGGGGGCGAACTCGTGCCGCCCTTCGGCATCGTCGACGCGCTCAACGACGACGCGCTCGAGATGGGCGAGACCGCCGCCTACTACTACACCGGCAAGGATCCGGTGTTCGCCTTCAGTTGCGCCGTGCCCTTCGGCTTCACGGCGAACCAGAACCTGGCCTGGAAGGAGCAGGGCAACGGCCGCAAGCTGCTCGACGAGGTCTTCGAGAAGTACAACTTCTTCACCCTGAGCGCGCTCAACACCGGCACGCAGATGGGCGGCTGGTTCCGCAAGGAGATCAATTCTCCCGAGGACCTGAAGGGCCTGAAGATGCGCCTGGGCGGCGGCGTCTTCGGCGAGTCGATGGCCAAGCTCGGCGTGGTGGCGCAGAACATGCCCGGCGGCGAGGTCTACCAGGCGCTGGAGAAGGGCACGCTGGATGCGGCCGAGTTCGTCGGCCCCTACGACGACGAGCGCCTGGGCTACAACAAGGTGACCAAGTTCTACTACTACAACGCGTGGTGGGAGGGCGGTGCCGACCTCGACTTCTTCATCAACAAGAAGGCCTTTGCCAAGCTCTCGCCCGAGAACCAGGCGATCGTGCGTGCCGCCGCGGCCGTGGCCTACAACGACGGCACGACCAAGTACCTGGCGCTGAACCCGCCGGCGCTCAAGCGCATCGTCGCCAGCGGCATCCAGTTCAAGCCCTTCCCCAAGAGCGTGGTCGAGGCCGGCTTCAAGGCCGCGCAGGAGGTGTACGAGGAGCACCGCGCGAAGTCCGAGACCTTCAAGCGCATCTTCGACGACATGCGCGCCTTCCAGCGCGACCAGATCCTCTGGAACCGCGTCTCCGAACTGCAGTTCACGCAGTCCATGGCTTCGCTCAAGATCTGAAGATCCCGGCGCCGGGGCCGCGAAAGCCTGGCCCCGGCTCGAATCCACGCCGCGGCGCATCGTCCGCGGCTTTTTTTCGCTATTCGAACGGGTTCTTCGTGTCGGGTGCGTTCGGCAGTTCCAGGCTGCCGCCGAGGTCGTTCTCATTGCCGAATCCGGGTGCGCTTTCGAGGCCCTGCAGGATCTGCGCGCCGGCGGCTTCCATGTCGACCTTGGACTGCTTCTCCAGGTTGCCGGTGACCAGGCCCGGGAAGGCGATCAGCAGCGCGACCATCGTCAGCTGCAGCACGAGGAAGGGGATCGCGCCCTTGTAGATCTGCATCGTCGTCACCGGCTCCATCGTCTTGCCGGTGACGGCGTCGACGTAGGGCTTGTCCGGCGCCACCGAGCGCAGGTAGAAGAGCGCGAAGCCGAAGGGCGGGTGCATGAACGAGGTCTGCATGTTCACCGCCAGCAGCACGCCGAACCAGACGAGGTCGATGCCCATCTTCTCGGCGATCGGCGCGAGCACCGGCACGACGATGAAGGAGAGCTCGAAGAAGTCGAGGAAGAACGCCAGGAAGAAGATCATGACGTTGACGAAAACCAGGAAGCCGATATGGCCGCCCGGGAGCTTGGCCATCAGGTGCTCGACCCACACCGGCCCGTCGGCGGCCTGGAAGACCATGCTGAAGACGGTGGCGCCGATGAGGATGAAGAGCACGAAGGACGAGAGCTTGGTCGTCGTCGTCAGCGCCTGCTTGAGCAGGTCCCAGCCGAGGCGCCGGCGCAGCACGGCCATCAGCAGCGCGCCCATCGCGCCCATCGCGCCGCCTTCGGTCGGCGTCGCCACGCCGAGGAAGATGGTGCCCAGCACGAGGAAGATGAGCAGCAGCGGCGGGATGAGCACGAAGGTCACGCGCTCGGCGAGCCTCGAGAGCAGACCCATGCGGGTGACGCGGTTGACGACCGCGACGAGCCAGGCGACGAAGACGCCGCCGCACATCGCCACGACGATGCGCTCGTCGGTCGGCACCGATTCGACCACTTCGCCGAGCCACCAGCTGTGCACGGCCTCCATGTGCGTGCCGAGCGAGTAGCCCACGGCTCCAGAAAGCAGCGCCAGCACCGAGAGCGAGGTGTAGCCGGTGTGTCCCTTGGCGTCGCGGAAGGTCCGTGCCTCGGGCGGCAGGGCCGGCACCGCGGAAGGCCTGACCACGGCCAGCACCATGACCCACAGGATGTAGAGCCCCATCAGCGCGAAGCCGGGGATGAAGGCGCCCTTGTACATGTCGCCCACGCTCGTGCCCATCTGGTCGGCGAGCACGATCAGCACGAGCGAGGGCGGGATGATCTGCGCCAGGGTTCCCGACGCGGCGATGACGCCGCTGGTGAGGCTGCGCGAATAGCCGTAGCGCAGCATGATGGGCATGGAGATGAGGCCCATCGAGATCACCGAGGCGGCAACGACGCCGGTGGTGGCGGCCAGCATCGCGCCCACCAGCACGACCGCCAGCGCCAGGCCGCCGCGCAAGGGGCCGAAGACCTGACCGACGGTCTCGAGCAGGTCCTCGGCCATGCCGCTGCGCTCGAGGATCAGGCCCATGAGCGTGAAGAACGGAACCGCGAGCAGCGTCTCGTTGCTCATGATGCCGATCAGGCGCAGCGGCAGCACCGAGAGGATGGCGGAGGGGAAGACGTTCAGCGCCACGCCGATGGCCCCGAACAGCAGCCCGCAGGCGCCCAGGCTGAAGGCCACCGGGAAGCCGAGGATGAGGAAGACGACGAGGCCCCCGAACATGACGGGGGCGAAGTTGCTGGCGATGAAGTCCATGGGCGGCCCGCTTCCCGCGTTCAGTGCGCAAGCGGTGCCGGCGCGCCGCTGCCGCCTGCGGCACGCTCACGGCGCAGGCCTTCGGCGAGTTCCTCCTCGGCGCTCTTCTGTCGGCGCGATTCGGTGGGATCGGGCCCCTGGCCGCGCAGGAAGGCGATGCACTTGATCATTTCCGACCAGCCCTGCAGCAGCAGCAGCGCAAAGCCCAGCGGCACGGCGACCCATACCGGCCAGCGCACGAGTCCGCCGGGATTGGGTGACATCTCGCCGGAGATGAAGCGCTCGACCAGCAGCGGCGTGCCCAGATAGAGCATGACCAGGCACAGCGGCGTCAGGAACAGGCCGTAGCCGACGATGTCGATCCACACACGAACCCGCTTGGGCAGCCGATGGTTGAGCACGTCGATGCGCACGTGCTCGCCGTGCAGCAGGGTGAAGCCCGCCGCAACCAGGAACGACCACGCGAACAGGTACCACTGCACCTCGAGATAGGCGTTCGAACTGTAGTTGAACGCCTTGCGCACGACCGCATTGAGGGCGCTGATGGCGGTCGCCGCCATGATGAGCCAGATCGCCCAGCGGCCGACGGTGGCGTTCACGCGGTCGATCGCGCGCGAGAGGCGCAGCAGTGCTTGCATTGGGGCGCTCCGGCTGGGGTGGTGTCGCGGCCCGGGGAGCCCCCGCTCGGCAGGGCGCGCCGACGGTGTTCGGCCGATTTCGATGGTGGCCGATTGTAGAGACGCCCCCCCGTGCCTGCAGCCGGGGTGAATCCCGACGCCGCACGCTGGAACACCGAGCATCGCGTCCGCGCAGAAGCGGAAGGCTTTCGCGCCGCCGCCCCAGGCCTTGCAACGGGCTCGATGGACGCGCGTGCATCCCGTATCGGCGCTTTCCCCGGTACCCGCGTGCAGCTATGGCAGGATGATCGCGGCGTCACTTCCGGGAGCATCCACCCATGGCAACGAGCGCCTACGTCGATACTTTTGCGCGCAACAACCTGCCGCCGCCGCAGGCGCTGCCGGAGTTCATCTTCGAGGGACCGGACCTGCAACTGCCCGCGCGGCTCAATGTCGCCGCCGAGCTGCTGGACCGCTGGATCGAGCAGGGCCAGGGCGGGCGCATCGCGCTGATCGGCGAGCGCGACGGCAAGCCCTTCTCCTGGACCTATGCCGAGCTGCACGAGCGCGCGTGCCGCATCGCCGGCGTGCTCGTCGAGCGCATGGGCATGGTGAGCGGCAACCGCGTGCTCCTGCGCGGCGCCAACACGCCCATGTTCGCCGCCTGCTGGCTGGGCGTGATGAAGGCCGGCGGCATCGCCGTGGGCTCCATGCCGTTGCTGCGCGAGCGCGAGCTGAAGGCCATCATCGACAAGGCGCAGATCACGCACGCCCTGTGCGACGCGCGCATCGCCGAGGCGCTCGAAGCGGTGCGGCCGCAGTGCCCGCAGCTGCGCGAGCTGCTGCTCTTCAACGGCGACGAGGGCGCGGGTTCGCTGGAAGCCGAGATGGCGCAGCAGCCGCCGGTCTTCGCCAGCGTCGACACCGCCGCCGACGACACGGCGCTGATCGCCTTCACCTCCGGCACCACCGGCGTCCCCAAGGGCACGATGCACTTCCACCGCGACGTCATCGCCGCCTGCCGCTGCTGGCCGCCGCACGTGCTGCGCGCCACCGCCGAGGACCGCTTCTTCGGCAGCCCGCCGCTGGCCTTCACCTTCGGTCTGGGCGGCCTGCTCATGTTCCCGCTTTCCGTCGGCGCCTCGGTGGTGCTGATCGAGCGCACCTCGCCGGAGTCGCTGCCCGCCACCATCGAGCGCCACCGCGTCAGCGTCTGCTTCACCGCGCCGACCTCCTACCGCGCGATCGCGCTGGCGCTGCCGCAGATGTCGCCGCGCCCCGACCTCTCGAGCCTGCGCAAGTGCGTGAGCGCCGGCGAGGCCCTGCCCGCGGCCACGCGGCGGCTGTGGAAGGAGGCCACCGGCATCGAGATCATCGACGGCATCGGCTCGACCGAGCTCTTTCACATCTTCATCAGCGCCGACGAGGCGCACGCCAAGCCCGGCGCCACCGGCGTGCCGGTGCCGGGCTACCGCGCCTGCATCCTCGACGACGCCGGCCAGCCGCTGCCGCCGGGCCAGGTCGGGCGCCTGGCGATCAAGGGCCCGACGGGTTGCAAGTACCTGGCCGACGAGCGCCAGGCCGTCTACGTGCAGAACGGCTGGAACCTCACCGGCGACGCCTACCTCGTCGACGCCGACGGCCACTACGTCTACCAGGCGCGCACCGACGACATGATCATCACCGGCGGCTACAACATCGCCGGGCCGGAGATCGAAGGCGTGCTGCTGCTGCACCCGGCGGTGGCCGAGTGCGGCGTCGTCGGCATCCCCGACGAGGCGCGCGGCCAGATTGCCAAGGCCTTCGTCGTCCTCAAGCCCGGCTTCGAGCCAAGCGACGCGCTGGTGAAGGAACTGCAGGAGCACTGCAAGCAAAGCATCGCCGCCTACAAGTACCCGCGCGCCGTCGAGTTCCGCGCCAGCCTGCCGCGCACCGAGACCGGCAAGCTGCAGCGCTTCAGGCTGCGGCAGGAGGCGTGAGGCGCGGCGGCTGGGCGCTCGCTGCGAAGGCTTGGGCGAGAATGCGCGGTTGACGCGAAGGACCGTCCGGCCATCTCCAGCCGCTCTCGATGCAAGACCTCTTCTCCCCGCCGCCCACCGATCCGGGCGATGCCATTGCGCTGGCCGAGTATGCCGAGCGCGCCTACCTCGAATACGCGCTCTCGGTCGTCAAGGGGCGCGCGCTGCCGGACGTGGCCGACGGCCAGAAGCCCGTGCAGCGGCGCATCCTGTTCGCGATGCAGCGCATGGGACTGGGCTTCACGCCGCCGGGCGGCGCGCGGCCGGTGAAGAGCGCGCGCGTGGTCGGCGACGTGCTCGGCAAGTACCACCCGCACGGCGACCAGGCCGCCTACGACGCGCTCGTGCGCATGGCGCAGGGCTTCTCGCTGCGCTATCCGCTCATCGACGGCCAGGGCAACTTCGGCAGCCGCGACGGCGACGGCGCGGCCGCGATGCGCTACACCGAGGCGCGGCTGGCGCCGATCGCGCGGCTGCTGCTGGACGAGCTCGACGAGGGTACGGTCGATTTCCAGCCCAACTACGACGGCTCGCACGAGGAGCCGCGGCTGCTGCCCGCGCGGCTGCCGTTCTCGCTTCTCAACGGCGCCAGCGGCATCGCCGTGGGCATGGCCACCGAGCTGCCGAGCCACAACCTGCGCGAGGTGGCCGCGGCCGCGGTCGCGCTGCTGAAGGACGAGCGCCTGGCCGACGAAGAGCTCTTCGCGCTGCTGCCGGGGCCGGACTTCCCCGGCGGTGGCCAGCTCATCAGCAGCGCCGCCGACATCCGCGCGGCCTACGCCAGCGGGCGCGGCAGTCTGAAGGCTCGCGCGCGCTGGACGATCGAGGACCTCGCGCGCGGGCAGTGGCAGCTCGTCGTCACCGAACTGCCGCACGGCACCAGCGCGGCACGCGTGCTGGAGGAAGTCGAGGAACTCACCAACCCCAAGCTCAAGCTCGGCAAGAAGGCCTTGACGCAGGAGCAGCAGCAGCTCAGGGCCGCGGTGCTTGCGGTGCTCGATGCGGTGCGCGACGAGTCGAGCAAGGACGCGCCGGTACGGCTCGTTTTCGAGCCCCGCAGCCGCAGCGTCGAGCAAGCCGAACTCGTGAGCACCTTGCTCGCGCACACCAGCCTCGAGACCAGCGTCAGCGTCAATCTGACGGCCATCGGGCTCGATGGCAAGCCGGTGCAGAAGAGCTTGCGCCAGTTGCTGTGGGAATGGATCGAGTTCCGCCAGGCGACGGTGGCGCGGCGCACGCGGCATCGCCTGTCCAAGGTGCTGGATCGCATCCACGTGCTCGAAGGGCGGCAGCTCGTGCTGCTGAACCTCGACGAGGTCATCCGCATCATCCGCAACGCCGACGAGCCCAAGCCCGCGCTGATCGAGCGCTTCGCCTTGAGCGAGCGCCAGGCGGAGGACATCCTCGAGATCCGCTTGCGGCAGCTGGCGCGGCTGGAGGCCATCCGCATCGAGCAGGAACTCGCCGACAAGCGCGCGGAGCAGAAGAAGCTGGAAGAGATCCTCGGCAGCCCGGCGGCCTTGCGGCGTACGCTGATCAGGGAGATCGAGGCCGACGCGAAGCAGCATGGTGACGACCGCCGCACACTGATCCGGGAGGAGCGGCGGACGACGGTGGAGATCAAGGTCGTCGACGAGCCGGTGACGGTGGTGGCCAGCCTCAAGGGCTGGGTGCGGACACTCAAGGGCCATGAAGTCGAGGTCGGCAGTCTGTCGTTCAAGGCCGGGGACGCGCTCTACGGCACGTTCGCCTGCCGCAGCGTCGACACCCTGCTGGTCTTCGGCAGCCAGGGGCGCGTCTACAGCGTCGCCGTGTCGCAGCTGCCCGGCGGCCGCGGCGACGGCGTGCCGATCACGACGCTGATCGAGCTCGAAGCCGCCACGCAGGTTGCGCACTACTGGGCCGGCGCGGCGACGCAGAAGCTGCTGCTGGCCGGTAGCGGCGGCTATGGACTGCTCGCCCACGCGGCCGACCTGCAGGGCCGCAACAAGGCCGGCAAGGCATTCCTCACCCTCGATGCGGCCGAGCGGCCGCTGCCGCCGGTGGCGGTGCAGCCGGGCTGCACGCAGGTGGCCTGTCTGGCCGCGGACGGGCGGCTGCTCGTGTTCGGGCTCGACGAACTGCGGCACCAGCCCGGCGGCGGCCGCGGCCTGACGCTGATGGACGTGGACGCGAAGGCACCGCTGGTTTCGGTGGCCGTGTTCGACCAGAGCCTGCGCGTTCTCGGCCAGGGACGCGGCGGCAAGGATAAGGAGGACGTGCTCAAGGGCGCGGCGCTGGCCGCGCATGTCGGCAAGCGCGCGCGCAAGGGGCGGCGCGTCGACGGCTTCCCGAAGCCGATGCGCGTCGTGTGAAACCGGCGGACGCGGGCGTGGCGCCTTCCGTGCGGCCGCTGTGGCGGCAGCGGGAGTACATGCTGCTGTGGAGCGGGCAGCTGCTGACCAACGTCGGTGCGCAGGCCTCGGGGATCATCTATCCGATCCTCATCCTCGCCTTGACGAATTCGCCGCTGCTGGCGAGCTGGGCGACGGCCTTGCGCATGGTGCCCTACCTGCTGCTGAGCCTGCCGGTGGGGGCGCTGATCGACCGCTGGGACCGCCGCCGCGTGATGCTCGTCTGCCATGCCGCGCGCTTCGTCGCCGTGATCAGCGTGCCGCTGGCGATGGCCTTCGACGCGCTCGTGGTGATGCACATCTACGTCGTCGCCATCGTCGAGGGCGCGCTGCACGTCTTCTTCAACATCGCCGAGACGGCAGCCTTGCCGCGCGTGGTGTCGCCGGGCCAGCTGACGCAGGCGACGGCGCAGAACCAGGCAGGATTCGCGGCGGCGGCGATCGTCGGCCCGGCGGTCGGCAGCTGGCTTTACCAGGTGGTGGGGCGCGGCTTTCCATTCGTCGTCGACGCCGCCAGCCATCTCTTCGGTGCCTTCGCGGTCTGGCGGCTGCGCAGCTCGTTCGCGCCGGTACGCGGACGCGGGCCGCGCCCGCTGCGCGCCGAGATCGCCGAGGGCATGCGCTGGCTCTGGCGGCATCGCGTCGTGCGCGACATGGCGCTCGCCACCAGCGTGCTCAACGGCATCAACGCCGCGCTGCCCTTGCTGCTCATCGTGCTCGCGCAGGAGCGCGGCGCGAGCGCGGCACAGATCGGCCTCGTGTTCTCGCTCGGCGGCATCGGCGCGATCTTCGGCGCCGTGCTCGGCGGGGCGATCGCGCGCCGCCTGTCGTTCGGCCACGCCATCCTGCTGAGCGTGGGCGTGCGCGCGGCCTGCATCCCGCTGCTGCTGCTGTGCCCGGGGCCTTGGACGCTCGGCGCCGTCTACGCGCTGGCGAGCCTCTTCGGCCCGCTCTACGACGTGGTGCAGTTCAGCTATCGCATCGCGCTCATCCCCGACGAACTGCAGGGTCGCGTGAACAGCAGCTTCCGGCTCTTCGCCTTCCTGCTCAACCCGGTTGGCGCGGCGGCCTGCGGCTGGCTGCTCGAGCACGGCGGCACCCCGTGGGCGACGAGCGTCTTCGGCGTGCTGTGCGTGACGCTGGCGCTGGCGGTGCGATGGGATGCGGCGATCCGCGACGCCGTGCATCCGCACACCCAGGCACGGTCCGTCTGAAGGGGCGGCGGATGCCCGGGTCCGGCGCATGGTTTGACCCGGTGTCGATGCCTGCGGCCCTGGCATAGACTGCCGCGCACGCTTGGTGGTGCGCCCAGGCCGGCCCGCGGCCGGAAGCTGTCGGTGGCGCCGCAGCCGCAAGGAGACGCAAGCCCGTGCAGCCGACGAACGTGAGCGATCCGGCCTACTTCCACAAGGTCGTCGATTGTCAGTGGGCCTGTCCGGCCCACACCCCCGTGCCGGAGTACATCCGGCTCATCGCCCAGGGGCGTTACGACGCCGCCTACATGGTCAACTGGGTCGCCAACGTCTTTCCGGGCATCCTCGGGCGCACCTGCGACCGCCCCTGTGAGCCCGCCTGCAGGCGCTCGCGCGTGGAGGAGAAGAACCTCGGCAAGCCCGAGCCGGTGGCGATCTGTCGCCTGAAGCGCGTCGCCGCCGACCACAAGGGGCAGGAGATCCGCGCCATGATCCCTCGTCCCGAGGCGAGGAACGGCAAGCGCGTGGCCTGCGTGGGCGGCGGTCCGGCCAGCCTCACCGTGGCGCGCGACCTCGCGCTGCAGGGCTATGCCGTGACCGTGTTCGAGGCCGAGAAGAAGGCCGGCGGCTTCATGTGGAGCCAGATCCCGCGCTTTCGGCTGCCCGAGGGCGTGATCGACGAAGAGGTGGGCTACATCCTGGGCCTGGGCGTCGAGCTGCGCGCGGGCCGGCGCATCGAGTCGATGAAGGCCTTGCTCGCCGAGGACTGGGACGCGATCTTCGTCGGCAGCGGTGCGCCGCGCGGGCGCGACCTGCAGATCCCGGGGCGGCAGGAGGCGGCCGCGCACATCCACGTCGGCATCGAGTGGCTGGCCTCGGTGTCCTTCGGCCACGTGAAGGCGGTGGGCGAACGCGTGCTCGTCCTCGGCGGCGGCAACACGGCGATGGACTGCTGCCGCAGCGCGCGGCGTCTGGGGGCCAAGGCGGTGACGGTCGTCGTCCGCAGCGGTTTCGCGGAGATGAAGGCCAGCCCCTGGGAGAAGGAGGATGCGATGCACGAGGGCATCCCCATTCTCGACTACCACGTGCCCAAGGCCTTCGTGCACGAGGGTGGACGCCTGGTGGCGATGCGTTTCGAGATCGTGGAGGCGCGCTACGACGAGAAGGGCCGGCGCAGCCTCGTTCCCACCGGCGCGGCCGACGTCGAACTGCCCTGCGACGAGGTGCTGATCGCCGTCGGCCAGGAGAACGCCTTCCCGTGGATCGAGCGCGACGCCGGCATCGACTTCGACCGCTGGGGCTTGCCGGTGCTGGACGAGACCACCTTCCAGTCGACGCTGCCGCGCGTCTACTTCGGCGGCGACGCGGCCCTGGGGCCGAAGAACATCATCACCGCGGTGGCGCAGGCGCACGAGGCCGCGGTGTCGATCGACCGCTTCTGCCACGGCGAGGACGTGCGCAAGCGTCCGCCGCCCTTCACCAACCTGGTGTCGCAGAAGATGGGCATCCACGAGTGGAGCTACGACAACGCGCCGACGAACGACATGCGCTTCAAGGTGCCGTGGGCGCCGGCCGAGCAGACGCTCTCCAGCATGCAGGTCGAGGTCGAGCTCGGCTTCGACCTGGAGACGGCGTGGAAGGAGGCGCAGCGCTGCCTGAACTGCGACGTGCAGACGGTGTTCACCGACCGCCTGTGCATCGAGTGCGACGCCTGCGTCGACATCTGTCCCATGGACTGCATCACCTTCACCGCCAACGGCGAGGAGGCCGAGCTGCGCACGCGGTTGAAGGCGCCGGCGCTCAACACCGAGCAGGCCCTGTACGTCAGCGGGCCGCTGAAGACCTCGCGCGTGATGGTCAAGGACGAGGACGTCTGCCTGCACTGCAGCCTGTGCGCGGAGCGCTGTCCCACCGGGGCGTGGGACATGCAGAAGTTCCTCCTCATCACCCCGAAGGCCGGCCCGGCCTGTCGCGACAGCACGCCGCATTCGCAACGCGTCGGAGGCGGCGAATGAGCATGCATCGCATCGAGGCCGTGAACGACTTCGTCGTCAAGTTCGCCAACGTCAACGGCTCGGGCTCCGCCTCGGCCAACGAGCTCTTCGCCAAGGCCATCCTGCGCACCGGCGTGCCGGTGAGCCCGCGCAACATCTTCCCGAGCAACATCCAGGGCCTGCCGACCTGGTACGAGGTGCGCGTCTCGCAGGAGGGGTGGCTGGGCCGGCGCGGCGGCGTCGACATGATGGTGGCGATGAACCCGCAGACCTGGGAGCGCGACGTCGCCGAGATCGAGCCCGGCGGCTACCTCTTCTACGACAGCACGCGTCCGCTGCCCGAGAGCGCCTTCCGGCGCGACATCACGGTCATCGGCATGCCCGTGACGGCGATCTGCAACGCCACCTACGAGGACCCGCGCCAGCGCACGCTGTTCAAGAACATCATGGTGCTGGGCGCGCTCTCGGCGCTGATGGACATCGACGCACAGGTGCTCGAGCAGCTGCTGGCCGAGCAGTACAAGGGCAAGGAGCGGCTGCTGGAGAGCAACCTGCGCGCGCTGCAGGCCGGCCGAGGCTTCGCCAAGGACCACTTGCAGCCGCCGCGCCACCCCGGAATCGGGCTGAAGGTGCGCCGCGCCGACACGGTCGGCGAGCGCATCTTCGTCGACGGCAACAGCGCCGCCGCGCTGGGCTGCGTCTACGGCGGCGCCACCGTCTGCGCCTGGTATCCGCTCACCCCCAGCACCTCGACGGCGGAGGCCTTCACGAGCTGGTGCGGCAAGTTGCGCCGCGACCCCGAGACCGGGCAGGCGCGCTACGCCATCGTGCAGGCCGAGGACGAGATCGCCGCCATCGGCATCGTCACCGGCGCGGGCTGGAACGGCGCGCGCGCCTTCACCGCCACCAGCGGCCCGGGCGTGAGCCTGATGACCGAGTTCATCGGCCTGGCCTACTTCGCCGAGATCCCGGTCACCATCATCAACGTGCAGCGCGGCGGCCCCAGCACCGGCATGCCCACGCGCACGCAGCAGGCCGACCTGCTCAGCTGCGCCTACGCCAGCCACGGCGACACCAAGCACGTCATGCTGCTGCCGCAGGACCCGGCCGAGTGCTTCGAGCATGCGGCCGCGGCGCTCGACCTCGCGGACCGCCTGCAGACGCCGGTGTTCGTGATGACCGACCTGGACATCGGCATGAACCAGCGCCTGTGCAAGCCCTTTGCCTGGGACGACGCGCGCCGCATGGACCGCGGCAAGGTGCTGAGCGCCGAGCAGCTCGAGGCCGGCTTCGACTTCGGCCGCTACAAGGACGTCGACGGCGACGGCATTCCCTGGCGCACGCTGCCGGGAACCCACCCGAGCAAGGGCAGCTACTTCACGCGCGGCACGACGCGCAACGCCTACGCCGTCTACAGCGAGGCCGGGAGCGACTACGTCGACAACGTGCAGCGCCTGCTGAAGAAGTTCGCCACCGCCGCGACGATCGTGCCGCCGCCGGAGATCACGGCGGCGCAGAAGCAGACGCGCCTGGGCGTGGCCTACTTCGGAAGCACCGCCCCGGCGATGGAGGAGGCGCTGGCGCGGCTCGCGGCGCAGGGCATCCACCTGGACGCGATGCGGCTCAAGGCGTTCCCGTTCCCGCAGGCGGTGGCCGACTTCGTGGACACGCATGACCACGTCTTCGTCGTCGAGCAGAACCGCGATGCGCAGATGCGTGCGCTGCTCATGGGCGAGCTCGAGGTCGACCCCGAGCGCCTCATCAGGGTGCTGCACTACGACGGCACGCCGATCACCGCGCGCTTCATCACCGAGGCCATCGTCGAGCACGTGCACGCGCTGGCGGTGGCGCCGCGCCGCGAAAGGACGAGTTCATGACCTACATCGCCAAGCCGCGGCTGCACCACCCCACGCTCACGCGCAACAAGGTCGGCTACACGCGGCGCGACTACGAAGGCAAGGTCAGCACGCTGTGCGCGGGCTGTGGCCACGACAGCGTCAGCGCCGCCATCGTGCAGGCCTGCTGGGAGTTGGACATCGCGCCGCACCGCGTGGCCAAGCTCTCGGGCATCGGCTGCAGCAGCAAGACGCCGGACTACTTCCTCGGCGCCAGCCACGGCTTCAACACCGTGCACGGCCGCATGCCAAGCGTCCTCACCGGCGCGGCGCTGGCCAACCGCGAGCTGCTCTACCTCGGCATCAGCGGCGACGGCGACTCGGCCTCCATCGGCCTGGGCCAGTTCGCGCACGCGATGCGCCGCGGCGTGCGCATGGTCTACATCGTCGAGAACAACGGCGTCTACGGCCTCACCAAGGGCCAGTTCAGCGCCACCGCCGACCGCGGCAGCCAGAGCAAGAAGGGCGTCGTCAACGCCGAGAACCCGGTCGACCTGGTGAGCATGGCTTTGCAGCTGGGCGCGACCTTTGTGGCACGCGGCTTCTCCGGCGACAAGGCGCAGCTGGTGCCGCTCATCAAGGGCGCGATGGCGCATGGGGGCGCGGCCTTCCTCGACGTCATCAGCCCCTGCGTGGCCTTCAACAACCATGCGGGGAGCACGCGCAGCTACGACCACGTGCGCGCGCACAACGAGGCCGTGGGCCGCATCGACTTCATCGACCTCGCCAAGGAGGTGATCGCCGCGCCCGCGCCCGACGAAGTGCTCGAGCTGCCGCAGGCCGACGGCAGCGTGATGCGCCTGCGCAAGCTGCATGAAGGCTACGACCCGAGCGACCGCCGCGCGGCGATGAACCTCGTGCAGCAACTGGCCGAGCAGGGCGAGATCGCCACCGGGCTGCTCTATGTCGATCCTCGTCCGCGCGACCTGCACGCGGCGCTCAACACCGTGCAGCAGCCGCTCAACGCGCTGCAGGACGAAGCCCTGTGCCCCGGGCGCGAGGCGCTGGAGCGCATCAACGCGGGCTTGCGGTGAGGGCGGCGAACGAGGCCGGTTCGGCGAGCGACACGAGAGCCGCACCAGGTCGGAAAGCGCGACGAGTCGATGATGAGCCCTGGGCGCGCGAAGCTTGCAGGCATGCCCCTTATTTGGTACATATCCCCTTCGATAGTCGATGGCAAGACAGGTCCCGACGAAGACCCCGCTGGTGTTCTATCGAGGCACCGGTGGCAAGGAGCCGGTCTGGGAATGGTTGAAGAGTCTGGAGGTGGCGGATCGCCAGGCGGTCGGTCAGGATCTGATGCGCGCGCAATGGCGTTGGCCAGTGGGCATGCCGCTCTGCCGCGCCATGGGGCAGGGGCTGTGGGAAGTGCGAACGGAACTGCCGAGCAAGCGCATCGCGCGCGTGTTGCTATGCCTTGACGAGGGCGTGCTGGTCGCGCTGCACGCGTTCGTCAAGAAGACCCAGAAGACGCCCGAGGACGAACTGGCATTGGTGCGCAGGCGCCAAAGGGAGCTGCAATCATGAGCAAGAAGCATCACGGCACGAGCCTGGACAGCTTTCTCGAGGAAGAGGGCAACTTCGAGGAGACCCAGGCCTTGGCGATCAAGGAGGTCGTCGTCTGGCAACTGACCGAGGCGATGGAGAAGCAATCGCTGAGCAAGTCGCGCCTGGCCTTGTTGCTGAAGACCAGCCGTTCGCAGGTGGACCGGCTGCTCGACCCGACGCGCGATGTGACGCTCTCCACCCTGCAGCGCGCGGCAGCCCTGGTTGGTCGCAAGCTGCAGATCGAACTGGTTTGACGCTTGCCCAGCTGCCTCACGCCGCCCTGCATCCTGGCGTGCTTCCCCGCTGAGAAGGGCTCGAACATGACGCCGCAACGTTGAGAGCCCGTCGCCCCACCCTGCGTCGGCAGCGCACTGTGCTTGTCCACCACACGACTGCCGAGGAGTGACTGCCATGACCGCCACCCGCATCGAGACCGACTCGATGGGCGCCATCGAGGTCGCCGCCGACCGCTACTGGGGCGCGCAGACGCAGCGCTCGATCGAACATTTCGCCATCGGCGTGGAGCGCCATCGTTGGGGTGCTTCGCTCGTGCAGGCGCTGGGCATTCTGAAGAAGGCGGCGGCGCAAGCCAACCTCGAACTCGGCGAGCTCGAGCCGCGCCTGGCCTCGGCCATCGTGCAGGCGGCCGACGAGGTCATCGCCGGGCGCTGGCGCGATCACTTTCCGCTCGTCGTCTTCCAGACCGGCTCGGGCACGCAGACGAACATGAACGCCAACGAGGTCATCGCCAACCGCGCCAGCGAGCTGCTGGGCGGCACGCTCGGCAGCAAGGCGCCGGTGCACCCGAACGACCACGTCAACCGCGGCCAGTCGTCCAACGACACCTTTCCCACGGCGATGCACATCGCCGTCGTGACGCAGCTGCAGACGCACTTGCTGCCGCACGTGCAGGCGCTGCGCCGGACGCTGGCGGCGAAGGCGGCCGCGCACGCCGGCCTGGTGATGAGCGGCCGCACGCATCTGCAGGACGCCACGCCGCTCACCCTGGGCCAGGCCATCGGCGGCTGGGTGGCGCAGATCGACTACGGCCTGCTGGCCTTGCAGCGCACGCTGCCCGAGCTGTACGAACTCGCCATCGGCGGCACGGCCGTGGGCACCGGCCTGAACGCGCATCCGCGCTTTGGCGAGTGCTGCGCAGCCCACATCGCGCGGCAAACGGGGGCGCCTTTTCGCAGCGCGCCCGACAAGTTCTTCGCGCTCTCCGCGCACGATCCGCTGGTGTCGGCCTCGGCGGCGCTGCGCACGCTGGCCGGCGCGCTGATGAAGATCGCCAACGACGTGCGCTGGCTGGCCAGCGGGCCGCGCTGCGGCATCGGCGAACTGCTGATCCCGGAGAACGAGCCCGGCTCGTCCATCATGCCCGGCAAGGTCAACCCGACGCAGTGCGAGGCGTTGACGATGGTCTGCGTGCAGGTCTTCGGCAACGACGCCGCGACCGCCTTCGCCGGCAGCCAGGGCAACTTCCAGCTCAACGTCTACAAGCCGGTCATGGCGCACAACGTGCTGGAGAGCATCGCGCTGCTGGGCGATGCCTGCGCCTCGTTCGAGCGCCACTGCGCGCGCGGCATCGAGCCCAACCGGCCGGTGATCGAGCGCCATCTGGCCGACAACCTGATGCTGGTGACGGCGCTCAACCGTCACATCGGCTACGACAAGGCGGCGGCGATCGCCAAGGCGGCGCTGCACAGCGGCCGGACGCTGCGCGAGGCGGCGCTGGCGCTGGGCGTCAGCGCCGAGGACTTCGATGCCTGGGTCGACCCGGCGCGCATGACGCTGCCTTCCGAAGACTGAAGGCGCGCCGGGTTCGAGCGCGTTTCAGGGGAGTTGCGGCCGCGTGCTGCGCCCCCCCGTGAGCTGGTACTCGATTCCCGCCTTGATGACGCGGTTCAGCCCCGGCGCGTGTTCGGAGAGCGCGAGCACGGCGCGGCGTGCGAGCTTCGGGAGTCCGTGTTCGCTGGTGAAGAGGCTGACGATCGCGTTCGTTCCGGCCCAGATCGGCAAGGTGTGCAGGCGGTGCTTGCGCTCGTAGGCGAGCAGCGGGGCGAGCGCACCGATGTCGCCGCCGCGCCGATGCACCGCGCCGAGCTCGCGCGCCAGCCGCTCGACGCCGTAGATGCCGAAGTTCCAGCCGTGTGCGGTCACCGGGTGCATGCCGACGGCGGCGTCGCCGACGAGGACGAGGCGCGGTGCCGCGAAGCGCTGCGCGTAGACGCCCACGAGCGGGTAGTGATGCCGCGGGCCGGCGGCCTGCATCGCGCCCAGGCGATCCTCGGTCTGCGCCTGGATGCGCGCGGCGAAGTCCTCGTCGGGCAGCGCGAGCCACTCGTCGGTGCGCTCGCTGCCCACCGTCACCACGGCCGAGCTGATGCGGTCGTTGAGCGGCAGCATCGCCAGCGTGTTGCCGTAGCGGAAACACTCCCAGGCCACGCCCTCGTTGTCGCGCTCGTGGCGCACGCGGCCGACGACGACGCTGCGGCCGAAGTCGTGCATCGCCGCGCCGATGCCGGCCATGCGGCGGATGGCCGAGAAGCGACTGTCCGCGGCCACCAGCAGCCGGCCGGTGAGGCTGCGTCCGTCGGCCAGCGTCACCCGCGCGGCCTGCGCATCGCGCTCGATGCCGACGACGCGCGCCTCGCCGGTCACCCGCACGCTTGCACGTTGCGCCGCCGCGCGCCAGGCGGCGCGGCGGATGAGGTGGTTGGGCACGAGCCAGCCCAGCGGCGCCTCGTCCGCGCCGCTGCGCTGGCCGAAGTGCAGCACCAGCGGCGAGCTGCCGTCGACGACGTGCGCCTTGTTCAGCGGCGACACGTCGGCGGCGTCCAGATGCGCCCACAGGCCGAGCGCCGTCATGATGCGCCGCGCGCGGTGCGTGAGCGCGATCTCGCGCCCGTCCTCGGCGGGCTCCTGCAAGGCCGCCAGCGGCTGCTGCTCGAGCAGCCTCACGCGCAGGCCCAGGTCGCCCAGCGCCGCGCCCAAGGCCAGGCCCGCAGGCCCCGCGCCCACCACCAGCACGTCGGCATCCAAAGCCTCGCTCTGCGCCATGTGCGTGCCTCCCTGATCCTGCTCGTTCATGCGCGGCTGTCCCGTCGCTCAGCCGCGGAAGCGGTGGCGCTCCCGCGGCTTGCCCTCGAGCAGCAGCGCCAGCGCGACCAGACCCAGCAGCGCGAAGAGCGCGCCGCTCCAATATTCGTAGGGCAGGCCGAAGAGACGCGGCTTGTCGGCGCAGGCGGCGGTGGCCATGAAGACCTCTGGCCAGCGCGCGTCCAGGCCCAGGTCGCCGATGATGCGGTCGGCCAGCGTCAGCGCGCACGAGGCCTGCTCGGCGGCGACGAAGTGCTGCCAGATCGCCGCCGCCAATCCGGCGCCGGCCACCAGCAGCGACAGCAGCAGGAAGAGCGGCTGCACGAGCGCCGGCAACACGGCGCCCAGCAGGGCGACGAGGGCGAGCACGCAGAAGATGGCGCGCTGCAGCACGCACCAGGGGCAGGGCTGCAGATCCCAGACGTACTGCGTGAAGAGCGCGGCGCCGACGGCAGCGACGCTCGATGCGGCGATGGCGACGAGCGCAAGCCGCCTGCGGGTCGCGACCGTCACTGCACTTCGGCGATGAGCTCGATCTCGACGCAGGCGCCGGTGGGGATCTGCGCCACGCCGAAGGCGCTGCGCGCGTGCGCGCCGATCTCGGGACCGAAGACCTGCACCAGCAGTTCGGAGCAGCCGTTGGTCACCAGGTGCTGTTCGGTGAAGGTGGCCACGCTGTTGACCAGGCTCATCACCTTGACGATGCGCCTGACGCGCCCGAGATCGCCGCCGACAGCGGCGGCCAGCGTCCCCATCAGCTCGATGGCGATGGCGCGTGCGGCCTGCTGGCCCTCGGCCGTCGTCATCGTCAGGCCGAGCTGGCCGACCCAGGGCTTGCCGTCCTTGCGCGCGATGTGGCCGGAGACGAAGACGAGGTTGCCGCTGCGCACGAAGGGCACGTAGGCGGCGGCGGGCGTGGCCAGGGGCGGCAGCGTGATGCCGAGATCCTGCAGACGGGCCTGGATGGACATGGGCGGGGTTCCTCGGGGGCGGAAATCGGAGGCCCGAAGGCCGGTCCCGGATGGTAACGCCCGGGTGCGCGGGGTCGCGGAGCAGCCCTCTACACTGTCCGGCCAAGGCAGGTGCCTGCGGGCGGCCGAACACGGGAGGACGACGCGTTGGAACGCGTGCTGGCGTGGACGCTGGCCTGGCTGCTGGGTGCCTGGTCGCAGTTGCAGCAGACGGTGCCGTGGCCGGCGCCGGTGCAGGTCGCGCTCATGGGCGGCGGCGTGGTGGCGATGCTCGCCGCCTTGCGTTGGCGGAGGCTGCCGCGCGTCGCGGGCACGGCACTGGGCGCGCTGGCGCTGGCGGCGATGGCGCTCGGCAGCACCGACTGGCGCGCGGCCCGGCGACTGGCGCATTCGCTGCCGGCGGCGCTCGAAGGGCAGGATCTCGAGGTGGTGGGCGTCGTCGCCTCGCTGCCGCAGCGCAACCCGGCAGGCACGCGCTTCGTGTTCGAAGTGGAGACGGCCGAACGGCAGGGGCGGCCGGTGTCGATCCCGCGCCGGCTCTCGCTGGGCTGGTGGAACGACGGCGAGACCTCGGCGCCCCGGGAAGGGCCCGAGGCGCTTCGTGCCGGCGAGCGCTGGCGCTTCACGGTGCGGCTGCGGCAGCCGCACGGCCAGGTCAATCCGCACGGCTTCGACGCCGAGCTCTGGCTCTTCGAGCAAGGCCTGCGCGCCAGCGGCTACGTGCGCGCGCGCGGCGCCGCAGCAACGCGGCTGCATGCAGCGGCAGGCTACCCGGTGCAGCGCGTGCGGCAGGCGATCCGCGACCGCATCGAGGCCACCGTGCCCGACCCGGCTGCCGCCGGCATGCTCGCGGCGCTGGCGATCGGCGACCAGGGCGCGATCGACCGCGCCGAGTGGGACGTCTTCCGCGTCACCGGCGTGGCCCACCTGATGTCGATCAGCGGCCTGCACGTGACGCTGTTCGCCTGGCTGGCGTCGGCGCTCGTCGGCTGGGCCTGGTGCCGGGCCGGGCCGCTGCCGCTGTGGCTGCCCGCGCCGCTGGCGGCGCGTTGGGGAGGGCTGGCGCTGGCCACGGCCTACGCCGTGCTCGCCGGCTGGGGGGTGCCGGCGCAGCGCACGGTGTCGATGCTCGCGGTCGTCGTCGTCCTGCGCAGCGCCGGGCGGCGCTGGCCGGGGCCGCCGGTGCTGCTGGCGGCCGCCGTCGCGGTGACGCTGGTCGACCCCTGGGCCTTGCTGCAGCCGGGATTCTGGCTCTCCTTCGTCGCGGTTGCGCTGCTGATGGTTTCCGATCCGCAGCCTGCGGAGCCTGCGGTCGAGGCCGGCACGGGCGCTGCGCTCGGCGGCCGTGCCTGGACGGCGCTGCGCCAGGGTTTGCGCACGCAGGCGGTGGCGACGGTGGGCCTGGCGCCCTTGACGCTGCTCTTCTTCCAGCAGGTGTCGCTGGTGGGCTTCGTCGCCAACCTGGTGGCGATTCCGCTGGTGACGCTGGTGGTGATGCCCTTGTCCCTGCTGGGCGTGCTGCTGTCGCCGCTGTGGTCGCTGGATGCGCTGCTGGCCGCCGCCCTGCTGCGCGCGCTGGCCTGGCTGGCCGCGCTGCCCTGGACGCAGTGGACGGTGCCCGCCGCGCCCGCCTGGGCCGCGCTGCTCGGCCTGGCCGGTGGGCTGGTGCTGGTGCTGCCGCTGCCGTGGCGGCTGCGCCTGCTTGGGCTGCCGCTGCTGTTGCCGCTGCTGGCGCCGGTGGTCGAACGTCCGCCGCCGGGGCGCTTCGAGATGCTCGCGCTGGACGTCGGCCAGGGCACGGCGGTGCTCGTTCGCACGCACGCGCACCTGCTGGTCTACGACACCGGGCCGCAGTACGGCGTCGACGCCGATGCCGGCGAGCGCGTGCTGCTGCCGCTGCTGCGCGCGCGCGGCGAACGCCGCGTCGACCGGCTGGTGCTCAGCCATCGCGACAGCGACCACGTCGGCGGTGCGGCCTCGCTGCTGCAGCGCGTGCCGGTGCGCGTGCTGACGAGTTCGCTGGCCGACGACCATCCGCTGCGCGCGTTCCCGGTGCCGCAGGAGCGCTGCCGTGCCGGGCAGCGTTGGCAGTGGGACGGCGTCGACTTCGAGATGCTGCACCCTGCCGCGGACGCGGACCTCGCGGCGCGCAAGGCGAACGCGCTGAGCTGCGTGCTCAGCGTACGCGGCACGCAGGGGTCGGTGCTGCTGGCCGGCGACATCGAGCGCGCCCAGGAACTGGCGCTGGTCGGGCGCCTCGGGCCGCGGCTGCGCGCCGATGTGCTGCTGGTGCCGCATCACGGCAGCCGCACCTCGTCCAGCGGCAGCTTCATCGTCGCCGTGTCGCCGCGCCTGGCGCTGGTGCAGGCGGGCTACCGCAGCCGCTTCGGCCATCCGGCCCCGGACGTCGTCGCGCGCTACGCGACGCACGGCGCGACGCTCGTGCGCAGCGACCGTTGCGGCGCCTGGAGCTGGCGCGCCGACGGCAGCATGCACTGCCAGCGCGAGCTCGATGCGCGCTACTGGCACCATCGTGCAGATGCCGCGCCCGAGGCCCTGCGCTGAGCGCCGTGCGCGCTCAGCGCCGCCTATGATGATCGCCATGCGCTGGCTGTCTCTCCTGCCGCTCCTGCTGTGCTGCACGGCGACGCAGGCGCAGCTTCTGGCCGCTGCCGCGCTGCCCGCGCCGCCGCAGGCCGAACGCAGGGCGCAGGCGGCATCGGGTCCCGTCGGCGGGCGCCGCGACGAGTATCGATGGTTGCGCGACGACGACGCCCGTGCCAAGCGCCCGGAAGTGCTGCGCCAGCTCGAGGCCGAGAACCGCTATACCGAGGCCGTGCTCGCGCCCTTGCGCCCGCTGCGCGAGAAGTTGCAGCAGGAGACGCTCGCGCGCGTGGCGCCGGTGCAGGCCAGCGTGCCGGTCTACGACAACGGCTGGTGGATCTGGCGGCAGTACGCCGCCGATCTCGACCACCCCCGCGTGATGCGCCGTCGCGGCACGCCTGCAGGCCCTGACGCGGCCGCCCGCGCCGAAGTGCTGCTCGACCTGCCGCAGCACGCGATCGCGCAGCGCAGCTACAGCCTTGGCCAGGTGCAGGTGAGTCCGGACGGGCGCTGGCTCGCGTGGACCGAGGACGTGCAGGGGCGAGGCAGTTTCGACCTCTACATCCAGGACCTGCAGACGCGGCGCCTGCAGCCCGAGCGCATCCGCGGCGTGCAGGAGGGCTTCGCCTGGGCCGCCGACAACCGCACGCTCTTCTACGTGCGCCAGCATCCGGTGACGCTGCACCGCGGCGCCGTCTGGCGGCACCAGCGTGGCAGCGACCCGGCCGCCGACGTGAGGGTGCACGAGGAGGAAGACGCGGCGATGTTCGTCGGCGTGCGCGCCAGCGCCTCGCGGCGCCAGGTGCTGATCGACATCTTCGGTGCCGACAGCACCGAGTTGCGCGCCGTGCCGGCGGATGCGCCGACGCAACCGGCGCGCGTGCTGCTGCCGCGGCGCGCGGGCGTGCGCATCCAGGCCGAGCACATCGGTACGCGCTGGCTCTTGCGCAGCAATGCCGGCGCGCCCGACTTCGCGCTGCTGGCGGCGGACGATCTCGGTCAGCCCGAGCGCTGGCGCACGCTGCTTCCGGCGCGGGCGGGGGTGGTGCTCGAAGGCATGCAGGCCTTCGAGTCGGCGATCGTCGTCGAGGAGCGCGAGCAGGCGCGGCGGCGCGTGCGCGTGCTCGACCCGGACGGCCGCGAGCGCCGGATCATCGACGCCGCTGCCGGCGGCACCGTCGCGCTGGGCGAGAACCGGGACGCGCGCGCCGCGCGCGTGCAGCTCGTACAGCAGTCGCTGGTGCGGCCCCCGCTGACCTTGGAAGTCGATCTGGCGAGCGGGCGCGAGATCGCGCGCCGGCAGGAGCCGGTCCCCGGGCACGATCTCTCGCCCTACCGCAGCGAACTGATGTGGGCGCCGGCGCGCGACGGCGTGCGCATTCCGGTGACCCTCGCCTGGCACGAAGGGCGCGTGCGCCGCGACGGCAGCGCACCGCTGCTGGTCGAAGGCTACGGTGCCTACGGCGAGAGTCTGGAGCCGCTCTTCGGCGTGCAGCGCCTGTCGCTGCTCGAACGCGGCTTCGTCATCGCGCTGGCCCATGTGCGCGGCGGCGGCGAACTCGGCCGCGGTTGGTACGAGGCGGCGCGCGGCGCGGGCAAGCAGCGCAGCTTCGACGACTTCGTCGACGTCACCGACCACCTCGTCGCCGAGCGTTGGGCGGCGCCGGACAAGGTGTTCGCGCACGGCGCCTCGGCCGGCGGCCTGCTGCTGGCCGCGGTCGCCAACCAGGCCGGTGCACGCTATCGCGCGATGCTGCTGGACATGCCGTTCGTCGACGTGCTCGGGGCGATGCTCGACCCGAGCCTGGCGCTCACCGCGCCCGAATGGAGCCAGTGGGGCGACCCGCGCGAGCGCGCCGGCTACGCGGCGCTGGCGGCCTGGTCGCCGTACGACAACGTCGCCGCGCGCGACTATCCGGCGCTCCTCGTCACCGCGGCGCTGTGGGACACGCGCGTCCCCTACGACGGTCCGGTGCGCTGGGTGGCGCGGCTGCGCGCGCACAAGACCGATCGCCATCCGCTGCTGCTGCATGTGGAAATGAATGCCGGCCACGACGGTGAGGCCGGACGCCTCGAGCGGCCACGCCAGTGGGCGCGGCAGTATGCTTTCATCCTCGACCTCGCGGGCCTGGCTGCGTCGTCGCCGGCCGCCGCGCCCGCTGCTGCCGGGGCCGCTGGGGCCGAGGCCGCTGCCGTGTTGCCGGCAGGCGAGGTGATGCGCGGCGGCATCAAGCTCACGCGCTGAGCCCGCTCGAGCGAGCCGGGGCGAAGGCGCGAACCCTGCGATGGCCCAGTACTTCGAAGTTCACCCCCTGAACCCGCAGCCGCGGCTGCTGCGTCAGGCGGCGCAGATCCTGCAATCGGGCGGCCTGGCCGCGGTACCGACCGACTCCAGCTACGCGCTCGTCTGCCGCCTCGACGACAAGGCCGCCGCCGAGCAGCTGCGGCGCGTGCGCGGCGTCGACGACAAGCATCACCTCACGCTGCTGTGCCGCGACCTCTCGGAACTCGCCAGCCACGCGCGCGTGGACAACCGCCAGTACCGCATCCTCAAGCTCGGCACGCCCGGACCGTACACCTTCATCCTCGAGGCGACGAAGGAGGTGCCGCGCCGCTTGAGCCATCCGTCGCGGCGCACCATCGGCCTGCGCGTTCCGGCGCACAAGGCGCTGCAGGAACTGCTGGCCGAGTTCGGCGCGCCGCTGCTGGGAACGACGCTGATCCCGCCGGGAGAGACCGAACCCCTGAACGACGCGCACGAGATCCGAGGGCACTACGAGAAGCTGGTGCAGGCGGTCGTCGATGCCGGCGCCTGCCCGATGGCGCCGACGACGGTGATCGACCTCACCGGCGCCGAGCCGCTGCTCATGCGCCAGGGGCGCGGGGATCTGGCGCGACTCGGGCTGTAGGAAGCAGAGAGCGCGCTCAGCGAGGCGCGTTGCGCCGCTTGCGGTGCGCGCCCGGCGTCGACGCGGACGCGCCCGCCGCGGCGCCGGCGCCCGGGGGCTTCTGCCCGATCTTCGACTCGGTGCCGGCGATGAGCTTGCGCATGTTGCCGCCGTGGCGCCACAGCAGCAGCAGGCTCATGATGATCATCGGCAGCAACGCGGCGCCGCCGCCCCAGATCAGCATCTGGTAGAAGGGCGCGAACAGCGCCGCGACGATCGCGGCCAGCGACGAGTAGCGAAAGAACGCGGCGATGACGAGCCAGGTGGCCAGCGTCGCCACGCCCAGAAGGGGATTGAGCGCCAGCAGCACGCCCGCGGCGGTGGCCACGCCCTTGCCGCCGCGAAAGCGGAAGAACACCGGGAAGAGATGGCCGACGAAGGCGGCAAGTCCCACCCAGGCCACCGTGCCCTGGCCGAATCCCAGCCGCGGCGAAAGCAGCAGCGCCACGACCACCGGAACGAAGCCCTTCAACGCATCCAGCACCAGCGTGAGCGCGGCCGCGGTGCGGTTGCCCGAGCGCAGCACGTTGGTGGCGCCCGGGTTCTTCGAGCCGTAGCTGCGCGGGTCCGACAAACCCATTGCGCGGCTGACGATGACCGCGAACGACAGCGAGCCGATCAGGTATGCGAGAACGATGGCGGCGAGGCTGGCGGCGAGGGGCATGTTGCGGACGGCGGGCGCGCCGGGAGTCTACTTCTCCCCGCGGCGCGCCCCGGCGGCGCTGCGCCGTGCCGCGGCGCGCGCGTCGCCCGGTGCGGGCGCGCGGCCGCCCGCGGGCCGGGGCGCGGGCCGACCGCCGCTGCCGCGACCCGGACGGCTGCCGCCACCGGCGTGGCGCTTGGTGCCGCCGACGCCGATGGTCATGCGGCCGAGGACGATGGGCTCGGCGCGCTCGCCCGCGGGCGCCTCGAAGCCGGGGACGATCTCGCGCGGGATGCGGTTGCGCGTGAGCTTCTCGATGTCGGCGAGAAAGATCTCCTCGTCCAGGCAGACGAGCGAGACCGCCTCGCCGCTGGCGCCGGCGCGGCCGGTGCGGCCGATGCGGTGCACGTAGTCCTCGGGCACGTTGGGCAGCTCGAAGTTGACGACGTGCGGCAGCTGGTCGATGTCGATGCCGCGCGCGGCGATGTCGGTGGCCACCAGCACCTGCAGGGCGCCGCTCTTGAAGTCGGAGAGCGCCTTGGTGCGCGCGCCCTGGCTCTTGTTGCCGTGGATGGCCATGGCGCTGATGCCTTGCTCGTTGAGGTACTCGGCAAGGCGGTTGGCACCGTGCTTCATGCGTGTGAAGACCAGCACCTGGTGCCAGTCGCCCTTGCGGATGAGGTGCGCGAGCAGCGCCTTCTTCTTCTCGCGGCCCACCGGGTGCACCTTTTGCGCGATGGTGTCGGCGGTGGCGTTGCGGCGCGCGACCTCGATCAGCGCGGGCCGGTTGAGCAGGCGGTCGGCCAGCGCCTTGATGTCGTCGCTGAAGGTGGCGGAGAAGAGCAGGCTCTGCTTCTTCGCCGGCAGGATGGCCAGCACCTTCCTGATGTCGTGGATGAAGCCCATGTCGAGCATGCGGTCGGCCTCGTCGAGCACGAACACCTGCACCTGCGAGAGGTCCAGCGTGCCCTGGCCGTGGTGGTCGAGCAGCCGCCCGGGCGTCGCCACGAGGATGTCGACGCCGCGGCGCAGCTTGTCGATCTGCGGCTGCATGCCGACGCCGCCGAACATCACCATGCTGGACAGCGGCAGGTGGCGGCCGTAGGTGCGCACGCTCTCCTCGACCTGCGCGGCGAGTTCGCGCGTGGGCGTGAGGATGAGCGCGCGGATGGCGATGCGCCCGCGCGCGTCGCGCAGCGGCTTGCCGGCGCTCAGGCGCTGTAGCAGCGGCAGCGTGAAGCCGGCGGTCTTGCCGGTGCCGGTCTGCGCGCCGGCCATCAGGTCGCCGCCGGCGAGAACGGCGGGAATGGCCTGCGCCTGGATCGGGGTGGGTGTCTCGTAGCCCTGTTCGCGCACGGCGCGCAGGATCGGCTCGGACAAGCCGAGGTCCTTGAAGTTCATGAAGAGGAAGGGTCCGTGTCGGACCGGCTTTCGCGGCGCGCGGTCGCCCGCGATGGGGCGTTCCAGTCCAGGGCCGCGAGGGGTCTCAGGAGAAGCCGGATTCGGCTGCATCCCGGCAGACTGGGCCACGGGATGCAGGCGCCATTGTAGGTGCAAGCGGGCTTGGGCTCGCGAGCGGTACGACAAGGGGTACGACAAGGCGCGGTGGGCGCGTCACGCGGCGAGGCCTTGCGCGACGGCGAAGCGCGTCAGGCTTGCGACGTCGTGCAGATCCAGCCGTGCGATCAGCTCGGCGCGGTGGTACTCGACCGTCTTCACGCTCACGCCCAGGCTGCGTGCGATCTGCTTGTTCGACTGCCCGCGTGCCAGCAGCGTGAGCACGTCGCGCTGGCGCCCGGTGAGGGCCGGTGTCGTGCGCTCCTGCTCGCGCAGCGCGGCGGCGAGCGCCGGACTGAGCCAGCGGTGGCCGGCGACGACGCTATGCAGCGCCTGCTGCAGTTCCTCGTGCACGAAGTCCTTGCCGATGAAGCCGCAGGCGCCCGCGCGCAGCGCCGCGCGCACGATCTCGGGCTGCGTGCGACCGGAGAGCACGAGGATGCGCAGCCTCGGCTGCAAGGCCAGCAGCGCACGCGCCAGCGTGATGCCCTCGAGCTCGCGCGGCGCCGTCGCCTGCCCCGCTTGGGGAGCTTGGGGAAGATGCTCGGGCAGGGGTGAGGGCAGGTGCAGGTCGAGCAGGACCAGGTCGGGGCGCTCGTCGACGCAGGCCTGCACGGCCGCCTCGGCGCTTGCGGCGGTGCCGACGCACTGCCAGTCGGGCATGGCTTCCAGCAGCGCGGCGACGCCGGCACGAACGATCAACTGGTCGTCGACGACCAGTGCGCGCTTGGGGGCGGGGGAGGTGGCTTGCATGGCGGCGGGGCTCGGGGCTTGCCCCGGTCATCGGCCATCGGCCGCGGAACTGAAGCCCGCGGGCGCGACTTGTTCGCGCCGCGGGCCGCCCGGCGTTCAGGCCATGGGCATCGGCCGGTGGTCGTTGAGGCGGATCCAGCCGCGCCCGATGCGGTAGATCGCCCAGGCGCCGAGCACGAGCAGCCCCAGCACCCAGGTGCCGAAGCCGATGATCACCAGCGTCAAGGGCAGCGACACGACGCCGACGATGATGGCCCACAGCAGCGCGTACCAGAAGGTGCGGATCTGCCAGCGGAAGTGCGATTCCAGCCAGGTGCCGCGCGCCTGCCCGCGGTAGACGTAGTTGACGATCACCGCAACGATCGACGGCCAGCCGAACAGGAAGGCGCCGACGACGGTCGCCGCGCCGAAGGCGCCGATCGCCAGCCCCAGCGCGTGCAGGCCGTAGACGATATGCGCCACGCGCAGCAGCGTGCGCTCGCCTTGCGGGTCGACGGTGGTGATGAGGGTGTCGGAACCGTTCAAGTCGTCCTCCTTCGGCGTATCCGGTGGTCGTTCGCGCGCGGCGCATCCGCGGGTGCACCGATGATCGCCATATTGTCCCGGTTCCGCGCCGGTTCAAGCCGGTGCGCGATAGCCCGCCCCCGGCTGCGACAGGCTGCAGCCGCGGCCGACGCGGCGATAATCGCCGGTTCGGGTGCGTGCGCGCCCATTCCTCGCCGCGCCGCAGCCGGTGCGCGAAGCCCACGACTTCTCCTCCAGGACCGCGGTCCTGCCTCGCCATGGCCCAGTACGTTTTCACCATGAACCGCGTCGGCAAGATCGTGCCGCCGAAGCGGCAGATCCTCAAGGACATCAACCTGTCCTTCTTCCCCGGCGCGAAGATCGGCGTGCTCGGCTTGAACGGCTCGGGCAAGTCGACGTTGCTGAAGATCATGGCCGGCCTGGACAAGGACATCGAGGGCGAGGCGGTGCCGATGCCCGGGCTGAAGATCGGCTACTTGCCGCAGGAGCCCGAGCTCGATCCCGCGCAGACGGTGCGCGAGGCCGTCGAGCAGGGCATCGGCGGCGTGCTCGCGGCCAAGAAGCGGCTCGACGAGGTCTACGCCGCCTACGCCGAGCCCGATGCCGACTTCGACGCGCTCGCCGCCGAGCAGGCCGAGCTCGAGGCCGTGATCGCCGCGGCGGGCAGCGAGAACACCGACCTGCAGCTCGAACTCGCCGCCGACGCGCTGCGCCTGCCGCCGTGGGAGGCGACGATCGGCCAGCTCTCCGGCGGCGAGAAGCGGCGCGTCGCCTTGTGCCGGCTGCTGCTTTCGCGGCCCGACATGCTGCTGCTGGACGAGCCCACCAACCACCTCGACGCCGAGTCGGTCGAGTGGCTCGAGCACTTCCTGCAGCGCTTCCCGGGCACCGTGGTGGCGATCACCCACGACCGCTACTTCCTCGACAACGCCGCCGAGTGGATCCTCGAACTCGACCGCGGCCAGGGCATCCCCTGGAAGGGCAACTACTCGGACTGGCTGGAGCAGAAGGAGCGCCGCCTGGCCGTCGAGCAGAAGAAGGAGGACGCGCGCGTCAAGGCGATGAAGGAGGAGCTGAAGTGGGTGCGCTCCAACGCCAAGGGCCGCCAGACCAAGAGCAAGGCGCGCCTGGCGCGCTTCGAGGAGCTCTCCGACACCGACTACCAGCGCCGCAACGAGACCAACGAGATCTTCATCCCGGTGGCCGAGCGCCTGGGCAACGAGGTCATCGAGTTCAAGGACGTGAGCAAGGGCTACGGCGACCGCCTGCTCATCGACAAGCTCAGCTTCAAGGTGCCGCCCGGTGCCATCGTCGGCATCATCGGCCCCAACGGCGCGGGCAAGTCGACGCTGTTCCGCATGATCCAGGGTGTCGAGCAGCCCGATTCCGGCGAGGTGCTGATCGGCAAGACCGCCAGACTCGCCTTCGTCGACCAGAGCCGGGAGGACCTGGCCAACGACAAGACGGTGTGGGAGGACGTCTCGGGCGGCCTGGACAACATCGTCGTCGGGCCCTTCGTCATGCCCAGCCGCGCCTACCTCGGGCGCTTCAACTTCAAGGGCAACGACCAGCAGAAGCTGGTGGGCAACCTCTCCGGCGGCGAGCGCGGGCGCCTGCACCTGGCCAAGACGCTGGCGCGCGGCGGCAACGTGCTCATGCTCGACGAGCCCAGCAACGACCTCGACGTGGAGACGCTGCGCGCGCTCGAGGAGGCGCTGCTCGAGTTCGCCGGCAGCGCGATGGTCATCAGCCACGACCGCTGGTTCCTGGACCGCATCTGCACGCACATCCTCGCCGCCGAGGGCGATTCGCAATGGTTCTTCTACGCCGGCAACTACCAGGAATACGAGGCCGACAAGATCAGGCGCCTGGGCGAGGAGGGCGCGCGGCCCAAGCGCGTGCGCTTCAAGGGCATCCATTGAAGTCGCGATCTTCGGACGCCGAAGGCATGTACCGGACCCTTCACCTGGTTGTGTTGGCGCTCGCGGCAGCTCTGGCCGGTGCGGGCTGCGCCAACCTGCCCGGAACGGCCGCCGCTTCGGGTGCTGCGCCGGCAGCGCCGGCGGCATCGGCGCCCACGGTCGCGCCCGGTGCGCGCCCGCCCACGCCCGGCGCCGTACCCACGCCGCAGCCGCAGCCGCAGCCCTTCGGCGTCGTCGTCAAGGACGCGCGCCGCATCGACGGCCTCATCACCGTCTGGCAGAAGGACGACAAGTTCTGGTTCGAGCTGCGCCCCGAGGACTTCGACAAGCCCTTCTTCTTCAGCCCCAAGATCGCGCAGGGCATGGGCGAGCGCGGCTTCTTCGGCGGCACCATGATCGGGCGCTGGGGTAGCTTCGGGCGCCAGCAGACGGTGGTCTTTCACCGCGTGCACAAGCAGGTGCAGCTGCGCGCGCTCAACACCGCCTTCGAGGCCGAGGCCGCCACGCCCGCGGCGCGCGCCGTGCGCGCGGGCTTCTCGGCCAGCCTGCTCGGCAGCGCCGCGATCGCCAGCCAGCCGCACCCGGACCGCAAGAGCGTGCTCGTCGAGGCCAACGGCATGCTGCTGGGCGACCTGCTCGGGCTCGCGCTGCATCTGCAGCGCAGCTATCGCCAGAACTACGCCATGGACCGCGGCAACTCGGCGATCACGCGCGTGCGCGGCAAGGCCGCGGAGACGGTGTTCGAGCTGCAGGCGCATTTCGCCACCGCCACCCTGGCGCAGGCCGGGCCGACGCCGGTGCCTGTGCCGCCTGCGCTTCAACCCAGCGAGCCGCGCACGCTGCCCGACGCGCGCAGCCTCTTCCTGGGTCTGCACTATGCCTTTGCCGAACTGCCGGCGACGCCGATGGCGCCGCGCCGTGCCGACCCGCGCGTGGGCCACTTCACGACCAACGTCGCCGACTTCTCCGACGACCTCGCGCGCACGCCGCAGCGCCGCTACGTCAACCGCTGGCGGCTGGAGAAGAAGGACCCGGCGGCCGAGCTGTCGGAGCCGGTGAAGCCCATCACCTTCTGGCTGGACCGCAGCATCCCGCTCAAGTACCGCGACGCCATCCTGCGCGGCGTGCTCGGCTGGAACAGCGCCTTCGAGAAGATCGGCTTCAAGGACGCCATCGTCGCCCGCATCCAGCCCGACGACGCCGACTTCGACACACTGGACGTGGGTGCGGCCTCGCTGCGCTGGATGACCAACGCCAGCCCGACCTTCGGTGCCATCGGCCCGAGCCAGGTCGACCCGCGCAGTGGCGAGATCCTCGACGCCGACATCGGCATCGAGAGCCTGTCCTCGCGCAACCTGCGCGCGCTGCGCTCGCAGGTGTTGTCCAGCCGCGCCGCGCCGCAGGCCTGGTCGCGGCTGATGCAGTTGGGCGTCGAGACCGATCACGCCGCGGATGCCGCCGATGCCGGCATCGCGGCGCCGGACGCGTGCGACTACGCCGACTTCGCCGCCGAGCAGCTCGCCTACGCACTGGACGTGCTCGAGGCGCGCGGCGAGATCGACCCGGCAAGCCCCGAGGCCGAGGCCTTCGTGCAGGACTATCTCACCGACGTGACGATGCACGAGGTCGGCCACACGCTGGGCCTGCGCCACAACTTCCGCAGCTCGCGCGCGTACACGCTGGCGCAGATGAACGACCCCGCGTTCGTCGCCGCGCACGGCCTTGCCGGCTCGGTGATGGAGTACGCGCCGATCAACCTGTCTGCACCCGGCGCACCGGCCGTGCCCGCGTTCCAGAAGAACCTCGGCCCCTACGACGACTGGGCGATCGAGTACGCCTACAAGCCCATGCCCCCGGGCAGCACGGCCGTGCAGGAAGAGGATGAACTGCAGCGCATCGCCGCGCGCAGCGCCGAGCCGCAACTGGCTTATGGCACGGACGAGGACAACGGCCTGGGCCTCGATCCGGAGTCGCTGATCTTCGATCTCGGCGACGACCCGGTGGCCTTTGCCGACCAGCGCGTGGCCATCGCTCAGGAATTGCTGCAACGCCAGGCCACGCGCGAGCTCGACCCCGATGCCGACTACGCCGTGCTGCGGCGATCGGTGGGCTACGCCATCCGCGAGATGGGGCGTGCGGCCGGCGTGCTCGCGCGCCAGATCGGCGGCCTGCGCACGCTGCGCGACTTCCCCGGCAGCGGGCGCGACCCGCTGCAGCCGGTGGCGCCGGCGCTGCAGCGCGCGGCGCTGCAGTCGCTCTCGCGGCATTTCCTCTCCGCCGACGCGCTGCAGCTGCCGCCTGCACTGCAGCGCCGCCTGGCACCCGACTACCTGGAACGCAGCGACGCACGCTTTGCGGGCGACATGGCGCTGGCCACCGACTTCTCGCCCGCCAGCCAGCTGCTCGAGCTGCAGCGCGTGCTGCTCAAGCACCTGCTTGGCGACGCCGTGGCCGAGCGCGTGCTGGACGGCGCGGGCAAGCTCGAGCCGGGGCAGGCGCTGGCGCTGTCCGAGCTCTACGCGCAGCTCGCGCGCGACGTCTTCGGCGAGCTCGACGCCAAGGCCGGCGACATCGCCGCGCCGCGGCGCGAACTGCAGCGCGAGTACGCGGTACGCCTGGCCGCCGTGCTCTTGCGTCCCAGTGCACAGGGCCGCGCCGACCAGCGCAGCCTGCTGCGCCAGCAGGCGCGCGAACTGCTGGCCGGCATCGGCCGCGCGCAGCGCCGCGCGGGCCTGAGCGCCGAGTCGCGCGCGCACCTGGCCGATCTGGCCGAAATGCTGCGCCAGGGCCTGAACGCGCGCATCAACCGGCCGGCCTGACGGCGCGGGATCGGGGTCCGTCGAGCGGTGCGTCGAGGGCTCGCGCCGAGCCGTACCGCTGCTGCCCGATCCACGCCGCACCGCGCACGCCGGAGGCGTCGCCGTGCAGCGCAGGCGCGAGTCGCGTGCGCACGGGGTCGCGATGGCCGCCGCTGAAGACCCAGCGTTCCCACAGCGCGGGCACGCGGCTGTAGAGCTGCGGCATGCGCGAGAGCCCGCCGCCGAGCACGATGACGTCGGGGTCGAGCAGGTTGATGACGCCGGCCAAGGCGCGTGCCAGTCGCGAGGCGTGGCGCTCGAGCGTGGCGATCGCTGCGGGGTCGCCGGCGTCGGCGGCGGCGGCGATCTGTTGCGCGCTGAAGGCCTGCCCGGTGTGGCGCTCGTGGTCACGCGCAAGCGCGGGGCCGCTGACCAGCGTCTCGACGCAAGCCGATTGCCCGCAATAGCAGCGCGGCTGCGGATCTTCGCCCGCAATCGCCCAGGGCAGCGGGTTGTGGCCCCATTCACCGGCGAGGCCGTTGGGCCCGCGCAGCACGCGGCCCTGGACCGCGATTCCCGCGCCGGTCCCGGTGCCGAGGATCGCGGCGAAGACGACCGCAGCATCCGCCCCCGCGCCGTCGGTCGCTTCGCTCAGCGCCAGGCAGTTGGCGTCGTTGTCGATCGCCACGGACCTCTGCAGCCGCTGCTGCAAGTCGCGCTGCAGCGCGCGGCCGTTGAGGCAGGCGCTGTTGCTGTTCTTCACCAGGCCCGCGGGCGTCAGGCTGCCCGGGGTGCCGATGCCGATGGTGAAGGGCAGGGCGCTCGCGCCTTCGGCGTGCCGCACCAGGGCGACGATGGCGTCGAGGATGGCGTCGTAGCCTGCGTGGGGCGTGGCGATGCGCTCGCGCCAGCGCGCCTGCCCGTCGGCATCGAGCAGCAAGGCCTCGATCTTCGTGCCGCCGAGGTCGATGCCCAGCGCCGCCGGCATCGGTGCGTTCGCGTCGCGAGGCGATGTCATTCCAGCGGCTAACCCAGCGGCTGTGTGCGCTCCCGCAGCCAGGCCAGCGCCGCGCCTTGCAGATGCGGGGCAAGCCGCTCGCGCACCGTCGCGTGGTAGGCGTCGAGCCAGGCGCGCTCGTCGGCACGCATCAGTGCGGGTTCGATGCAGCGCGTGTCGATGGGGCAGAGCGTGAGCGTCTCGAAGTCGAGGTACTCGCCGAAGCCGCCATCGACGCCGCTGCCGGCGGCGACGTTGAGCACCAGGTTCTCGATGCGCACGCCCCACTGGCCGCTGCGGTAGAGGCCCGGTTCGATGCTGGTGATCATGCCCGCCTCCATCGCCATCTCGGGCGTGGGCACGGTGCGGCTGATGCTCTGCGGGCCTTCGTGCACGTTCAGGAAGTAGCCCACGCCGTGGCCCGTGCCGTGGCCGTAGTCCAGACCGTGCTGCCACAGCGGGGCGCGCGCGATGGCGTCGAGCATGGGCGCGGGCGTGCCGCGCGGGAAGCGCGTGCGCGAGAGCGCGATCGTGCCCTGCAGCACGCGCGTGCAGTCGCGCCTCATGGCGGCGCTGGGCTGGCCGATGGGCCACACGCGGGTGATGTCGGTGGTGCCGCCCAGGTACTGGCCGCCGCTGTCGATGAGCAGCAGGCCGTCGCCCGCGATGCGCGCGAAGGCCTCGGGCGTGGCGCGGTAGTGCGGCAGTGCGCCGTTGGCGTTGAATCCGGCGATGGTGGCGAAGCTCGTGCCGACGAAGCCCGGCCGGCGTGCGCGTTCGGCGCTCAGGCGCTCGTCGACCTTCAGTTCGTCCCAGGCCTCGCCGCGCGCCAGCGAGGCCTCGAAGGCGGCGTAGAACTCGCACATCGCGATGCCGTCCTCGATCATCGCCAGCCGCACCTGCGCCGCTTCGGCCTCGGTCTTGCGACTCTTGGCGAGCGTGCTCGGGTTGGTGGCCTCGACGACGCGTACGCGCGCGGGGACCGCCTGGCGCAGGCCATGGGTGACGCGCCTGGGGTCCAGCAGCAGCACGCTGCCTTCGGGCAGCGCGGCCAGCGCCTGCGCGGCCTCGGCGTAGGGCGCAAGCTGCACCCCGTCGTCCGCGAGGGTGGCGGCGAGCGCGGCATCGACCTTGCCCGCGCCGACGAAGAGCGTCGCCTTCATACCGTCGACGAGCAGGTGGCCGAGGAAGACGGGGTTGTGGCTCACGTCGCTGCCGCGCAGGTTGGTGATCCAGGCGACGTCGTCGACGCTGGAGACGACGTGGTGCGTGGCGCCATGGCGCGCCATGGATTCGCGCAGCGCGGCAAGCTTGGCCGAACGCGGCGTGCTCGCCTCGGGTGGGCGATGTTCGTAGACCGGCGCCGACGGCAGGCCGGGCCGCTCGGACCAGCAGGCATCGACGAGGTCGAGATCGGTGCGCAGGCTGGCGCCGGCCTTCTCGAGCGCCGCCTGCAGTGCCTGCGCCGCTGCGAGCCCGAGCACCTGGCCGTCGACGGCGACGCTGCCGCCGGCGCCGACGTGCGCGGCGAGCCAGTCGACGTGCGCCACCGCGGTGCCGGTCGGGATCTTCTCGAGGGCGATGCCGCTGCCGGCCAGTTGGCGCTCGGCCTGGTCCCAATAGCGGCTGTCGGCGAAGAGCCGCGCGTCGTCTGCCGTGACGACGAGCGTGCCCATGGAGCCGCTGAAACCCGAGAACCACTGCCGCGCCTGCCAGCGCTCGGGCAGGTACTCCGAGAGGTGCGGGTCGGACGAAGGAATCAGCAGCGCCTGCACGCCGGCCTGCGCCATCGCCTCGCGCAGGGATTTCAGGCGCGGGCGGATCGGCGAGATGCGGGTGTCCATGCGAGACTCCGGGGGCAGCACGAGGCCGGCCATTCTAGGTTTGCCCTCCGAAATGGACGCGGGCCCGACAGCGCGGGCCCGTTCGGGACGTGCGTGCGACACGGAGGTCGCCGCGCACGGGTGATGCGGCTTGCCTCAGGCCGCCATCGCCTTCACTTCGGCGAGCAGCGCGCCGGCCTCCGCGCCCATGGTGTCGTCGAGCATCGGGTACATCATCTGCTCTTCCTTCTGGTTGTGCGGAACCAGGATGTCGAACAAGGCCTTGGATGCGCGCTGGTAGGTCGCGGCATCCTTGGCGGCGACGGCGGCGTGCATCTGCTCGATGATGGGGCGCATGTCGTCGTGCTCCATCTTCATCTGCACGCTGGGGCCGCCCTCGCGCATGCCGGTGCGTTCCTCGAAGGCCGGGAAGAGCAGCTTCTCCTCCTGGTCGATGTGCAGGCGCAGGCGCTTGAGGAACTCGGCACCTTCTTTCGCCATCGTCGCGGCGTCGCCTGCGGCAGCGGCGTTCGTCGCGCGCTCGGCGATGGCGTCGATGTCGACGTGGTCCTTCTGCATGAAGTCGGAAATGATGGTCATCTCATGCCTCTTTCTCGGATGGGTACGGTGCCGGGCGGGGCATGCCCCGCCCGCAAGGCTCAAGCCGCGGCGGTGAGGTCGGGCGCGCGCTTGGAGATCGTGAACTGCGCCGTCGTCGGGGCGCCGCTGTCGCGGATCTCGTAGCGGTTGCGCGTGGCGCCGAGCGCCGACCAGCGGCGGATGGGCTTGCTCGTGGACTCGCCGCCGCCGAGCTGAGCCGCCGTCGGCGGGATGGGCTTGCCTTCGGCGATCAGCTTCTGCGCGCGGCGCAGGCCGAGGTAGGCCGCGCCATAGGCGCCGTTGAGCTGGCCCAGGCCGTCCGGGGCGACGTTGAACGGCGCCTTCAGCGCCTGTTCGAGCGCCTTGATCATGGCCACGTTGTGCGTCATGCCGCCGGTGAGCATGTAGCCCGGCTCGAGGCCGACGCGGCGCATGAGCTGGATGGCGCGTCCACCCAGCGAGATCATGGCGCCCATCATGATGTCCTCGGCCGGGACGCCGTTGGCGAGGTGGTTGATGACCTCGGACTCGGCGAACACCGCGCACACGCTGCTGATGGCCTTGGGGTTGGTCGAGCGGATGGCGTAGGGGCCGATGTCCTGCGTCGTCAGGCCCAGGTAGCGCGCCGTCTTCTCGAGGAAGGCGCCGGTGCCGGCGGCGCACTTGTCGTTCAGGCGGAAGGACTTGACGCGGCCCTGGCCGTCGACCTTGATGGCCTTGATGTCCTGGCCGCCGATGTCGAGGATGGTGCGCGTGTCGGGGAAGAGCTGCACCGCGGCCTGCGCGTGCGCCGTCAGCTCGGTGATCTGGGCGTGGCGGAAGGGCACGGAGAAGCGGCCGTAGCCGGTGGCGCCGACGTAGGTCACTTGCGAGCGCTCGACGCCGGCGTTCTTCAGCAGTTCCTCGAAGACGAGTTCGGCCGCCTGCTGCACCTTGAAGCCGGTGCGGCGCACCGCCTTGCCGGCGACGTTGCGGTCGCCGTCGAGCAGGATGGCCTTGGTGTAGGTGGAGCCGATGTCGATACCGGCAGCGTAGATCTTGCTCATGCCAAGCTCCTCAGGCGGCCACGGCCGCAGCGGCTTCGGCGGTCTGGCCGCCGTTCAGGACGTAGTCGCGCGCCATCAGCGCGGCACCGAGGGCGCCGCAGAAGTGCGCGTCGGGGCTGACGTTGAGCGGCATCCCGATTTCCTGCTCGATGAGCTTGACCATCGCGATGTTGCGGCTCACGCCCCCGGTGAAGGTGACTTCGGCGTTCACGCCCACGCGGCGCGCCAGCGAGATGCAGCGCGCGGTGATGGCCTGGTGCACGCCCATCAGCACGTCCTCGGGCAGGATGCCCTTGGCCAGGTGGCTGATGATCTCGGACTCGGCGAACACGGTGCAGGTGGTGGTGATGCGCACCGGGTTCTGCGACTTCAGCGCCAGCGCGCCGAGTTCGCCCAGCGACAGCTCCAGCGCATAGGACGCCGCACCCAGGAAGCGCCCCGTGCCGGCCGCGCACTTGTCGTTCATGGTGAAATCGGCGACCTGGCCGTCGGGCTTGACGGCGATGGCCTTGGTGTCCTGGCCGCCGATGTCGATCACCGTGCGCGTGTTCGGGAACAGGTAGACCGCGCCGCGCGCGTGGCAGCTGATCTCCGTCACCTGCTGGTGGCCGAAGGTCACGTTGTAGCGGCCGTAGCCGGTGCTGCCGATGCGCGTGATGTCCTCGGCCTTCAGTCCGGCGTCGGCAAGCGCCTTGTCGAAGGCGTCCTGCGCGATCGTGACCATGCTGGTTTCCATGTCGAGCAGCGCGCGCCCGACCAGCTTGCCCTCTTCGTTCAGGATCACCGCCTTGGTTTGCGTGGACCCGACGTCGACACCGCCGAAATACTTCATGACTGGCTCTCCTCAGTGATGGTGGCGGCGTCCTTGCCGGCCGTGATTGCAGAACCGCCGCGTTGCTTGAGCGACTCGAAGAAGGCGTCGACGCGGTTCTTGATCTGCGCGTCGGACCAGTAGCGCGGGTCGATGAGGTCGGACTCGATGTAGAGGCTGGGCACGCTCATCTGGTTGCTCAGGAAGTTGCGCGTGTCGGCCATGCCCGAGGACACGAAGCGGCAGCTCTTGATGCCGTGGAAGACGATGCCGTCGACGTCGTAGTCGCGGATCTGCTGCGCCAGGCGCTCGTGCGCGAAGAACTGGTTGGACAGCCCGCGGTGCGCCGCCAGCGCGGTGACTTCGGCCAGGCTCTCCAGCGGGCGCGAGGTGTCGTAGGCCATCTCGCCGGCGTCCATGCCGCCCGCGGCGAAGGTCAGGTAGTCGGAGTAGGCGAAGACGCCGCCCCAGCTCTCGAAGAGCTCGACCAGCCGGCGCATGGAGACGTAGCACGGCGTGCCCGAGAAGAGCAGGCGGAACTTCTCGTGCGGCACGCGGCCCTCGCCGCGCGCGACCTTGGCGCGCAGCTGCTCCTCGAGGCGACGCATGTACTCCACGCCCTCCTCGGTGCCGCGGTAGACGTTCATGATGCCGATGTAGGTCAGGCCGTCGAGCATCGCGTTGTAGGGCGCGGGCGAGACGCGGTTGAGCGCCATCACGTTGTTCCAGTGCTTGACCATGCGGTTGACGCGGTCCTGCACCTCGGCCAGGCGGTCGATGTCGAAGCGCTTGCCGGTGATCTTCTCGCAGCGCTCGATGAGGTCGCGGAACTGCGCCTCCACCCACTGCGCGTCGGCGATGTGCTGCGCGTCGCCGGGGCGCACCTTCCAGTTGCCCGCGCGCTGGCCCGGCAGGTCCAGCGAGAAGGTGGGCGTGTTGAGCATGCGCTCCCAGATCTCGCCCCACTTGATGAAGGTCGCGCACATGTTGGACATG
>Ga0116142_10000163_pt1 | contig 87412 bp, 69 predicted proteins | sample AD_UKC033_MetaG_FD_89785 | JGI IMG/M metagenome (GOLD analysis project Ga0116142, IMG submission 89785) | Active sludge microbial communities of municipal wastewater-treating anaerobic digesters from USA - AD_UKC033_MetaG | ecosystem: Engineered > Bioreactor > Anaerobic > Digestate | place: USA... | reverse complement strand
TTGATGGAAACCAGCGAGGAGTGGCAAATCGGAAAACGTTATTGTGCTGGCAAGTCATTAGGTTGTTAAAGAACCATGGGTATTTTTGACTTGAATTTACAGAAAAAAGGTTGCGTAATCAATCGCTTTCAGGGGAAAGATTTGAACTTAGTAAAATATGTATGAATCGGGAAGAGTAGATAAACAGGGATAACTGCTTAGAATTGGTTGGGATACAGGACAAGCAGTCTAAGAACCATTAATTTACATGTATTACTAGGCTTTTTTCTTTGCGATTTTCTTCACAAACAATTGTACTGTATCCATAGGACGGCGGCCCATATTCCTATAACCTTGATGAGGTCGCTCTGTGTTGTAATGTTTCAACCATTGGTCCAGGTCTGTTTGCAAAGATTCCACGGATTCATAGAATTTGGTGCGGAAAGCTGTCCTGAAGAATTCATCCAGAACGGTTCTGTTAAATCGCTCAACAAACCCATTGGTCTGGGGTCTCCTCACCCTTGTGGTACGATGCTCAATATCGTTTAGAGAAAGGTAAAGCTCATATGGGTGAGTATCCTTACCGCAGAATTCTCTGCCATTGTCTGTAATAACAGCCGTAACTTCGAGCCCAAGTTCCTCATAAAATGGCAATGCGTTGTTGTGCAAGACTGCCACAGCAGCTTCTGGTTGCTTGGAAGTGTGCAGGAAACCTAAAGCAAAACTGCCATAGGTATCTACAACAGCATGTAGATAGACTCTACCCACTCCCTTGAGAACTCCAACGTAAAACGTGTCTTGTGAGAGTAATTCACCTGGTTTGCTGCTCTCCACATGCCTTTCCCTGAAGCAAGGGTTGGCTTTTTCAATCTGCGCTACCTGTTCTGCGGTTAGTTCAATGGCATGTTGTGCCGCTTTCTCTTCCAGCTTCAACAGCCTTTCATAGCGGCTCGCCATGCCATGCTTGATCAGGATGTTTTGAATCGTTGGAGAGCTAATCGTGATCCCCTCAAGCTTGAGCATGCTGCTCAGCTTCACACACCCCCAGGTTGGATGGTCCAGGCTGATAGAAAGTAATCGCTCCACTTCCTCTGGAGGAGTTGTAAATGGGTGAGTTTTATGGATTGGGGGAAGGTCTTTCAATCCTTCAAGCCCATGCGTTTGAAACCGCCGCTTGTACTCATAAAACTGTGTTCTAGAAACATCCTTGATCCTGCAGGCTTCACTTACATTTCCCAATGTCTGTGCCAGTTCCAGAACGCTTAACTTGTATCTTGCTACTTTCTCTTCAGCTGTCATCGTTGCTCTCCTTTATGTTTTCTATTATAAGTTAGGAGAGAAACCTAGTAGTACAAATAATGTTTCCCGATTTGCCACTCCTCACTAATCTCCATGTGCAAGGCGGAGATCAACCTAAGGCACGAAGCCTCGTTTGGAAAAATACCAACCACTCTTGTTCGTCTGCGAATCTCTTTGTTGATCCTCTCTAGGCTGTTGGTTGTCCTTATCACCCGCCGGTGCTCCAGTGGGAAGTCGAAGACCGAAAACCCTTCTGCCAGGTTGTCCTCCAGCCAGACTGATAACCGTGGTGCAGAAACAGCATACTTCTGAATGGCAGCATGCAGAAGTTCTTCTGCAGTCTCTCGATCAGAGGCATTGAACATAGCCCTGATATCCGCCGCCACTCCTAGTCTCATCGCGTGTTTGGGCAAGTGAGGGTAATCGTTTTATCTTAGGTGGAATTTGCACCATGCAAGGGGATTCTACCAAACACTGCTCTCCTTGCTGCTCTAAGACCTTTATAATCGTCGCTGACACCTACACTTGCAGCGGGTGCAAGTGTAACCAACGTCACTTCAATCAGTCCACGGTTCTCAAGACACTTTAATAAAGGGTTTCATTGGGCTGCGAGTATGCTGAGGGATGTGGAAACTCCAAAAACCTGACTTTAACCCTTTGGTGAGATGCTTGTCCAGTAAAAACAGCCGCATCTCTTGCCTGTCCAGCTTCACGGACCTTCTTGAATTGGGCATCCACAAAGAAATAAGTAATCTAACTCAAAGGTTTCACTCGCCATTCTCGCAGTATTGTATCCAGTTGTGCGATCGCTCTACTGATTTTTGTTTAGGATGTTTCAATCCCACATGGTTGCCCCGTGATAGCTTTTATTGGTGGACACTCCTTGAACGTACATCTCGGCCGGCATGATCGTAAGAGCTCTTTCACTTCGAAGCGCCTTCGTAAGCGCTGAAGGACATAAATCTATTTCTCAGACCTAGGGCACCGAAAATGTGATCTCTACCATGCGGGGAATCACAGTCTTGGATCTGAACCCATTGGCCAGCCCCTTGCGTTATTCTGTCCATTCATATCGTTCAGCCTGTCTGTTTTTTGTCCTTTCCGTTGCATCGCATTTTTGATCAACACCCGCATCAATTCAGGTATAGTATCTAATATTTTTCCTGATATTTCTCTGCAAAGGTATAATCATTTTGTTGAGTCATTTTGTTTGGTTTTGGTAACCTTAAGGATACTTCTGCTCCGCCATCTTTTGTTGAGGATCAGCATTTTACAGAAATTGTGCTACATCGATTTTAAAGAAGATACTCACAATTAAAGTAATCTAACAGAATCATTTAGTATAGGTTTCTTCTCGTCGAATTCTGCAACTACCTCAAGTAGACTCGTTACTTTCGAAAAATGGAATTCAATAGATGAAAAGCCGCAGTAATCGAATCGAAGTTATCCTCATCGCCTTCATCACCATGCTCTTCTTAGGCTGGAGTGGCTTTTTTCTCTACAAAACCTCTTTTATCGCCATTGATGGCCAGCGATACTTTTGCTTGTTTGATGACGCGATGATCTCAATGCGCTACGCCTGGAATTTTGCTCACGGCCAGGGCTTGGTCTGGAACGCTGGCGAATATGTTCAGGGGTACACCAACCTGCTGATGACCCTTTTGATGTCACTGCCTAACCTGTTATTTGAGAAGAGAGTTGCTTCCTTAGCAATACAGATACTTGGTGCGGGTTTCATTGTGGTGATCGCTTTCCTCACAAGGGATATCGCTGATCGATCAATACCCAAAGAACTCGATAATCATCGAGGGTTGATCAGGATGCTCGCTTTTGTGGCGGCAATTGGCTATTATCCGCTTGTGTATTGGTCGCTCATGGGAATGGAAACAGGTTTACTGAGCCTGTTGTTACTCATCATTCTTAGTTCAGCGATCAGATATACCCAGACGAAGGACTATCGTTTTATCAATTTCGCTTCTCTTGCATCTGGTTTTGCGTTCCTTACAAGAAATGACTCCATCATATTCTCCTTCTTAATCTTTGTTTATATTCTTTGGGATGATTGGGACAGCAAGAAAAAGCTCGCCGATTATAAAAAGTTTATGCCAGCAATAGGCTTGGCTGCGATTTTTATCATGGGGCAAACAATATTTCAATATCTTTATTACGGCGAATTTTTACCCAACACATACACATTAAAAATGACAGGCATGTCTCTTGGTCCAAGAATACAAAATGGAATCGGTTTCGTAAAACCTTTTCTTCTAGCATGGTCAGTTGTTATCGCAGTGGCTGCCCTTGGTTTATTCCTGAATTTTAAGAAATCCAGATTTCTTATGTTTATAATTTTTGTTTCTTCCGTTGCCTACACAGTATATGTGGGGGGTGACCCATGGCCGTACTGGAGAATGATGGCGCCGACCATACCGCTCCTGATAGTTGTGTTTATTCATTCCTCTTATGAGATTTCGTTATCCTTCTCGAATAAGGGAAGATTGAAAGGAAATTATGAACAGAGTAAGGGTTTTAAGACACCAAATCTTATCGCGTTATCTATACTCATCATTGCTCTGGTGTTTGTAATTCCCAATTGGCCCTTCCGTGCAGAACTGGGATTAGCGGAACGGGCTTTTCAGGTTGAAGCAAACCAGGCGAATGTAAGTACGGCCTTGGCAATCACCCAGGTCACTACCGAAGGTGCATCCGTCGGTGTTTTTTGGGCTGGGGCGCTTCCATATTTTTCTGACAATCGAAGGGCAATAGATTTTCTGGGAAAGTCTGATAAGTATATCGCCAGGTTAGTTCCGGATGAAACTGGCGCTATTGCCTGGGCAGGCATGAATAGCGTTCCGGGGCACAATAAATATGATTTGGATTATTCAATAAAACAATTGAAACCGACCTATGTTCAGATGCTGGGTTGGGGGACTCAGAACGTTTCGTCTTGGGCGCGGGGCAATTACCATTGGGTTGTCTATAAAGAAATCGGCATGTTCTTAGACAAAAATTCTCCACACGTCCTGTGGGAAAAAATTCAAAAAGAAGGGAAAATCGTTGAAGGTATACCTTAATTCGTAAGGCATAATTCTAGACCAAGCAGATGTGTATTTGAGTAATAACGATGTAATTCGAAGACTAACTATTCTTCGGTGATTTATTTTTTTGCAATCCTGGATCAACGCTGACTCTTTTCTGTTTATTCTAGAAAACAGGACGCACATTTCCTGATAACATCTACTGGGTCGGCAACGCATTCTGTTATCCAATCCACTGCGCGGCTCCGGTCTCTGTAATGAGTACGAGTAATAATCTCTGATTTACTGCCTTTCGTGTATCATAATATTTTCTTTGCTGAAATTTTGTTTATCCGTATAAGTATTTGGAGGAACATAGAAAAACTCAGCATCACAAAAAAACAACTCACATCGCAATATTGAAGACTTGTATAATACTTTTAGCTAAAAAAACAGACAATTATGAATAACCATAGCCTGATGTAATAAGCCTTCTTATGGAAAATATGTTATCTCATTCAATCCGACATTGGAGATTGTCTGTTCCGAGAATATTCACGATTCCCAGGTCTTTTACTACGGCTGTATTAGTATCCATCTTCGTACTGGCTTTTGTTATTTCATCTTATTGGAATAAACCCGGTGTTTCACAAAATGAAGCCCTCCTCAGAGATCTCACCGTGATCTTGGGAATTACCTGGGGTGTATTAGGCAGCGGCAAGATATCGCTAATAATTAAACCAGTCAATTTTGCTTATTTGGTATTTTTTTCCATCGCTTTATTATTATTGAATCTATCCCCTTTGACCTCAGTGATTCCATGGAGAGGGGATGAAGATGTGCACATTCGTTTAGCACTCCGTTTGATCGAGCATTTTCATTGGTACGAGTGGGCTATTGTTGCTTCAGGCTGGTTACTGATACTTTACCTTTCATGGCATAGACCCAAATTAGCTGTCGTTTTCGGATTGATTTTCTTCTATTTATTGATTTCGAATTATTCTCAATACCCGGTTATATTTTACGATCGCTATCCATTTGCGAATTACTGGTATTTTTCAGCTATAGTAAGTTTAATAACTCCCGCGATTGGACATCCTTATCACGAACTCCTTTACCGGCTCATCCCATTCATCAGCGTTGTTGCTTTAGTTTTTGTTGTTCAGAATCAGCTTGATGATAAAGATTGGGTTCTAAGAATCTTCTGGGGCTTTGCCATCGCAGTGACGCCGATCGTCTATTATTACTCTTCTATTCTCTATCTTGAGATGCCGGCGATTCTGTTGATGACAATCGTTTGCCTAAATATTAAAGATTTGTTGACGTTGGATTTCTCCGAATTGAAGAGTAATGTTGGATGGTACGCTCTGATTCTTATCGGTTTCATCAAAGAAACAACCGTGCCGTTCCTCTTCTGTTTTCTGGTTTTTCGTACGGCTTTTTCGATATTCTTGATTATCAAAGAAAAAAGGACCCCTCTTCCAATAGGCGGAAGTATTAAGGCTGAAGATCATCATTCTGTTTTCGGCAAGGCTGGAAATGTGCTACTCATGTATTTTCTGTTATTAATACCTATTCTTTATTTTTTCGCTGTCCAGAATAAAGACGTTGCCAGGGGATTTCACTTTTCGATTTCGAATTTACTTGATCTTGGGATTTACATTGTCTACTTGCGGGCACTATTTGAACAATTCGGATTATTAATTCTGTTGTTTCTTGCGGGATTAATTGTTTTACTACACAAAAGAGCGTATTCTTTTTTCCTTTTTTTTGTTTTTTTATTTATTGGATACAGCTTATTTTTTATGATCGATGAAAAGATATACATCGGTTATAGCCGCTTCAACCTCTTTTTATTGCCTCCAGTAATTGCCGGATCCACCTTGTTATTAAAATCGATCATTTCAAGCAGAAAATGGTTGGCGTTTGTGGTAATTAGTGCCGGTATCCTTTCCGCATTGTTGTTATCGCCGATCCAAAGGGACGGGACAAAAACTCCTTACTGGGGTAATTATCTGTTCGATACCTCTGAACATTATTACCCCATGGACAGTGCTATCTCATGGTTGAGTGAAAATGAACCGGAAGAAAATTTGTTAATAAGCGGTCTATATTACCAATATTTCATAAAATTCTATTTTAATAAGTACAATTGGCATCCTGATCCTTACGAAATCCTTTTAATAGAAAAAGGCAGCCTCGATGACCAAGAAAACCTTGAAACAGCCCTAAGCAAAGCAGATGAAGAAGGTTTTGATAAGGTGCTTTTCTTTGTCATGGGAGAATCCCTGCCCGAAGCGCCGCCAGGAAGTGATTTTCATCAAGAGGCGGTCTTTCTGAATCTTAGTCATGAATTATTACTGTTTTCACGAGATGCTGATCAATGATTTTGTTTGTCAGTTTTGAATTCTCTGTTAGAGGTTTTTATAATCCTGAATGTTCCAGGAGCATAAGATGGTGAATCCCAATGAAATCATCACGATTCGTGGAAAATATGAAGTAAGAAGGAAAAACCATCGAAACCTGATAGCAAAAAAAATGCGTCACTGGCGGAGTTGGGGAAGCTATTATCATTTCCTTTTAAATAGAATATATTCCCAAATGATTCCGCCAGGTTCAAAAGTAATGGATATTGGTTGTGGAAATGGTGATCTGCTCGCCTGGTTAAAACCGATTATTGGTGTCGGAGTGGATATTTCCACTGATATGATCTCTCACGCAAAAGAAAAGTATCCAGAGTTGACTTTCATTAATGCTTCAGAAGATGCCTTCGATACAGAAGGCTATTTTGACTTCATTATCCTCTCAGACATACTTAATGATGTCTGGGATGTACAGGCAATTTTGGACCACATTCAAAAATACTCATCACCTCGTACGAGGGTTATCATCAATTCTTATAACCGGTTATGGGAAATCCCATTGGTGATCAGCGCAAAACTGGGCTTATCAAAATCCCGAATGGAACAGAACTGGTTGACAGTTTCTGATATCCGAAATCTGCTTGCATTATCTGGATTTGAGGTAATCCGAACATCTCATAATATTTTATTCCCGGTAGGTATTCCAGGCCTTGCGCCCTTGCTAAATCGCTTTCTTGTTAGATTCTGGCCATTTACCTACCTGGCGTTGACAAACTTCATTATTGCCCGGCAAAGACCTGCAGTTATAAATAATGGGCTTCTCCCGCTGGTAAGCGTAGTAGTACCAGCAAGGAATGAAGAAGGAAATGTGGACGATGTTTTCAACCGCGTTCCAGAAATGGGAAAAGGAACTGAAATAATATTTGTTGAGGGGCATTCAACTGACAATACCTATCAAAAGATCAAGAAGAGTATCTCTGAGCATCCGGAACGACCGTGCAAATTAATAAGACAATCAGGTGTGGGGAAGGGCAACGCTGTTCGGGAGGGTTTTTCAGCAGCGACAGGTGACATACTGATGATCCTGGATGCAGATCTTACTGTGCCGCCGGAATATTTACCCCGGTTCTATCGATCTTTGGTAAATAACGAGGGTGAGTTCATCAACGGGGTAAGGCTGGTTTATCCGATGGAAGATGAAGCGATGCGGGTTTTTAACCTGATTGGCAATAAATTCTTCAGTTTTGCTTTTACGTGGTTGTTGGGTCAGTCAATAAAGGATACATTGTGTGGAACCAAGGTACTATGGAAGGAAGATTACCATCGAATTGCTGAAAATCGGACGGTATTTGGAGATTTCGATCCTTTCGGGGATTTTGACCTTCTCTTCGGGGCATCCGCGCTCAATTTTAAAATTATCGACTTACCGATCCGATACCAGGCGCGAAAATATGGAGATACAAATATTCAACGGTGGAAACACGGGTGGTTGTTATTAAAGATGGTGGGATTCGCTGCCAGGAAAATCAAGTTCCGTTACTGAAGAACGCGCGGTACATCTGAATTCAAATTTTTTTGTGAGAAAACCGGATTGATCCGTCAAGTTTATTCTCTCAATTCCTTCTTCTGACCAGATTCTTTAGTCTAAGAATGTATGTTAAACTTGGATTGTTTGACGGCATATTAACAGCGAGTTGAGATTTTCGATATTCCTAATTGTCTGGGTTTTCAAAACCAATTAAGCCAATAATTTGTTCACTTAAGTATTCTTTGGCAGACCTGACCAATTGTCACGAATCGAATGTATGGAACCCAAAATGGTTTTCCGTTCTGCTTGACTTCAGTGTCTGAAGTCCATTGAAAATTTATTGGATAGGAGATTTGTTGACACATATTAACCAAACGAAATCTATTCGAAATATCCTTCAACCATTTCTATTGACCATCTGCTTGGCGTATTTTCTGTTTTCATCATCCTCTGTGAAGGTAGTTGGTTCATATTCCGAACCTGGTTTGGAGGCTAATCCGGACTTCATTTCCAGCGAAACGACCGGGGCAATAATTCAACAGAATGAAAACCGGCTTGAGAGATTTACTTTTGATTCCCCAGAGCTTCGAATAAAACAAAGGGAGATTTTTGTTTATCTGCCACCCGACTACTTCTCTAGTGATAAATCCTACCCGGTAATTTACCTGCACGACGGAAGTATGCTCTTCTCAACCAATGGTAATCACGACAGCCGTTTTAATATTCCCCTGGATGAATTGTTCGTCAATGGAGAAAGTGCAGGGATCATTGCCGTAGGTATTTCTTCGTCACAAAATCGCTGGGACGAGTACAGCCCTTGGGTTAATGAGAATATGGACATTTGGGCTCATTGGGCAGCCGAACAGGTTGAAGGCGGAGAAGGTGACGCCTACCTGGAGTTTATTATTAACACACTGAAACCGTATATTGATGAACAATACCGAACGCTAGATGCTCGAGAACACACTGCGATTGGCGGTTTTAGCATGGGGGGGCTCATTTCAATTTATGCGGGCTTGAAACACCCAGATGTATTTTCAAAGGTCATGGCAATGTCACCGGCTGTGTGGTTTGCTGAGGAAGATCGAGCCTGGAAATCACAGAACCAGCTTATCAGGTTGATCAGGGATGTAAAAGTTCCCCACGATGTTAAGTTTTACCTTGATATTGGCACAAATGAATGGGTGATATACGAGGTGCCACTTTACGATGCCAATGGCAGCCAGTACACATACCCATTCATCTGGGTGGATGGCACTGATATGGTTTTTAACGAATTAGAGGATAGGAATATCCCGGCTGAGAACCTGTTACTTGTTATTGACGAAGGGGGTGTTCACGAACCGATAGACTGGAATGAGCGTTTCTACGGCGCCTTGGTGTGGTTGTTTGATGGTCCGGTAATACCGGATGAACCGGATTTGGTGGCAATTGTTCCACCTGAAGAAGCGGTTATTGTGAATACTCCAATATTCTCCTTAACTAAAGAGCACGAGACGCCTGCTACGGAAATCCATGTGATAGGAGTGGAAGGGAAGCAGTTTAATTATTCAGCCTTGCTGATTGGGATCGCGATGGTAATTGGGAGTGTACTGATTTTCTTGTGGATCAATAAAAGATGAAAATGGTCTATGGCGAGGGAAGGTGGTTTTGTTTACTCTAAACAGGGTAAAAAATCCCTGTCTGTATCGAGGGATGGAAGTGCCGGGGATGCGGGCAACTGAATGGAACCGGAAAAACTGCAAGGAAGAGGCCACAAAGTATTTTTCAAGCATCGCTCGGTCCATTTATCAGTAAATCATCAGGAAATACAGTATTTTTGTAAAATTACGAACGGCTTAAGGATCCTAATGAATATTTATCTGGCAGTCAAAGTAAGAAACGAAATTGACATCATTGAATTATTCCTTTCGCATATTGATGGATTATTCGACAAGGTCTATCTGCTGGATCACAAATCGAAGGATGGGACATCTGAAGTCTTGCGCCAGGCTGTTGAACAGCGGAACACTTGGGATTACACCTTTCTTGATTTCCATGGCCATTTCCATCAACTGGTCTCAAATTTCATTATGGAGAAGGCTTTCTCAGAAGGCGCCGATTACCTAGTCTTTTTAGACGCTGATGAATTCCTGTACATAAAAGACAGGAAGGACCTGGAGAGAAGGCTCACCGAGCTTGACGGTTTTGAAGGGGTGGGAAAATTCCACTGGCGGGATGTCAGCCCGGTGGATTTTAACAATCACACAATCTCTGAGGATACTGAGGTCTGGCTTTCTCCTTACCGGTCAGATTATCAAAAGGTAACGGTATCTCGGGAGTTCTATGACGCCACCAACAAAACCCTAACGGTCAGCGAGGGGAATCATGAGGCATTGGATTCGCTTCAACGGATCGTGAAAACAAAGGATATCGGGGACATGCTTCACATTCCTTTACGGTCCGTCTCGCAGCTGGAAAAGAAAACCATCATCCAGACAATTTCCTACCTGGCAGTTAAAAACCGCAATCCCGTGTGGGGGACTCATATATTTGAAAGGCTTGAAGCACTATCGAATAATGAATTGGTAACCAGCAATCTTAGCAGAGTCTACCCGACATTTGTGAATTTCACACAAGCCGACTTTCTTGACAAAGGCTTTTTACATTGCAGCATGGCTGAATTAGGGGTGCATTTCTCGAGCGCTTTGAGGATCAACAAAGGCAACCCTCCTAACCTGGCAGCGGTTGTGGCAGACGCGTTAATGAATTTTCAAACCGAAGACCTGGAAAAGGTGGAACTGTACCTGGATGTTAATGTGATGAAGATCAAGGAGGTTGATTCATCTTTACAAACCCCGATCAAAAAAAATGATGCATCCATTCGAACCCGGTTGAAGAACCTCCCGCTTTTAAGATTGCCGCGATCCTATAAACATGCGAAAGCGAAATCACTAATCGAAAAATCCGCGTTATTTGATGCGCATTGGTACACGGCAAAATACCCGGATGTTCCGGGCACCGGTCTGGATCCATTGAACCATTACCTGAGATACGGTGCTGTAGAGGGCAGGAATCCAAGCGCATCTTTCAATGCCAGCCGCTACCTAAAAGAGAATCCTGATGTTAAGATGAGCGGGATAAACCCGCTGCAGCATTACCTGGAATTCGGCATTAACGAAAGCCGGGAGATTTTTCCGGTGACTGAAAGATGGAACGATGAGAAAATTTCCGGAGTTAACTTCCTGGAAAATAATCAACCCTTTACAGCAAGCTCGAGTGATTCACTCAGGGCTGCGACTGACATCGTCATTTGTGTGCATAACGCGCGTGAAGATGCGAATGCCTGTTTGACCTCAGTATTAGAATATATGCGACCCCAGGACAGGGTCATTCTGGTGAATGACAGTTCGGATGAAGAAACCGTTTCTCTGTTGCAGGAGCTGACGCGATCACACCCGGATCAGATCGAACTTGTCAACACACCGCATCGCTATTTTATCACGAGGGCATTAAACCTGGGGTTATCGCACTGCACGGCAGATTACATCGTCGCGCTTGACAGCGACACAGTTGTCGGAAAAGGGTGGATCGAGAAGTTGATCAACGTCTCATTACTAAATGACCGCATTGGGATCGTCAGCTGCTTATCAAATGCGGCAGATAATCAATCGATCCTGCAACAAATGACTGGTGATGATGAGGTGATCACAAAAGCCCTTTTCCCGAACTCATCGCTGGAAGAAATCAATCGTTATTGCGAGACCTGGTCGGGAAAAAATGGGCACGCGATCGTCCCTTATTTATATGGATTTTGCACGTTGATGAACAGGAAAGTGCTTGAAAAAACTGGCGGTTTTGATGAAATGGTATACCATGTAGGATTTGGCGCGGCCGCGGATTTTTGTTTGCGCGCTCAGGACGCCGGTTTTTTATCGGTAGTGGCAACAGACACGTATATTACGCACAAATTGTCAAAGAGCTTTGATGTAGACGCGACGGAGCGACAAATCAATGACGCGGTCAATTTCCTCAAACATAAGTACGGCCATGAAAGGGTCCTGAGCGCTCAAAAAAGCCTGCGCAACAATCCTGTTTTAAATCAACTGCGTGAGGATATCAAAAAGGAGCTGGATTAAATAACCGTTGAGCTGGACGGCTTGGAATGCTAATAGGATGCTAGGGATGATGCCCATCAGGGATTGTTTCAATAACTGATCAAGGAATAAGCCGGATCCTGCAAGACCGGAAAAGATCGAATGTTGGAAGTCCATGAATTTTCTGGCTTGCACATGAATCCGGAAAGTACTTTATACAATCGATGTTCTCCGTTATCATCTGGATTTGGCTTATCAAAAATCGTATTAGGATTCGCAAACACTGCAGTCAAGTTCTGTAAAATCGTTTTATAAAACACAAACAGATTGGGAAGCATTAAAAAAAGGGGAGATATGGCAACCTCTTGGCACGTGATGCGCAGCAAGCCCAACCGCGAGGAGTTCCTGGCGCGAGAACTCGAGTCGCGCGATGTGGAGTATTATTACCCGCGCCTGCGAGCGAACCCGGTTAATCCTCGCGCTCGCCGCTTTAAAGCTTACTTCCCCGGTTATCTCTTCATCCGCGTTGATCTTGAAAAAGTAAATCACTCGACCCTGGAACACATCCCCGGGGCAGCCATCCTGGTTTCGTTTGGGGGAGAGTTTTCATACGTGCCGGAGAATATTGTTCACGCCATCCGCCGCAAGGTTGACGACGTGAACGGGCAGGGCGGGGAGCGCGCCGCGGCACTGCATCCGGGCGACCGGGTGGAGAACGAACGCGGCCCCTTCGCGGGTTACAGAGCCATTCTGGATGCCAACTTACCTGGCACTGATCGGGTGCGGGTGCTGCTGCAGATGCTTGAACGGCGTGAACTTCCGGTTGAGATCCGTGCAGAAGGCTTGACCATTGAATCCTACGCTGAACGGATGCAGGTGGATGTGGAATTATTGAAAAAATACAATGACCTGCCTGCAGGGTACACCTTGGATATAGGTGAGTTGCTGATCGTTCCGATGACGGACTGATCAGGAAGGGGTGAGCGTGTAGGATGCCGAATATCCTTTTTGTGTGCGGTGCCAATCGGTTTCGTTCTGTGCTGGCTGCTGAGTGCTTCAGGGCTATGCTTGAAAAAAATCACGTAGCGGGTGAGTGGGTGGTGGGCAGCGCGGGGGTCTGGGCAAAGGAAGGCGTTCCCCCCAGTAAAGAAGCGCTTCAAAGTGCCGGCGAACGGCAGCTCAGCATCGAGTTCGTAAGGTCAAGAGAGGTCTCTTCCGCGCTTATCGACGCGGCGGATTCGATCATTGTGATGGAAGACGGCCAGCGAGAGGCCATCACCCTTGAGTTTCCGCAATCCAAAGACAGGATTTATTTGTTTTCTGAGATCACGGCTGGTGAGAGTTACGATATTCCCGACCCTGTGGCCAGCAGCGGGGAAGACCCGCAGGAGATCGCAGAAGAGATTTTTTCACTGGTCGAATCCGGGTTCGACCGCATCATCAGCCAGTCGGGCAAGTGAACGAAATCTCCCGAAGATTTTCTTTATTAATTCTCTAAACTAATTTATTTAGGTCCCTAATGCGAGTGGTTCTGCATCGCTGCGGGTGGTTTCAAGTTGTGATCTCGCGTCTTTCATGGAAAGGTCAGGTATTTTCGGTTTACACCCTGGCAGCTCTCTCCCCCCTGTATGGCTTTTTCTATTAAAGTCTATTTGGAGACGATATTTTATACCCGTAAAACCTGCAGGTAACTTGCCGGGTCATTTGCTGTATACTGATTTGGTAAGCACGGGCGGGTTATTAGTGAAGCGAGGTAAAGATGAAACCGCACAGGATGATCCTTTCTTTGCTGCTTTTAGGGCTTTCGCTGGTGGTAATGGCTTGCAGCTTGTTTAACCCGGGGGAGAAGATCGATGAACTACAGGGGACGATCCAGGCTTTGACCACCCAGGTAGGGGAATCTCAGGGAGATAGTCCGCCAGGTCCGACTGAACCAGTTGAGGGGATCGAAGACGGGGTTGAGCCCGGAGAGAGCACAACACCCCCGCAAAACGATGGCGGTCTTGAATTAATCGGACAGATTGGCGGAAGCGCGGCGGCGGTGGCGGTGAGCGGGGATTATGCCTATCTGGGGCAGGGACCGCGCCTGGTGGTCCTGGATATTAGCGACCCGGCAAATCCCAGATTCATCAGCCAAAGTGATGTATTGCCGGGCATCGTCCTTGGGGTGGAGGTAAAAGATCGCTATATCTATGTGACCACACGCTACGGCGGGCTGAATATCTTTGAATCCGGGCAGGGTGGGGAGCTGACCCGGCTGGGAGTTGCAGAACCCGAGAATCCGGGCTGCGGATCCATAGAACTGGTGGATGATATCGCTTATGTTGCCTGCAATCCGGGCGGCCTGTTCATCGTGGATGTGACCGACCCGGCTGAACCCAATGTAATAAGCGACGGGGTGGTAACAGGAAGTTACATCTCCGTAGCGGTTGTGAATGACCACGCGTACCTTGCGGACATTAATGGGGGCGGTCTTATGGTCGCTGAGGTTTCTGACCCGGCCAATCCCCGCCGGGCGGGCACATTTGATGTGGGTGAGATCCCGGGCGAATACACAAAAATGATTGCCAGTGTGGATGCTTGCGGGGATGAGCTCTGCCTGGCCGTACAAAATTATGGACTGGTCGTCTTGAGCTTGCAGGAACCCGGTGAGCCTGAGTACCTGGCGGGTGACCCGCAGTACTTTCCCAGCGGGATCGTCGTTCAGGGTGGATTCGCTTACCTTCTGGCTGACGCTGAACCGGGTGTGCTGGTCTATGATATTTCGAATAAGCTTCAACCTCAGCGCGTGGGGATTCTGCCGACCAGCGTCGGCGGGTTGGAATTTGCTGTGAATGAGTTGCCCGAAAGGGGTATGTTCATTTCCGATGGTCATCTGTATATTCCAGATCAGATGTACGGATTAACCATCGTTGATGTCCGCAACCCAACGAACCCTGTGCTGGAAGCGCGTTACATGACACCTGTACCTGATTTGTTGACAGATATCATTGTGCAGGGCGGTTACGCTTTCGTCGTCAGCCGCTCAGGAGGGTTCAGAGTGGTGGATGTAACGGATCCGCTGAACCCTCGAGAGACCTATTATGATGACGAGCGCAAGAATTTATACCTGCAGGTTCCAACCGCCCTGGATCTTATAGGCAATTACGCTTTCGTCGCCGATGCGAATTTTCCACTGCACGCTTACGCGGTCAATAACCCCGGAAAGGCCGTGGAGGTCAGCGCGCTTTATGACGAAGCTGCTTCTGATGGCGCACATGATATGGTGATCGCGGGAGATTTTGCGTATCTATCAGGGTGGGGCTTAAAGGACGCGTTTTTCCCCGGTAAAGGGATTTGGGTGGTGGATATTTCGAACCCTGAAAATCTTTCCGCGGTCAGGTTTGTAGATCTTCCCAATGGCAGGTGGTCACTGGCGATCAGCGGGACCAGCCTCTACGCGCTCGACGGAGAGATGGACCCTGACCAGCCGCAACCATTTTCTTTGCGCATCCTGGATATCAGCGATGGTGCGAATCCTGTGGAAGTAACAGCGATCCCGATTCCGGAACTGCAGACCCTGAGCCCCTCAGATATCGCGGTTGCCGGCAATGAGTTGTATCTCTCTGCAGGCATGACGGGATTGAAACGCTACGATATCACCGATCCTCAGAAACCGGTTGAGTTGCCAGTGGATGCCAACCTTTTCCGGTACGTATTTCAGCTGCAAGCCGAGGTGCCGTATCTTGTGATCAACGGCAACCAGGTAATGGATATATCTTTACCGGAATCACCAGTAATGATCGGGTACACAGCGGAAGTGCTCGAGGGATGGGCCAGTGATGTGGCAGGTGACCTGCTTTACCTTGCGACCAGAATGCATGGGATTTACATCTATAGGATTCCCGAATAACCGCACTCGCTTAACCATTTTTATGTTTTCCTGTATGATTTACTGGTAAATTCTTTTCAATGATCATCGTTCAGAGTTGGCTTGCGCTTTGTGCAGGACATGGTAATGGGGCACTGTCGCGCTTCGGCAACGGTGAAACCCGCGGATTTTTTCACGACGGAGAAGAATCACATGACAACCGCATTGAATTCAGAAAAACTATCGATCAAAACGAAACTCTTTTACGGCATCGGAGATGTCGGCAACGCGCTGGTGAACTCGGCGGTGCAGTTCTTCCTGATGATCTTTTACACCGATGGCGCGTTGCTGCCGCCAGCGCTGGTAGGGAGCGCGCTCTTGATCGGCAAGATCTGGGACGCGGTCAATGACCCGCTCTTCGGCTGGTTCTCAGACCGCTTCTCCTCGAAGCGCTTCGGCAAGCGCCGGGCTTTCATGATCTTCGGGGCGATCCCATTGGGCATCAGTATCGCGCTGCTCTGGCACGTACCCCAGGGGATGGAGCGGGTGGCCATTTTCATCTGGGTGGCCTTCACTTTTATCCTCTTCGACACCATCTGGACGATGACCAATGTGCCTTACTATTCGCTCTCATCCGAACTGACCGAGGATTACGACGAGCGCTCAAGCCTTACATCGTTCCGCATGATCCTGGCGGTGCCCGCTTACATCATCGGCGCGGCGCTTACCCCGGTCATCGTTGGCCTTTTCGCCAGCAAATACACTGGTTACGGGTACATCGGTATCATTTACGGGGTCATCGCGGCTGCCGCGCTGCTGATTTCTGCTTCAGGATTGAAAGAGAAACCCGCTATTGTACAGAACCGCTCTGAAATTTCACCGCTAAAAGCAATCAAATTTACATTTAAGAATAAACCCTTTGTCCGCCTGATCATTGCTTATTTGTTAATGAACCTTTCTTTTGCTTTTATCAAAACGCTGATGGCGTACTTTTTAACCTACCAGTTAAAAATGGAGCCCCAGGTGTCAATCGTGATGGGCCTGCTGCTGGTGGTGGTGACGATCACGATCTTCCCATGGAAGAAGATCTCAGAAAAATGGGACAAAGGCCCGGCATACGCGCTGGGCATGGGGATCGGTGCGGTTGCCATCGGTTTATGTTTCTTCCTGCCTGATCAACCCACCTGGCTGATCTATGTGATCGCGGTGGTGGCGGGCATCGGTTTCGCGGTCAACTGGGTGTTCCCATGGGCGATGATTCCGGATGTGGTCGATTACGACCGCCTCGAAACCGGCGAATACCGCAGCGGGATGTACTTCGGGGTGTGGGGATTGGCAACCAAGATCTCTGAAGCCATAGCGCTGGCAGGCACGGGTTGGATCCTGGCGCTTTTCCATTACGCGCCCAACGTTGAGCAAACCGCTTCCACGCTGCTGGGCATCCGCCTGTTCTTCGGACCCATCCCGGCTGTCTTCATCCTGGTCTCCCTGCCGCTCCTGATCTGGTATCCGATCACGCGGGCTGCTCACCTCAAGGTACGCCAGCAACTGGCGGATAAAGGCATACTGCAGCGGGAGCAGGCGCAATGAAAAAGATCAATGTGGCGATTGTCGGCTGCGGGCGCATCTCTGACCTGCACTACCTCGGGTACAAAGACCGTGAGGACGCCAGCGTGGTGGCGTTATGCGACAGTAACGATGCGCGTGCAAAATCCAAAGCCAAAGAGTGGGGAATCAGCCGTGTGTTCAAAGAATTCAAAGAGCTGCTTAAAGAACCGGATATTGACCTGGTGGAGCTGCTGCTGCCGCATCACCTGCACTGTAGCATGACACTGCAAGCGCTGCGCGCCGGCAAGCATGTTTCTGTGCAGAAACCCATGGCGCTCAACCTGGCGGAAGCTGACGAGATGATCACAGAAGCTGAGAAGACCGGGCAGGTGCTGCGGATTTATGAGAACTTCATTTTTTATCCTCCTAATGTTGAAGCCAGGCGCCTGCTGCAAGCCGGGGTGATCGGTGAGCCCCAGATGTTGCGCATGCATGTGAGCACAGGCAAGAGTAAAACACAGTGGAAAATCCCGCTGACCTCCTGGATATGGAGATTAAACGAAGAAACCAGCGGCGGCGGCCCGCTGATCTTTGATCATGGATACCATCTCTTCTCACTGGCATACGACCTGATGGGACCGGTGAAACGTGTGAGCGCCTGGATCGACCGCTCAAAGGTGCCCCCGGGGGTGTTCATTGACGCGCCGGCGGTGATGATGTTTCAGTTTCAGGGGAAAACGAAGTACGGCACCCTGGATTTTGCCAACACACCGAACCTGGTGATGGACAGCATTTATTACTCTGATGATGACCGCGTGGAGATCATTGGCGACAAGGGGATCATCATCATCAACCGCTGCACCGCTAAAACCCTGGATTATCCGCCGCTGGTGCTCTTCAAGGACGGTATCACGAAAGAAGTTCCGGTGGAAAGGTACGAGTGGCATGACAGCTTTATCGACTGCACCCGGCACCTCATCGATGTGTTAACGAAAGGCGGAACACCAAAGCTGGATGGAAGAACCGCCAGGAACGTACTTGAGTTCTCCATCGCCGCGCACGACTCCGCGCGCAGGAACCAGGAAGTGGTGCTTGATCAAAAGCCAGTCGTTTGACCAGGTGAAAACCTCAACACGAAGATAATTGGAAATATCAGAAGATTCTTTACGCCAGCAGCATTTACCTTTGCTGCTGGTTTTTTACGTTTGGAGACAAAGCTGATATGGTGCTCTACCCGGGGAAGGGATACTGCCGGGATAAATGCAGTTAAGAACCTGCTCTCTTCGAATTATTCCGCTTGACACCGTTGCTGCCCGGAGAGCTCGTACCGGGTAAAGGAAGCTTCTGTTTAATGAAGAATGTATTACTGTATATGAGTAATAAGGTATAATATATCTAATAACGTCATTGTTTATATAACAATCATAAAAATTGAGGAACTGGGAAAATGAGCGAACTAATCAACAACAAACAAAAACGGGTCGAACTGATGAAGTCGCTAATCCGTCAGCTGCACCAGGGAATGGCTGAAGATCGTGTGCGATTGCAGCTGGAAACCCTGCTGGATGAAGCGGATTATAACGATGTGTTCGTGATGGAAGTACAGCTGATTCAGGAGGGGATTCCCGCGGAGGTGGTGCAGGACCTATGCGACACGCACACACGTGTACTGAAGAAGCACCTCGACCTGCAGGAAACACCACAGACCACACCCGGCCACCCGGTGCACACTTTTGTAGAAGAGAACCGGGAGCTGACCAAGTTGACCGCGCAGATCAGGCACCTGATGAACCTGGTGGCGGCCAAACCAGCGGATGAAGATGTGAGCGAACAAATGAGCACCATCCACCAGTTGCTCAATAACCTGATGGATGTTGAGAAACATTACCGCCGCAAGGAAAATCTGCTCTTTCCGTATTTTGAGAAAAATAACCTTCCCGGTCCCCCGGCAGTGATGTGGGGGAAGCATGATGAGGTGAGGGAGTTGCTGAAAACCACTCTGGAAGGATTTCAACAGGTTACGGGGTTCACGGCAGCTGAAGCCGCGGCTTTCAACCAGTTCAGTGTGAGCCTGGTGGTGGACGCGATCGATGACATGATCTACAAAGAGGAAAAGATTCTGTTCCCGACTGCGCTCGACCTGCTGCGGGAGGAGGACTGGTATGACATCTACCTCGAAAGCGATGAGAATGGCTACTGCCTGTACGCCCCCCAATTCGTGTGGACGCCTGAGGGAGATTTCCAAAAAGGAAAACGCAAATCATCCAGCATGGATGGAAGCGTTCAAATGCCGACCGGTAACTTTAAACTTGAAGAACTGGTCGCGATGTTCTCCACCCTGCCTTTCGACATAACATTTGTGGGTAAAGATGATTCTGTGCGTTATTTCAGCCCCGGGAAGGACCGGATCTTCGAACGCACCCGCGCCATCCTCGGCCGCAAGGTGCAGTACTGCCACCCTCCCAAGAGTGTGCACATAGTTAACCAGATCGTAAGGGATTTCAAAGAGGGTAAACAGGACCAGGCGCGTTTCTGGATCAATATGGGCGGACGCATGATCTACATCGTCTATTATGCCGTGCGCAACGACACTGGGCATTACCTCGGTACGTTGGAAGTGACCCAGGATGTCACCGGGATCAGGGCGCTGGAAGGTGAACGCCGCCTGCTCGCTTATGACGCGGCATCGGAAACAAACAAAGAGTAAGCCTACAGGAGTTTTGAAATGGAAATCAATGCGAAAACAAAGCTGCATGACCTCTTAAACGAATATCCGCAGCGGGAAGAGAAGATCATCCAGGCAGCGCCAGCGTTCAAGAATCTCAAGAATCCGGTGCTGCGGCGTACAGTAGGCCGGGTGGCGACTGTGGAAAAAGTGGTGCAGATCGGGGGCTTGGACCTGACAACTTTTGTCAACCTTCTGCGACGCGAAGTGGGTCAGCCCGAACTGACGCCGGATGTCTCCGTTGATGTTGATTTTCTTCAAAGTGAAACAACGGCTGAACCGGATTGGATCAATGGTGAGGTTCAATTCACTGTTGATGGCAAGGACCTGCTCGCCAGGGGGGAAGTTCCTGTGAACCAGATCAACACATTGCTGCCGCAACTAACCGGGAATAATGTCATCCTGCTGATTACCGATTTCGAACCTGCCCCCATGATCGATGCCCTGCTGAAACAGAAAAGGCAGGTGTATCACAAGATAGACCCTCAGAATGAAGACGCCCATCTGACATATATTCGATAAGTCTTAAAAATTACCTTACCCATATAAATTTAAAGAGAACTGGCTGACCTAATTGGTCAGCCAGTTCTATATAAGGTATGTGTGAACTTTCGTTCACAGCAATTGCTCTACCACAACGGGCTGCCGGAATAACCGTAGAAAACGTTTTTTATGTTGGAAGGGTGGTTTAATGCACATCTCAGTTTTGAATTTGCTTAAATGGCTTTTTTCTGCATAATTATCACACCGGATCAGAGAAGGAGAAACCAATGGAATTTACCACTTTCAACGACATGCTGCGCAGAGCCGCCTGGCGCCTGCCCGAGCATCCATTCATCCACTGGTCTGATCGGAAGCGCAGCATCACTTACGCACGGGGCGAGGAATTAAGTAATAAAGCAGCGGGAGCGCTGGCCGCGTTGGGGGTGAACAAGGGCGATAGAGTGGGGTTATTCGCCCACAATGGACTGGATTATGTTATTGCCATGTTCGGTATCTGGAGGTTGGGCGCAATCTCCGCCCACATCAGCGTGCTGCAGAAGGATAACCTGGGGTACTTTATCCATGACGCATCTCCAAAGGTGCTCATCTACACAGGTGACATGCACGGAGTGATCGAGAATCTGCGCACACAAAAACCCGGCGTAGATCATTATATTTGTTTTGACGGACCCAAAGATTTCGCGCAAGGTTGGAGTGAGAGCCTGGAAGCTGCACCCGCGCCGCCCCCGGTCAGGGTCAGCGACATGGACGCGGCGCATCTTTCCTACACATCCGGCTCCTCCGGACCCTCCAAAGGGGCGCTGCTGGCGCATGGCTACACCGCCAGGACTACGCATTCCATCGCTGAACGCCTCGACCTCTCCAGCGCGGATGTATCACTGGGAGTGACCTCGCTCTCCAGTTCCTTCCACCTGGTGGCAAACTTGCTGCCAGGAGTGCATCGGTCTGTATCGATCGGAGTGCGCAAGGAATGGCAGCCGCAGCAGGTCTGGCAGGAAATGGATGAGCGCGTGGTGTCTTTTTTCGCGGGGAACCCGCTGGTACTTGGCGACCTGTTGAAAGAATGCCGAATCCAAGGCCGTAAGCCGCGTGCACTGAAACGCTGCGTCTCTGGTGGAGCGCCGCTGCCGCCGGATGTGAAACTCGCGTATTATGAAGAATTCGGCGTTCATATTGTCGAATCCTACGGGCAATCAGAGCTGGGTGGGTTTGTGGCGATGGGGTATCCGCGTAAAGAAGAAGGAAAACGCTTTTACGCCATCGGCCCGGGGCTGCCTGACAGAGAGACGATCGTGGCGGATGAAAGCGGCAATGAAGTACGGGTTGGAGAACCCGGGGAACTGCTCATCCGCAACAACGTGATGCTGGGTTACTGGAATATGCCCGAAAAGACTTCTGCGGTTCTCCGCGATGGATGGCTGCACACCGGGGATATGGGTGTGATGGACGAGGAAGGGTATTTCACCTTGCTGGGTCGCTGGTCTGAACGCATGATCATCCACGGCAGGGTGGTTTTCCCGCGCTACATGGAGGAGGCGTTGCTGCGCCACCCGGGGGTGCACTATGCCGGTGTTATCGCCAGGCAGGATGCCGTTTCAGGACAGATCGCCCTGGGCGTTGTGGAACTTTACCCGGGTCAGGTGCATACCGCTGAAGAGCTGCTGACACATTGCCGTGAAATCTTGGGGGTGGAGAACAGCCCGCATGATGTGTTGATTATTGAGACAATGCCCATGACCCCGACCGGGAAGATCGGCAAGCAGGAACTGATTCGTTTGTACGGTGGGCAGGTATGATGGGTGGTTTGTAAATACTCGCGGCATTAGCGACCGCGAGTATTGATTTCCATTGCTTAAACTACAGGAATCGAGATGCTTCAGGGCTTGAAGATGATGCCTCTTGCCTGCAGCAGGTGCTTGACCAGCACGACCCCTTCATCCGGGTTCTTGGTGTCTTTCAGGTGCAGGTCATATTCAATGTCGGTGGTCACCTTCTCGCCGACCCATACCACATGCACCATGTCTTTATCGATAACGGTCTCGAGGATGTCGCGGTCGTCCTGCGTCAGTTCGATGGCGGTGACTACCAGCATGATGCCGGCGTCCATAAAGAGGTGAGCCACCTCAGCGAAGCGGCGCACGTGCTCTCGCCAGTCGCTGGCGAGACCACGGCGTTTAAGATCAGCATTCACCCCGTAAAGCAGCGAACCAATACCGAGGTAGTAAACCAGTTTGCCATCCTCGAAGAGCTGACGTTCCAGCTTGCGCGCCAGGATCTTGCGGCCGCAATGGCGCTTTCCGGTGATCACCACAATGGATGACCGCTGGTTGTATTTTTCAGCGCGCTGCGACATGGTAACCAGCGAAGGGATCCATTTGAGGTTGCGCGTGTAAACATCCTCGCGTATCTGCGAATCCTCATCCGGCAGTGCTTCGAGCACGATGCCGCCGCCGCGGATCTCGAATTCATCCACCAGCACAAAGCGGCTGGTCTCGGGGAATTTTTCGGAAGTGTCGAATGCGATGGGGTGTGCCAGTTTAAACGTCACCTCGGCCACATCGTGGTGGTCGATCTGTGTTCTATCATTTTGAGCTTCGTAATCTGAAGCGTCGATGATTTTATGAATGTCTGCCACCTGCACGCGTTCGTGCGAGGTCCCCAGCTTGAGAATGTAATCTTTTCCCATTACCAGGGGTTGTTTACCGAGCCAGAAGATGGAAGCGCGCATGCGCGAACTGACATGGGGCGGGGCGTCTTTGGCGCGGGTGGCGATCTGTCCGCGGTTGACATAGATCTGCTCAACCATGGTGAAACCCACGGTCTGCCCGGTCTCGCGTGAGGTGATCCTCGGGGCATTGAAAGATTCCAGCGTTTTTACCCTGGTGCGCTTGCCGGAGGGATAGAAGACCAGCTCGTCCCCGGCTTTGATCCTGCCGCTGGCGATGTTGCCGGCAACGATGCGGCGGTTATCACCGTAATTGGAGAATTTGTAAACATCCTGCACGGGCAGCCGCAGCGGCAGGTCGCTGAGAGGTTTTTCCTTTTCAAAAAGGTCCAGCGCGGAAAGCACACTCGGACCTGTGTACCAGGCCAGGTTGGGGCTGGGTTTGACCACGCCGTCGCCTTCACGTCCGCTGACGGGAATGTAGCACATCGGTTGAATTCCCAGTCCGTCCAGGTAGCGGCTGTATTCTTCCACGATGCCCTTGAAGACCTCTTCGCTGTACCTGACCAGGTCCATCTTATTAACCACCACGACGATCTTTTTGATCCCCAGCATACCCAGCAGGTAGCCGTGTCGTCGGGAGTTCTCCTGCACGCCTTCGTCAGCATCGATCACCAGGATGGCAGCTTCGGCGTGCGAAGCGCCGGTGACCATATTCTTGATGAATTCGATGTGCCCGGGGGCATCTATGATGATGTAATTGCGCTTTTCTGATTGAAAGAAGACGCGCGCTGAATCGATGGTGATGGATTGCGCCTGTTCATCTTTTAAGGCGTCGATGAGGAAGGCATACTCGAAAGGTTTGCCACCCTTGCGGCATTTCTCGCGCACGGCTTCAAGCTTGCCCTTGGGGAGGGAGTTCGTGTCGGCGAGCAGGCGGCCGATGATGGTGCTCTTGCCGTGGTCTACATGCCCGACCACGACCACGTGCATCTGCTGCTTGGTGAGGTCCATGCCATTCTGCGCCATTACATATACCCCTCTCTGCGCAGCGTTTCCAGCCCGCCGCCGTCATCCTTGTCCTGCGCCCTGCCGGAGCGCTCCGCGATGTTGGCGAACTTGCCCACGCTCAACTCATCAATGATCTCCTGAACCGTCGAGGCGGTTGACTCCACCGGGAAGGTGCAGGGATAGCAGCCCAGTGAACGGTAGCGTTTGCCATCGCCGTGATTGTAATACAGTGAAACGGTCGGGATGTTTTCGGCGAGAATGTACTCCCAGATATTTAATTCGGTCCAATCCAGCAGCGGGTGGATGCGGACGTTGGTGCCGGGGGCGAAATCTGTTTTGTACTGGTTCCAGAATTCCGGTGGCTGCTCGGCGATATCCCATTCGTTCTGCCGGTCGCGGGGTGAAAAGTAGCGTTCCTTTGAGCGCGAGCCTTCTTCATCCGCGCGCGCGCCCACAATGACCCCGGTAAAAGGTTCGGGATTTTTCTCTTCTTCGTAGCGGTTGGTCTCATGGTTGTAAACCATCCGCTTGCCTTCTCCGTTGAGGGTTCGGCGCAGCGCGTCGGTCTTAAGCAGCTTGCAGCAGGTCAGGCGGTCCACCGCGCCATCCGGAAAGGTGCGTTTTTCGGCCAGGGCTTCGTCATTGGACCCGATGACCATGGTGAGTTTCATCTCCCGCACAAGCCGGTCGCGGTAAGTGATCATCTCCGGGATCTTGTAATGGGTGTCAATGTGGATCAATGGAAAGGGCACATGCCCGAAAAACGCCTTGCGCGCCAGCCAGAGCAGCACAGTGCTATCTTTCCCCATTGACCACAACATCCCCAGGTTTTTAAAATTCGCGTAGGCTTCGCGCAGGATGTAAACGCTGCGGTACTCCAGTTCCTGTAAATGTTCCATAAATACGCTGACTTTAAGCCACCCTTGTGATGATATTTTTTTCAAGCAACCGCTCAATGATCATGTCAACACATGTATCCACAGATACCTTTTCAGTATCCAGCGTGAGTTCAGCATTATCCGGAACTTCGTACGGCGAAGTGATGCCTGTGAATTCATTCAACTCCCCGGCCAGGGCTTTACGGTACAAACCCTTTGGGTCGCGTTCCTGGCAGGTTGCGAGCGGGCAGTGGATGTAAACCTCCCAGAATTCACCTGTTCCAAACAACGCTCTAACCATGTCGCGGTCAGCGCGGAACGGGCTGATGAAGGCGGTGATCACGATCAGCCCGGCGTCAAACATCAATTTGGCCACCTCGCCGACCCGGCGGATGTTCTCGCGACGGTCTTCTTCGGTAAACCCCAATCCCGCGTTGAGCCCGGAGCGCACATTATCCCCATCCAACAGGTAAGTGTGGCAGTGATATTGATGAACCAGCGAGTGCTCAAGCGCGTTGGCGATGGTGCTCTTGCCGCTGCCCGAAAGGCCGGTCATCCAGATAACCAGGGGAAGATGACCTTTCAGCGCGTTTCTCTCGCTGCGGCTGACACGGTGCAGGTGTGGGTGAATTTCATCTGGCATTTTTCTGATATCCAAAAACGGTCATGACCTCACTACCAGGCTTATTGTACTTTAGTCTCAGTTAGATCAGAACCAGAGCAGGTAAAGCGTGCGCAGCTGCAGGAAGATGATGAGGCAGCCGACGACGATCATGATGACCTTGGTGGGCAATTTCTTGGTCACAAACGCGCCTAATGGAGCTGCGACCAGGCCGCCGAGCAGCAGGCCAAGGATGATCTTCCAGTTTGTCAAACCGATGGTGAGGATGAACACCACGGATTCGGTGACCGTGACAAAGAACTCGGAGAAGTTTACAGAACCGATCGTCTTGCGCGGTGAGTGCCCGGTGGAAATAAGCGTTGAAGTCACCACCGGTCCCCAGCCGCCGCCCCCCATGGCATCCAGCGCACCGCCGGTGAGCCCTAATGCAACCAGCAGTCCTCTTTTAGGTTCGCGCTCGTGTTCTGCCGTGGGTTTGAAGGCTTTATACAGGATGCGGATGCCCATGATGAGCAGATAAATGGAAATGTAGGGCTTGATGATATCTCCGTCAATGGAGGTCAACAGGTACGCTCCCACACCGCCACCGATGACCCCGGGTATCAGCAGGTTAAGCACCATGCGTTTATCGATGTTGCCAAACTTCAGGTGGGAGAGGCCGGAAACCAGGGTGGTGACCACTTCAGAAGCATGAACGCTGGCGCTGGCAACTGCAGGAGAAAGACCAAGCGTGAGCAGGAAACTATTCGCAGTAACCCCGTAGGCCATCCCCAGGCTGCCGTCAATGATCTGAGCGATGAAACCGACGATGATGAACACAAAAATGTTGATATCCATAAACCCTTGTTGGTGTAGATCTAGCGAGAACGAGCTAATTATAACCGTCTCAGCTGTTTTTGTTCCTGTGTTTTCACTGGTGCAATAAACGACAATGCGGGGGAACAGCGGCGGTTACAGTTGGTGGAGGAATTATTCTATAATATCCTTGTGCCTTATCCAAAAATAAGTGATGGCAGTTAATCTTGGAAAACGCTCAGACTTTGCTCTCTGTTGGTATTGATGTGGGCACAACGACCACACAGGTGGTCTTCTCGCGTCTGGGGGTTAGCAATGTAGCCCGCACCGGGTTGATCCCGCGCATGGCGATCACCGGAAAAGAGGTGCTGTACCAGAGCCCCATTTTCCTCACACCCCTTTTGGACCAGGACCTGGTGGACGCTGAGAAGCTGAATGAAATTGTGCGCCAGGAGTACCAGGCTGCGAACATTCAACCCGCCCAGGTAGCTACCGGGGCGGTCATCATCACCGGGGAAACAGCCAAGAAGAAGAACGCGGACGCCATTCTCCATTCACTGGCAGGGCTGGCGGGTGATTTCATCGTCAGTGTGGCTGGACCTCACCTGGAGAGCCTGATCTCCGGCAGGGGATCCGGCGCGGCGCAGTATTCCCGGGAACATTACACCACGGTCACCAACCTGGATATTGGAGGCGGAAGCGCGAACTGCGCGGTTTTTCGGGGCGGGAACCTGCTTGGCGGAGCTGCCATGAATTACGGCGGCAGGATTATCATCATTGACCACGTCAGCGGGCGCATCCGCCACATTGCTCAACCCGCCAGGCATATTCTGCAGGATTGTCAATTGTCTTTTGAGATCGGAGATGTTCCCGCGCTCGCAGACCTGCGCAGGTTTACGGACCGCATGGCGGAAGTCACACAAGAGCTCATCGAGGGGGGATCTTCTCAACTGGCACGGATGTTATACCTGACCCCTCCATCACAGGTATCCGGCAGGGGATCGAGCCTCATGTTCAGCGGCGGGATCGGGTATTACTACTACCATCCTTTAGAAATCCACTCGATGGCGGATGTTACAGTGCACGATGATGCAGGCCCGCTGCTGGCAGAAAGCCTTCGGACCAATCCCGAACTTTCAACGTACCAGGTGATCGCGCCCGCTGAAACGCTGCGCGCCACTGTGCTCGGGGCAAGCACACAAACGGTTTCACTGTCCGGCTCCACCATCTGGGCGGAGCGGGAGATCCTGCCCCTGAAGAATATCCCGGTATTGCATTTACAGGTGGATTCCAGCCTCGAACCCTTTATGCTTGCAGCCGCTTTGGAGGAAAGTGTGCGGAGAAATAACCTTGTTCCATCAGATGATCAGTATGCAATAGCGCTTGACCTTGATACCAGCCTGGATTACCCATCCCTGCAGCGCCTGGCGTCAGGGATCGTTGAATTTGCCGGGAGGCTTCCCGACCAGGTGCCGCTGCTTGTGATTGTTGAACGGGATTACGCCCGGGTGCTGGGGCAGACGGTTAAAGGGTTAATGCCCGAACGCCCGCTGCTGATTATCGACCAGATCGGTTTGATGGAAGGGGATTACATCGATATTGGAACCCCGCTGCTGGATGGCCGGGTGGTGCCGATTAGTGTGAAAACACTGGTTTTCTACCATTAACGATTATCAATTTATAATCAAGTAAACCGGCACTTAGGCATGGAACACGCGGAGTAATGATGTTGTTGCGGACAAAACTGCACGGAAAAACCTACGAATTCCCGGACATTCGCCTGTTGATGGGGAAAGCCAACGAGGAGAAATCAGGGGACAGGCTGGCGGGCGTGGCAGCAGAAAGCACCGCTGAGCGCATTGCAGCCCGGCTGGTGCTGGCAGAATTGCCGTTATGGGTGCTGCGGCAGAGCCCGGCTGTGCCTTACGAACAGGATGAAGTCACCCGTGTGATACAGGACGAGATAGATGAATTGGTCTATGCTGAGATCAATCAATGGACGGTGGGAGAGTTCAGGGAGTGGCTGCTGTCGGATACCACCACAGATGTAATGATCCAGCGTGTTTCCAATGGTGTTACCGCAGAAATGGTAGCCGCGGTTACCAAGCTAATGTCCAATCTGGACCTGATCTACGCCGCCAGTAAGATCCACATCACAGCGCACTGCAACAATACCATAGGCGCTCCGGGGCGGCTTTCCAGCCGGTTGCAGCCAAACCATCCCACCGATTCGCCTGAGGGCATCCGCGCCGAGATCTATGAAGGACTTTCATACGGCAGTGGAGACTCCGTGATCGGCATCAATCCCTCTGATGATTCATACTCCTCTGTTTCGCGGTTGCTGGATATGACTTATGGGATCATCAAGGATTGGGAAATTCCCACGCAGAACTGCGTTCTCGCGCATGTGACCACGCAAATGAAGTGCCTGCAATCAGGCTCACCTGTCGGGTTGGTCTTCCAATCCATCTCGGGGTCGCAAAAAGGCTGCGAATCCTTCGGCATCAGCGTGGGAATGCTGGATGAAGCTTATGAACTGGCAAAGAAGCACTGCTTTCCTGCAGGACCGAACTTTATGTACTTTGAAACCGGACAGGGGTCAGCCTTATCAGCGGATGCCCACAACGGCTGGGACCAGTTGACTCTGGAGGCGCGCAATTACAGCCTGGCAAGGCGTTATCATCCTTTCCAGGTGAATACCGTGGTTGGTTTCATCGGTCCCGAGTATCTGTATGATGCCAGCCAGATCCAGCGCGCCGGGCTGGAGGATCATTTCATGGGCAAGCTCATTGGCATCCCGATGGGTGTGGATGCCTGTTACACCAATCACGCGCGGGCTGACCAGAACGCGAATGAAAACCTTGCAGTGCTGCTCACCGCCGCCGGCTGCAATTATTTTATGGCGGTGCCCATGGGAGATGACTCGATGCTTTCTTATCAGTCCACTTCCTACCACGATACTGCCGCCCTCCGCCAGTTGTTCCGGTTGCGTCCGGCAGCGGAATTCGAGGTCTGGCTGAATGCGATCGGGTTAATGAAGGATGGTCTATTGACCGGGCTCGCCGGTGACCCGACTTTCTTCTTGAGGCGATCAACAAATGATGGTGGAAGATAAAAAAATCAATGAGATCGTTGAACTCGTCCTGAATCAGCTTCAGGCTGAGGGTCTCCTCCCATCCTCACCATTAGAACGCACCGAGAAAGGATCTCAACCCGGCAACGCTTCTCAGAATGTCATTGGCAACCCTATCGCTCCGAAGGCTGATCTTTCTACCCGTTCATTGCCGGAGATTGACCTGCCGGACCCGGCCAGTGATGCCTTGCGCTGGCAGCCGCGCATCAGGAATGCAAAAGACCCGGAGGCATTGCAGGACCTGATGGCTTCAACCTCAGCCCGTATCGGGGTGGGCAGGGCGGGTCCGCGCTGTAACACTCCTTCGCTGCTGCTTTTCCAGGGCGACCACGCCATCACCCAGGACGCGTTGTATCGGGATGTCGATCAACACTTGCTGGATGAGTTCAACCTGATGACCGTGCAGACAAGGATCACGCAGGGCAGGGAGGAATACCTGCTGCGGCCTGACCTGGGACGGCAATTGAGCGACGTCTCCCAGCAGATGATCGATGAAAACTGCCTTAAGAATCCTGATATCCAGGTGGTGGTAGGGGATGGACTCAGCGCACTGGCGATCGAGCGCAACTTGAGGCAGATCTTTCCGGTGGTTGTGCAGGGAGCCCAGGCGGCCGGATTGCGGTTTGGCACCCCGTTTCATGTAAAATATTGCCGCGTTGGGGTGATGAATGACATCGGTGACATCATCCAGCCACAGGTGCTCATCCTGCTCATTGGTGAGCGTCCCGGCTTGGGCAGGGCGGAAAGCATGAGCGCTTACATGGCGTATAAACCAAAAACCGCCGATAATGATTCTGACCGTGACGTGGTATGCAATATATTCGAAAATGGCGGTACAAACCCGCTCGAAGCGGGGGCGTTTATTGTGCAGTTCGCACAAAAGATGATGCAATACAAAGCTTCAGGGGTCAAGCTCAAATTGGCAGCAGGGTAGGCAAATAATGGCAATTCTTGACAGGATCCAGGCAAAAGCATTATCCGTGAAGCTCATCCCGCGCGTTGAAGCGAATTTTGCACACCGGCTAGCCCTGAGGACTGATCAGGTGTCCATCGGGCTCATTACCGCGGATAATGATGATGCTACCTACGTTTCCATCGACCACGCCACCAAGATGGCGGATGTAGAAGTGGTTTACGCGCATTCCTTTTACGCCGGGGCCAGGCATTCTTCAGGTTTGCTTTCCGGCGAGATCATCGCCATCCTGGCAGGTCCGAACCCGAACGAGGTGAGCGAGGGATTGAAAGCTGCGGTGGCATACCTTGAAAAGGAAGCCTTCTGGTACTCGGCCAATGAAGATGCCTCAGTGGCGTTTTTCCCGCACGTTATCTCGCAAACCGGCTCTTACCTCTCGCGCTGCAACAACCTGCCGATCGGGACTCCCATCGCTTACCTGGTTGCACCGCCGATGGAGGGGCTGGTGGCGCTGGACTCGGCGCTTAAAACCGCGGCGGTTTCCATCGTGTCGCTGACCATGCCGCCATCTGAGACCAACTTTATGGGGGTCATCCTGACCGGTGATCAGCCGGGCTGCCGGGCGGCGGCGCAGGCATTCCAGGAGAAGGTCCTGGAAGTGGTAAGGAACCCTTTTAATCCAATTTAGACTGCCAACTAAACAGAGGTATGGGTATGGAAATTTCGAACACGATCACTTACTTTTCTACTGCTGGTGAATTAAATACCACCAGAACCTTTGAGTTTGCCCGAAATAGAGCCCTGGAATTGGGAATCAGTACCGTCCTCGTGGCTTCGAGCACAGGTGCTGCCGGAGTCATGGCTGCTGATTTTTTCAAGGGCTTTCAGGTGATCGTTGTCTCTCATTCGGCGGGCTTTCGTGAAGCCAACACGCAGGAATTGACCGAGGATAACCGCAAAAAGATCGAAGCGCTCTCCGGCAGGATCCTCACTGCCACTCATGCGTTCGGAGGGGTCAACCGTGCGATACGGCGCAAGTTCAACACCTACCAGGTGGATGAGATCATCGCCGGAACCCTCAGGATACTTGGCCAGGGATTTAAGGTTGTTCTTGAAATCGCGCTTATGGCTGCAGATGCCGGCCTGGTGCGCACGGATACGCCGGTCCTGTGTATTGCCGGCACTCACGCTGGCGCTGATACCGCGGCGGTGCTCATTCCGGCTTATTCGCAGGCTTTTTTTGACCTCCGCCTGTTGGAAATCATCTGTCTGCCAGTGCCGGGGCACCCCGGGTTTTCTGTGTAGTAATAGACCAGGAATCCCGCATCCCGATATTAAAAAGGGACCGCCTTGATAAACGGGCGATCCCTTTTTTGTCTTTTCAGTGTGTCAGGTCAACTCGTAAAGTTCCACAATGACCCCGTCTGTCTCTTGCGGATCGAGAAACACCAGTTTCCGGCCGGGAAGTTCGATGATCTCGTCGTCCTTAACCTTGATATTCTTCTCTTTGATCTTCTGCACCATTTCTTCAAGATCATCTACCACCACACACAGATGATGAAAACCCGGACCGTGCTGCTTGAGGAACTCATGGTATTCGTTCCCTTCGGCAGATGTAGGTTCAAGCAATTCCAGACGGGTTTTGTTAACCGGCAGCCAAGCCAGGTCAAGGTCCATACTGGGAACGTTTTCGATGTAATCCAGGTCGATACCCAATACCCCCTGCCAGAAGTTCAGCGATTTCATGATGTCCGGAACAACAATTCCGATGTGGTCAATGTTCACAACTTTTACCATATGCCCTCCAGGATCAAGCGGGTTTCTGCTTACCGGGTTTTCCAAACTGCTTTCTAACCTCAGCAGCAACAGAGGGCAGCAGGACCAGAGGCAGGATCAACTCCCACTGCGCCCAACCTAATGGCACGGTATCAAAGATCTTGTTGAGGAAGGGAACATAAATGACCATGAAGATCAGTACCAGCGAAGCCAGCACACCGATGTTCATCCATTTGTTCTTGAATACACCGATCTTCAACAGAGGGAAGTATTCAGAGCGCGAGGTGTAAGCCCGCAGCAGTTCAGACACCGAGAGTGTCACAAAAGCCATGGTTTCGGCGAACTCAGGTTGCTCAGGGTGCGCGCGGAGTCCGATGAAGTAAGCCAGCAGCACGGCTGCGGTAATGGCGATGGTCTGCACGATGATGCCGCCGCGCATGTATTTATTGATGATCGATTCCTTCGGCGGTCTGGGCTGCTGGTCCATGATATCGGGATCACCAGCTTCGTTGGCCAGCGCCAGCGCCGGTGCGCCATCTGTGACCAGGTTCAACCACAGCAGCTGGATCGCGGTGAGAGGTGATTTACCTGTGAACAACGTCGACAGGAAAATGATCAGGATTTCTGCGATGTTACATGAGATCAGGTAGTATACAAATTTGCGGATATTGCTGTAGATGATGCGCCCCTGTTCAATGGCAGAAACAATACTGGCGTAGTTGTCATCGGTCAGCACCATATCCGCGGTCTCTTTTGCCACGTCTGTTCCGGTAATGCCCATGGCCACCCCGATATCCGCGCGTTTGATCGCAGGGGCGTCGTTCACGCCATCGCCGGTCATGGCCACCACCTGGTCATTGGCGCGCAGCGCGTCTACGATTTTCATCTTATGTTCGGGTGAAACACGGGCAAAGACATCAGTGGTTTTTACCGCTTCGCGAACCTCTTCATCACTCAACAGGTTCAGTTCTGAACCTGTGCGTACATTGCGGCCGGGCAGCAGCAGATTGATGGATTTCGCGATAGCCGCCGCGGTGTTGGGATAATCCCCGGTGATCATAATGGTGCGGATACCGGCGTTGCGCGCTTTTTCCAGCGCCGGGTTGACCTCAGGCCGGGCGGGGTCGATCATACCGACCATACCTACAAATACCAGGTCACGCTCCAGGTCTTCAATATCCAGCTCGCTGCCGTTGGCTTTTGGGGCATCAGGTACCAACTTATAAGCCAGGCCCAGTACCCGAAGCGCATCTTTGGTTAGATTATCGTTCGCTTCAAGGATTCTTCGACGGCGTTCTTCATCTAAACATTCCTCTTTATCATCGATCTGTGTGTACCTGCTGCAAAGGTTCAGCACGATATCCGGCGCGCCTTTAACCACGATTGCGTACCAATCCTTCTTTGATTCGTCATGGATCGGGGAAGCATCATTGACCTGCACTCCTTTGGTGGAGTGGATGGTGACCATGCGCTTGCGCGTCGAGTCAAATGGAACTTCGTTCTCGCGCGGATATTTTTCCTTGAGTTCACCCAGGATGACACCAGCCTTGGCAGCCGCCACGATGATCGATCCTTCTGTGGGATCGCCGATCAGGTGGTAGCTGTCGCTGCCATGATCACTGACCGTCTCCAGATATGAATCATTGTTGAGCACGCCTACCCACAGGGTTGTGGCAAGCGCCGGGTAATTGCTGACTTCGATCTTTTTCCCCTCGTGCACGAAATCGCCAAAAGGTGTGTAGCCGGTGCCGGTAATTTCAAAATCCCTGTCATCCACCCAGATGCGGGTGACCGTCATTTCATTTTGCGTGAGGGTTCCGGTTTTATCCGAGCAGATCACGGTAGCCGAGCCGAGCGTCTCGACCGAGGCAAGTTTACGGATGAGCGCGTGGCGCCGTACCATTTCGCGCATCCCCATTGCCAGGCTGATGGTCACAACCGCAGGTAATCCCTCAGGGACGGCGGCGATAGCCAGGCTGACTGCGATCATAAATCCATCCACCAGCGTCTTGAGCAACCCTGCGGACCCATCCGGGCCGAGCAGGTGGCGTACCACGATGACCACAAAAACCAGCGCGCAAATTCCAAGTGAAGCCCAACCCAGCACCTTTCCGAGAGAATCCAGGCGTTTCTGCAGCGGGGTTTCCTCCTCTTCCACGCTTTGGAGCATATCGGCGATCATACCCAGCTGTGTTTTCATGCCTGTGCCAATGACAATTCCCTCACCACGCCCATATGTGACGGTGGTACCCATGAAGGCGGTATTTTTGCGGTCACCCAGGGGAATGTCGTTTTCCAAACGGAAGGAGGCGTTCTTCTGCACCGGCACAGATTCCCCGGTGAGAGCAGCTTCGTCAATACGCATATTGATGGATTCCACCAGCCGCAAATCCGCCGGTATGAAATTACCGGCTTCGAGAAAGACCACATCACCCGGCACAAGTTCGGGGGCAGGGATATTCACCCGGCGGCCATCACGCAGCACAGAAGCTTCAGGCGCGGCCATCTTTTTGAGCGCGGCCAACGCTTCTTCTGCCCGGCTTTCCTGGACAACACTCAAAATGGTATTGAGAATGACGATGGCCATGATGACCGCGGCTTCGACATAATCACCCAGGATGGCGGAAATGACCGCGGCGATGAGCAATAAGATCACCACGAAATTATTCAACGCGTTGATCACACGCTGCAGGAATGTGGTTCCCTCCTTGGCGGTTAGTTCATTCCGGCCATACTGTTCGAGTCTGCGGGCAGCTTCCTCTGAGGTCAGGCCGTGCGTTAATTCAGTTTGTAATTTTTCTGCAACTTCGGAAGATTCGAGCGCGTGAAAACCAATTGAAAGGTCCAGGTCTTTGGAATTTTCCATGTTCCATCTCCGGTTTACAGAGGATGCTTTGCCCTAAAGTTTTAATTTCCCGTTGAATTACCAGGATCCCCCGACATCACATAAAACCGATACCTGCTGAGAGTAGAAAGGGGGTCTTAAGCGCACCAGGGGTGAGAGGTTCATCTGGTTGGTAATACGCCTGTCGCAGGTCGTTTACGTTTGTTCCAGATCTACCCCTCACCACCGGTAATTCCAGAGGTCTTTTAGCCCAGGTAAGCGGTTCTGAGCACCTCTGATTGCTTGAGTTCCTCCACGCTGCCTGAGGCTACAACTTCACCCTGCTGCAGCACGTAACCTCTTGAGGCATATTCAAGCGTAAGGTGCACATTCTGTTCTACCAGGAAGACAGTGGTTCCCTTGGAGTTGATCTCCTTGATCGTATCAAAGTTCTGTTCAACAAGGATAGGTGCCAGACCAAGGGAGGGTTCGTCAAAGATCATCAACTTCGGATCGCTCATTAATCCGCGCCCAATGGAGAGCATGGACTGCTCACCGCCTGAAAGGGTGCCGGCAATCTGGTTGATCCTTTCCTTCAACCGCGGGTACAACTCGAAGATCTCCATCATGCGCTTTTCGATCCTCAGATTGTCCTTTTCCAGGTAAGCGCCCATGCGCAGGTTTTCACGAACGGACATTTTTGGGAATATTCTTTTCCCTTCCGGTACGATGGAAATGCCGGTGCCGACGACCTTGTGCGTCGGTAGGCCGGTAATGTCCTTTCCGTCGAAGATGACCTTCCCCTTGGTGATCTTCACCAGTCCCAGTATCGCTTTGATCAGCGTTGATTTTCCAGCGCCGTTCGATCCGAGCAGGCAGGTAACCGTTCCTGCAGGCACATCCAGAGACACATTGCGCAGCATTTCGTTCTTGCCGTACACCGTGGTGATATTGTCAATTTGAAGAAGCAAATTATCCATTAGACTGCTCCATGCTTCCCAAGATATGCAGAAATGACTTCAGGATCTTTACTGACCTCTGCGTAGGATCCTTCGGCGATCTTTTTTCCGAAGTTGATCACAAACACATGTTCGGTGATCATTTTGATCACAGCCATAACATGTTCGACGATGACGATGGTGATATCCTTGGATTCGGATTTAATTTTTTGGATATCTTCCATCAAAGTTGCGATCTCTTCAGGGATCATACCCGCAGAAGGTTCGTCCAGGAGAAGCAGCTTCGGTTCCATCGCCATTGCCCGGCAGATCTCCACACGGCGGCGGTCGATCTGCGCCAGGGAGCCGGCGGGGCGACCTGATTTTTCGACCAGTTCCGGGTTGAATGTATTCAACAGGTATAAGGCTTTTTCGTGTGCTTGAGTAACCTCGGCTGAAAGCGCTTTGCGGTTGAACACCGCGCTGCCGAGCCAGTGATTCTGTTTTGAGTGCATCCCGATGAAGACATTATCGAGAATGGACAGGTCCAGGCAGAGCCGGCTCGCCTGAAAAGTGCGGGCGATGCCTTTGCGCGCGATTTGTGTCGCGGTTTTCTTGGCCATGGATTCGCCTTCAAATAAGAAATCACCGCCGGTGGGCACATATAAGCCGGTTAACATGTTGAAGATCGTGGTCTTGCCCGAACCGTTCGGTCCGATCAATCCCATGATCGAATTCCTTTTGATCTGCATATCAATGTGATCCACCGCTACAAGGCCACCAAACTGGATGGTGAGACCTTTTGTTTCAAGGATGTTATTATTTTCAACCATTTTGCTCACCTCCTGCGTTTTTCGCTGCGGGAGCCGTTAGTTTCGATTTTGCTTTGGTCAGCAGGTCCTTGTAATCCCGTGGGACGAACGGGATCAGCCCTTTTGGCTTAAAGATCAGCATGATGATCAGCAGTAAACCATAGATGAGAAAGCGGTATTCCTGGATGAACCTGAGCTTTTCAGGCAGCGTGATCAAAAGAATTGAGCCCAGAATGATCCCGAAGACGTTGTCCATACCCCCGAGGATGACGATAGAGACCATCACCAGCGACCGGTCGAACACGAAGTTCGGTGGCGAGATGAAACCGATCAGGTGGGCGAAGAAAGCACCTGATAAGCCAATGAAACAGTTACCCAGTACGAATATGACCAGTTTCCAGTAATTGATCCTGACCCCGTTTGTGCGCGCAGCCACTTCATCATCACGAATGGTCGCTACTGTGACACCCACCCAGGAGCGATAAATGCGGTAGCAAACCAAAGCCACTACAATCGCCAACAGCAGTACAAAGTAGTAATAATTGGCGTATTTATGCAATGTGATAAAACCCAGGTTGATGGCTTCGTTGAAAGAGTAACCAAAGAAGGTCAGATAGGGGATGTTCTTAAGTCCCTGCGGACCACCAGTGAACTCAACATTCTCCACCAGGATCACCACCATGAACTGGAAGGCGATGGTAACCAGCGCGAGGTAATGTCCCTTGGTTTTTAACACTGGAATGAAGAGGATAATGGAGAACAATCCGGTTACCAACATTCCAGCAAGCAAGGTCGCCCATGAAGGCCATCCGGCGTTAAGAGAAAGCAGGCCGGCGGTGTAGGCTCCAAAAGCCATGAAAGCCGCACCGGCGAGGTTCATCATGCCCGTACTGCCCAGCTGCAGGTTCAACCCCAGGCAGGCGATGATGAACATGACGGCGTTAATGAGTACAAACAACCAGTACGCGCTTTTTACCAGCAGGAAAGGCGGGAGGAGCAATAAAACCAGCGCGCCGATTATGGCGATGGTCTTGTGAGCGGTAAAAGCCGCTTTCAATCCTGTTTTGATCCCGGGTATTCTGTTGAGAAGAATCAAAATGGCAACGCCGACCACAATCTCGGCAATCAGGACCCATCCGCCCTCGATGAGGAAGATGGCCATGACGGCGAAGAATAGAACCGCTTCCAGCAGAAGAACTGCCAGAACTCCGAGCGGTCCGGATAATTTATGTTTACCAATTTCAGTCATGTGTCTCTCTCCTCTCTACACACGTTCGGATGTTTTCTCGCCGAGGATACCGTTTGGCCTGAAGATCAGGAACAGGATCACCACGAGGAAAGCAAACACACGTTTATTTTCAGATCCAATGGGGAGTGCCGCAGCAGCGAGGGTCTCCATAAGCCCGAAGAGAATGCCCCCGACGATCGCGCCAAACACATTCCCCAGCCCGCCGATGACCGAAGCGGAGAAACCGATGACCCCCATGATAGCACCCATGTTAAATTGAATGCGGCCGTAGTATAAACCGAACAGGATGCCCGCGATCGCGGCAACAGCCGCGCCGATGAGGAAGGTCATATCGATCGTGCGGTTAAAGTTCACTCCCATCATCTTGGCGGCTTCATCATCCTGGGCTACCGCACGAATGGCGGAGCCCATTTTGGTCCGGTTGATTATGTAATACACCACCAAAATCGTGAGTATTCCTATGGCCAGGATGATCAGATTTTCATATCGGATGAAGACATTGCCAATTGTGAAATCTCCCTGGGGGAGCAGGGTGGGGAAGAACTGCGGGTTCGCGCCTAACGGGTACAGTAAGCGGACGGATTCGCGCACGGCGATGCCCAACCCCAGCGTTACCAGCAGGCTGATGATCATAGGCGCTTTCATCACCGGTTTGATGGCCAGCCTTGCGGTGCCGATGGCAACGACTGCGGTAAGGAGCATTGAGCCGATAAACATCAGGATGAGCATAAAAATGTTATCCCCCAGGCCGAGAACTTCGCCTAACATGTACATTACCAGCGCCATGAACCCGCCCAGCATGAAGAAGTCTCCATGACCGAAGTTGATCAGGTCCAGGACACCGAAGTAGAGGGTAAATCCAACCGCCACCAGCGCGTACATCATGCCAAGCATGAGACCGTTGATCGACTGCTGGATGATCATTTCAAACCCAGACATGTATTTCTCTCCTCTCAACAGCAGTATTGGTTAAAACAAGTGAAACGGGCTAGCTAAAAGTTACTGCCTGGTGTTTATGTCTGTTACATTTGTTTTGAGAGTTGTGAACCCGCGGGTTCACAACTCTCGTAGTCGTGTTTTTTCGGTTGATACTATTCAGCGCCGGGCATCTTCCTCACACCGGATGCGTATTCGGAGTTTGGCCAGTAGACCCAGACCCCATCCTGCGCAACATACGGGCTCGCCAGGGGGATTTCATTCTGACCAAATTCATTGAATTTGACCGGTCCAATGATGGTATCGGTCAGGTCGGTCACATTGATTTCTGCCGCAACCTTGGCGCGGTCAGGGCCGACTTTTTCAATAGCCTGGATGATGATCTGTGCAGCGACATATGCGAAGGGGCCATAGGCTTCAGGGGGTTCCTTGAAACCAGCGGCATCGTAAGCTGCTTTGAACGCGGGTCCGCCAGGCAGATTTTCAAGTGGCGGTCCGTCTAACCAGGCTACAACACCTTCAGCGTTCTCTGCACCGACACCTTCGATGAAAGCATCGGTTTTGATGCCCGAGGTGCCTTCAAGCGGGATATCGGTCATGCCGAGTTTGACCATCTGGGTGCGGATGGGGACGCCAATATCGGTCAATCCGCCGATGTAGAGGACATCCGGATTCTCCTCCTTGATCTTGGTGAGTTCTGTGGTGAAGTCGCCCTGGTCAATGGTAACACCCTGCTCTGAAAGGACGGTGAGACCGTAATCCGGAGCCCAGTGTTTGATCCATTCCAGGTGGCCTTTGCCGTAGTCTGAAGTGTCATACAGGATGGAGATGGTCTTTGCGCCTAACACTTCCGCCATGAACTTGGCGTTGGCCTGGTTCTGTTCCACCTGGGTGCCATTGGTGCGGGATACCTCGATGTAATCATTGCCGTAGGTGATATCAGGCAAGACAGCACCCCAGACGATATTGGCCAGGCCGTTATTATGGAAGGTATCAGCGGTGGCAATAGCGGTCATGGAGCAGTAGTGCCCAGCGGAGGCGATGATCTCCATGTCGCTGGCAGCCATGAGCGCTGCCTGAACCGCGACTTCGGGTTTACACTCGTCATCGATGGGGACAATTTCGTAAGTGTATTTAGAATCGGGATTGGCATTGGCTTCCTGCACCGCCAGGGTGACCGAGTTCAAACCGCCGGTGCCCATGGCCGCGTTTTGGCCGGTGAGTGGGCCGATGAAAGCAATTTTTACAACATCTTTGGATTTCGGAGCGCATGCAGTAAAGACGAAAGACAGGACCAGAATGATGCTTAGTACCAACAGCAGATTTTTCTGTTTCTTGAACATATCTTCTCTCCTTGTGGTCTCGATTTTTGTTGCTGCCAGCGTCTATGGTGCCCTTGATGTTAGCCTGGTTAATGACGTAATTTGAGATAATCCCCCCGCTAATGGATTCTCTCTGCACCTCCTTCCTTTAGTTCTTCACTTTCGGATGATATTATGTTGCCTGAAATTATTTAAATTTATTATAGTGATTAATTGCACACAGGCAAATGATATCTGCATAAAAATTTTGTGATTAAAATAACCTCACTTGCGCCAATGCATCATTTGACAAAAAAAGCATTTTCATCAAGATAGCGGACAATTTACGAAAAAACACCCGATCGGTATCGGGTGCTTTTGGATATTTTTTTTGATTACTCTGCCAGCCAGGCCAGGGCAGCGGCGACCATGGCCCGGGTTCCGATTTCAAGTGTGGGGTGCATCAATGGTGCAAACTTCGGGTTGTGGTTGGTGGGAAGGTCCGGCAGGCGGTTCTCATCAAGATACTTCTGATAGACCTGCGGATCTGACCCGCCTATGAACCAATACACTGAGGGTATGGTTGATCCGAGGTTAAACTCACCAAAATCCTCGCTCATCTTGGTCGGTCTTGTTTCTCTGACCTGATCTGCAGGGAACTGCTTATTGAAAGACTCAACCACTTTGCGGGTGGCTTCCGGGTTGTTCCACACCAGGTCAAAATGATTGAGGACGGTTATTTCGGGCGGCTTCTCCGCGCCGGATGCAGCAGCTTCCGCGTTGACGATCCTGGTGATCGCGCCCAAGACCCGCTCGCGTATCTTCGCATCATAAGTGCGCACATTGACCTTCAATACCGCTTCATCAGGGATGACATTCTCCATTGTCCCGGCTTGCAGCGAGCCAATGGTGATGATCGCGGCTTCGTTCGCGGGTACCTCCCGCGCCACAATGGTCTGCAGACGGATCACCACCGCGGCTGCCATCACCACGGGGTCGACGCTGTTTTCGGGCATCGCGCCGTGGCTGCCGCGCCCGAACAGGCGGATCATCAAGCTGTCTCCGGTCGTGGTGGCGGCCCCAGTCGACCATCCGATCGTGCCAACCGGGGAGTTGATCACATGCTGCCCGAGGATGACATCAGGTTTCGGGAAGCGCTCGTAGAATTTGTCATTCACCATCACCCTTGCGCCCTGGCTGATCTCTTCAGCCGGCTGGAAAACCGCTATTAGGTTCCCGCTCCAGTTCGTACGGAAGTCCGCCAATATCATCGACGCGCCTGCCACGCTGGTCATGTGGATATCATGTCCGCAGGCGTGCATCACCGGTACAGTCTTGCCGCTGCGGTCAGTTGCGGTCACGTTGCTGGCATAAGGTAAACCGCTTTCCTCTTTTACCGGCAGCGCGTCCATATCCGCGCGCAGCATCACGGTTGGGCCTTCACCGTTCTTCAGCACACCCACAACCCCCGTTCCGCCAACCCCTGAGGTCACTTCAAATCCCGCATCTCTTAAAATGCCGGCCATTTTTGCAGCAGTATTCACCTCCTGCAGTGACAACTCCGGGTGAGAATGCAGGTCGGTGTAGATATCAGATAATTTTGGAGAAACCTGTTCGACCCTCTCCCTGACCTGTTTGGGTGTTAAGGGATCGCTCTTTGCCATACGATAACCTCCAATCAATTATTAAGCGAATAATGGAATACGGTTGGAAATAAGGGTTGGAACCAATCTGTTCACTTGTGGTAGTATATATCTGCCAAAATGGCATGTCAAGTTCATGCCGACTGCGGTAGTTCATCCCTGTTTCAGTATAATAACCCGCCTGTTCGAATCCTGGAGGTCACTGTGAGCGTAAAAAGAATTGAGAATATTTTACCTAGCGAAGTTCGCGACGGAACAGGCGTCACCAGGAAGATCCTCATCTCACCTGATGAAGCGCCGAATTTCGCCATGCGCTGTTTCACCATTCAACCTGACGGAGAAATGCCGCGGCATACCAACACTGTTGAGCACGAACAATATGTCATTAATGGACGCGGGCGCATCTGCATCGGGGATGAGGAATTTGAAGTCAGCCGCGGAAGCATTGTTTTGATCCCCGCAGGAGTCCCGCACTGGTACCGGAATATCGGTGACGAACCATTCGAGTTCCTGTGCATGGTACCGAACAAGCCGGATACGATCACACTACTCTGAAAGATTTATCATCGATATCGAGACCAATCAAAAACTGAATCGCCATCTTCTAAAGACAGCGGTTTTGATTTGTCTCCGCTAAGAAGGTTTCCTGAGTTTTCTTATGCCTTTAAGCACCCGCCCATTCAGCAAATCCACCAGCCCCTCTACCTGGAGTATTGACATGCTGTCACGTCCAAGCATGGTGAGAAAACGCAGCGGCATATCCTTGATGATCTTTTCAGCCATTGTTTTCAGGAAGGGGTCTTTAGCGCCCAGTTGTACAACTTTCCTGTCCAGCACACCTTTCAGGATCCTGCCGAACCAGTTGTCCTGGATATCGGTTATAGTGGAATTATTGGTATGCGGGGAGCCTTTGACGCGTTCCCGCGGGGGAAGCGCTCTGCCGAGAAGCCGGGAGAACTCTTCATCACTCACGACCAAGCCTTGTGGCAGCCTGTAATAACAGGGGGTCTCTTGACGCATGTCCGGCAGATCGGCTTTTATTTTGGTTGTTAAACGCAGGCTTTGCTTCAACTCAATGTTGCGGCTGGAACTCCCGACCCGGATTTCATATTCTCCCTCCTCCACATGCCAGTCAGAGAGGTGAATGTTGTAATACGCGAAATCCCGCGATGAGAGGTCGAATTGAACTTCACGATTCTCTCCTGGCGCGAGGTGGACCTTGGCAAACCCTTTCAGTTCCTGTTCAGCGCGGATGATGACACTGTCCTTTTTGGCCACGTAAAGTTGAATAACCTCGCTGCCCGCGCGTGAGCCGGTATTGGTCACCCGGCAGCTAACCTGCAGCGTATCTCCATCACTGATCTGGTCAGATGATAGCCGAAGGTCGCTCAACCCAAAACTTGTGTATGAAAGACCAAACCCAAAGGGGAAGCGTACAGACACGCGGGCGCTATCGTAGTATCGGTAACCGACAAAAAGAGCTTCGCGGTATTCCACGGTGAGCGGAAAACCCGGAAAATAGTTGTAGGATGGGTTGTCTTCCAGTTTTAGCGGCCATGACTCTGCCAGTTTGCCGGATGGATTTACCAGTCCCAGCAGCAGGTCTGCAGCAGCACCGCCCACAGCTTCCCCGCCCAGCTGCAGGAGCAGGATGGATTTAACCTTGTCCGCCCAGGGGAGTTCAACCACCCCGCCGCAGTAGAGTATGACCACCACGTTTCTATTGACCTCGCTTACTGCTTCGATCAGGCGGTTGTGACTCTGCGGTAAGCTCAGGTGTTCGCGGTCGAAGGTCTCTGATTCATAGCGATCAGGCAGACCAGCGAAAAGGTATACAATGTCTTTACCGGCAGCCGTCCGGCAGGCTTCAGCGATAAGCGTATCATCCGGCAGGTCAGATGCTTCGCGGTAGCCTTCAGCGTATTCGAAATGCAGCCCCAATTTCTCCAACTCCACGCAGGCGTCATCCACCTGGATGGGAGTGATGCGCGAACTGCCGCTGCCCTGGTAGCGGGGTATCTGGGCAAAGGCACCGATCACAGCCGCGGTGGCGCTGGTACTGCCCGGCAGCAGGTGATCTGCGTTCTTGAGCAGAACCGCCGATTCAGCCGCGACGCGCCTGGCCAGCGCGTGATGTGCGCTCGCGTCATACCGGCAGGATTCATGGCCTTGCGAACGCAGGATCAGCGTGGTGACATTCTCTGCAGCATGGTCAAGCACTTCAACCGGGATCTTACCATCTGCAACTGCTTGGGCAACTCTTTCATCATGCGTGGGTCCGAGATGGGGCATTTCCAGGTCGAGCCCGGCAGCCAGGGCTTTTACCCTATCCACCACTGCGCCCCAATCGGATACCACCAGTCCTTCAAACCCCCATTCTTCTCGCAGGATGCGGGTAAGCAAATAAATGTTCTGGCTGGCAAATTCACCGAACACCCGGTTGTAGCTGCACATTACCGTCCATGGTGAGGCTTTTTTGACCGCATACTCAAAGCCAGCCAGGTAGATCTCGCGGAAAGTGCGTTTATCCATGACCGCGTCCACGGTCAAACGGCGTTTTTCCTGGTTGTTGGCTGCGAAATGTTTGAGGGATGTTCCCACACCCCGGCTTTGCACTCCTTCAATGAACGCAGCTGCCAGGCGGCCGGAGAGGTAGGGGTCTTCGCTGTAGTATTCGAAATTCCGGCCGCAAAGGGGGGAGCGTTTAATGTTCATGCCCGGTCCCAGCAATACGGATACCCCTTCCTGAAGGCATTCCTGTGCGATCGCCTCACCCACCTCGTGAAGCAGGTTGGGATCAAAAGAACAGGCCATTGCCGCGGCTGTGGGGAAGCATACCGCGGGTACATTCTCGCTGATCCCCAGGTCTTCACTGCTTGAAAGCTGCTTGCGCAGCCCGTGTGGACCGTCCGTGAGCATGATGGCGGGTAAACCCAGCCTCTCGATGGTCTTCAGATACCAGAAATCTTTTCCGGAACATAAGGAGGCTTTTTCCTCCAATGTCATCTTCGCGACAAGCTCGCGGGCTTTTTCCTTAATCATCAATTTTGCGGTCCTCGACATTCCGATCAATCTAATTCTGTACTGGCAGAAAGACACTCATTGATTTCAACATCAATATCGTCGCCAGTGCACGGGTCTCTGTTTCCGGTTCTGGTAATTCACTTGCTCTAAAAAGCTCATCTGGTACTTGCTAAAACTCCTTGGCATCGTACGGCATGATGCGTACATGCCGAATGTGGGTGCTGACATTCCGATCGTCTTCGTGCGGGTAATGATATCCGTAGAATTCGGCAACAGCGCTTGCCACCTGTCGAAACAGATCACCCATCAAGATCAACGCGCGCCAGTTGTTCTCATACCCTGCGTTTGTGTAGGTGCGTTGCAACAACTGCCACAGCTCCGGTTCAAGGTAACGTGCATAGTATTTGCCGTACTTACCAGGATTTTTTTGGAACCCGGTTTTTATACCGATATACCAGTTCAGCATTTTATTAAGCTGTTCCCGGATGTACACATCGATCATTTGCTTTGCGTAGATGATCTCGCCGCGCCATAGCCCCTTGGCTGCATAAGGGCACATCCACCAGAACTCGTTGCAGCAATCATTGAAGGCTTTCTCAGTTGGCGGTTTTGGCAGGTAATCCTTATCATCTGGAGGGGGCGGCGCGAGAATCGTATTATCCTTGTCGAGCAGAACCACGGTGAGACTGTCAGAGCATTTTTCTGCAGCGCTGGTCATCGGGAATATGCTAAGGTCAATGCGGTTGCCATCCTTGAATTGCATCAGATAGCTGTAATCACTTATGTCGCCCGGGGGTGGATCCTGCATATCCTCCGGTGTCTGCAGGATCATGAGCTCGCCAAACCTTTGGATCCATTCAAAATTCCTGGTAAAGGGTTCAGGATCAGTAACCAGGTAGACAATATCATAATCCTGGAAGAGGTCTTTCGGCGCGTTGGGGTTGACGCGGGAACCATTCATCAACACCGCACGGATGAGGTCGTCCTCCCTGGCGGTATTTATGATCAGATCGAGCATTTCCTTTTCGGAGCGCATACGCTTTTACCTTGATGGCAGATCCGGTTCGTTTACCTGGTTAATTGATTCGTTTCAACTTCATCAAATAAATCGTTATTTCTTTGATAATCCGCGTAATTCACCGGCGTGCTGCTGGATCTTCTTGAGCGCGCTGACCGCGTCATCCACCCCGCCGGGACCATCACGAAAGACGGACTCGTCCAGCCAGACCGCTTCATGCTCGCAGGCCTGCTCCGCCACCGGCAGGCTCATTTCGCCAAATGCGAATCGTTCAGGGAAGGCGTTGGGCACCGCCAGTTTTGACTTGAGCGGCTGGAAGAGTTCGTAGTGATGCATGGCTTCGTAACCCACCCAACAACCCACGCCTTCGGCCTCAAGGGCAGCGCAGACCACTTCATGTTCGGCTCCGAACACTGCCGGGTCAAGCGCGAAGATGTAACGATAGAACGAACGAGTGGTATGCCGTGCATCACGGCGCAGCACGCGCACCCCCGGCACTTCGGACAGGGATTCGTCCATATAGGCAGCCATTTCTTCGCGCTGCCGCGCCTGTTCCGGGAAGCGCTCAAGACCGACCAGGGCCAGCGCGGACTGCAGTTCCGTCATGCGGTAGTTGGCGCCCATAAGCGGGGATTCCCCTTCCTCACTTCCGCCAATGCCTTCATGTCCGCGCCCGCAATCGATCACCGACATCACCTTGCGCGCCAATTCTTCAGTTCGGCAGAGCAGCACACCACCCTCTCCCGCGGTGAGGGTCTTGGAGGACTGCAGGGAGAAGGAACCGAAATGCCCGATGGTACCGGCACCGCGCTGGTTCCACCTGGCACCGTGGGCGTGGGCACAATCCTCGATGACCACCAGGTTGTACTTATCTGCCAGCGCCATGATGGCGTCCATGTCAGCCATGTTGGAGCCCAGGTGGACGGGGATGATGGCCCTGGTTCTGGGTGTGATGGCTTTTTCCGCCGCTGCTGGATCCATGCAGTAACTTTCAGGCAGCACATCCACGATCACAGGGATCGCGCCGGCGGCCATCGGCGCGGCTGCAGTCGCCTGAAAAGTATACGCCGGGACGATCACCTCGTCGCCCCAACCGATGCCGCTGGCGCGCAGCGCCACTTCCATGGTCACGGTACCGTTGGCCATGGGAACAGCGTGACCGCCGCCCTGCATCGCGGCGAATTTACGGGCGAACTCAGCCGTCACCGGACCCGGGTAGGGGTAGCCGCCCCAGCGCCCTGATTTGATCACCTGTGTCACGGCTTCGATATCGCGCTCGTCCCACACCGGCCACTGCGGGTAGGGTTTTGTTCGCGTTTTAGGTCCACCGAATATTGCTAGTTCTGACATTTCGTATCTCCTTCTAGGTTTTTAGCAACGCGTTGGTTGTTTGGATGAGATGTTCGCGCCTGGAGGGCGCATCGATACCGGCTTGCTCCATGGCCAGAAGTACCCCGCCAACCACGGGCGGGACGTTCAACCTTATCAGGTTGGCCACGGGTGCCGCTGGACGCAATGTTTCCGACAGTGCTTCCAGAATGAGCGGATGCCCGTCAAAGATACTGCCGATCAGGACCACGTCGAAGACCAGATCTTTCAAACCCAGCTGATTGATCACACCTATTGCCATGCTGCCAAGCTCCTGCCCTGCCCAGCGCAGCACCTCCTGCGCCTGCGCATCCCCCTGGCGGGCGGTTTCAAACACCAGCAGCACCATCGCCGGATCAAAGGGATAACGTTCAAGGTACACACCTTCAACCAGCTCATCCAGGTCCTTCGCACCGGTATGCGCAAGAAAGGCCTGCGACAGCGCGGTTTCCGGGCCGCGCCTGTTCCATTCGAATGTGACGGCGCGCATTGCCCGGGCGAGGATATCCGCGCCGCCCGCGGCTTCACCCGACCAGTGACCCGCGCCGCCGACCACCCGCGCCTGGCGCTGATGGTCGCGGCTGATTCCCCGGCAATTGCAGCCGGTTCCTGAAACAATGGCAACACCCCAGCCTGCGGGCGCGCCGGCGATGAGGCCCAGCACACTGTCATTGACCAGCCGCAATGGGTAAGTAATTCCGGCGGCAGCAATAGCCTGAATGTGGGCAGCTTCCTGGCTGGGCCAATCAAACCCCGCCAGCCCGAGACCGGCTGCGGAAACCTGTCCGGGATCGATGCGCGCAATTTCCAGCGCCTGGTTAATAACATCCCGCAAAGATTCAGACAGGCCGGTGTACCCGACCACTTCCCAACTCCCCGGGCCACCGCGGGCAAATGCCATTGCCTGCCCATTCTCATCTGCCACCAGGGCGTGGGTCTTGGTGCCGCCGCCGTCAATCCCGAGGAAATAGCACATTACTCACCAGCGCCTTTTTTTGCAGCCAGCGTGTCTTTGATCTCCTTCAGGCGTTTACCGTGCAGGGGGTAGAGCCAAAGCAGGAATATGGCCAGGAGAAAGCCCAGCGAGGTGGGAATGGTCAGAAAAAGCCGGAATCCCAGGTCAACCGTCGCGGGCTGCACCTCCAGCAACGTATCGTAACCGAAAGCCGGCATCATGATGCCGAAAATTGAAGAAACCAGCAGACCGCTGAGGGTGATGAGAAATCCGCTCATGCCAAAATACATGCCGGCGCGCTGGTGACCGGTTTTTACTTCATCTTCATCGATCACCTCGGTGATGATGACATCCCCGATGAGAACCAATCCGCCCAGGCCGATGCCCACAATGATGGCAGTGGCGTAGGTGAAGATGAGGTTCGGAGAAAAGCCCATCGGCACGATGCCAAGGATCATCACCGCGTTGGCGATCATCAATGTTCGGCGGCTGTCAAGTTTGTTCGCCACCCAGTTGCGCCAGGGGTAAAGCGAGAGCATGGCGACCACAAAAGCGATACCCAGGATGACAGTCGCCAGGCTCTCATCAGCTTTGAGACTGTATTTTAAGTAGAAGAGAATGCCCATCTGCAGCGTGCCGGTGGCGACAAAACGCATCGCCTGCGCCCCGGCCGCTGTGAGGTAGCTGCGGTTGAGGAAGGTCGCCTTAAGCGCTTTACCGAACGGCACCTCCGTATCCTTCTTCAGCTCAGGTCTTTCAAACAACGCTGGGTAGCCGAAGTAAATCGCAGCCACCGAGATCACCGCCAGTACAGTTGCCATACCGCTCCAGCCCAGAAACTCCGCCAGCATTGGCGGAAGCGCCGCGCCCAATACCAACGCGACCGTCTGGAAGATGTTCATTTTGGCGGCCACATCTGTCCGCTCGCGGTAGCCCGGGAACATCTCGGGCAGCAGTCCGTAATAACCAGTGGCGATGGCGGTGTACAGGGCTTCCCAGGCGATGATGGCGATGCCGAAATAAATGAGCAAACCAACCGGGTTGTCCCGCCCATCAAAAGGCGCGGTGAAAAGCAGCGCGAACGCCACGGCGTACGGCAGTCCGCCAAACAATACATAAGGGATGCGCCGGCCCCAACGGCTCTTGGTGCGGTCGGAAAAGTAACCGATCAGGGGATTATTGAAGGCGTTGTAAATCGTGTAAAAGAACCAGAAGGTCGCAAACCAGGTGGCGGGCAGGTTCATCACATCCACGATATAAAACGCGATGATCCCCGACACCGCTTCAACCGGCGTCGCCACACCCAGGCTGGTGAGCGAGTAGCGTACACGGGTCTTGAAGGAAGTAGTGAACTCGGATGCTTTTTCGGTCATGGCAGTCTCCTCGGGTTATTCAGGGATGATGGCTTTCAGGTCACGGTAACCGATGAGTTGTACACCGGCCTCTTTCAAGATTGAACGAATATCCTGTTGCATAAAAAGATCATAATTGGCTACCCGGCTCGGCCAATCCGGCGCGATGGCGCGCAATTCGGGGGTGTCCGCTGATGGGTGCATCAGGAAATGCGTAATGCCAGCCGGAAGCTGTGCCACCAGCTGTTTGAACAAGTCCAGCTGGTTTTCAGGATCGTCCAGAGGCAGGTCAAATAGTCCGTCCACCATGGGCAGCCCATCTTCCTCCAGCTGCGCGCTGATGAATTCCAACCCCAGCGAGGGCATAGGCACTGCTTTATCATGGTTTCGGGCTAACGCTCCCGGGCGCGGCAGCATGCACGGAACCTTGAACTCTCCAGCCACGCGTAAATAGACAGGCACAAAAGACGCGCTGGCGACCGCGCCCATATGCGTATCGATGTGCGTCACGTCCACTCCCCAGTCCAACGCGCGCTGCACCTGGAGCCTGAGTTCTTCGTATACCGCTTCCGGTTTTCCGCTGGACTGGATCTCTTCAACCGTGCGGGGGAAAAAGCCGTCCGTGTCCATCAGGCCGCTAGCATGGTCGCGGGTGGAGAGCGGCGCCCAGCGGTAGGTCTCCCACTCCGCGGTGATGGTGGTATGCACGCCCATATCCACTCCGGGTCGGGTGCGGCAATACTGCGCCGCCGCGGCTGCCCACGGACAGGGCATCATTATGGCGCCCGATGAGATCGTGCCCGCCTGCCACAGGTCAATGTAAGCCTGGACAGCAGCCTGGCACATACCGACGTCATCCATGTGCAGGATGACCAGCCGGTCATTAGGGGCAAAACCAAGTTTTTTGAGGGCAGGGTTTGGATTCATAATGGCTCCTTTCTTGTGCTCACTGCCGGAACTGCGGCAGGTAGGGTTTATTGGTTTCAAGCAGGTCTTCCAGTACACCCTGCACCTTATCGGCAGGGGGACCGAGCGGATGGGTGAGCAGCGCCTGGAATGCGGCGTTGCGGTCGCCGTTTACCGCAGCATCGACCGTGAGCAATTCATAGGCTTTGACATGAGCGATCAAGGCGCAGCAGGATGGGGGTAATGGCTGCGCCGGGATGGGGTGGATGCCAGCGCGGTCAATGCGGCAGGGCATCTCAAGCACCCAATCCGCTGGCCAGGCGCTGACCGCCCCGGCGTTGCGGGTATTGACCACTTCGATGTAGCCGAGGTCGTTGTGGTGCGAGAGGATGAGACGGGTGGCGAGGGTGGCGTAGTAAGCCCCTCCGCGTTTCATTAGGTCCTGAGGGGGTTCGCTCAACGCCGGATCAGCGTACTGGCGCAGCAGGTCTGACTCGATCGCCAGCACCTCTTCGCCGCGACTGGGAGGCCAGCGCTGCTGCAGCGCCAGTTTCCTTTCCGTGTAGTAGTAGTACTGCAGATAATCATTGGGGATCATTCCCAGGGAGGTCAGGGTGGCGAGGTCGAACTCAGGTTCGGGCAGCGCGCGCTGTTGTTGCAGGTAGGCAGAGAATAACTGCGGCCAGAGGTCGACACCATCCACAGTGAAACCGCGGTGCCAGGTAAGGTGATTTAGACCGAGCGTATCCAGTACAGTCCTTTCCGGAGGCACATCCATACCGAGGAGGTTTGATAATTGGGAGAGAATTTTGTTGCGCGTAGTAATGCCTACGTTGCATACACCGACCGAAGGGACACCAGGCGCGTAACGCTTGAGTGCTTCGGTTACCAATCCAGATGGGTTGGCGAAGTTCAGCAGCAACGCGGCTGGCGCGGAACGCGTCATTTCATTCGCGACATTAAGTATCACCGGGATGGTGCGCAGCGCTTTAGCCATCCCGCCGACGCCGGTGGTTTCCTGTCCGATCAATCTGTGGCGCCGTCCCAGGTACTCATCGGCCACCCGGGCGGGCATCTGCCCGACGCGCAATTGCGTGATGACGTAAGCCGATCCGGTAACAGCTTCGTGCAGGTTATCGGTCAGCACGACTTTGAATGGTCTCCCATTAGCGGCCACCATGCGCTCTGCGAAACCGCCGACTATCCCCAATCGGCCAGCGTCGATATCCATCAACCACAATTCATCCAACGGCAACTGGCCGCTGCAGGCTAAAAGACCTGAGACCAGTTCGGGTGTGTAGGTGGAGCCGCCGCCAATTACCGTAATCTTCATTGTGCACCTGGTTCATCAGCCTGCCAGAGGTTCTCCAGCAGTCCGCGGCTCGCTTCAAGGGCGATGTTTTCACACTTTGCCTGCAGCCTGCCGGGGTAGCGGTAGGCGAGAGGGGCGGTGTCGACTTCGTAGCCGCCTTCAGGATGGGAAGACGCCGTGTGCAGGTAGCTGATGCAGCCGTCACTCACGCTGGCAAAGAGCGTGTAAGCCGTGGGAGAGTTTTCTTTTACTTTAAGGCCAATTTCAGTGAAGGTTTCTGCGGCGTAGGTGATCAGTCCCAGGGCGCCAATGCGCAGTGCGTTAATGCGCATCGGCACTGACCAGTATCCGTCTTTGGCTTCTATTACCGATCGCCAGGGATAACGCTGGTTGAGCAGGGCATCCGCGAAAATCGCCATGAAAGGGGGCAATTTCGCCATTTTTAACAGCTCTTTACCGTAATTCCTGGGAGGTTTGCTCGAGGTGACCGCCGCTTCTGTTGGCAGCCAGGCGACGGTTCGTTCAAGCGTCAGCGGGTGAGCCTGGAACACTATTGGCGTGGTTTGTGATACTGCGACCACATTCTCTGCCACCTGTCTTCCCTGCTCGTTTACCTTGTCGTACGCCCGTTCATCCTGCCAGTACATATCAGGGTTGATGTTTGCGGCCGCTCCCTGCAGGAACATCGCCAATCCGCCCAGCCGGTTTTCCACTTCACGGCGCATGGCGCCGATCCAATCGGCTGAAACCAGAAGATTATCCGGTCCAAGCACGGTACCATGGCAGGCGTAATTCACCAGGGTAGCCAGCCTGTGACCGCCTTCCCTCTCTTCGAAGATATTTACTACCTGTAAAGAGTCATCGCGCGCGCCCCGGGGATTGCGCCCGATCTCAAAGTGACCGTCTGCCATTTTCTCGCGGCGGTTGATGCCGACATCAGCTTTACCCCTGGCGAATTGCAGGCGGGCGGGAACGAGCTGTTGTTTAGCCAGGTTTACCGCGGCGCAGACGCGTTCAACAAGCAGGTCGATGTACTCACGGTTCCTGCGCGGGGATTTCTCATCCGCGAAGGTGATCGGCCCGGAGTGGGTGTGGGAGCAGCAAAGCAGCACTGCGACCGGTTCGAGCTGCCGGCGGATGCGGTCAACGATGAATTCATTGATGGCCAGCAGGTCCAATGCCATGATCGCCACGGTTTCTTGTCCATCACTCAGCACCAGAGCAGTGGCGGTGAGATCATCGTGCACGCCAATGTTCCCTTTGGTGCGGTCGCCATAACCGATGAGGTAGATCCCTTTCGGCGGTGAAATGATCTGCCGGGCAACCCCGGCCTGAAGGCCTATAGATGAAGTCATGCTCACTCCATGTTCAGGTTTTTGCGTGTTTCCTCGACCGTGTCACCGATGCGGTATTTAAGGAAGACCAGCAACCCCAGCAGGACAAAAACGGACATCACCGGGAAGGCCAGGCGCACACCCAGCGGGTTGGCCTGGGTATAACCGAAGTTCTCCAATAGAAGCGGCAGGATCAGGGTTCCAACCGAGGTGCCCAGCCCGATGGCAAATGAGAAGGTGCCATAGTAGATGGCTTCACGGCGGCGATTCGTGAGGAGCTCATCATAGTCCACCACGTTGCCCATCATTGCGTAGATCAGGATCAGGTAGCCGCCCAGCGTAGCACCTAAGAGCGCGACGAAAATGTATGTCTGCACTGCAATGGAGATAACATTGATCGTGCCGACAAAAAAGCCGAACAGAAAAAAGATGACCATCAGCAGCAGGCTGGCTTTGAGCAGGACGCGCTGGTTGTATTTTTTATTCAGCCAGGTCCACACCGGACCGGTGAGCGCGATAAATATGATGAGCACACCCTGGTAGATGCCCACATCTCCTTCGGTCTGACGCAGCACCAGCGTAACAAAGTAGGGGAAATTCGCCAACACCATCTGGTAGGCGATGTGAACAAGCAGGGTGGAGCCGAAGAGGATCAGGAATTGCCGGTTGCGGAAGGTGACCTTAAAACCTTCGATAACCCGCATGGTATCGCCGATGGGACGGGTGGTCTCTTTAAGCCCCAGCAGGGTAATGTAAATGGTGATCACCGCCACCACACCCACCGCAACTCCCATCCACAGCGGCCCGATGGTTTCAAACAGCGGCGCGGCGACCAGTGAGCCGATGAGCACACCAACAATGCCCAGCAGGCCTTTCCAATAACTTAATTTCAGCCGTTCGTGTGTTTCAGGCGCCATCTCAGGCATGCTGGCATCATAGGGGATGCCGACCAGGCTGTAACTGGTGTGGTAGATGAGAATGATGACCAGGAAGTAGACCGCGTTGGTCGCGTAACTGGTCACGCTGGGCGGGGTCCAGAGCAGGATCACGCCCAACAGGATGAACGGGGTCGCGAACATCAGAAACGGGCGGCGTCTGCCGAAACGCGAGCGCAGCGAGTCGGAGAAATGCCCGATGAACGGATCGATGAGCGCGTCCCAGAAGGTGGCGATGAGCAGTAGGATGCCCATGGTGACCGCCGGGATGTAGGTCGTGCGGCCGGAATCAGGCGGCGGGGCGTAAAAATACAGCAGCCATGTACTGACGGTGATCGCCAGGATGTTCAAACCCGCGGATGCGTTTGAATAAAGGAAGATGCGCCAGAGAGAGAGTTTTCCGTTTTTCATTGATCACCTCATGATCTATATCCCGCAGTGCAGCGCACTGGGGTGCAGCACTTTGAAAGGTTCACCGTAATTGAAAGGTTTTTCCGCGCAAACCTGCATGGATTTACCGACCAGCGCCATCGCCAGTTCCTGCAGCGCTTCAGGTGTGAACTGGGTTTCGTAACACTGCAGCGCTGCCAGCTTGGTTTCCCAGGTGCCGGTGATATCCACGACCAGGTTGGGTTCGCGGGTATAGTAGAAAGCGATCCCTTTGATCTCGTAAGGCTGATAATTGGCATCGACCTCAGGATCAGAAGATTGGATCTTCAGCAGGTTGGCAAACATCATTGCTTCAGCCGCTGCCAGCCCGGTTTGCACGTGGTCGTGGTGCGCTTCATAGGTCATCCACGGATCGGGGGAGAAGATGAAATCGGGTTTGTGCAGACGGATATTTTTGAGGATGTCATTGCGCAGGGCGGAAGTTGGGCGGTCGCCGGCATCGGGATAATCCAGGTTGACCTGCCGGCTCACACCGATGATCTCTCCTGCGCGCTGCTGGTCGAGGGAAAGCGCCGCCCTGGCTTCAGTTTCCGGCAGCTTTACATCCACGACCCCCATCAGGTCATCCGTGACGGTTAAATAAATTATTTCCACCCCATCACGCGCCAGCCTGGCGTATGTACCTCCGGCGCTGATATCGTTGTCATCGTAATGCGGCTGGATGCACAAGACCTTTCTTGCAGAAAAGATATCCGGTACGGGTAGAATGGTTTCCAGGTACATGGCGTCTCCTATGGGTAAATTATTCCCGGTTTTTCGGGGCTATTTCGCTACCGTCATCCGGGAAGACATCGGGATTTTCAAATATTGGGTCGAGTGCGCCGAAGCGCTCCAGCCGGAAAGCTTCAGCCATGGTTCCTTCCTGCCAACCCGCTGCTGCGGCATGCACCCCAGCCTGGCCCTGCAGGAAAGCGGTGATCACCTGCCGCGGGTCGCCGTGAAAAGCCTGTTCCAGCCAGGGGGCTGATTGACCCCCCGTTTGCACTTGCAGGCGGTACTGGTTGAGGGTGTTGCGCAGCATCTCGCGGTGGGCGCAGAGAGCGCTGATCTTTTTTTCTATACAACCCGTGATTTCCTCGTAATGGGTCGCGTGCTGCAGCTGGCGGGCAAAATACCAGCGCTCGAAAACGGAAAAAGGCAGCAAACCCTCCTGGAAATGCTGCGGGTAATGTTTGTCAAAGCAGGAAACCCAGTAGGCTTCATCCACCGCCTGGGCAATCCGGATGTGGTCCTGGTTGTTTTCATACATGCCGTACGGATCAAATGAAAAGACGGCGTACGGCTGGTGTTTGCGAAACAGGTAAACAAAACGCTCCCGCAGTTCCCCCAGCGGTACATCCGCCAGGGTATCGGTCTCAAACCCCAATTCCAAGACCTCGCTGATGCCCAGGATCTGCGCTGCCTGGATCAACTGCTCACGGTTGCAGCGGATGGTTTCCGCTACGCTCAACCCAACAGAATCACGGCTGTCGTCGGTGACACGCACCAGCAGGATCACCGCCCCCTGGTCGGCGAGTTTGGCGAGCGTACCCCCGCAGAAGGCCGCGGCGTCATCCGCATGCGGGCTGATCACCATCACCGTCTTATCCTGATAACTTTCCGTTTTCATAAAACTCAAGACCTTTCCTGCAGGGTAGCCGCAGCCTACTCAGCTGCTGATCGTTACCACTTCGCCGCTGGCCGCGCTTTTGTAGGCAGCCTCAACGATCTTCATATTGACCAGTCCTTCCAGACCTCCAGGTACCGGGGTGCGGTTTTCGCGGACGGATTCCATGAAGCAGCGCATCTGGGCGTCGTACATACTTTGCGGGCAGTGTTCCTCGCGCGGGTAATCAAATCCGGGGTCTATGATCGTCACTTCGTATGTCCCGGGTTGCGGCAGTTCGAGCCGGGTGGGGAAGAGCTGCCCGAAGCCGCTTTCGCCGTAAAGCTGGGTGGCGGCTTCCGGACCGTCTGTGTGCGGCTGCCACCAACCGGATTCAATGTAAGAGTTAGTGCCGTTTTCCCACTCGATAAAAATCACACCGGTATCATCCACATCGAAAGGTTTATAGTGGGTGCCGATCCTGGCGAACACATTGCGCGGTTGCGGATCACCAAGGAGGAACCGCGCAGTATCGATGGCATGTATGCCCATATCCGCCAGCGCGCCGCCGCCGGCGAGCGCCTTTTGTGTGAACCAGCCGGCGGGACCCCAGTTGGTGTGCACACCGTACCCCTTGGTGCGGATTATCCGCCCCAGGCTCGATGAATGCTGTTTAAGCCACAGCACATCCTCATCAAAGCGCCAGCAATGCGCGACCATGAGAGGTGTATTGGACCCCAGGCTCACCTCCAGCATCTGCGCGCCTTCCTGCGTGTTCATGGCCATGGGTTTTTCAACCAGTACCGCGATGCCTGCGTTCAACGCTGTGAGCGCCTGCGCCGCGTGCAGGTAGTTGGGTGTACCGATCACCAGCGCGTCAAAGCTGGCGGTTGTCAGGGCGGATTCCAGGGTCTCATATTCACCTGGAATTTTGAATTGCGCGGCGAACAGAGCGCGTTTATCGGCGAATTTTTCAACAACCGCGCTGAGCTCGCCGCCGTTATTCAGGATAGCGCGGGCGTGGATGTTGGCGATATAGCCGGCGCCGGCGATTGCGAATTTCATGAATCCACCTCCTTGAGCGTATGGGCGATGCCGAAAGGCAGGTTGTGGCGGACGCAATAAACCGGTAATTCTTTTAAAACCCGCTTTACCGCTTCCTGCGAAATGCGATCCAGCGGGATGTGACAATCCCGCATGGCGGAATCAAGCCGGTACGTATCTTGTCCCTGGAGTTTTGCCATGAGCATGATACCCGGACCGACCAGGTCGCCGTGCGGCCAGCCGCTGCCGGTAAAATTTTCTGCACAGTAGGCGAAGTAATGCTCGCTGCCTTCTTCGGGGCGGGCATGCCCAACCTGGTTGCAGAGCTGTACTTCCATCGCCAGGCAATCATAAAGCGACTTAAGTCCATCATGCTCACCACGCCCTGCGGCTTCAGCGCAATCGAGAACACCGGCGAATATGCTCCGGGCGTTGTGATGCACCCAGGGGATGAAATTCATCCCGGGAGGGTTCTTGCCATTTTCTTCAGCATATTTCCAATCCCAGCAGCCGGTGGCGATGGATAGCACATCGGTGATCCCAGCGGCGCGGATAGACGCCGGCGCGGAAGCGATCACGCTCAGGTCGAGGATGACCGTATCAGGCACTTTGGTTTCAATGTAGACCACGCACCCGTCGCGGCGCACGCCAGACGCAGCGGTCAGGAAGGCGTCAACCGACAGCGCTGTGGGGATGACCGTGAGAGGGAGCCCGAGCCTGGCAGCGTAATATTTACCAGCGTCCGCGCACAATCCGCCGCCGACCGCGTATATCATTTCAAAGGGTGGACCGGGATTTGTTAAAAGTTGCCCGTCCCACGCGCGGGTGGTCGCCTGGTTTACCTCGATGCGGGTGGCGATGTTCAATCCTTTGAGCATGCCTCCTACCGCGTTCCAGGCCGGAGTTGAGGTGACCAGCAGCGCGGGTCGTTCCTCAACAAAGTCAGGCAGGGGCTGAAGTATAGCTGCGGGAAGATTGGGTATTTGTCTCATCTGGATTGTTGATTTGTGAACCTCATAACTTGTGATCGGAAGGAATGCATCTCCATTCTATATCAGATTCTTAAATTTATTTCTGTATTGAGGTAGGTAAGGGTTTTGAGTTTCCGGTTTTGCAGATCGTTATTACATAGAGAACCAGGTATGTGATGTTTACGATTGTTTTCGTGTTACTTTCTGCACGAATATCGCTGCGTGTTTTAAAGCCTCACGAGATTGGGGCAGGAAAGGCATCAATTGAAAAACATGGAACATGTCCTGCCAGGTGACCAGGTTCACATCGACTCCCGCAGCGCGGGCTTTTTCTTCAAAACGCATAGAATCATCCAACAGGACTTCATCAGTGCCGATCTGCAGGTGGATCGGCGGCAGACCGTACAGATCGCCAAAAAGCGGGGAAATGTAAGGGTTATGCGCCACGTTTTCGCCGGTGTAATACCTGGCGTAGACCTCCAACACCGGCCGGCTTAAGACCGGGTCCATGGTCCTATTACGCCTCATGGATTCTCCGCTGAGGGTCAGGTCGAACCAGGGCGAAAAACAGACCGCACCGGCGGGTAAGGGTTCCCCCTTATCGCGGAGCATCAGCAGCGCCGCGACAGCCAGGCCACCACCCGCGGAATCTCCAGCGAGGCAGATTTTGGACGGGTGATAACCTTCTGATAGCAGCCAGCGGTAGCTTGTGAGGGCATCCTCAAGCGCGGCGGGAAACGGGTTTTCCGGTGCCAGCCGGTAATTGATGGCAAGCGCGGAGCAATCCGCCGCCAGGGCCAGGCGCGCTGCCAGGGCGCGGTGGGTATCAACAGACCCCAAGGCGTAGGCTCCGCCGTGCAGGTACAGAAGGATTGCTCCATTGGGATAAGGACTGCTGATCCACTCAGAGGGTACGCCTTTCGCTGATATCTGATGGCAATCAACCTGCCCGGGAACCCGGAAGAAACGGGACGATCGCAACTGCCTGGCGCGTTGTTCAGCAACAGTGCCTTTGTGCCAGCTGGAAAGTTGGTTTTTCATCGCGCGCAAAACCAGGTTCATGGGAGAACGGGTCATAAGATCCTCCGGCGGTTATCTCTGGCAGGATGATTTACAAGGAGATCCCAGTGTAATAAGTGTCCAATTATCACAGTTTAAACCTATTACTCAGTATATCCTTATTACAGAAACCGACTTGAAGATCAAGTGGGATATAATTAGTTTATTCTTTTTCTGGCTTAACCCGATCCAAATTGGCGGGCAAAAATCAAAACTTTGAGTTATTACAGGTAAATGTGGAAAAATCCCCAACAAACTCATTCCCGATCCTGGCACCGCTGACCGTAGAAAGCATACGTGAGTTGTGGTCGAAAACCTATAACAGCGAGGGAAAACCGGATTGGTCACACATCTTCCCGTATTATAGCGATGACATTGTTTTTGAAGACAGCATCCAGCGCATCGAAGGCATTGAGAACTTCAAGGCGATGTGTAATCGCTTGACAAAACGCTGCCAGCAATTGGCCATGGAAATCCAGAACGTGCTTAAGGATGGCAACGTGGTGTTCATCGAGTGGAAGATGGTCATGCGTTTCAATAAATATCCCAGCACACCGGTATTTGGCTGTACCAGGTTGAAACTCGGTGATGATCATCGCATCATCCATCAACGTGATTATTTCGATCTTTGGGGGGATATCTTTAACGGCATTCCTTACTTCCGCGGGCCATATCGAAGGTTCCTGCGCAAGCATTTTGGTTGACAGCAGTGGTGGATGAACATTCCTGACGAACTTCAATTCATGGTCAACTCGCGGCTTCCGCAAAAGACCACTGACGCCCGCATGGATGGGCGGGTTTGCATCATCACCGGGGCTACCTCAGGGGTTGGTTACCAGGCGGCAAAACGGCTGGTGCAGGGCGGCGCTCACACCGTTATTGTGTGCCGCAACGCAGAAAAAGCGCAGCGGGTGAAAGAGGAACTGGAAGGGCTGTACCATACCGTGGTGGATGTTGTGGTGGCGGATTTTTCAAGCCTGGAGGAGGTGCGGAATACGGCGCGCGTCCTGCTCGCCGACTATCCACGTATTGATGTGCTCATCAATAACACCGGCATCCACAATACACACCGCCGCCTGACAGCGGAAGGAATAGAAGAGGTGTTCGCGGTGAACCATGTGGCTTCGTTCCTGCTTACCCGGCTGCTGCTTGAGCGCATGCGCGAAAGCGCGCCGGCGCGCATCCTGCAGGTCAATTCACAGGGTCACCGTTTTGGCGGGCTGGACCTGGAGGACCTCAACTGGGATAAGCGCCGCTACAAAGGGCTGCAGGGTTACGGGGCCTCAAAAGTGGCGCAGCTGCTCACCGTGTGGGAGTTGGCTGACCGGCTTAAAGGCAGCGGTGTGACCATCAACGCGGTGCACCCGGGCGAAGTAAAGACCAATATCGGTATGAACAACGAACTGCTCTACCGCCTGTACAACCGGGTCGTGATCGCCAGGTTCCTCAGGAACCCGGTCATTTCCGGCAACGCCATCTATTACCTGGCGGCAGCGCCTGAAATGGCTGAAGTCAGCGGTGTTTATTTTAACCAGACCATCCCTGAAAAACCCACTCCCCAGGCACTGGATAGAGAGGTGGGAAAAAAAGTGTGGCAGGTGAGTGAACAACTGGCGGGTCTTGTATAATTCTGTTAGATTTCATAATCTATATTTACAGGTGGGCTCATGGAATACGATGCCATAATTGTGGGTGCGGGAATCACCGGATTGACCTCAGCGGCTTTCCTTTCAAAAGCCGGAATGTCTGTGCTGTTGTGCGAGAAAGAAGAGAAATGCGGAGGGCTGATCAACAGCTTTGAGCGGGATGGTTTTATTTACGACGGAGGGATCCGCGCGTTTGAAAATTCCGGTGTACTGCTGCCGATGCTGCGCCAGTTGGACATTAAACTGAATCTGGTGCCCAACAGGGTCTCGATGGGGATTGAAGATAAAGTCATGCATGTAAAGCCGGAGAGCTGCGTTGACGACTATCGCAACCTGCTGCTGGCTTTCTATCCCCAACAACAAAACGAGATCGAGCAGATCATCATACAGATCCGATTGATCATGAAGTACATGGAAGTGCAGTACGGGATTGACAATCCCATGTTCCTGGACATGAAGAAAGACCAGGAATATATGCTGAAGGAAATTGTGCCGTGGATGTTCAAGTATGCGGTCACAGCCCCAAAGATCGCAAAAATGATCACGCCTGTGGTGGAATTCCTCAGTCGCTACACCAGCGATCAAAGCCTGCTGGACATCATCACGCAGCATTTCTTTAGAGACACACCGGCTTATTTCGCGCTGAGTTACCTTAAGCTTTACCTGGATTACCATTACCCGCTGGGCGGTACGGGCAGCCTTGTCGGGAAGTTAACGGAGCTGATCAGCCAGAATCAGGGTGTGATCAGCACCAATACCGAGATCGTCGAGGTGGATGTTATCGGGAGGAAAGTCAAGGTTGCCAATGGAGACATGCATCATTACCGCAGGTTGATCTGGGCGGCGGATCTAAACACCCTTTTCCGTCTGCTGGATAGCAGCAAGATTGCCGATGCTGAAACCAGGCAAGCCATCTTCGAGAGGCAGGAACAGTTGGCCGGTAAGGCGGGGAACGATTCAGTGTACACGATGTACCTGGGTGTGAATCTTGACCGGGAGTATTTTTCCAGCCGCTGTAGTGAACACTTCTTTTATACACCCAGCCGCGCCGGTCAATCCGCTGCCGGACCCATCCCGACAGGAAAAGAGAAAAAGGTGATCAAGAAGTGGCTGGAGGATTTTCTCAAACTGACCACTTACGAGATCTCCATCCCGGTGCTGCGTGACCGCAGCATGGCGCCTGAAGGCAAAACCGGCTTGATCATCAGCGCTTTATTCGATTATCACCTCACCAGGCAGATTGGAGCTCAGGGCTGGTACGAGGAGTTTAAAGCATTGGTTGAGCAGCAAATGATGCGTGTGCTGGATTCCACGATCTACCCGGGCATCGCCGCGGCGGTCGTGCACGTGTTTTCATCAACCCCGCTGACCATGGCAAAACTCACGGGTAATCATGAAGGTGCCATCACGGGCTGGTCCTTCACCACCCGGCCTGTTCCCGCTGAAAGCCGCATCCCCAGGATCATGAATGCCATTAAAACACCCATTCCCGGGGTTTACCAGGCGGGTCAGTGGACGTACAGCCCTTCAGGGCTGCCGATCTCCCTGCTGACCGGCAAGATCGCGGCGGACAGGGTGATCAAGGACCTCAAGCAAGCCCTTTAGGTTGTCATTCCTGTTTACAGTTTAATTCTTCTAGGGTGCCAGGAGCGATTCCAAGAAACTCGCGGTGGCAGCAATGACCAGCTCCCATTGCGATTGTTGGTTGATGCGCGCCTCGCCGTCGCCGGGTTGGGGGCCGTAATCGCCGAACTGGGCGTGGTTGCCGCCTTCGATCTTCACCCAGGTGGTGTCAGCTGGCAGCAGGGATGCGGAGGATTCGATGGTTTCGACCTCGCCGTCTTCACTTCCATAGACCGATAGTACCGCCAGGTCAGCGGCAGCCAATGAGTTGCTATCCGCCGGGAAGGAAGCCCATAATACCAGCCCTTTCATCTTGCCGGGGTTGTTATAGACGTAATTCGCCGCCATGGCACCTCCAAGTGAATGTCCGCCGATGACCCATTCTTCAATCTCTGGGAAGGCGGTGAGCACCTCACCCGCTTTGGCGGGAGAAAAAACCGCCAGTGACAGCGGCATGCGCAAAAGGATGACCAGGTATCCCTGTTCTGCCAGCGGCTGCAGCAGGTGTGCGTAGGAGCGATAATCCACCCGGCCGCCCGGGTAGAAAATAAACCCACCAGCAGCGGCCTGGTTTACCGGTCGAAAAGCGATCCAATCCGAAGAGGTTTCGATCGTAACGGTCGTTCCCGGGTTCAGCGTGTCCAGGGCGGTTTGACCGGGTCCGAGGGGGGTGGAAGCCCACGCGACGAAACCCAGGATCGCGATGATGAGCAGGGCAGGGATAAGCAGGAGAACGATTTTCAGGTTTTTTTTCATTTCTTTACCTGTCTTTTCTATACTACATTCTAACTCTGTTAGAGGGAATGGATTCAATCCATTCCCTCATTTTTACTAAACTCAATGCAGCTGGTTCAACGAGCGCGGTTATTTCACATACTCCAGCAGGTAACCGTACCCCTGGCTTTCCATCTCCTCGTAGGGGATGAAGCGCAGCGCTGCGCTGTTGACGCAGTAACGCGTACCGCTGGGAGAGCCGGGATCCTTATAGAACACGTGCCCCAGGTGTGAATCACCCGCGCGGCTGCGCGCCTCGGTGCGGGTCATGCCGTAGCTGTCGTCGACCACGTAGAAAAAGGTGTTCTCATCGATCCCTCTGGAAAAACTGGGCCAACCGGTACCGCTATTGTACTTGTCGCTGGAGGAGAACAGGGGTTCACCGGTCACCACGTCAACGTAGATTCCGCGCGCGTGGTTGTCCCAATACTCGTTCTGGAAAGCCGGTTCTGTGCCGTTCTGCTGCGTAACGCGGAACTGGTTTTCAGTAAGGAGATTCTTGATCTCTTCATCAGAAGGTCGCGGGTACTTTCCGGGGTCGATGACCATGCTGCTGATGGTGCTCATTTCGACCTTGGAGATGTGGCAGTAACCCCCGGGATTCTTATCCAGGTAGTTCTGATGGTATTCCTCGGCGTCGTAGAAACGTTCGAAGGGTTCGATCTCGACAACGAAGTTTTTGTAACGTTTTCTCACGATGTCGGCAATGCGGGCGACAGTCTGCCCTGAAGTTTCATCTACATAATAGACGCCGGTCTGGTACTGAGTGCCGATGTCGTTGCCCTGGGCGTTCTTGACGGTGGGGTCGATGACATGAAAAAAGGCGAAGAGCAGCGCATCAAGGCTGACCTTTTCAGGGTCAAATTCCACGCGTACTGTTTCGCGATAGCCGGTTTTACCGGTGGACACAGTTGAATAGGTTGGTTCGTCTCCAGGGTTGCCGTTGGCGTAGCCGCTGACGGCGTTCAATACACCGGGGATGGATTCCATCAATTTCTCCAGTCCCCAGAAGCAGCCGCCGGCGAGGTAGATCACCTCCACGTCGTCGCGTTTGTTGTAGGTCGGATCGTATGGTGCGGTCATAGGGTCTTCTTTCTCCGTTTCACGATTTTGCCCGCTGATGGTTGAGCTGGCTGCAGGCGCGCAAGCCGCAAGGACAAATGCCAATATCAGCAGGCTTGTGAATATAATTGGGATTTTCATGATGGGTTACCTCCTTCACCTCTAATGGTTTTCTGCCACCATGTTGTATGTAGATTTTAAAGGAGTTGTTCCGGAATCACAATACTTTGTACATGGTTTATATAGATTTCTAATAAACAGGCTTTTGGTCATTTTTTCCTTTCACAAAAACTGGTGCTTGAAATTTGCGGTCATTTTTGAGATACTACTATTAATTCTGAAAACGATCTTTCAGAAGTTTTATTATCACATTTCCCATCGCCGCCATTCATTGCCGAGGTTGATAATCACCTTTATTTGTGTGAGGTATTTCCATCTTAAATCCAATGAAAGGAAGGCAATAATGAAAATCGCGAAATGGGTACTGGTCGCACTACTCGGTCTTGGATTGGGGTTCCTCCTTGTCCAGTACATGGTCGTTCACCCGCTGCAGATGAGCCTGTACCTGGTCGCCGTACTGGTACTCCTGTTCATTTTGATCGTACTTATTGTTAAAAACTTTAAGAAGCTTCCCGTTCTCTTTGCTGTTCTGCTTTCTGTGGGTTTCTTTTTGGTGGGTTATTTTTCCATGACCAAAATCGTCCTTAACCGGCCGGACCCCAGGCCGGTACCCGAACTGACAAGGTCTCCCAGTGATAAAGGATTGGGTCACACCGCCGTGATCTATTTCACCCACGGTGAACCTGAGATCTACAATCCCATCGGCTGGATCAACCAGTTCAACGAGTTCGATGAACAAAAGATCGCCTTTGTTCCTATGGTCGCGCGGCCGATGTTCTGGAACCAACTCCGCAATAAGTATCTTGAAGTCGGTAAAAGCGACCACCATGATATGCACGTCCAGATGCTGGCGGCATTGGAGGATGCTTATCGGGCAGAAGGGGATAATGAAACCAAATTCTACCTGGCCTTCCTGGATGACAATCCGCGACCCTCAGCGGCGGCTATCCAGGCGTTGAACGAAGGTGCCAGCCGGATCATCGTCAGCGAAGTGTTTCTAACCATATCCAACCACACTGCTGAAGGCGAGGACCAAATCAAGGAACTGGAAATTGAGAAGAATTTTGGCGTGCCGGTGGAATTTACAGGGCCGATGTACGACTCGGACCTCCTGAAGAGCATGTTCACTGCCAGGGCAGCTGCGAATATCGGCGAGACTGACAGATCCAAAGTGGGTGTATTATTTATCGGTCATGGGCAGCCGGATGAATGGGATGTTGAGTGGCCGACTGAGACCGAACAGGAAATCGGATTTCGAACCGACCTGAAGGAATTGTTCATCGCTGACGGGTATAAAGCGGAGAATATCAGCAACGCCTGGATGGAATTCAAGGAGCCCAAACCCATCGAGATCATCCCCGTGTTCATGGAAAACGGCATCGAGAAGCTCATCTTTTTCTCCACCGCCATCAGCGGAGATTCCATTCACAGCCAGTACGATAATCCATCCCTGGTGGACGAGTACAAGTTCCCGAAGGGTTTCCCTGTGATCAACATGGGGGCCTGGAATGACGATCCGATTGTGATCCGGGCGATCAAGGAAAAGATCGATGCCCTGATGAACTAAGGGCTGATGATGTTCTAGCAGGCAAGGAAATTGTTTTACCAGTAAACAAAACCCGTGATCCACACTCAGGTCTCCTGGTGTGCGGATCGCGGGTTTTCTATCTCTTTATCGCCTGGTGGTATTGAACTCCCCCGGGTTACCTGCCCCCGCTGGTAGAGGCAGCTTCCGGAATTTGATATGTCCTATTGTTTACTGGCGGAAAACCTCAGGATGAACATTTGATCCGGATTATCAGGACGCGGATCGGTCGTACCAGTTAATGTGTCACCGGCAACTGTGATCTGAATCCCCCGTGTATATGAGCCGCTGGCAGTCTCAAAGGTTTCTGTACAGCCAGTATTTACATTCGGGTAAAAATCCATGCTCTCTGTTGAGGTTATTCTGCCTTCAGCCCCGGTCAGGCTGCCATTTAATTCGCCCACCAGGACATATTCCCAGTGAATGGTGCAGTTGCCGGATGCGTAAGGCGTCTGGAAGATCTGCCCGGCGAAAGTGCCGGTGACAGTGCCATCTTCCGCGACATCCAGGAACACCTCGCTGGTGATGCTTTCCGCGTATGTGTACCAATCTTCAGAAAATTCGATCGTACCGATGTAAGTTCCTGCAGGTATTTCTGCGGATGTCACAGGTTCCCCGACTGAAGGCGCCACAGGCGGCGGGGGTTCGGTTGCTTGAGGAATTGCTCCAGGTTCCTCGGTAGCCAGGGGGGCTTCGGTAGGAAGTACTTCTTCGGTAACACCAGTGACCGGTTTAATCAGCTTGTCACATTCCAGCCGATTCATCGCGTGCAGTATCCCCTCAGAGCGAATAACATCGCTTTGTTCCTCCTGCCACAGTTTTTGCAGCCTGGTACAGGCCTGCTGGCGTCCGAAAATAGCCCGGGTAAGGTCAGATTCGCCTGCCAGCTGCGGGTTCTCACGGATGATCTTTTTGATGATGGAAGAGGCCAGGTAATCACCAATCTCACTGGGTAGAGGCCGCAGGTTGCCCATCTTTGCCAGTTCGTCCATGACGAAGGTGTTCGCATCCGCCGCCAGGCGGATATCCTCCGGGGCGCTGGCCGAGCGCGCGACATCAAAGCCGTTCAGGATGGCCGACATGAAGTCCGCCAGTTCGTCGCTGAATTCGACTGCCACCAACTCGGGCTTGCTGCCGAGAATAATACGCTGAGTCTGCCCGGCCAGCGGGTTCCAGACCGCGACGCTCGATTTGGGCGGCCAGTTCCTGCCAAGCATGAAGTTGTCGGCCACCTTGCCAAAGCCAACCTTGCCCAGCCCCCAGGTGACCGCGCTGATCGAAGTATCTGCAACAAACACAGACCACTGTTCTTCAATAAAGGCGGACTTTTTTTGTTCGACCTGCCGTCCGATGGCGCTCACGTTCGACCGGTCTCTGAGCAGGCTGATGTTTTTCAGCAGCGCTTCATACTCCGCGATCGCCATGGTATCGTTCTGGAAGCGCGCTATCTCCAGTTTTTCTGCCGCAGCAGAATACTGGTCCGACAGCAACTTCTCAGTTTCAGCAACATAATAGCGGTCTGTTTCCAGCTCCACGATCGTTTTTATGTTGACAGCGCTGCTCACGACCGCCAACCCCATGGCGAGCGCGCCGATGATTGCTAATACTGGAAAGGCCATAATTATCTCCGTTTTATGGTGTTTCTAATCTATCGAAACCCGTAAATTATCAAAGGTACAGGTAACGCTGTTCTCCGGGGTGACCGAAGCGGTGAATCCCAACCGCTGCACGTCAATCGCGGATATTTCGCTGAAGGCAGCCAGTTTACTGTTGATAAACACCATAATGCCTTCACTATACCCAACGATGCTGAGTTTATTAAGTTTGCCATTGTTTATCTGAGGCGAGGTAGTCCAGGCCAGGAGTTCCTCCCAGCCTGCGCTGCCGGTTTTTTTCGCCAGCGAAAAAACACCCTCGTTTGAATCAATGTTGAACCTCACGGAGACTGCTTCATCCGCGCTGGAAATGACAAGTCCGCAGTCGGTTTGAGGGGGACCCTCCTGCATTACATCAGCTTCGATCAGAAATGCTTCTCCCAGGTCGAAATCAATGGTACGTCTGATCATGGGTTGAACACCTGCGCGGTATTCCACGTGCACCAGGTACTGTTCTTCAAACAGGTCTGACTGGAAGTACACGAGATCGCCTTCAGTGCCATAGGTGATCGGCCAGCCGTTAGCATTATTTTCAAATGTATCTTCGAGAACCAGGCGCCAACTTGATTTGGCTTCCGTTTGGGTGGCGTCGGGGGCGGCTGGATTGACCGCGGAAGGTGCGGGAGCAATAGTGGTTTGTGTGGGGCTGATGGCAACGGGGGTGGAAGCCGCTGCTTGTACGACCACACGCGGCGAACGGTCGCCCAGGGCTTGCGCGGTCTGGCCGTCAGTATCTTCCCAAAAGCCATTGCCTAATAGACCGGTTAATTGAAGATCATGACCATCGACAATCGCGCTGATTTCAATAGAAAAGAGCTTAGCTTCGCGTTTGAGGGTGAGGGTTCCGCTGGCTGCCACCGGCTGCTCGACCCCATCAAGGCTCACAATCCCGGCGCTGGCGTTCTCTCCGAACGCGAATTCTCCCCTCAGGTTGGAGCCCTGCAGGTCGATGATGTACTCTGTCCCGTCTTTGGTGCTGCCCTGACCCCTTGGAGAGAGGGATAAACGCCAGGTGCGTTTCTCGCTCCCCGGTGAGAGGATCGCTCCCAGGCGGGAATCGCCTTCTCCCAGCGTGCCGATGTAGAAATCACGAATCTTGAACTGCTCAAGGTCGACCGCTTCACCAGGATCTATACTGAGGAGGGCGAGATGGCCGTCGACGGTGATCATGCTGCCACCGCCGGCCAATGTCCACAAGCGCGCGATCTCGTTACCGTCGTTCCAACCCGACAGCACCATGGCGGAAGTGTCAAAGAACGCCGGTCCAGCAAGGGCGACAACGCAGTCCGCGGTGAATTCCCGGCCAATTTCCCAGGGAAAAACTGCTGGTTCCGGTGTGCCGGCGTAAGGTATGATTTCCGGCAGGGGAACTTCCAACCCGCCCTGGTAAACCCCGTCTGTGAAAAGGACCTGTTTGGCTAACGTGAAGTAATCCCACTCCTCAATGACAGCACCAGTGGTGGGTTCGATGTACATAGTGAACGCCTGAGGAGCTCCATCCACGGAAAGGACAGCCTGCTGGTCAGGTGAAGCGCCGTTCAGGGTTGGCGCCTGGAAATCGTAAAAGGGAGCATGTTGAATCGCGCAGAGATCAGATTTCTTTTCAGGCAGGAGTCCTGAAAGGTCTACGGGAAAGCGGGCGCAGGACAGGAGCAACATGACGCTGCACAGGAGCACGGTCATGGTGACCGGGGTTGAGAAGCGGGGACCGTGATGCATCATGCGCGCCTCCATTAGTACAGAGCTATGAGAGAGTGACGATGTAAATCGATCGCTCGATGGTTTTATATTAGCATTAAACCGCTGGTTTTTTCATTTTTCTGAGTGCGTGCGTGATTATTGGTGATTGAACCAATAGCGAATGTCATCAGCGGAACCCCGTAATTATGCGCGGAAGTATAATTAACCTGATGTAGAGAGATAAACCAAACAATCCATGCATCCAGGCAATACGACCGGTCGATAGTTGCGTGACCGGGAGCGGCCTCACACGAGCAGGAACAGGCGTTTATTGAGGATAGGTTTGGTAATAATCCAACCAGGCGGTGAAACATGGCGGACAAAACGGAGTACAGTGCGGAAAAATCACTAACAAATTTGAGGGAAGCCAGGGCGGCGCTGATCTCGCAAGCAGGCGGTGTGGATCAGGCGCTTCAAACCGGAGGGCTGAATCGACGGCTGGACATCTCCGTCTCTGAAGCCCTCGTGCTGGGTCTGCTCAAGCAAGGAGTGCGGAAATATATCAGCGTGTTCGGGCACGGGTCCACCGAAATCGCCGAGGTGCTGCGCATTTACCAGCAGGCCGGGCTGGTGCGGGTTTTCAACGTCCGCAATGAAATCGAAGGTTCTCACGCCGCCGCCGCGTTAAGATGGATCAGCGGTGAGAAGGCAGCGGTGGTGGCCTCGATCGGACCGGGACCGCTGCAGGCGATCGCGGCATCGCTGATGCCTTTATCCAACGGCATCGGCGTCTGGTACCTTTTGGGCGACGAAACCACAGAGGATGAGGGCCCCAACTTTCAACAGATCCCTCATCCCCGGCAGATGCAGTTTGCCGGACTGACCAGCGTGATGAACCAGTCCTACTGCCTGCATACGCCGTTGGCGCTCAGCACAGCGCTGCGAAGAGGGTCGAACGTGGTCGATCATCCCCACCGGGCGGGGCCTTTCTACCTGCTGCTGCCGATGAACGTGCAGCCGCTGATGATGCATCAGTTCAACCTGGATGAACTGCCGGTAGGAGCGCCTCCGGGTTTGGGCGCCGCGGCTGATAACGGCAATTACCAGCAAGCCGTGGAAGAAATTCGCAAAGCCAAAAAGGTCGTTGTGCGGGTGGGCGGCGGGGCCGGGGGAGCCGGCTCGCGCATCCTCGAACTGCTTGAAAAAGCGGATGGCGTCGCGATCACCGCGCCGGTCGCCGGCGGGGTCATCCCCTACAATCATCCCCGCAACATGACCGTCGCCGGTTCCAAGGGCTCGATCTCGGGCAATTACGCTATGGAAAACGCGGACCTCTTGATCGCCATCGGCACCAGGTTCGTGTGTCAATCCGATTGCTCAAGGACCGGGTACCTATCCGCGCAGCATGTCATCAACATTAACACGGATATCGACGCGGTAACGCATTATGGAAAGACCACTTCCTTCCTGGGGGATGCGAACCTGACTTTGGAGCTATTGAACCGGAAACTGGACCAGGCGGGCGTCAACAAGGGCGCCAGCGAATCCGCGTGGTTCATTGAATGTACGCAAAAGAAAAAGGAATGGAATACTTACAAGAAAGCCAGGTACGAGCAGGCGACCCTTATGGACCCGGTGTGGAAAAGCAGGGTGTTCACCCAACCCGCCGCGATCAAGATCGCCGCCGATTGGGCGCGTGCGAACCAGGCGGTTACGATCTTTGACGCCGGCGATGTACAGGCCTACGGGTTTCAGATCGTCGAAGACGAAAACGTGAAACAGGGCATTACGGATGGGGGCGCCAGTTACATGGGCTTCGCCGCTTCCGCGATATTGGCTTCAGGCATGGCGGACCAGGGTTTCTATCCCCTGGCTTTTTCCGGCGACGGCTCCTTCATGATGAACCCGCAGGTGCTGATCGACGCGGTACAACACCGCGCCAAAGGGTGCATCCTGCTGCTGGATAACCGCCGCATGTCCGCGATTTCCGCGCTGCAGGTGGCGCAATATGGGGTCGACTTCGCCACGAATGATGCGGTGGAGGTGGATTACGTTGCCCTGGCCGGCGCGGTCAGGGGAGTTCAGGCGCTTCACGGCGGCAATGACAAAAACTCCTTGCTTGCAGCGCTGGATAAAGCTTTGAGTTATCCCGGTCTGACGGTTATCCACGTGCCGGTCTATTACGGACCGGATCCCCTGGGGACGCTGGAAGCCTTCGGCAGATGGAACGTGGGCATCTGGTCTGAAAAGACGCAGGATCTACGCCATGACCTGGGTTTGTAGAACAACGACCGGAGACATCGTGAACAGGGATGAGATGGAGAGAGAAATATGAACTACCTGACGGAAAGTGAGATCCTGCGATTAGAGCAGATCGCGCGGCAGCTGAGAATTGACAGTGTCAAAATGATCTACAAGCGGCAATCCGGCCACCCGGGCGGCGCGCTCTCAGCGGCGGAGATCATCGCCGTGCTTTTTTTCCACAAATTGCAGCTGGATCCGCAGCATCCCGGCTGGGAGGAGCGCGACCGCTTCTTCCTGAGCAAAGGCCACGCCTCCGCCGTGCTTTACGCGGCCATGGCGCGGCGGGGTTTCTTCCCCGCTGAAGACCTTGAGCAGTGGGGCGAACTGGATTGCCACCTGCAGGGGCACCCGGATCGCGTGAAGACCCCGGGCATCGAGATGAGCGCCGGTCCGCTGGGGCATGGCATCGCCGTGGGGGCAGGCAACGCGCTGGCTGCGCGCAAAAAAGGGCAGCATTACCGGGTTTATGTGCTGCTGGGTGATGGAGAGATACAGGCGGGGATCGTCTGGGAAGCCGCCAACGTGGCCGCCAAGTATCACCTCAGTAATCTGACGGTAATACTGGACTACAACGATGTGCAGCTGGACGGGGCGGTGCACGAGATCATGCCGCTTGAACCGCTGGCTGAGCGCTGGAAAGCCTTCGGCTTTCATGTGATCGAGATCAACGGGCATAATACGAGGCAGGTGGTGGAAGCGCTGGACCTGGCTGAGGAGATCCACAGCAAACCGACCATCATCATCGCCCACACCACCAAGGGCAAGGGGGTCAGCTACATGGAAAATGACCACCGCTGGCACGGCGCGGTGCCAAAGCCGGAGCAATATCAGCAGGCGCTGAAAGAACTTTCAGGGGAGGGGCAGTAAAATGGCAGAGATCCCGCAACGCGAAGCATACGGCCGCGCCCTGGCTGATTACGGCGCAATCAATGAAAACGTTGTTGTCCTGGATGCCGACACCTCCTCCTCTACGCTCACGCATTTCTTTGCCAGTAAATTTCCTGAGCGCTTCATCAATGTCGGCATCGCCGAACCCTGCCTGGTGGACGTGGGTGTGGGGATGGCTCTGGGAGGGTTTGTTCCCTTTGTCAACGCCTTCGCGGCTTTTCTTTCGCTGAGGGCGGTTGAGCAGGTGAGAACCTGCGTCGCTTATGCTGAAACCAACGTAAAGCTGATAGGGCATTACGCCGGCGTTTCAGATTACAAGGACGGTCCGACTCACAACTGTGTTGTGGATATCGCGGTGATGCGCGCGCTGCCCAACATGACGGTCATCGTCCCCGCAGACAACAACCAGATCGTGAACTGGCTTCCGGTGATCGCCGAATACAAAGGCCCGGTTTACTTCAGGATGAGCAGGGATAAGTCGCTGGCGGTGCACCCCGCGGATGTTAAACCGGAGATCGGCAAGGCGATCACCCTGCGCGCAGGTACGGATGTAGCGCTGGTGGCAACCGGCACGATGGTCGGCAGGTGCCTGCTGGCTGCGGATGTATTGCACGGGAAAGGAATCTCCGCTGAGGTGCTGGAAATTCACACCATCAAACCGCTGGATGTGCAGGCGGTCACTGCAGCGGCCGGGAAGACCGCGGCCATCGTCACAGCTGAAGAACACTCGGTGATCGGCGGGTTAGGCGGCGCTGTCGCTGAGGTGCTTGCGGAGACGCGACCCACACCAATGGTGCGCGTGGGCATCAAAGACCGCTTTCCTGTCACTGCCAAAGATGCTGACCTGTTAATGGATCACATGGGGCTGGCTGTCGCCGATATCGTGCAGGCGGCGCTGGATGTCATCAAGCGAAAGTAGAGGGTTGAACCATGAAAATCGCCATCGTCAATGAAACCAGCGCGGCGGATAAGAACAAGGATATCCTGACCGCGCTCGCGGATCGGGATCATGAGATCTTAAATGTCGGTATGAAAAAAAGCGGCGAACAACCCGAACTGCAGTACATCCACACCGGGTTGTTATCAGCTTTGATCTTAAACCTGGGAATCGCCGACCTGGTCGTGGGCGGGTGCGGCACCGGCATCGGGTACATGAATTCGGTCATGCAATACCCGGGGGTGGTGTGCGGGTTGATCACCGCCCCGCTGGACGCCTGGTTGTTCGCGCAAATCAACAATGGCAACTGCATTTCCCTCCAACTCAACCAGGGCTACGGCTGGGCCAGCGACATCAACCTGAGGTTCATATTTGACAGGTACTTCTCTGTGGAACGCGGGCGCGGTTACCCGGAACACAGGCGCGAACCGCAGGCGGCTTCGAGGAAAGTATTGAAGACCATTTCAGGGATCACGCACAAGCCCATGCTGGACATTCTCACTGAACTGCCGGACGAGGTGGTCAAACCTGTCCTCCTTTACCCGGGTGTGCTGGATTTGATCAGGAAATCCCCACAAATTGACAGGGATATATTGGAAGTGCTGCTGCAAAGATTGTAGGAACAAGGTAAGATTAGTTGATTAAACATCCGGCAGGGTCATAAGGCCTGGATTTTATAGCTTGAAATCATTCCCAATCAGGTTGTTAATCGTCTGCGGAAAAAAGGAGTCAGGGTCTGCTTGAGGTCGCCAGTGGTTCAGGGATGGTCGCGCGTTGCGATTTCCTCCGTGATTTGCGCGCTGGTCCAGTACCTGCATACTTCTTCTCACTGCAAGCTTCTTCTCAATTAATAATTAAGATAAAATTATCCAATAGCATAATTCGTTAAAGTTTTGGTCACATCAGGGAATGGTCGGAGTGCGCTGATTGTTCATGTTTGTAGCGCGTGCGCCAGAATAACCCGGCTGTTGTGAACGCGTGCAATCATTTTCCCGGGTATTACATTCACTCATTCAGTTAAAGGTGTCACTTGGCAGAAAGCACTGAACAACCGCCAAAAAAGAAATCCCGTAAGGCTCTGATCTGGATCTTATTTGTTTTAGCCGCACTCATCGTCTGCGGTTATCTCTTGTGGACAAACCCCATTTTCGGCAAAAAGCTCCCGCAGTTTACCGGCGAGGCGATCACGACCTTCACCCCGCTGCCCTCGAGCACACCCCAGGCTGGAACAGTGCTGCCCGAACCGACTGTGGAGATGATTGCACCTACACTTGCCGTACAGGTGCCCGCGGAGAACGTCAAACCGGTCTGCGGACAGACCGAACCGATGTACATACTGGCGCTGGGGATTGATGAAGTTGAGCAGGCGGACGTGATCCGACTGGTGCGGGTGGATTTCACGCAGCGGCGCATCCTGATCCTTTCGATCCCGCGTGATTTCTGGGTGCCCATCCCCGGTCTGGAGGACCACAACATCACCCAGTTCCGCATCAACGCCGCTTACGGGTACGGCGAGTATTTCAACGGTCCCGGCCAGGGGGTGGTGAAATTCTCCGAGACGGTCTATCAAAATTACGGAATTACCTTCGATCGTTATGTGGTGGCGCACTTCTCCAATTTTTCAGACCTGGTCGACCAGATTAGGGGGGTGGATATTTACCTGGAAGAACCGATCGGAGCTTACGCGAGCGCAGGGCATCATCATTACGATGGCAAATCCGCCCTGCTTTTCGTCAGGCAGAGAACAGCCGATCTGGATGCCTACCGCATCCAGCGGCAATCAGCGATCTTGAAGGGGCTGTACGATAAACTATCAAAACCTGAATACCTGTTGAAGTTACCCGCGCTGGGGATCAAGTTCATCCAGGATAAATCAGTGATCACGGATCTGCGTCTGCAGGATGTGTCGACATTCACTTGTTTTATTCGTGAGATCAACCGCGACTCTCTGGTCTTTGTTGATATTCCTTACGAACTGTACACTCCCATGGTTACCAATTACGGCAGGCAAATCAAGGTGCCGAAACCTGAAGCCGCGATTTTCATTCAAGACTTTCTTAAGTAACTAAAGCATTTTATCTGTGATGGCAAATCCATTTACCTTACATCCATGGACGGGTGCGGGTTCGCGTGGGTTATCCTTGATTTCGAAAAACCATACCTTACGATCAGGAGACTCAGGGTAAAACTTGCGGTTGCCAAGGTTGATCGGGTCTAGAAGGGTGGCCAGAAAAACAACCATAACAAGCTGGAAGATATTCTATAATTACTCAAGTTGCAGCACTCGAACACACCGTCTCAGTGCAGCTCTCAAATCAACCATGATCACCAACAAGTACATCAAGGCTATCTCATACAACTTCGCGTATTTTCTGGTCAGTTCACTCGCTTACCTGGTGCTGACACCCATTGCCATCCGTGTGATGGGCGGCGAGTTCTACGGGCTGTGGATGATCTTATTCGCGGTCGGTCAGTTTTCCCTGATTGGCACGCTGGGTATCGAATCCATTGTGAACAAGTTCGCGTCAGAGGTGCAGGATGGAGAAGATCGGAGCGCGAACATCCTTTCCTCGGCAATCGTCATTGTTTTCACCACGGCACTGCTGGTTGCCATTGCGCTTTTGATTTTCCGTAACCTGCTGGCCGAAAGCATCCACCCGTCCACGGGATACCTGCTGCAATTCAAGAATGCCCTGGCGGTGTATGCGTTGGTGATCATCCCCCAGTTCGTGATCCGCGTCTTCCACGGCTTCTTCCTTTCACAGATCCTGAACCGCTTCGCGCGTACCATGGACCTGCTGAACTCGCTGCTGCCGCTGCTGGGGGGTGTGCTGCTGTCCCTCTTTGTCAAGGACCTTTTCCTGCTGGCGATGTGGAACCTGGTGGTCAGTTTGCTTGTGCTGGTGTTGTACATAATGCGAACGCGCCGGGTGATCCGCCTGCACTGGCTGCCCACGCGTGCTACCATCAGGCGCATGCTGGGTTTTTCCGGTTTTATGTTCATTGAATCTGCCGCCATCACCCTCTTCCAGCAGTTTGACCGCCTGCTGGTGGCGCTCACGCTCGGTGCAACGGCGTTAGGTGCGTACAGCGTGGCAACTGGGGTTGGTCTGCGCCTGTCGATCATCGCCGGCAGCATTACCGAGGTGCTGGTGCCTTATGCCAGCCGCAAGCAGTCGCTCGGAGAAAAGACCGCGCTGGAAGTTGTCGTACAGAAGGTATCGCGTTATATCAGCCTGATCGCTGCGCTGGTGGGCGGGCTGCTCATCATCTGGATGAAAGAACTCCTGGCAGTATGGATCTCGCCACAATACGCCGAGGCCAATACCGTCTTGTTCTGTATCATCATCCTGGCTTACAGCGTGCTCAGTCTCAGCCGCCCGGCGCACCAGACCCTGATCGGATTGGGGAAGGTGAAGATCACCTCCATGATCTACCTGGTGGCTTCAGTGCTAATGCTGGCGGTCCTTTACCTGCTTTCCAGGCAGTTCGGGCTGATCGGCGCAGGGCTCGCCAACCTGGTGATGCTGCTGCTCTTGGGTATGAACCTCTTCCTTTTGAGGTGGTTTGACCGTGGGCAGGTGTGGCGTAGCTTCACAGGGCATCTGGCGATGGGTGTGCTCCCTTTGGTATTGGCGTTTTTATTGGTAAAGATGGGGGTCGCCTGGCCGTATCGTTTGATCTATTCTGCGGCGTTGCTTGCCCTGGTCCTGACGGCGCTGGTTAAGGATCCGGATTTTGTTCTCCGGGTAAAACAAATGGTAGGGCGCATGAGCAGTAAAGGAAATGACCCCGAAAGCGGGACGGGTGTGTGACGCAGAATCGCCTGAAATTGAATGAAATGACAGTACACTTACTTTATGGTGGCAACAACTGGAGTTACCTGAGGTGAAGATCGTCTTCTGGGGCAAGTACATTGACACTTATCTGACCGATACCCTGCTGCGCCTGGAGGAGTTGGTCGGGGAGCCGGTGCGTTATGCGCTTGTTGAGGAAAGCTTCACCCGCCGCGATGTGGCCGCTGATCGGGCGGTTGTTAATTCCAGCCAGGTGGTCATCCTTAAACAAGGCAGGTTTTTTAAACAATCTAACCGCATCCTCCAGGAAAACCGTGAAGCCATGCATGTTTTCCTCAGCTTCTGGGGCGATAAACGCCTTTTCCGCGTGCTGCTGCGCGCGTTGTGGTGCAGGCAACAGGTGGCGGTGATTTTTGAGCCTTACGCCAGCGTTCCGGTCGGCTATTGGAGAGATGAAGGACAGCTACATTCCCAACTAAAGGTATGGGGCAGGCGCTTTGCCTACCGCGGTTTGTGGCCCCTGACGCGGCTTTTTTCCAGGGGCAAGCTCCCCTGTGTTCTGGCAGTTTCCCCGCTGGCTGAACAGCAGCTGCGATGCATTGGTTTTCGGGATGAGGTGATCTATCCTTTCGGTTATTTCGTTGAGAGAAAATCCGTCGAACCTGCAGCAGTGGACGGGGCGAAAGCGCTAAGGGTCGTCTTCAGCGGGTCGTTCATTAAGCGTAAGGGAGCGGATATCCTCATCGCTGCGATCAGGCGGGTCAATGGAACTAAGATCAACGTGCTTCTCGATCTCTACGGCCCGGGTCAGGTGCAGCGTTTCGTCACAGGCGACGTTCCCGGGGTATGCTACAGGGGAACTTATCCACAAGCTGACGCGCAGCAGGTCATCAGCGGCTACGACCTGCTGGTCGTGCCCAGCCGCCACGAGGGGTGGGGGCTGGTTGTCAATGAAGCCTTGATGCAGGGCGTTCCGGTGCTGGCCAGCGACCGTGTGGGGGCTGGTTGTTTGTTGGATCATTCCGGCGCCGGGATCATCTTCAGGAGCGGGGACATTGCGGGGTTGAGCACACTGCTCACTGAGCTGGCATCCAATCGAGCACGCCTCAATGAAATGGTCGTTGCCTGTACCAGGGTAAGGGAGCGCATCACCCCGGCGCTTGGAGCAGACTATCTCAAGCAGGTAATTGATCATCACTTTGGGGGTACGGGTGATCGACCAAAACCGGGATGGTAGAGGTTGGATTAATTCGTCACCCTTTTTGGCATTGGCATTCCGGTGAGGCTACACTGCATCTTTATGACATTGCTGTTTTCTGCCCCGGGGCAGATGATTGGTGGTGTGGATGCATTTATCCAGTGATTTCGCGCACCCTGCCCGGGTTTATTTAGGAGACGTGGGATTACCGCGGTTGGCCCTGGCGAGTCGGGCAGGTTTTTTTGAGTGATTCCTTAGAACTGGTGGCTGTATAATTATTTCATGTCTAAGATTGCGCACATTCTGGGGGGATGGTCGGTCAATATCGGGAATGCCTTTTTCCAGCTGGCGGGTTATCACCTGCTGCGTGAATGCTTTCCCGAGGCTGAAATTGCCCTGATCCCGGAAATGCCCGGCTATCCCTCCTACTGGAACCGCAGAGGCGGCAACCCCTCCAACTATTTTGATTATGTGAACCAGCTAAAACCGGATTATCTGGTGCTGATGGGGCCGGTCTTCAGGCGGGAGATGTTTTCCATCTGGGAGGAAGCGCTGCTGAGATTAATGGATGGCGGTGCGAAGTTGGTGCTGCTAGGGGTTGGCGCGATGACTTACGCCGATACGGATATTCAACTCTACCGTGACTTCCTCTCGCGTTTCCGCCCGGTGCTGATGGTGACCCGCGACAGCGATACCTTCAATCTGCTGGGCGACCTGGCGGAGAATGCCTGTGACGGCATTGATTTTTCCTTCTTCCTCTCAGATTATTACCCACTTCACGTGATTGACGCCTTCACCAACAGCGTCGCGCTCAACTTCGATAAGCTTCCCGAGCCGCGCATTTCGATCAACAGCAGTAACCCGCCGCGCGGCATACCCTTCGAATTCGCGGGGGAGCGCTGGCAGGTGGAGTTCCCGCGTTTCAGGCAGTGGCTGGCGCGTCGTTCGCGCTACGGTATGTTCCTGGAAGGTGCCCTGTTCGGGGGAACTCCGGTCGACAAAATCGGCACTTACGATGTGGTCCGCCTTGACCACCGCCCGCACCCGCTGCTGCGCCACAAGACCTTCCGCTCCCCGCGATCCATGGTGAACGACACACCCTACCCGTACCTTGACATCTATGGCAACGCTGTACTCACCCTGACTGACCGGGTACACGCTGCCGCGGCTGCGCTGCAGTACGGTAAACCAGCGATGCTGTTCTCGGCTTCACCGCGCTTGCGCCTGCTCTCCAGGCTGGGGTTGGAGGAGATTGTGCATAAGCTGCTATGGCTGGATCTGTCGCTGCTGGAGGAAGAGAAGGGGAAGGTTAAGGCGTTTCTTAAAGACAACTTAGGATTGCCTGGCTAGTACTCTCTAATCCTTGATATGAACCGAATCGCAAAACTGATCAGGATTCTGCAAATACCTTATAACCGCCAGGCGTTACTCAAACACCGTTTCGCGGCGGCGGTAGAGCATGATGCCCTGCTGCGGTCGATCGGGGCAGGGTTGAAAACGGTGGTGGATATCGGCGCCAACCACGGGCAGTTCGCGCTGGTAGCCCTCAATTAAGCTTCTATGCCACCAACCGCTCGCGGAATCAGACGAGGTCCTCTGGATTGACTTTCAATATTACCTCGCTCCTGTATTCTAATGAGGTGAGAAACCAGTTCGTTTCGGATCAGATACTGCTAAAATACAACTGGAATAGTTTTATTACTCGAGTTTATCCATCAATTCGAGAGTCAAGGATTGGAAAAATGTCTTGATTCCCTTGGGATGCCAATCCACCAGCATGGTTACGGGCCAAAGATCCGGTTCGTCGGGAAAGTTTGTACAACGCTTCAACGCGACTGCAAACCAGTAGAGATCGAACCCAGGATCTTTTCGTTTAGCAAGTTCTAACAATTCTTCTATCGATTCGGATTGGAGGATGAAGTATAGATCAACTGCATCGCGTGGTTCTGCGCGTCCGTAGTACGCAAGTAACTTATCCACGCAGAGGTCAATGTAATTGTTCACCCTGATTCCTGGTGTATAAGGTACGGTTGGAAGGAAACGGAAGGGGGAATCCAATGCCAGGTCGACCTTGAGTTTCTTATCCTTGTCATTAACCAGGATTTCCACATAGGTCGTAAATCGGCGAATTACCTCAAGAACAAGCTGGTTCTCTTGAGCAAGTTTTTCCAATTGGTAAGAAACCGGCAGTACCAACTTATCAGAAGCAGTAAAAAAATCCAGATCATAGGACAGGCGATGTCCAAGGTAATATTCAGCTAATGCTGTTCCACCGGTTAGATAAAAGTGTTCCTGGTCAGGGAGTTGAAGAAAAATATGGATAAATGTTTTCTGAATGGGACTGAGCAGCCCATGGGCGCGGGGGAGATTACTTTTCATGCCTGGATCCCAGGTGATCCCGCCATAGGGATTCAATTTCCAGTGGAAGGTTCAGGTGATCGATTTCCCGAGCTACCTCATCCTTATCCAAGCGGCGGATATCCTCGGCGGTGCCGTGAATGAGAATCTGTTGAAGATACCAGCGCTTTTGGAATGGGTTGGATAAGTCCACCTTATCGGTGCTCCAAACCAGGTGACGCGGGGGATGAATGATCGAACTCATAATTTCATTATACGACAGAAGTTTTTCCAAAAAGGTAGCATATTACTGCATGTGCTGTAATTTCAACCCAATCCGCATTGAGTATCCTCCATCTCCTGAATGAGGATAAATATCTTAACCCGAGGAAACCAGCCATAGCGGCAGGAAATTCTACATTTGTTCATCAAAAGAGTTCGATATCGTTTTTCTATGATGTACAATTCTTTTTGGAGCGAGGGTTCTTTTCACAATCACAACTTGCTTGGACACTTTCTCAATTATGACCAGTAGGATAAAAAAACTCATCACCATCCTCTGTGATTCTTACTACCGCCAGGCGCTGCTCAGATACCATGTCGCGGCGGCAGTCGAGCATGATGCCCAGCTGCGATCGATCGGAGTAGAGTTGAAAACGGTGGTGGATATCGGCCCCAACCGCGGTCAGTTCACGCTGGCAGCCCGCCGTCACGCGCCGCGAGCCACGATATACGCTTTCGAACCGCTCGCAGAACCTGCCGAGGTCTTCCGGGTGGCCTTTCAGCATGACGCGGCGGTTGAACTACACCTGTGCGCTATCGGCGCGCAGGAGGGTGAGGAGCTGATGCACGTCTCCCGCGCGGACGATTCCTCCTCGCTCTTGCCCATCACGGACCTGCAGACCAGGCTCTTCCCCGGCACACGGGAAAAGGACACGCGGTGCGTGACCGTCACCCCGCTGGACGCGGCGCTGTTCCCGCAGCAAATCACCGTGCCCGCCTTGTTGAAGATCGATGTGCAGGGGTACGAACTGGAGGTCTTGAAAGGCTGCGTTTCCTTATTGGACCGCTTTGATGTTATTTTGGTGGAGTGTTCCTATGTTGAGTTGTATGCCGGTCAGGCGCTGGTCGCTGAGGTGATCGCGCATCTGGAAGCGGCCGGTTTCGGGCTGGTCGAGCGTTACAACCTGGTACGGGATGCGCGCGGGGATGTGGTACAGGCGGATTTCTGCTTCAGGCGCAAGTAAGATACAATAATCGCACAGCCGGTTTCGGTTTTTTAGTTCAGCAAGGGGAGTGGAGTATTGCGCGTCTTGGTGCATGATTACGGCGGGTACGCTTTCACCGCGCAGCTGGGTCGGGCGCTGGCGGCCAAGGGGCACCAGGTTTACTATTCGTATAGCTTAACAACCCAGTTGATGCAGCGCTTCACCCCGCCAACCGGGATGGAAAATCTCACCGTCGAGGGGGTAACACTTCACCGGCCGTTCGCGCGTTACAACTACATGCGGCGCTGGAGGGACGAACGCACGCATGGGCGCCTGGTGGCCGCGCGGGTGAGGGATTTCCGCCCCGAGGTGGTGCTCTCGGCCAACACCCCACTTGACGCGCAAGCGCTGATTCAGCAGGGCAGCCGCGAAGTGGGGGCGAAGTTCATTTTCTGGATGCAGGATTTAATTGGACTGGCCACCCGGAGTGCGCTGCGCACGCGCTTCCCGTTCCTGGGGGACCTCATCGGGGCGCATTACCTGCGCCTGGAAAAGCGCCTGCTCAAGGCGAGCGAGCGGGTGGTCGTCATCTCCAAGAATTTCCTCGCGCCCCTGCGCGCTTGGGGGATCGAGGTGGAGCGAATTCATCACCTCCCCAACTGGGCAGCGCTAGAGGAGATCCCGCTGCTGCCCAAGGACAACGCCTGGGCGCGCGCGCAGGGTCTGGCAGATCAATTCGTCTTCCTGTTCAGCGGTGTGCTGGGCTTGAAGCACGACGCGACGCCTTTTCTGGCGCTGGCGCAGTCATTTGCTAAAGACCCCGGGGTGCGCGTTGTGGTCGTTGCCGAGGGTCCGTTTGCTGAGCAGTTGCGATCACTGGCTGCAGCACACCACCTCGACAATCTGGTCATCCTGCCTTACCAGCCCGCTGCCGTTTACCCCATGATGCTGGCCGCGGCGGACGTGCTCATGACCGTGCTCAGTCCCGCAGCCAGCACCTACTCCGTGCCCTCCAGGGTCTACAGCTACATGTGCGCAGCGCGACCGCTGCTGCTTTCCATCCCGCAGGACAACCCCATCGTCAACCTGGTAAAAGAACATCGAATGGGGCTGGTCGTGGAACCGAGGGATCAGGCTGGCTGGCTGGACAGCGCACACGCACTTTATCAAAACCGCTACAATAATCATCAAATGGGTGTGAACGCGCGCGCTTATGCTGAAGAACATTTCGAAATCACGCGCATCGGTGAAGCCTTCGAGGACATCTTACATCATACCTTGAAGGGCAGCTGATGAAAATTTCAGGAGGGGAGCAGGTGCATGAGGTTTCAGCACAGACCAGGTTCGTTAACCACCACAAACGCGCGATCATGTCCGTGTACATGCTGCTGGTGGACGCCATCTCCCTGCTGCTGGCAGCCTGGCTGGCGGTGTTGATGCGCTCGCTCTTTTCTCCGCGCCTTAGCGATCCCGCACAGTATTACGCGCTCATCCCCTACCTGCTCATCTTTTTACTCGCCAATTTCTTCGCGCGTCTCTACCCGGGCAACGGCATCTCGCCTGACGAAGCCCTGCGCACCACGACCACCGCCATCAGCGTGGTGATGATCCTCCTCTCCGTCTTCCTCTTCCTCACCCAGCGCGGGCTGCAGTTCTCGCGTTTCGTTTTCCTGGCTTTCTGGTTCCTGGCGGTGATCCTGGTACCGCTGCTGCGGGCTCTGGCCAAATATTTGGGTCAGCGTATCGGCCTGTGGGGAGAACCCATCGCCATCATCGGCTTTGGTGAGAAGGGCAGCAGGACCTACCGCTTCCTCAGGGATAACCATCAGTTCGGGCTGACCCCGCTGCTGATCGTCAACGGCGTTGAGGGTGACACGCTGAACGCACTCGATGGTGCGGGGGTTTCTCTCATCAGCACTGATCTCTTCACCTGCAGCCGCGACTTGCTGCGTTCGCTGGGCATCCGCATGGCGATCCTGGTGCCGGATGAAGTCTCCGCTTCCCTCAACACACTCCTGGTGGACGAGCAGTCCTTCGGGCTCAGGCGCCTGCTGCTCATTTCCAAGCTCAATTGGCTGGGTGGTCCGGCGGTAACTGCGCACAACCTCGACGGTCTTTTAGGCCTGGAGGTGGAATCCAATTTGCTCAAACCGCTGCAGCGCGCTATCAAGCGCGTCATCGATCTGGTATTGGGCGTGGTCGGCATTGTCCTCTCGCTGCCCTTGTTCGCGGTCATCGCACTGCTCATTAAAATGGACTCGCCCGGGCCGGTGCTGTACCGACACGAGCGCATCGGCCGGGGCGGTAAAACCATCCGCATCTGGAAGTTCCGCACGATGGTGCGCAACGCTGATGAACTGCTCGGGGATTTGGTTTCACAGGATTCCGGTCTGCGCGCGGAATGGGAAGCCAACTACAAGTTGAAACAGGATCCGCGCGTCACCCGCGTCGGACGCTTCCTGCGCCGTACGAGCGTGGACGAGCTGCCACAGATCATCAACATCCTCAAGGGCGAGATGAGCTTCGTCGGTCCGCGCCCGATCGTCGAGGATGAGGTGAAGTTCTACCAGGGCGGTTTCGAGATGTACAAGCAGGTGCGCCCGGGGCTTTCCGGGCTGTGGCAGGTCTCGGGTCGTTCTGATACTAGCTATGCTTACCGCGTCTCGCTTGACGAGTATTACATCCGCCACTGGACCATCTGGTTGGACCTGTACATTATGCTCAAGACTGCCTGGGTGGTGATCAAGAGTACTGGCGGGTATTGAGCATTCTGCTTAATAGAGAAAAACGCAGCCGAAAAGTCGCGTTTTGTAGTATCGCTTATTCTCAATGACTATTAAGCATGTTTGGGCTTTAAGGATTTCAGCCGGGAAGGTAGATTCCTCATTCTCTGCATGAACCTACTTTGTTTGACTTCATCCCGTTTCAGGTAAAGGATGTATACTCCAAGCCCGATCAGTGCACCCAGGGTATCGAGGAACAGGTCGATCAGCTGGAACGCCCGCCCCGGGGTGAAGTACTGGTGAAATTCGTCGGTGAAGGCATAGAGTCAGATTGGTTGTACAGAAGTCGTTCTTTAATCCAAGTGGTTATTCAGAATGGGTTGTTTACATTATTCGTTCTTGTGTATCACCTGTGAGAGACATGGTTGTTTGTGTCTCGCATAGATAACAAATGAAATTGATGAAGATTGCCTGGTCAGCGAATTACCCGATGCCTTTATCTTGAATGGCATTATTACAAGTAACTTTTGAGAGAGTCTCTGAAGTATTCTTTGAATCCTTCCAACCAGGCTTCTATGAACGCCCTTTGTTCAAACAATGGCAACAAGTCCGCTGCCAGATCGCCCATCCTTATGGACTCAACCTTTTCCTTAAGTAATAGCATCGCGGATTGAACCGTATAAGGAATTTTTCCATCATTTGCCAATTTTTCCTCAAGCGGTTTCACCTTTTGCTGCATGAACCACAAAAGGTCGTAATAATCCCGTCCTTTGATGCCAATACCGGTTGAACCTTTTTGAAAAGATCGTTCCAGGCAGGCGATCATTTTTCCTGCCATCATGGATTCCAATGAAAAATGCGATGGTACAAAGCTATGTCCATAAAGTATCAGCGGTGTTTTCCGAATCTCTGCAATTTGCTGGTGCTGGCTAATCTCCACTTTTACATGCAGTGATTCATCAGGTTGTGATGCCAAACCCAATGCGTATAGAAATGGGAATTTTAAAGTTGTGCGCCTGATGCCCCTTTCACCGATTTGGGTTTTCAAGGTCAACTGATCGTATTTGATGCTGGTGTGGAAGTAGTAAAGTAGATCTTCTTCAAGTTGGCTTAGATCGATTTGGTTACGATTGTCTAGGTCAATATCCTCTGAAAGTCGATTCAATCCGTACAAGAAATGAAGGCATGTACCACCATAAAAGCATAATTTCCTGTAGGTTGAATGATTGTAGATAAAATCAAGAATATATACTTGGAGAAATTCCTTCAAGAATATCCGCCTTGTTTCGTTTGATAATGCAGCATCTTTTTGGGCTAACAGGTTCTGCATCAATTGAGTTAATTCTGCCATTCCGTTTTCCTCAAATCTGCCATGATTGATTTCATTTTGTTGCTTTGGCTCATATCCACATACCTGGCGAATTCGTCCTGATCGCCTTTTGTGAAGTCCTCCAGGTCCAGACGTAGCTCTTGTGCCAGGTTTTCCGCTATTGATCTTCCTTCGATCTTTCGGGTTCGTAAAAATAAATAATCAAAAAGAGCCTTGGCTTTGGTTGCCTGGGCGAAAGGGATCCTCATGTATTCATTGAAAGTAAAACCGGTATAAAGATCAGTTTTAAGATTATGATAAGTGAATGTACCCAATTCATTTGTTATCACGCGGGTCTGCTTGAAAGTGATGGCGGTAACCGGGTAGGTCACGTCAGTGAGGATCCCGTAGCGCTGCAAAATGTACTCCAGTGAAACATAAGACTGGGGAATGATGATTGTGCTCAGGGCGGGAGCAAAATTTGAATCCCTTCCATGTAATTCGTAGAAGCGACGGGTCAAATAGACGCCTCTCTTAATGCGGATGATTTCACCGGATTTCACCCACCGGTAAAGTGCCGTTTGAATCGTTCCGGTTGCCAGAGATTCATCGTCGACTATCTGCTTCACGGCTTCGATGGTGAAGTAGGGCAGTCTTTCGAGGGAGGATAGTATGTTTTTATTCATATAGGATAATAGACACTTTATGTCTATTATCCTATATAGAAGAGGAAAAAGCAATAGTTCAATTGTAAGAGCAAAGTGATAATGTCCCTAAGTAGCAAAATAGAAATGTCCTAATTATGATTAGGAGCTATGAAATGGACAATCGAAATGAGCAATAAAGAGCTCGCCCGGAAAACCGAGGTAGA